>ENA-UOYA01000702-UOYA01000702.1-activated-sludge-metagenome-genome-assembly--contig:-NODE-702-length-40109-cov-7.425950_pt1 | contig 40109 bp, 32 predicted proteins | sample MGYA00238163_ERZ764804 | MGnify/ENA primary metagenome ERZ764804 (study PRJEB28919, sample SAMN05720223) | activated sludge metagenome | isolation source: Anaerobic digester | place: Hong Kong...
ATTAATTTTTAGATATGTTACACCTTGTATGCCATTTATTCCTTTTTTACTAAAATATCCAGCTCCAATCAAATTGCCATCATCAGCCACTCTAAATGTCAGATCGGAAGTAAAATATTCTTTATTTAACAGTTTAATTTCAGAAGGGAGTATTGTAGTATCGACGGGATAAAACTGCATAACATATTGATAATTAACTTTATCTCTATTCTTAAATCTAGAAGCATCATTATAAACTACACCTAAAATATAAACGTTACCAATTTTATCAACTTGGCAATCTTCTACTGAAAAATTTTCAGAAGCATATCCTAATGAAATATTATGGCTTACAACTTCTTGAAATCCAGGCTCATATACTTGCAAATGAAATTCTTCTGGTTCTTTTCTGTTTTGAGGTTGTCTGGAAAATATTAATAATTTCGAGCTATCTTTTGAAAATCTATATTCAAACTCCCCATCATCCAAGTCACTAGCTTCTTCAATTTCAGCAATTTTATTTAACTTTTTGGAAGTATTAAGCTTATCATCAATGGTTTGTGAAAATAAATAGTTGATTTCAGTTTTCTTATTGCGATAAGAAGTCAAAAAATAAACTTCATTTTTCCACCTAAAACAATTCTGAAAAGTCCTAGTTTTTCCACTATAATCCAAATCTATCTTATTGGATTTCAATAAATTATTCTGACTATTATAGGATTCTAAATATAATGATCCCAATCCATCATTGAAAAAATTAGACATTCTCAATCGGACACCCAAAAAACCATCATTCCCATTAGAGATTAACTTGTAAAGATAGGAATCATCAGGACGTTGAGTCTCATTGCCCCATACAATTTGAAAAGGTATAGAGTCTGATTGTGCAAAAACTCCTATTTGTAGAAAAAATACAGAAATAAATATTATAAATCTCATTTCAGCTTCATTTAAAAAAATCAAAAACAAAACGATTTTGCTTCTCAATTTAGTGCCGAATAAATGGCAAATTTTTCAATATTAAATTAATTATTCAAATATCATCTTCCACTATTCTTTATTAGATTTTTCAAATAATTATTAAATACTTTCGCCTCTATTAATTCTTCCATATTCAAATGAAATCTATATCTCCAATAATGTTTTGGATTGCTAGGTTCATTGATTTGTTCTTCTTGAGCAACTGACCTTCTGAGTTTCTCATCCAACCCGACCAAATCTTGAATAGGGAAAATCGCCAAAATACTTGGGGAGGCTAAATGATCTTTTACGATTCCTTCCACTATATTCGTATTTGCTCCTCTTGGTGCCAACCCATACCATTGCAAATAATCATAATAATACTGTGAAGCATTTTCATAATCTGACTCCCACCAACCTCTTATTGTGGACATATCATGACATGAAGGGCTACAAACCGATAAATAAGGATAATGAGCTACATCACCAAATTTTAGATTCCCTTTTGGCATTCTTTGTATTTCTAAAGTAATGATATTCAGGTTTTTCATAACTTCAGCTACCGAATCGGGAATCATGCCCAAATCTTCGCCACAGATCAACATATTACTTGCACTCAACAAAGCTGGTAATTTCTGATAGGCTTGTCTTTTCCAAAATTCATTGTGTCGGCTAAAATAATAATCTGAATACAATTTTTGAATAATTGGTTTTTCATAATCAGGTAGTTCTTCAAATGAAATAGTTTTATTCAATGTAATTCTTGGGTTATAATATTGTCCATTCGAATTGGGTTCTTCTATCATAAGCACTTCACTCACAAGATGAAGTAGCCCTTTTTCAATATGTTCCTTATTTTTAATCTGATTAAAATCAAAATAGTTTTTTATATCATTTTGTGTTGACACTTGAGGTTGAAATAAAAAAATATTTGGAGCAATTTCTTTCAAAAAGTGCTTCACTACCCATTCTACATCCTGTCCAAACATTCTTTCTAAAAAATGACCTCTAATGTATGGCTTTGTCCATCTTTCCAAATCATAAACTTTTCCTTTTGATTTTATTTCTTCAATATGGAATGGCAATCGAGGATTGAACATTCCTAAAGTTCCTTCAATTTGATTTGTGGGAATCTGCCATATTCTAAAAAAACCTAAAATGTGATCTATTCTTAAAGCGTCGAAATATTCACTCAGTTTTTGCATTCTCTTTTGCCACCAGCTGTAATTATCCTTCGCCATTTCATCCCAATTGTAAGTTGGAAAGCCCCAGTTTTGCCCTAAAACAGAAAAATCGTCTGGTGGTGCACCAGCCTGTTCGTTCATGTTATATAATTCTGGGGCAACCCAGGCATCACAACTATATCTGTAAATACCGATAGGCAAATCACCTTTCAATATAACTCTGTGACTTACAGCATATTGATGTGCATCTTTTAATTGTCGATCAGCATGAAATTGAAGAAATACATAAAATAAAACATCTTCATAATCTTGATGAGTCATTTCAAAATAAGCTTCAACTTTGCTCTTTGAATACTCAGATAATTGTCCCCATTTCCCAAAATTTGAAGTTTTATTCACATCTCTTAAATGACAAAAAACTGCATAAGGCTTGAGCCACTCTTTATTTTTGATTAAAAACTTTTGAGCATCAGGATTTGTGGTAAAATTTTTAAATTCTTGCGAATATAAAGCCCTAAAATATTTCATCTTTTTATTCAAAACCAACTCGAAATCAACAGTTTGCAATGAATTAAGAACTTTCAAATCCTTTTCATACTCAGCCTTAACTATTTTATCCTTTAGAGTACCAATTGATTCAACATTGATATATAAAGGATGCAGTGCAAAAACTGAAATTGCTGCATAAGGATAGCTATCTTGCCAAGTTAGATTTGCCAAAGTGTCATTCACAGGTAGCACCTGTACCAAATTAAGACCACATTGTGAAGCCCAATCAACTATTAATTTCAAATCTAGAAATTCCCCAATTCCAAATCCTTTTGTAGATCGTAAAGAAAAAACAGGGATTGCAACTCCAGAGCCTCGCCACTTTTCAGAACCAAAATTGAAACCGTCAATTTGAATTTGACTATAGTTATTTGTTTGAGTAGGATAAATAATATTGACTCTTCTATTAGCTCCTAATTCCCAAAATATAATTTGATTATCATGGTTCAACAATACCAATTTATATTCTACATCAATTGAATAATTATCAACTTCTAATTGCAATGACCAATTTGGATAATTATTTGCTTCCATTGGTAATGCAACTTTCCAATCGCCAAATTGAACCGAACTACCTACAATCCCTAGTTTGGTATTTTCAGGAACAGCAGCTTCTAAAACATTTATGATCAGATGATTACACTTATCATTTGATGATAAATTCGATTTTATGGACGATTCTCTATTGAATATAACTTTTGTAAATGCATCAGATAGAAAAATATTATTTAAGCTGCTCCTTTCCCTCCAACTATCTTCAATAAATAATTGATTTCCAACAATATTACTGCATCTATCTCGACCCCATTCAAGCAAATCGGTATCTCCTTTTCTTATAAAATATTTATAATAAACAGTTTGATTAATTTTATTATTTTGTTCTAAAGTCCCAATCCAATTTTGATGATCGAATGAGTGTAAATGTAGAGAATTATAAGTTCCCTCCTCTTTAAATCTATATTTTAGTCCAATAAACTCTTGATTATCTGTATTATAATGAATATGAAATTGAATAACCATTTATTATCTAATTTTAATAGGCAATTTAATAACCGTAAATCTATAAAAATGATATTGCATTTCTTAATATTTTAATGTGTAATTTTTACATTAAGATAGATAATTATAATTGATCATATTTGAAAAGTAAACGTTGTAATATGAGATAAATTCTATAAATTTGTTGCATGATAATAGAAACTGATAGATTAACACTAAAACCAATTCAAGTAGAAGATGCTTCTTTTTTAATGAATTTGATGAATTCGCCAAAGTTTATTCAACATATTGGCGACAGAAATATAACTTCAGTTGATATTGCTGAAAATTATATTCGATCAAAAATGCTTACTGCCTTTGAAAAATCAGGTTTACCCAATTTTGTAATAACCCTAAAAGATAAAGGTATCAAAATAGGTACTTGTGGAATTTATGATCGAGAAACATTAGATGGAGTTGACTTAGGATATGCCCTTCTGCCTGAATATGAACAGCTTGGATATGCAACTGAAGCATCCACAGCCGTAATTGAACTATCTAAAAATCATTTTAATATCAGTTCAATTAAAGCAATTACTACACATGAAAATGTAGATTCTCAAAAAGTATTGAATAAGCTTAAATTCAAGTATATCAAAGACATTGAGATGGAAGGGGATGATGAAATACTAATGTTATTCAAATTGAATTAATAATTCTTTATTCTTTCAATCTTCCATATTTATAAAACCATTTTTTATAATATGCTTCATCTAATGAGCTAATAATCACACCTTTGGATGTACTAGCATGTACAAATTTTCTATTCGCCAAATAAATGCCAACATGTGAAATTTTTGACTGATTTATTTTAAAAAAAACAAAATCTCCTTCTCTTAGTTTTGACTCATCTATTTCAAAACATTTGGTATAAATCGTTGCAGAAGAGCCACTTATCTTTGTGTTGTAAATCTGTTGATACAACACTGAACTAAATCCTGAACAATCAATACAGGATTTCGTTTTGCCGCCCACACAATGTGGCGTTGCATACCACTCATCTATAAATTGATACAAATCAGCATTATGCACATTTTCACCCAAAAGTTTGCTATATTTTTCTAAAATAAAAGTTTCTACATTGTTTTCAGATTTTTCAGGCATACTACTTTTATTCTTTGATCGAAATATTGAACATTGGGCAAATACCAATATTGAAAGTATAAAAAAGAAAGGTCGTGCATACGACGACCTTTCAAAAATATTAATACAAAAACGAAAATTCATCATTACATTTTAAATACAGAATCATCAATATTCGTATTTACTTTGATTGTTTTTGTCACCATTTTCAACGGAATGGGCATCATTCCACTCAAAATAACGGTGTTAGGGAATTTCACTCCATTCACTTCTTTATAATCTTGAAGGTCAGTAGTGATCACAGTTGTTTGATCACCTTTTCCTTGAGTACTTACTTCTCTGATTTTGAAGAAATTATCTTTATCAAAGTATTCAATTGTCTTCTTGCCTTCTGGCGATACAACTTCTAATTTATGAGCTTCAATACCATCCACATCATCCAAACCTTTATATTCCACTTTATATTTACCGTTCAAATAATTTAATTCTTTGAATAAAAAACTATTTGATTTTAAGGCATCAAGTTCTTCACCTTCCAAATCTTTAGTCTGTCCTTGAGCAGTTCTTTTTCCTTTTTCGCCATCAAAAGTCATCTTCATGATGGTCATTCCAGCCATTGAAATGGTTTGGCTCGATTTATTTGGAGATTTATTGAACATTTCTACGGACATTACTTTTCCCATCACTTCACTCTCCATGCTTCTTGATATGTCCTTTATTTTGTCCAATGATGGTTTTCCACCTATTGCTTTAAAATATTTTTCTAAAACTTGCTCTCCAGTCATACCATTAGCAGCAACAGGAGCTTTTTCAACCAATTTGTTTCCATAAAAATCATAAAAATTCACTACGCCATTCGGTGAGAATTTCTTTAATTTTTCAGCTACATCATCTTTATTTCCAACCACTAGAATGTAGGCATTGTCAGGTGTAATATATTTTTTAGCCATTGCTAATATTTCATCTGGCGTCACTTTGCTCACTTTTTCTAAATATGTTGCATAATAATCCTTGGGTAGTCCGTATCTGGCGATATTTAAAGCAAAATTTGCAATAGTTCTAGGATTTTCCAAAGACCTTGCAAATGAACCAGTTGTAACACTTTTCACTGTATTCAATTCCACATCAGTCACTTTGTCTGTTCTAATCTTATTCAATTCATACAAAAATGCTGTGATTGATGAATCTGTTACCACATTTCTTACTGAAGCATTTGCTGAAAAATTTCCCACTAATTGATCCGTATTCAAGGATGAATAAGCACCGTAGGTATATCCTTTTGCCTCTCTAAGATTTTGAAAAAGTCTAGCTGAAAATCCTCCTGCACCTAATATTCTATTCATCAACATTGCCTGTATAACATTTGGGTCATTCGGCTTCAAATCAACTGGATAATTAATATCGACATAAGATTGAACTGCACCAGGCTTTTGTACAAATGCCACCTCAGCTTTAGCTGGAGCTGTTGGAGTTGAAAATTTCATTTTTTCCACATTACCAGATTTCCAAGAGCCAAAATACTTATTTGCTTGATTCTTAGCTTCATCTAATGTAATATCTCCAACAATAGTTAGGTACGAAATATTTGGTTTGAAGTAGGTGTTGTAATAATTCTTGCAATTATCCAAGGTGATTCGACCATAAGTAGCTTCCGTATTTACTTCACCATAAGGGTGATCAGCACCATATCGCAATACTCTACCAACATTTGCTGCTATAGCGTTAGGATTATCTTTTTGAGAAGCTAACCCTGAAATGTTTTGTTTTCTTATTTTTTCCAATTCATCAGCTGGGAAAATTGGGTTCAAAACCACATCTGATGCTATCGCTAGCACTTTGTCTGAATGTTTTTTCAAACAAGCTGCATAAAAACCCGATGGTGAAGTACTCAAATCAGCACCTACAAAGTCTATTTCTGTATCAATTTGTGATTTAGTTCTTGTCTTAGTTCCTTTTGCCAATAATTCACCTGCAAAAGATGCAGCTCCAGCAATATCTTTTTCCAAAATCGGACCTGCATCTACAAATAAATTATAAGATACTCTCGGTAATTTATGGTTTTCTACCACTATTACTTGCAAACCATTATCCAACTTAAATGTTTGATAATCACCTAACTGTATTTTTGGAGCTGGACCAGCAGCAGGTGGGTTTTTTCTAAAATCTTGTGCTTTCGTTAATCCAATAAAAAGAAAGCACATCATTATAAATATACTATATTTCTTCATGATAATTTCTAAATGATAATTTTTTTAATAAGTGAAAATAGATTAAGCTTTTTTGCTCGATTTTGGCATATAATATAAAACAACTCTGTTGTTCTTCTTAAAATATTGATTTGCAACTCGTTTTATATCTTCTTTTGTAACTTTATTATATCTATCTATTTCCGCATTAATTAAATTTGTATCGCCTAAATACATTTTGTAATTCGCCAAGCTTTCTGCAATACCTGCAATAGTTGAGTTAGAACTTACAAAATCATTTTCTACTTGGTTTTTCAACTTTTGAAATTCCTCATCGCCAATTAAAGAATTTTGCACTTTTTCGATTTCGGCATCCATTGATTTTTCCATTTCACCAGGATCTACACCCATATTAGCTACTCCGTAAATCAACGTTACTCCTGGATCCTCCATATCTATTGGGAAAGCACCTACGTTCACAGCTTTTTGTTGATCATCCACCAAAGCTTTATTCAATCTTGAACTTTCACCTTTGGATAACAACTGAGCTAACAAAGAAACAGCATAGTAGTCTGGTGTCCCATTAGCTGGTATTCTATATGTTTGAGCCACCATTGGTAATTGAACGTTGTCATATATAGTGTCTCTAATTTCCACAGTCAAAGGTGGCTCAACAACTTTAGGACGATTCACTTCTCTGGTTCCTTTTGGAATATCGCCAAAGTATTTAGCAGCTAATTTTTTTGCATCTTCAATATTCAAATCCCCTGCAATAGATAAGATAGCATTGTTAGGAACATAATAAGTTTTATAGAAATTCACATAATCCTCTTCTTTTGCAGCATCTAAATGAGCCATTGATCCAATGATGGGCCAGTTGTAAGGATGTACTTTATAAGCTCTTTTCATAGCATTTTCGATCAAAGTGCCATAAGGTCGGTTATCAATTCTCATTCTTCGCTCTTCTTTCACTACTTGACGTTGCGTTTCGATACCTTTATTTTCCACTTTTGCATGCAACATTCTTTCAGACTCGAGCCATAAGCCTAGCTCAAGTTGGTTAGATGGCACCAAATCGTAATAAAATGTTCTATCCCAAGTCGTATTTGCATTCAGCGAACCACCTGCTTTTTCAACATATTTAGCATATTCCCCTCTTCCTATATTATCTGAACCTTCAAATAACAAATGCTCAAAAAAGTGAGCAAACCCTGTTCTATCGGGGTTTTCGTTCTTCGAGCCCACATGATACATAACAGAAACAATCACATTCGGAGTGGTATGATCTTCATGAAGAATAACATGCAAACCATTTGGCATGTCGTATTCCACGAATTTAATTTTGTTCATTTGGGCATTCATAGAGAGTGCAGAAAAAAACAAAATCATAGATGGTAGAAACCATTTTTTCATAAATTTTTTCGATTTTATGTTAATAAAGAAAGTTTAAAATTACGATAATAAATACTGAGTAGTAACGAATATTAGATAAAAATATGTTATTTTTGGATAAAATTTATAGTAAAAAAATACCAAACATTATGATTCAGAGAATTCTTCTTTTAATTTCCATATTTTTTGGATGTACAATCTTCTCTTTTAGTCAGACTGACAAAGGATCTTGGATTCTTGGAGGGCAAGGATTTGTTGGTTCCTTAAACAAAGGATTGTATCTCAATTTGCAGCCTAATGCAGGCTATTTTCTATATGATAACTTTGCCGTGGGTGGATTAATGAAGTTGGTTGTCACGACAGATGCCGATAAAAACAATACAGAATTCATTTTAGGACCTTATGCTCGATATTATATAGGTAAAAAAAGTGTGAAAGCTCTTGGCGACGTGTCTGTTGGTCTCAACATTGCCGACAAAACCATCCTCACTTTTCAAGCAGGGGCTGGAGTAGCTTGGTTCGTTAGAGATAATGTCAGCTTAGATTTCTTAGCCGTCTATGGCATCAACGACAACAACAATGGTTTAGTTGGTGATCGGTTTGGAGTGAATGTCGGTTTTCAGGTTTATTTTTTTAGATAGGGTTTTGGGGAAATGGAATTGTTTGAGAATCAATAAATTATTGATTGATTTGTTTTTTCAATTAAATTTGGATTAATAATTACTAAATCAATTTATCACTATACAAATTGAAATTTAATTAAAAAAAATAAAATGGGGCTATTTGACTTCTTTAAGAAAAAGAACAACGGGAAAAATAATGAGGAATCAAACTCAAAAAAGCAGGAACAGTTAGATGACTTTACAAATGATATGATAAATTCATCAATCTTTTGTGTTGAAAGTTATTCTGATAAATATAAAGGTCTTAACTTTTCAGTAAAAAGTTTGACTGTTATAGACAAAATTTTAGATGATGCTTCTGATTTCTACGAAGAAATGAACAAAAATCAACGACAAAATCTAATAAATTCTGTCGCCTCATATATATTTGAAGTTGCCCGTAAAAACTTTGGTGGACGATATTTTTGGTATGATCAACTTAAGCAACCGATATTAGTAACAGGTCAACCAGAATTTGAAGTTTCTATATTAGCATTTGACAAAGTCAAAGGGCGACTTGAAAATGGTAAAGAAGATAATATTCCATTCTATTTTCAAGGATATGTTGATAGTGTAAAAAGTAAGCGATCAGGAATGATAGTTTGATAATTGCATCTTTATTAACTTTTGAATTTTAAGTTGGTACTTATGTAAGTTAATGAACATAATTTATTTATATTAAATATTTAGTTACTTAAATACATTTCTACTTAATTAATATTAATGAAAACCAACTTATATTAAATAAATCATGTTCATTAGACTAGCAAAGACAGAAGATATCAAACAAATTCAAATCATTAGAAATTCTGTAACTGAAAATGCTTTATCTGATACTAACTTGGTGACTGACGAGGATTGTGAAGAATATTTGACAACTAGAGGAAAAGGTTGGGTTTGCGAAATTAATCAACAAATTGTAGGTTTTGCTATTGCTGATCTGAAAGAAAACAACATTTGGGCTTTATTCATACATCCAAAATACGAAGGAAAAGGAATAGGTCAATTACTTCACAACAAGATGCTGAATTGGTATTTTGAACAGACAAAAGTAAAAGTTTGGCTAGGAACAGCTTTCAATACCAGAGCAGAAAAATTCTATAGAAAAGCTGGTTGGGCAGCGGTAGGTACACATGGAACAAATGAAATTAAATTTCAAATGACTTATGAAGCTTGGTCATCATGTAAGAACTGTTAAGTATAGAAACAAATACAAACCTCTATTTTCACTCAAAACAAAAAATTCATCCATGTACAATTCAATCTTTTTAAAATTACTTTCCATCTTTATATATTGTCATTTCATTGATTTTCTTTAACTTGCAATCATGAAAATAATTCTTTTCTTTAATTGTATAGTGCTAACTGCTTTGATTTCTTGTAAAGGTCAAAGCCAAAAGCAGATTGATAGCAATGAAAATAGTATAAAAGTTGATACAGTGAAAGAGCTTGGGAACAACATCATGTTAGTTTATCAAGACAAAAAGAATAATTATTGGTTTGGTAGCTGGGAAACTGGTTTGTACCAATATGATGGAAAAAAAATACTTCATTTCACAACTAAAAGTGGCTTACCCAATAATAGAATTGACGAAATCAAGGAAGACCATTTAGGCAATATTTACTTTACTACAAGTGATGGAATCGTCAAATATGATGGCAAACTTATGACTATTCTAAAAGAATCTTATATTGAAAATTATTGGAATTTAACACCAACCGATTTGTGGTTCAAAGATGGTTGGAACTCAGGTAGTGTTTTTAGATATGATGGTGAATTCTTACATAAATTGAAACTGCCAAAAAATAAACTAGGTGAAGATTATATATCAAAAAACCCAACTCACTCCAATCCTTATGCAGTATATAGCATTTACAAAGATAGTAAAGGAAATATTTGGTTCGGAACGGGTGCAATTGGGGCTTTGAGATATAATGGAAAATCATTTGATTGGATTTTAGAAAAAGATGTTGTAGAAATTTTCAATGAACCAAATGAAGGTTCGAATGGAGTACGTTCGATTATCGAAGATATGGAGGGTTATTTTTGGTTCAATTCGATGTTTCGATATAAGGTTTATGAAAATAGAATTCCTTCACAAAATAAATTGGATAGCATCTTTTATTCGAAAGAAAAAAGTATCGGAAGTTTGGATGGAAAGAAAAATGGCAATTTATTTGAGTATTTATCAATAGCTAAAGACAATAATGATCATTTGTGGATTGCTACTTATCGAGATGGTGTTTATCAATTTGATGGTAGAACGATAAAACACTATACAGTTAAAGAAAACTCTAATCCAATCACTTTATTCTCCATTTATAAAGACAATTTTGGAAATATTTGGCTTGGAACGCATAATTCAGGTGCATATAAATTTAATGGTCAATCATTTGAAAGGTTTATGCCATAATATGATGATTGTGTAGAAGTTATCTAAATAATTATTTTAAAAAATAATTGAAAGTAGTATTGAATAAAAATTATTTAAATATTATGAAATTGATTTATCTTGAAGTATTGACTTAGTATTTGAATAAAAAGCAATTAAAAACTATACTATTTCAATTGATACTGGTCAAATAATTTTAGGATTTCAATGAACTACAATTTTGGAAACTAAAGTATTCATAACAAACACTTAAGCATAACTTGATATTATTTAAAGTATATTAAATAATGCTATAGCTTTATCAACTAACACTTAAGCAAAACTCGATATTATTTAAAGTATATTAAATAACACTTATGCAATATCAACTATTAGGAAAGCAAAACTCGATATTGCTTATTGTTTATTAAGTTTTATGATAACGTTACTTGATATTACTTTTTGATTATTAAGTAACACTTAAGCATTATCAACTATTAGGATAGCATTACTCGTTATTATTTATAGAATATTAAGTTTTATGAAAGAGTTATCAATTAACGTTAATACATTACTAATTAACACTTAAAAATCGAATAGTAATGAACAAGAAATATGAGCTTTTGAATTAAAAAAATTACCCAAACAACCCTCTACCCTTTCTGTTTCCACCAATACCTAACACTCCTAATATTCCTCTGGTGATTTCTCTTGCCAATGACCGACCAACTTGCTTTGTCACTGAGCTATCCAATACGGTTTGTAGGATGCCTTTTTCAGCTTTTTTAGGTGCAGATTGTTCTTCATTCTCTGCTTCTCCATAGGCTTCTTCTATCTTTTTAGTCAATATTTCATAAGCACTTTCTCTATCTATAACTTCGTTATATTTTCTTACTAAATGAGATTGATTGACAATGGCATCTATTTCATTTGAAGTCAACACATCTATTCTCGATTGAGGGGCTCTCATTAAAGTATGTACAAGAGGAGTAGGAGTTCCTTTCTCGTTTAAGACTGTTACAAATGCTTCGCCAATTCCCAATTCTGTAAGCATATTTGATACATCATAAAATTCGGACTCGGGATAGTTTTCTGCTGCTGTTTTGATTGCTTTTCTATCTTTCGCAGTAAATGCCCGAAGAGCATGTTGGATTTTCATACCTAATTGTCCCAACACAGAATCTGGAACATCGGCAGGGTTTTGAGTGATAAAATAGATCCCTACCCCTTTTGATCTAATTAATTTAATAATCGTTTCGATCTGATTGAGTAAAGCTGATGTAGCTTCTTCGAACACCAAATGTGCTTCATCGATAAATAACACTAATTTGGGTTGTTCCATATCACCCATTTCAGGAAAAGTGGTGTAAATTTCTGCAAGAAGTTGCAAAATGAAAGTGGAGAACAACTTTGGTTTGTCTTGGATGTCGCTCAAACGTACAATATTTACGATCCCTCTTCCATTTTCATCTACTCTTAACAAATCTTCCACATCGAAAGATCTTTCGCCAAAGAATACTTCTGCCCCTTGTTGTTCTAGTTCGACCACCTTTCTCATGATAGAACCCATTGTTGTAGAAGTAATTAGCCCATATTCGGCTTTGACAGCATCTTTTCCTTCATTCATAATGTATTGAAGCACTTTCTTCAAATCTTTCAGATCCAACAAAGGCAAGGCATTATCGTCACAATATTTAAAAAGCACAGCAATTGCACCTGCTTGAGTTTCGTTCAAACCCAACATCTTTGAGAAAAGAACTGGTCCGAATTCAATTATTGTAGCACGAAGACGAGCTCCTTTTTCATTTGACAAAGTCAAAAACTCTACGGTGCATGCTTCTGGATTCCATTCAATACCTATTTTTTCCTGACGGCTTTCAACTTTATCATTACATTCTCCAGCAGCAGCAATTCCACTCAAATCACCTTTAATATCCATCAAAAGTGATGGTACTCCATTTTGTGCCAATTGCTCTGCAAACAATTGTAATGATTTAGTTTTACCTGTACCCGTTGCACCTGCAATTAAACCATGTCTATTCACTGTTCTAAGTGGAATACTTACTTTCGCATCTGGGAAACATTCTTCATTCAATGTAGCTGCACCCATCACAATAGAAGCACCTTTGAAAGAATAACCTTGTTCGATTGTTTGAATGAAGAGATCTTTATTTGACATATAGTTGAATTATTTAAACATTCAAAGGTAATATGAAAATATAAAATTGTTAAAATCCAACAATAATTTTTGTGTGTATTATTTAAAAGTATATAAGTTTGCAATTAGAAAATTAATCTATTTATTTTCACATATTTATAAATAATGCTTTATAAAAATAATTTAATTTACCTATTTTTCAATATAATATTTTGAAATTAATATAAAATAATTACTTTTGCATAATAATTTTTAAACTTTATAATCATGCTTAAAACAATATATCTATCTATTTTTCTTTTATTAAGTTTAAATCTTTTCTCTCAATCTAAATCAGAAGATACTTCTTCAAATGCAGAATATGATGAATTAAAAGCAATTGTTGATAAAGATAAATCTATAAAATATCAAACTGGATTAGTAAATCTAAGTGATGAAGTGGAATTGAATATTCCAAAAGGATATAAATTTATGCAAAAACAAGATGCTGAGTATGTTGTATATGAATTTTGGGGAAATCCTAAATCTATAGATGTTTTGGGCTTGATTGTCAATGAAAATTTCTCTTTATTAAATAGCAATAATTGGTCATTTGTTGTATCTTATGATAATTCAGGTTATGTTAAAGATGAAGATGCTGACAAAATAGATTATAATGAAATGATGAATGAAATTCATGAAAGCGAAGTAGAAGAAAATAAAGAAAGAAAAAAAGAAGGATTTCCATCAATTCACATTATTGGTTGGGCAGCAAAACCATATTATGATAAATCAACAAATGTTTTACACTGGGCAAAATCAATAAAATTTGGCTCAATTGAAGATACTACTTTAAATTATGATGTTAGAATTTTAGGCAGGAAAGGACTTTTGAGTCTAAATGCTGTTGGGACAATAGATCAACTATCTGATATTCAATCTCATATACCTGAAATAGTAAAAATTGCTAAATTCAAAGAAGGAAACAAATATAGTGATTTCAACCCTAGTATTGACAAAGTAGCTGCTTATACAATTGGTGGATTAGTTGCTGGCAAATTATTGGCAAAAGCTGGTATTCTTGCACTTCTACTAAAAAATATAAAATTAGTATTATTAGGAACTGTAGCTCTATTTGCAGCATTAAAAAATAAGATATCCAATTTATTTGGGAATAAAAGTAATGATGATAACACAGTTTCTTAATATATTTTTTTTCAATTTCATAGTTTAATACCAACCAATTTAATAAATCATTTTGTCTTTAATCTAGATTATATTAAAAGGATACTTTAATCATTATAAAGTTTGATATTTAATCTGATTATTATTAATTGAGTTTTATTTTTTAATAAATTTAAAGATTTCAAATGAGATGTATTAATTTTTTTTATATCATTTTAATCTTTATAAGTTGCGAAAAAAAAGATTTCATTACTGATCGAAAATTCGGAATTGAGGAAATTACACAATGGGAATTGCTATCAGATGAAACTAAAGTATTTGCAACAAAGCATATTCCAGATTTAGGTGTTATTCCTTGGTATGGTGTTTCAAATATGAGAAAATTTTATGCTGTAAATCCACAAGGAGATACAGTTGCGAATGAATATCTTTTAACATTTACAACTAGGTATTTTGATCCAGTTGATAAGGTTTACTATAATAGTGAGTTAATAAATATTTTCTTACCAAATTATAAATTATTAAAACCAAATTTGAAATATAAAATTAAAAGTGATTCTTATGCCTTATTTTCAACAAAATTATATGGATTACTTGCACATGGTGATGTACTAACTAGAGGTTATGAAACTAATCCATATTACGATAATTATATCATTTTCACAGATATAGATACAAATAAAAAAATTCTAAAAGGGTTATTTGAATTGCACTTTAAATTACAATATCCAATAGGTGGTTATAATAATGACTTATTTTTAGAGAATGGAAGATTTGAAGTGAATTATATTGAATAAATTAAGAAGAGTAGCAATAATTATTAATATTGCTACTCTCTCTATATTAAACATTTGAATATGTATAAAATTTTAATTTTTATTTTATTTATCTATAGTACTACACTGTTTGCACAAAAGAACAGCCAATTGATTGGAGGCAACTTTGATATTAGTAATTTCAAAGAGGCTGAGGGAGACGCTTTCTCTATTAATTTACAAGGAAGTTATGGAATATTTACTGCAGATAAATTTGTATTAGGATCATCTATAAATTTAGATATTCAAAAATATTTTAGAACTAAATTTGGGATAGGACCATACATTAGAAGATATTTCTATAAAATATATAATTCTCCAAAAGTAAACATGTTTGCACAATATCAATTTTTATGGAATAGGAGTAAACCAAATGGTTATGATGCAATACACTTCTTAAATAATGAGATAACTTTGGGGCATACTTTATTTTTAAGTGAAAAAGTTGCTTTAGAAGGGTTATTGTATTATGGAAACGAAAAAATATATATATCCAAATACAATCATAATTATTGGGGATTCAAAATTGGATTTCAATATTATTTAGTTAAAAAATGAATTCAATTTAAGTATATCACTTCAACTATCCATTCAATTTTCGATAATCAGCCAAAAATTTCTCTAAACCTATGTCGGTTAATGGATGATTCAATAATCCTGTTATTGAACTTAATGGACAAGTAACGACATGAGCCCCAGCTTTTGCAGCTTGAACGATATGCAAAGGACTACGTATTGAAGCAGCCAATATCTGAGTTTCAATATTTTGAATATCATAAATATTTGCAATTTCTTCTATCAAATCCATTCCTTCCCATGCAATATCATCTATTCTACCAACAAATGGCGACACATAAGTTGCTCCAGCTTTCGCTGCCAAAATAGCTTGACCAGCAGAAAAAACTAAGGTGCAATTCGTTGCAATCCCCTCTTTCGAGAAATAGCTAATTGCTTTCACTCCATCTTTAGTCATAGGCACTTTCACCACGATATTATCTGCCAAAGCAGCCAACACTTTTCCTTCTTTTATCATTCCTTCGTAGTCGGTGGCAATAACTTCTGCACTGACATCGCCCTCCACAATAGAAGCAATTGTCTTATAATGGTTCAAAATATTTTGTTGACCAATAATACCTTCCTTAGCCATTAATGAAGGATTAGTAGTAACGCCATCCAAAATGCCTAAATCGTTTGCTTCTTTGATTTGATCAATATTAGCAGTATCTATAAAAAATAACATAAAAAATTAATAAGGAAATTGTAGAAAGTAAAAACGTCATGCACACCGCTCAACCTACTGCCCTTGCTGCATTTCTGCCCTGGGGGGGTTCGCAAGGAGCTGGTCGCATGACGAGGTGCAAAGATAACAATGGAATTGTTATTTGCAAGAATAAATTCAAAAAAATTATAATCCTAAAATAGATGCCACTGCGAATAAGTCTTTCGAGAAAGTCTTTGTTTTATTAATTGCATCATCAAATGTTGTGAATGCCAATTCATTATCTATAATTCCTACCATCTTATTGGATTCTCCATTCATCAAACCAATAACAGCACCATATCCCAATCGGCTTGCCAATACTCTATCTGCACAAGATGGCGAACCTCCTCTTTGCAAATGACCAATAACAGTAACTTTTGTATCAAAAAAATTGTAAATCTCCTTAACTTTTTCAGCAATTTCGTATGCACCACCATTCATATTTCCTTCAGAAATAACTACCAAACTAAATAGTTTCTTTCTTTTCACCCCTTTCTTTAATTTCTCTACGAGTTGTTCAACATCCATATCATCTTCTGGAATTAATATTCCTCCAGCACCAGCCCCAATACCTGTGAATAAACCAATATACCCAGAAGCTCTTCCCATCACCTCTATAAAAAACAATCGATCATGAGAGTCTGCCGTATCCCTAATTCTATCAGCAGCTTCCATAGCAGTATTGATAGCAGTATCAAAACCTATTGTAAAATCAGTGCCATAAAGATCATTGTCTATTGTACCAGGAATACCTAAAATTGGTATATCATATTCTTGGCTAAATAATTTTGCACCAGTGAAAGTGCCATTACCACCTATTGCAACACAAGCATCAATTTCGAAATGTTTAAGATGATCATAAGCTTTTTTTCTACCTTCAATTGTTTTGAATTCTTCACTTCTAGCTGTACGAAGCATAGTTCCTCCTCGATGGATTATATTCCCTACGTGCCGAGATTCCAACCTTTTGATATCCCCTTTGATCATCCCATCATATCCTCTCTCCACACCAAATACTTGAATGTCATAATACGTAGCCGTCCGAACAACAGCACGTATTGCAGCATTCATACCTGGTGCATCTCCACCAGAGGTGAATACAGCAATCCTATTTATTTTTTTGTTCATTTCTAAAATAAAAATTAATTGTTTTGATTAAGGTGATAATATTTTAGTTCGTCAATAGGTTTTTTGATTACTTTACCCATTTTCAGATTATATTCATCAAGAGTTAATTGAAGAATATCACTAAAATGATATGCAATTGAGCCAACAAAATGGACTGGCAATTGATTGGCTCCATCATATTTTAATATATGACGTTTGATAAGTTCTCCAAAGGCATCCATCACTAATTTCTTGATATAAATATGGTATTTATGATCATTCACAAATTTTGCATAAGAAGCTAAATATACATTAGCACTCTCTTTATATACTTTATCTAAAATAACTTTTTTATCAGATCCGAATAAACTTATAAAAGCTTCTTCTAGATCAGCAGGCATTTCTCTGTAGAAAAAACCCTTCAGAAGCGATTTCCCAAGATTAGAACCACTACCTTCATCGCCTAAGAGATAGCCAAGATTAAAAACATTATCAATAATATTTTCTCCATCATAAAGGCAAGTATTTGATCCTGTACCGATTATCACTGCAATACCAGCTTCTCTACCACATAATGCTCTTGCTGCAGCTAATAAATCATGATCAACCACAACTTTTGCATTTATAAATATTCTATTCAATGCTGTATCAACAATTTGACACCTTTGTGGATCAGAACAGCCAGCTCCATAAAAATGTACTTCTGTTACATCCTTAATGCTCACTTGATTTAACAGATTGGTTTTCAATTCATTTTCAATCCAATCTTCATTTTGAAAATAAGGATTAAATCCTTTGGTTTGATATATTTTCGAACTCGAATCCTCATCAACAAACATCCAGTCTGCTTTGGTGGATCCACAATCGCAGATAACTATCATAATAATTTATTTTAAAACAAAGTTAGTGCAATTATTACACTATCTTATAATAAATGGTTTTAAAATTAATGATTTTTAGCGATAAATTAAATGAGCTTCTAATCCAAAATTATTTATTCCGATGTATAATGGATGAGGGGAATTAAAATTATAACTATATTGATAATTATGAGCTATATCGAAGTAATTTTTGGTTTTTGGGTCACGATAAGCCAAATCAAAGTGATGATGAATATCTAAAAATTTATTAAAAGTTATTATTTTCCCATATTTTATAAGCTTAAGTGGAGAAGAAATTGGTGTAATGCCATCAAATGGAAGAAGTGTATTCCATTTTGAACGAATATCATAATTAATCAAAGAAATTGAATGATCAGAATTTGCATAATAATTCACTGCCGAAAATCTATATTGCCCAACTAAATTTGCATCCAAATATATTCTATTATTGAATGAAAAAGAATTATTACTTTTCAAATTTTGATAATTATTACCAAAGAAATCTAGATTAATTTTTGGACCTAAATAGAGGATAGTATTAAAATCACGATAAACTGATTTAGCAAATTGGTAGGATAAGTGAAAATTCACAAAATCACTTAATGAGCTATATATTAACATTTTATTCCTATTGGACAAAGTTGCGAATGTAAAATTAAAGGAAAATTTAGAAAAATAGTTCGATGTTATTTTATTTAATGATAAATTTACGGTCATTCCATTTGAACTTTTGTATATATTAGGTGCATGACCTTTATCCAAATATTTTACAATTGGAATTGCAAGACCCAATGAAAAGTAGTTTCCTGTTATATATGGAATTTCTTGTGAAAAACATATAGTACGAATCCCAAAATAAAGCAATAACCCAATTAATCTTTGTTTCATTCGCCAAATATATGTAATGTACATTGAACTAAATAAAAAAAATTGGGTGCACAGTAATTAAACTGATGCACCCTTCCAGTTGTAGGTATATAGATATCTTAACTTTCTGAAATATAATAAATTAACGTATGTTAAATTATTTTAATATGCAAATATATATGCTTTTAGTTAATATTAAAAATTAATGCGTTATAAATTATAAAAAAAATTAATATTTATTGAATGAAAAAACTTAACTTATTGGAACTTAACAGAATATCCCTAGAAAATTTTAAAAAAACACAAAAAAAAGATTTAATAATTATCCTAGATAATATTCGTTCAGCTTTGAATATTGGTTCCATTTTCAGGACTGCGGATGCATTTTTATATTCAAAGATAGTTCTAACAGGTATTTGTGCAACTCCGCCAAATAGAGAAATCCTTAAAACAGCAATTGGTGCAACCGAATCTGTTGATTGGGAATATATTGAGAACATAAAAGCGGCAGTTGAGAAATATAAACTATTGGATTACAAAATAATAGGAATTGAGCAAACAAATGAATCTATCCCTTTGATGGACTATCCTATTCACGATAAAGCTGCACTGATATTTGGAAATGAAGTTGGAGGAATTGATGATTCGATCATTAATCTCTTGGATTGTTCAATTGAAATACCACAGTTTGGGACAAAACATTCATTGAATGTAGCAGTTTGTGCAGGTATTGTGATGTGGGAATTTGCAAAATAATCAATTAATTGAATTAATCCATTTTTACTATATATAAAGAATCTTTAAAATTAGTAGATTGATTATTTTTCATTTTTTCTTGTACCCAAATAGTATCTAGCCACCTTTTTTCATCGAATACTAAATATTTTGCTCCAATATTATGAAAATAATCTACACCAGCTTTATTTAGTTCTTGATGATGAGCTCTAAAGTTAAATTGATTCCAACCATGTCTTCTCAGGAAATATAATGTGCCATTTGTCATTCCATCTGAAATATTCAATATTTTGTCATCATATCCTACATTATTTTCTTTTAACCAATCTTGAATTTCAGGAACATTATGATAAACACTTGATATACAATCTTTTTGAAAAGGGGAATTCAAGTCGTATCTATCCCAAATCACCTTTTTAGCATTTGAGAATTGAAAAAAAGAAGCAGTAAATATGATTAATATTACATAATACTTAGCTTGTTCGTTATTCTTAATAATGGTATTTAATCCCAAAAATGTAGTAAGTATGAAAAATGGGTAGATAAAAATTAAATAGTAATCATGATGTTCAAACTGTATGAACCAAAATAGAAAAATAATTGAAGAAATTATAAAAGACGAAATCCAAATATTGAAAGATGAATTATAGTTCTTTATTGCTTTGAAAATCAAATAAATAAAGGAACAAAGAAACAAAAGCCAAAATTCAAGAGAAAAATAATCAAAAAACCAACCTGTTTTTATTCTATTAAATATATTTTTTATTGTTTCACTATCACAATCCCAAATAGGCATCCATCTTGCCAAAAAATAATCTGAATGATGGATATGATTATAGAAATTGGTGATAACTACCCAAATAATTGATAAAATAAAACTAATCAATACTGGAAATAATATATTGTTGATACTTTTTTTAGAAAAAACTTGAGCAAATACATAGAATGCAGGAAGGAAAATAAAAGGAAGTTTTATCATACCCGCAATTGACAAACTTACAACTAATAACCATTTTTGACTATTTGTAATTCTTTGAAATTCATTTAATAAAATCAATGAAATGGTAATCAATGAAAAACCAAAACCAGCAGGGTCGGGTAATAAATTGAAACTGTAATACAATAATACAGGCGAAGAAATTGATAGACAAACTATTGAAAGACTAAATAATATAGATTTTGAAGCAGTAAATACTAACAAATAAAAATAATAAAACCCTATTGAAAATATAATAAAATGAATTAATCTAAGCCAACCTTCACTATAAAAAAAAAGTTTACATAAGCTAGCTCCAATATAATAAAAAATAGGAAGTTCGGCTAATGTATGATAATCACCATTCATCGAATTCATGATTCCAGGCTGAAATAAATTCAGACCATTCTGATAAAAGATATACATAAAACTGGCACTGTCAGTCTGTCGCCATTGATGAGTTGATTGTGGCAGAAAACTCCACAACTTATTGAAATCTAGATAAATAAATATCAATATGATAAATAAAACATAAATTATTTTATTTAAAGATATCATCTTTTTTTCTTATCTAATTGAAACCAAACCAACTCATCGTTATTCGGATCGCCATTATAATTAATGGTGATTTCTTCACCAGCTTTTATGTCTTTCACACAAAAAAAATCTATAGTATCATTGTCAGTATCCATCACATAGTCGGCATTCGAACCTATTTGATGATTATACAACGAACCAAATCCTAAAGCAATTGCACAATGGAAATCGCCCCATAAAAAATAATAATCGTATAAAACTGTCTGATCTAAAATAGGAATTTGTTCTTTTGGCATTATTATAACTGGACAACTTTCAATGATCTCGCCTTTGTGCAAATCCTTGATACTGAATACTCCCCTACCTCCAATATCGCTATTTGCATAATATAAATAAGGGCTTTGAGCACTCATATCACAATTTTCCTTTTACTAGTTAGATAAACTCCTGATAATATCAACAACATACCAACAATATGATACCAACCAATTATTTCACCATCATAAAACCCAATGAAAGTAGAAAACAAAGGCATCAAATAAGTAACTGTAGATGCCCACAAACCACTAGTGGCTTGCAAAAGTCGATTGAAAGCATACGATGATATACATGTTCCGAATATCGATAAAATTGCTAAATATAGAAAAGAATTCCACCCTTGTGGATGATTTACAATTTTATTACTAAAATCTCCAAAAATCAGATAAAGTATTGCTGGAATACCCGTAGTCATATACGTCCAAGAGCTAATAGTAAGCGAATCGAAATTCGACATTTTGTTTTGAAGAAAATTAACATTTATCCCATAACAGATCGTTGCCAATATGATCAAAAAAGCAAAGAAAATATTACCAGTAAATGAGCTTTTGCTATTAAAATAAATCAGAAGAATAGCTCCAATAAATCCTATGAAAACGCCAATAATTTTGTGAATTCCGACTGTGTTTTTATAGAAAATAATGCCAATCAGCAAAGTGAAAAGTGGAGTTAAGGAATTAAGAATTCCAGCGACACTACTACTTATGTGTTGTTGAGCTAATGGAAATAAAACAGATGGAATACCACTAGAAAAATAACCCACAACTATAAATTTCCAAATATTTGAAGTATTTATATATTTTAGTTTTTGAATGGCAAATGGAAGGAATGCAAAAAATGCAACACCCATACGAATTGAGGAAACTTCGAGTGGTGAATATGCCAACAAACCTCTTTTGATAAAAAGAAAGGAGAATCCCCATACAATAGCTAAAGCTATTAGCAATAACCAATGTTTGAAAGTTGGACTTTTATCTACAATATTTTCCATGCCGTAAAAGTAGAAATAATTAATAAAAAACAAAAAACCCGAGTAAATTCTTACTCGGGTTTCTATTATAAAAATCAAATAATCTTATTTGAAAACTACTTTTTTGTACATCAATCCTTTTTCAAATTTCAGTCCAATTGTATAAAGTCCTTGTGGTAACCCACTCGGTCTGTTTAATAAATAAGAAGTATTATTTACTGCATTTACTGAAACCATTCTACCATTAATATCATACAAGTAAACTTCTTTAATGATCGTTAGATCACCAGTTTCAATTCTAACTGAAGATTCAGCTGGATTTGGAGCAATAGTAACTGGAATATCCAAATTAGAAACCAAATCTTGATTAGAAGTAACTGTATTTGCACATGGTAAATTAAGAGCTACACAAGCTCTAGGGATAAAATAACCTACTATTGTATCAATATATAATTTAGCAGTTACTGGATTCTGATTACAAGTTGATGGAGGATTATCAGATGCTGCCCATTCCCAAGGAGCTGAAGAATCGTCAGGAGTATTACTAAATTGATAATATCCTAAATTTCCACTTTTATTAGCTGCTCCATATTTATCTTTTGCAGGAAGTATTTTTTTGAAAACATCATTATTCCCAAACCCATCAGCTCTTATAGCAAGGTCACAAGAACCAGTTACTTCAACTACTGGTTGAGGTCCTAATGAAGTTGGAACATTTAATACATTGGTTTTGCAAGGGGCAAACGGATCTGTAGGTACATGGTATGAAATTAACGGCATTTCCCCTTTATTCATCCAAGCAGAATCACCTAATGCTCCACCCATATTTACACATAAAGCGAAATCAGAGCTATAACCAATATGATTAGGACTACATAAAGTATCCCCAATTTTCAATTTTGAAATAGAATTATATAAAGCATCTACAATTGCATATTTTCCAATAGAATCTGCTCCAGTACCATCAATATTTCCGTTATATTTTTCAAAAACCATTGGAATATAACCATTTGTAGTCGGTAATTTGAATTTATTTGGGTCAGCAGTATTAAATATTTCAGGATATTGATTCAAATAAGCTGATGCTAATGATAAATATCCTCCAGTACCTTGTCCCCAAACTGTAATTTTGTTTGGATCTATTCCATGTGGATTTCCAAGTTGATCAACACTTCTTCTAAAATAACGAACATAAGTGCTAATATCTTGAACACCTCTATAAGCAGCATTAATTAGAAAATATCTTCTAATTAGCTCATTTGGATCATAAGGATTCCAACCTTGTCGATAATTGATAACAGCAACCACATAACCTAACTTCGCAAGTCTATTTGCAATCTCTACATTAGAAGAGTCTAACATTGTCCCACTACAAGAACCATTAGCTGGATAAGGGAAAAAGTTTCCAGTATGAATATAGATCACCAATGGTCTATTTTTAACTGTATCTCCTTTTGGAGAATAAAATCTTGCCACTAGGGGTTGTTTTAAAGTGTTGGCTTGACCTTGAGTAGCAATCCAATTTAAAATTGTATAATTAGAAGCTAAAGGTGTAATATTTGATACTTCAACTTCATTAAATATTGGATTTAGATACCTTTCATTTTGTGCATTTACAATATTGTATATTGCTAAAAATGCAGAAAAAATCAGAAAACGTTTAATTTTTAACATGTTAAAATAATTTTATTATTATTAAATTTTAGATTTAAAATCATAAGTAATTGATAAATAGCCCATTCTTCCAATCCTTGGACCTCCATAAGTTTGAAATTGCATATTATTTAATAGATTTGATGCACCCAATTTTATAACAGTATTCAATTTAAGTATTGTATAATTTATTTGAGCATCTAATAAATCATAACTAGGTATTAGACCTGTAAACTGTGGAGAACCTTCAAACAGAAAGCCTTGTACCCACTTGTAATTTATATTAAACCCAAAGGTATTCTTATTTTTACTAATTTGAATGTCTCTTCCAGATATTCCAATATTGTATTTATTTTTTGGAGTATTAAATGCTGGAACAATATTATCTTTTACATCTGTAATAAGTTCGTTAAAACTATAATTTCCATTCAATGAATAATATTTCATGAAATAATAGTTAAATCCTAAAGATAGACCTCTTGAGGTAACAATTTCATTAGAATTTGCAGCAACTCTAAGCACTTTTGTATCAGCATATTTTTTAAATGCAATAGGTGGAGAGCCAGGAAATGGAACTAAATAAATTTCAGGAATTATCAATCCTACTTGATATCCTATAAAATCATCATATCTATTAATAAATGCACTTGCATCTACATATATTTGATTGAATAATGTTGTACGATAACCCAACTCCAAAGTCTTTACTTTCTCAGGTTTTATCGGAGAAATATTTCTGTATTCAAAAGGGCTAGTAGGGTCACTTCTCCAAGCATTAAAAGATTCTAATGTAATCAGGCTATCGTATCCAGTTAAATTACCTATTAATCTTGCAGGACCCACTTTTAAATTCAAATATTGGTCAGATAAAGTAGGGTTTCTAATTGCAGATGAAAAACTCAATCGTAAATAATTATTTTCAGTTGGCTTCCAAACTACAGAACCTGCTGGACTAAATAAATAACTAAAATTCTGATTTTTATCTAATCGAAGGGCAGCAGAAAAAATGAATGATTTAATTTGTTTTGTAGCACCAGTATAGATTCCAAACTCACTATTAACAATTTTTTTGGAACTATCGCTAAAAATAGTACCTTCTGTATTAGGCATATATACCCTTCCATTTGCACCTAAAACCAATTCTTTAAAAAAGTTTGAATTAAATTTATATTCAGCATGAAGATGAGCTAAGGCAGATCTATCAGAAAATTTAGTTCCATTTTCAATAGTATTGTTTTTTCTACTTATAATATCGTTAAATAATGAATCGAATCTTGCAGTTCCTGGTTGGTAAAAATCTTTTGTATTAAATGTTTTATTCTCTTTATTTGCATATTCTGTTGCTTGCTTATGCCATTCTAATAATTTATCCTTATTATCTTGTTGCCATTTAATTTGTTCACTGGTTTGATCATTAGGATAACCTAGAGATTTCATTTGATTAAATACATTGCCTAGATTATTTTTTGTCCACCAATTGACATAACTATTCTGCCATGCTTCATTTTCACCCGCTGCTTCTATCATTTTCTGTGCGGTAAAATAAGGATCATAAGATTTACCTGCATTTTCATGAGTTAAATAAGCTCTTATGAAAAATTTATCTTCTTTTCTAAATTCAATCTTATGTTGATAGAATTGTATTCCTTTCAAACTGAATCGATTATCTCCTTGATAAACGGTTGTCCCATAACCAAAATTAGATGACAATAATATTTCAGGAGATTCAATTCCTTTCTTGGGATTTGTTCTAATATAAAAAGCCATTCCAGCTTTTATATTTCTTGTATTATAATCAACAATATCTTCTTCTTTATAACCCTTTCTATTAAAAGTATTTAAACCAGCTCTGATATCATATAAAGAGGCATAAGATCCATAATATTCATCTCCATAAATATTTACACCATTATATCCACCAGGATTTTGATTTGCTGCAAAAATGTCATTCCCTTTTGATTCATAAACTGGATCATAATTATTTGCTACCCAGTCATTTGCTCGTAAATAGGAAAAATTAACTTTGTAAGCAATAAAAGGGTTTTTAGCTTTATTATTGATGATATTTGCATATCGAATTGCAGTTTCGAATAATTGTCTCTCCCCTAATTTAACACTAGCTGATAATCCAGAACTATAGAATGGGTTTTTAGTTTTCATACTAATAACACCATTAAATGCATTTGGACCATAAAAAGCAGAACTTGCCCCTACAACTAAATCAACTTTTTGAATATCCAACTCTGAAGATCCTAAAAAATTTCCTAATGAAAAATTTAATCCTGGAGCTTGATTGTCCACTCCATCAATGATTTGTAAGGAACGAACTGGTGAGGTACTATTGAACCCTCTGGTATTAATAATCGTGAAACCCAAACTAGCTGTAGTGAGATCCACTCCTTTTAAATTTCCTAAGCCATTATAGAAATTTGCTGCTGGAGTTTCTTTAATAGCGATCAAATCCAATGCTTCTACAGTGAGTGGCGATTCTTTTTGCTTTTCACTGATTCTTTGACCTTTGACTTGTACTTCAATCAAGGTTGTACTTTCTTCTTCTAAAAATGCCGAAATATGTTCTTTTGAAGAAGTAACATTTAACTCCTTAGTCACATAACCAATATATGAAACTACCAAAGTGACAGGCAAATTAGGTACTTCTAATTCAAAATTGCCATCAAAATCTGTGGATACACCACTTGTAGTACCTTTGATGACGACAGCTGCTCCAATTAAAGCTTCATTTTTAGAACCATCCTTCACTAAACCTCTCAATTTAGTTTGTGCTAACAAAGAAAATGGAAGGAAAAAAAGAAAAATATAAAATATAAATTGCTTATTATCAATATGTACAAAATTGAATTTCATAAAACTCACTATTTATATAAATATAATTACAGAGCAAGGTAAGAAAAAAGTTTATATTATATACAATTTGTAAGTAATATTTAACATTTATAATATTTTGAAATGTAGTTTTATATTTCTTGAAACGTTATACCGCCTATCTCTTTGATTAATGTAGCTTCTTCAAAAGAAATTTTATTTATACGAGAAAATAACTCCGTTTTGAATACTCCTACTTTTGCTATTTCAACTTCTATTTTAATCAATGCATGATTATCTTTATAATTTTGCTCGATGATTTGGTATTTACATTTCTTTATGGCTTCAATTAAATCATTCATTAATGAGTAATCCACAGTAATTTGATATGATTTTGTTATCCATTTTTCAATAATATTGCATTGATCAATAGTTATCTTAGCAGATTCTCTATATGCAGCTATCAAACCACTTGTTCCTAAAAGTGTACCTCCAAAATATCTTACTACTATTATCAATGTGTTTGTTAAATCTTTGCTATCAATTTGTCCGAGAATTGGTTTTCCAGCTGTTCCTGATGGTTCGCCATCGTCATTAGCTCTATAATTATTTTTATCATAACCTAATCGCCAAGCATAACAATGATGAGTTGCTTTAGGGTGAACTTTTCGAAGCTCCAAAAGTGCTTGATGGATTTCCTCCTCATTAAATACTGGAAATGCAAAACCTAAAAACTTACTAGCTTTCTCTCTCAATTCACTTGTTGCAGTAGTTGTAATAGTTTTATAACTTTCTTGCATTATTTTTTATAATCCTGACAAGCTTTGACGAAATGTACAAATAAAGGATGTGGATTTTCAACTGTACTTTTAAGTTCAGGATGAAACTGAACGCCAACAAACCAAGGATGTTGCTCCAATTCTACAATTTCTACTAAGTTAGTATCCAAATTTTTACCCGAAATTTTCAAACCACCTTTCTCCAGTCTCTCTAAATATTCATTATTAAATTCATAACGATGTCGATGACGTTCACTAATTTTTGTGTTTTGATATATCTCAAAAGCTTTGGTTCCTTTTGGAATTTCGCAACTATATGCTCCAAGCCGCATTGTACCACCCTTTTGAGTAATTTTCTTTTGTTCTGGCATTAAATCAATGATTGGATTCTTTGTTTTGGGGTTCACTTCTGTAGATGCTGCATCTTTGATATTCAATACATTATTTGCAAATTCTACAACTGCACATTGCATTCCTAGACAAATGCCAAAGAATGGTATTTTATTTTCTCTAACATATTGTATCGCCTTTAATTTCCCTTCAATACCTCTTTCGCCAAAACCTGGTGCGACCAATATTCCATCCATATCTTTGAAAAGTTGTTTAAAATCAACAGATTCATTTTCTAAGGATTCTGAATGAATTGGAATGACATTTACTTTGCATTCATTTACTGCTCCTGCATGTATAAACGCTTCATAAATAGACTTATAGGCATCTTGAAGCTCATTATATTTTCCGATCAAGCCAATAGTAACTTCATTCAATGGATGTTTGAGTTTTTCCAAAAAGCCATTCCACAACTTCATATCTGGAGATTTCTTGTCTTTCAACCTCATTTTGTTGATGACCACAGTATCCAAATTCTCTTGCATCATTAATATCGGAACATCATAAATTGTATCTGCATCGATGGCTTCTATTACAGATGCGACATCCACATTACAGAAGAGTGCTAATTTTCTTTTGATTTCCATATTGATGGGCTGCTCTGTTCTGCAAACCAAAATATCGGGTTGGATACCCGTCATTAAAAGTTCCTTGACAGAATGTTGAGTGGGTTTGGTTTTAAGTTCTTTTGCAGCTTTTAGATATGGAATAAGAGTAAGGTGAATCACCAAACAATTATCAGCTCCTAACTCCCATCGCATCTGCCTAAGGCTCTCCAAATAGGGTAAAGACTCAATATCGCCAACTGTTCCACCCAATTCAGTGATGACAATATCATAATGATTAGAATTTCCTAAAAGTTGGATTCTTCTTTTGATTTCATCCGTCACATGAGGAATAACTTGAACTGTCTTCCCAAGATATTCTCCTGCTCTTTCCTGCTCAATAATCGTCTGATAGATTCTCCCGGTAGTCACATTATTGGCTTGAGAGGTAGGGGTATTCAAGAATCTTTCGTAATGCCCAAGATCCAAATCCGTTTCTGCACCGTCGTCAGTAACATAGCATTCGCCATGTTCGTATGGGTTCAGAGTGCCTGGGTCAATATTTAGATAAGGGTCAAACTTTTGGATGGTAACACTAAAACCTCTTGCCTGCAAGAGTTTAGCCAAAGAAGCAGCAATAATGCCTTTACCTAACGAAGAAGTTACTCCTCCCGTAACAAAAATATATTTAGTCATGATAATCGATAACGATGTTACGGGATGCAAAGGTAAAGAATTAGTATGCTTTATTTCTAAATTTTGAGTTTATTATTCTATAAAATAAATATTTGAGATTTATTTCAATAATATTAATTTTTAGCCTGCACCAATTGCCCTTCATGGAGGTATTGCAAAATATAATGAATTTAAAATTTATAAATTAATAGAGACAATTTAAAATAAAGTTGCCTTTATTAATTTATTATTCAAAAAAAGTCAAACTTACAAATTTTGCATCTTTTCTTGACCAAACAACTTCAATTCCATATTTATTAAAAAAATTGTTTGCACTATCTATTGTTTTAAATACACTAATTGGTATATCCAAATTTAAATTTTTAATATTTTCATTTGTACAATAATACCCTGAAATATTTTCAGCAAATATAAGTACTTTATCAAATCTCCCATTTTCCATTTTTATTGTATTCTCTGATAAATACACTAAAGAATGATTGTAATTTTTACTTTCAATTTCTTGCTTTGATAAATATTTATTCATATTCCCAAATGGAAGCTTTGTTGAATCCTTTACAATAAATTTCCAAGAATCGTAAGTGTTCCACATTCCTGTTTCCCTTAAACTAAAGGAATATGTTTTTTCTAAGAATTGTAATAAATTTTTCTTAGTAGTATAAAAATCATATTCATCATGCATATAAACTTCATACTTAATATAACTCATATTTTTGGGGTAATGGTTAATATAAATATTATTTCGAGGTACTCCAATAATATTGCTTATTCCATCTATTAAATTACCATTAAAAAATAAGTAATTAAATTTCCACTTATCTGAAAATTTATTGTCAGAATTTGAAATCTTATAAATACTAGAATCAACATTATTACTTAATGAAAATTTTGCTATTTCAAATTCTTTTTTACTAAAATCTGTCTGTGAAAACAACAGATTATGAAGAAAAATTAGTATAATAAAATTGAAAGATTTAAACAGAACTTCCAAATAAGAGTGATTGATATTATTTTGTGGCATTTAAATTTTATTTTAAAAGTTAAAACTAAAGCTTACAAATTTATAATTATAAAGTAAAAAATAACAATACATAAGTGAAATTTTGGAGTTATATTAAAAAATTCTAAAACTGTAATTTATATACAAAGTTTGGTAAAAATCCATTTTGATAGGTTGTGTTGATTTCACCATTAACTCTATTGAACCTTTGTGCAAATACATTCTTTTGGTTCGTTAGATTTTGAAAATCCAACGAAAATGTTTGTGCTAATTTTCTTTTTTTGCTGTTCATTCTATAGCCAATTTTGAAATCTACTCTGAAATAATTTGGCAACCTTTCTGAAAAAGCAAGATCATCTCCTGCTAGTACTTCCTTACCTTCAGCTCTTGATGCCTCTAAATCAACTGGGGTATAATATCTTCCTCCAGCAGTTTTGACTTTAGCATCTAAAGTAAAAGCATCTTGTCTGCTTTTCCCAATTTTGAATTCTTTTCCTGCTAAAAAATTAAAAGTGTATTTTCCATTGAAGGCAGTATTTCTTTCAATACCATCTTTACCTATATATTTCGAATCATATATTGAAGCTGTAATTAATCCATAATAATTATCAGAAAATAGCTTTTCTAAAGTGAATTCAACACCCTTATTTGTTCCTTTTCCATTGTTTATTAAGTCTCCTTGTCTTGTCGGTGCAAAATCCGCTCCTTCGTTCAAAAGGGAGAAACTGCTAGGATAGCTCGTAACTGGAATGTTATAAAGTTGTTGGTAATAGGTTTCTAATTTTATTTTCCAATTTGTCAAAAAATTGTACTCATATCCCAAAACATAATGGTTGCTTTTGTTAAAACCAAGTGATTCATTTGAGTTACTGACAGTGCCGTCTGGTAGATAATTTTTATAAAATAATACCGTCAATGGCTGTGTCTGTTGATGATTTCCATAGCCTAATGTGAAAACTCCCATATTTGATATTTTGTATTTCAAGGCAATTCGAGGCTCTATTGAAAAATTGTTATTCAGTAGAAACTGTTGGGAATGAAGTCCAGCAATAATTGAAAATGAATTATTTAAAGCATATTTTGCCTGACAATATTCTTGTAACAAAAGTGCATTTCCAGAATAATCTAATGATTTTTCCCAATTAGGTGTAAATTCTCTATTTTGAGTAAATAATTTTAGGCTTAAAAGTTCCCCAATTATACCATATTTCAAACTCAGCTTTGCATTAACTTTGGTAGTAATTGATGAATTAAGTGTGTAATGAATTTCTTGATTATTCACTTCAAGTATTTTATATGCTTGATTTTCTATTGTTAATGTATCTTGATCGAATCTGCTTAAAGCAAAATTTCCACCAATAATTGTTTTCCAATTAGAATTATTTCCAAGTTTTATCTGATGAGAAAGTCCAATTACACCGATTGTACTTTTGGAATAACTATCTCTTGTTGGATCAGAAAATACATCTGTACTATCAATTTTATTATGCAAAAAATCTATATGGCTGTACCCTCCAACTCCAAAAAGCGAAAATTGACCATATTTTGTTTGAGCACCATTTATTTTGAATGACAAATCTTGATAATTAGGGTTAGCAGCTGTCCCTATCGAAAAACCAAGAGCTTGAGCAAAACCAGTGAATGAATATCGATAAGCAAACAAGTAACTCGACCCTTTTTCTTTATTAATTGGTCCTTCAATCATAGCTTCTAAGCCAGTTAAAGCCCCAAATTGTATTGTTTGTTCTCTAGTTGAGCTATTTCCTTTCCTAAATCCAATATCAAAAACTCCAGCAGTTGCATTCCCATATTCAGCCGAAAAAGCTGAAGTCATAAAATCAGAATTCTTTAGAACATTAGTATTCAGAGCAGTTACTGGACCTCCTGTTGTTCCTAATGTAGCAAAATGATTCAAATTGGGTACATTCAAGCCATCTATTCTCCAAAGAACACCTTGAGGCGAATTTCCTCTGATTACTAAATCATTTCTTTGGTCATTTGGAGTTATTACTCCTGCAAAATTGGCTGCCAGTCGGGCAGGATCACTCATTCCACCAGAATATCGAGTGACTTCTTCCATAGAAAATGATCTTGCAGATACCACATTCATTTCATTTTGTATCCCTCTTTTTGTACTTGTTACTGCAACTTCTTTCAATGTCGTGATAGTCTCTTCCATTTCAACATCTAATAAAACCTCTTTCCCTGAAGTCACTAATATATTGGGAATTACAATTGGCTGATAGCCCAAATAAGTAAAACTTAAAGTATATCGATTGGGTGATAATTGATCAATTATGTACTCCCCTTTTTCATTTGAGGATGTTCCAACCTGAGGATCGGAACCAACAATAATTATCGAAACGCCAATTAAAGGACTTTTTGTAATTTTATCAGCGACTGAACCTATAATTACCTGTTTGTTATTTTGGGCAAATGTTTTTACATTTAAAACTAATGCTAATGTAAATAATATAATCCCAAATTTGACTATGAAAATACATCTTGAATAAATCATGCTATTTAATTTTTAATAATTGTTAAAATAATAGCACAAAACTAGGGTTATGAAAAAGTACAATTCATTGACTTGAGTTAATAAATTAAGTAGTCTTAGATAATCTTTTTCTTATTCTACTTAATGATTCTGGTTTTAAATTCAAATATGATGCAATATAATATTGAGGTAAAGCATCCACTAAAAAAGGGCGTTTTTCCAACAATCTCAAATAGCGTTGTTCGGGAGAAATATTTTCGAAGACTCGTCCTTTATTTGTAATATCAACTAATGCTATTTCTACAAGTCTTCTACCAATTCTTTCTGTTCTTGGAAATTTGTTATACATTTTTTCAATATCGTCTTTATATAAAAGAATCAAATCACCGTCAGTCATAGCTTGGAATGAAAAATGTGTAGATTGATTTGTCAAATAACTTTCAAAATCTGTGTACCAATAATTTTCAATAAAAAATTCAATTATCTTCTCTTCGCCATCATGCAAATGAAATAATCTAAAAATTCCAGATTTTACAAATATGATAAAATTACATAGATCCCCATTTTTGAAAACATACTCCTTTTTTTTGAAAATTCTATGTCTTAAAATACCAATAAAACCATTTTTTTCATCTTCTGACAATGTAATAATAGTTTTTATACTTTTTAAAATGCTTTCAGTCATTCTAATTAATTTTATAAATTCTATTTACATAAAATAATTACTTAAGTTTTCTAATCCGGCTCAAATGTTGAGGAGTTATTCCTAAATAAGATGATAAATATTTCAATTGTACATTTTTTAATACATTCGGAAACTCCTGTTTGAAATAATTATAACGGTCTTCAGCAGTATAATTCATGAGCATGAAAACTCTCTTTTCTAATGTAACTAGAATGTCTTGAAGCGTATATTTCGCAAAAATATTAAAGATAGGAAATTTTCGATATAAAAAGTTTAAATCTTCTCTGCTGATCACAAGTACCTCAGCATCAGCTATTGCTTGAATATTCACTTCAGATATACTAACGGGTTGAATAATCGACAAAGAAGAAATGAACATGCCTGGTTCTGGAAAAAAATAAGTAATTTCATGCCCCTTTTCATTTATATGAAACTTTCTAAATAAACCAGAATTCACATAAAAAAAATTATAATTGGGTTGTCCAGATTGGATGATTAAATCTAATTTTTTAACTTTTTTCTTTTTGAAATAGGAACATATGTAATTCAATTCATTAGGGTCTATATCCATAATTGAGGTAATAAAATTCTTGATTTTATCCATTTTATTAATGTCATTATTTGTGTGAAAGATATCGAAACTGAATTCCAAAAATAATTAAATATTTTCAACAAATTAATACATTATTACTCTTTTTTTTAAAAGATTATTTAATAATCACAATTTCCTTTTGGACATCAGCCACTTATAAATTTCTGGATTATCATATACTCTAGTCCAACTGTCATGAAAGGCATCATCAAAAATTTGTAGTTGAATATCTTTGTTGCAATCTTTCAATTTTTTGTAAATATTCACCGAATATTGCACATCTACCACATTGTCTAATAAGCCATGATACATTCTTATAGGAATATTAGCAATTTTGCAACCTTCGATAAGTGGTATTCGGTCCACAAACCCAGCAATTGGTACTAAAGCAGCAAAAAGTTCTGGATGAGCATAAGCCAAATTCCAAGCTCCCCAAGCCCCCATACTCAATCCTGTTAAGTAAATCCGATTGGTGTCAATTTTTTCCTCTTGAATTATTTTCTTTATCAAAAAATATAGAGCATCCGATTCCCAATATTGGTTTTCAGGGCATTGAGGAACTAATACATAAGCATCCAAAGTATTGTTTTTCATGTATTTAAGCGGACCATGTACTTTCACTTTTTCCAAATCATTACCTTTTTCTCCTGACCCATGAAGGAAAATAAGTAGTGGCTTTGCATTATTTTGATCAATTGGTTTTGATAAAATATAATTGTAAGCATAATTTTTTTGTACATTCTTCAAAAATGAGCCAGTAGTTTCTACTTGTGCATCAGAAATATTCGTTAATATGGCAAAAAGATAAAATAATAATTTCTTCATGATTAATCAAATTTATATTTCACATTATTTGTCACAGAATGAATGTTTTGAGACCTAAATGGTATCGCAGGAAAGCCTTCTTTATTGTACAAATTACAATCTGACGCATCTCCCATCCATCCAAAATTCACATAAGATGGGTTTGAAACATTTTCGTTATATGTAAAAATTTTGTTATTTTTTATAAATGCTTTAGCAAAATAGAATTTTTGATCTGCACCAGCAATTTCAAACCCTTTGATATATCCATATTTATCTGTAGTCATAAGTCCCGAACCAATATCGTCAAAGGTGATTTCAATTGTATTATCAATAATCTTCAATGATTTGAACTTTGGTCCCGACGCAATGATATCATAATGATAATCATTTTTGAGGGCAAGGGAAGCTAGCCTCATGCCAACAGCTTGTTTGTTAGTTGGATGAATATCCAAAGGTAATCCTACATCTGTCGTTACTACCATACCTGTATTGGGAAATTTTAGAGTTTGAGTCTGAGCCTCTCGTAGCTCCGCCCATTCGCAACCAATATTGCTATCACCCGATGTTTTGAAAGTAGCCAATTGGACAAAATAGAAAGGAAAATTTATATTCCAACCCTTTCTCCAATCATCTATGAGCAAAGGAAATGCTATTTTATATTGCTCTGCTCTACTTGTATTCGATTCGCCTTGATACCAAATTACGCCTTTGCATTCAAATTTTTGCAATGGAGCTATCATTGCATTATAACAAAGTGATGGAAAAGCGTTTTCGCTAATACTCTGGTTAACAGATGTAATTTGATATTTCCAATTGCCAGCAAGTGATATAGATTTTTCACCAAAAACCAATCTCATTGAATCTGATAATCCATAAATACCACCTCCTCCACCATTATCTGTGACTTTCACTGCTATTACATTTTTCCCAACACGAAGAATTCCTTTTGGTATTTTATAATTCCTCTGTTCATTCCAAATAGAAGAACTTCCAATTTTAATTCCATTTATATACGTAATGTCTTCATCATCAATCATGGCTAAATGAAGCAATGCCTCATTTTCAATATCTTTTTCAGTAAGATCAATCGACTTTCTAAACCACACTACTCCATCTAAGTCACCAATTCTTTGAGATTCCCACTGATTGGGTAAAATCATGAAGGGCCACTTGAAGTCATCGAAATAAAGCAATGGAAAATCGTTAGTATTCAATGCCTTATAATCATTTCCTTGTAACGCTTCTATTCTAGGAATCCATTTTATTTGGTGAATATTTGCAAACGAATCAAATGGAATTATCGGCATTTTCTGCATCATATTTTTATATTCTGGGCTTGTATCAAATGCTTTTCTACTTATCCAAGTTTCGATATTTGTTCCGCCCCATGACACGTTGATTAGTCCAATAGGAACGTGTAATTTTTCATACAAATTCTTTGCAAAAAAATAACCAACTCCTGTGAAACTAACTACATTATAGCTATTACAGACTTGCCAATTTCCAGAATTTAAATTGGTTTGAGGAATTGTATTGATCTGATGATTAATTTTTATATGCCTAATATGATCATAATTAGCATTTTGTATTTCTCTTTGAGCAAAATCGGATTGACCAACTGTCCATTCCATATTGGATTGACCACTACAAATCCAAACATCACCAACTAAAATATTAGATAATGTGATATGATTATTTCCAATAATCTCTAACTGGAATGGACCAAAAGTAGCTGTTGAATCTAAATATACAATCCAATTTCCACTACTATCAGCTTGAGTGACTTTATTTTGTTTATCAAATATTACTTGAATATTTTCTTTTGGATCTGCCCATCCCCAAATAGGGATTAATTTATTTCGTTGCAAAACCATATTGTCGGTAAAGAAATTGGGCAATTTTATTTTAGCATCAACTAATGATGGGCAAATAATAAGAATAAACAATACTAATTGTTTCATAATCATTTATTTATTCAAATGAATTATATTTTATAAATGTTGATTAAGCTAAATAAAATGTTTCTTTATCTTTTTAAACAATATATTATGCAATTCATTTTTGATAAATTCTTACATAATCAATCTCAAAAATACTTGGAAAAATACTTGAATCAATAGTGCCACCCCAATTGCCACCAATTGCTAAATTTAAAATTAGAAAATAAGGTTTATCGAAGGGCCAGCCTTCGTTTTTAATTACTCTTCCATTCTCGCCTTTATTCGATCGAAAAACTACTTTTTCATCTATTAGAAATTGGATATAATCTGGAGTCCACTCAATTCCATAATTATGAAATTGATCCGAAACAGCATCAACTTTTTGAAAATAAGTAATTTGTGTATTCTTAATATGATTATATAAAAATGAATGCAATGAATTATGAATAGTATTTGGGTCTTTCCCCACATGTTCCATAATATCTATTTCTCCACAAAGGGGCCAATCCTCAGAATTGTTTTTTATAGAATTGGGCAACATCCATATTGCGGGCCAAGTGCCTTTTCCAGCAGGGAGTTTAGCTCTGCAATCCACTTTCCCGTATTTCATGGAATATCGCTGATAAGTGGTTAATTTAGTAGATGTGTAATTGTTTTGTTCGATTTGCTTATTTAATGCTATTATTTTTAAAGTACCATTACTAACTATAATATTATTCGTATCTGCATAAGTATAATATTGAGCTTCATTATTCCCCCAACCATGCCCACCAACATCATAATTCCAATATGTAGAATCTGGCAAACCTTTGTAATTGAACTCATCACTAAAAGTCAATTTCCAACCTTGATGTAGGATTGATTTCTTTTCCACTTCAACTAACAATTCAGGTTCGTTAGTAGTAATAAAATTAAAATCATTCGCTATCAACCACTCCATTTCTTTGGGTTGATTAACTGTCCAAACATTTAAGAGAATTTTATTTTCTTTAGCTTCTTTTATCCAATTCGGATGATAATTATATGCTTCAAAATGATAGTCAGCTCCTTTTATTCCGTCTTTTTTTAATTCCAAAGGCGACTTATTTCCATTCAAATAATAGGTTATTGCTTTTTTATCCAACTTTAAAATTTCCTTTAATATATCATAATCGAAGCTAATATATTCTACAATATTTTTACATTTTAAAAGATGAACTAAAGCAACAACTTTTCTGGCAATTTGAATTCCTCTTTCTTTACTTATTTCAGAAGGTTTTATTTCTAAAATTAATTTGGTGGAAGTAGTATTTTTCTTTCCAAATAGCAAGAATGATCGTAGTGTTGGCAATTGCTCTCCATTAGATAACTTATACTGAATCAGATCGTTATATTTTCTTTTTTCAATTTCTAGTTGATGATAACTTGGGTCGTGATTGATTATTAACGAATCATCCATAGTCATTCTAATATCAAATTCTGAACCAGCATAATTTTGAGAAATAGCTTCTCTTAATGAAGCAATCGAATTTTCAGGATATTGATGTGATTTCCATGCTCCTCTATGGGCAATTACTCTTTTATTGTAATTAAATGATAGATCTTTAATTAAATGCTTATTAGAAATTGAGCATGAATTCAAAAAAAATCCTATTATGCCAAAAATAATGAAAATTCTCATTTAAAACTATTGAAATACACGAACATAATCAACAAACATTCTTTGTGGAAATTCAGTACTCGTTGGTGGAGTGCCGGGCCAATTACCGCCAACTGCGACATTAAAAATGAAGAAAAAATTATCATTAAATGGATAATTAGCACTACCAACAGTAGTTCTATTTACTGTACAATAATATTCATCATCCACATACCATTTCATACTATCTTCTTGCCAAATAATCGAAAACACATGGAATTTTGATGAAAAATCTCCATTAGCTAGATTGAATTCTGAACCGAATGATTTGGAACCTCCACTACTTTGTTTCCAATGAGCTGTTCCATAAACCGTTGCTGGATTTTTCCCAACCAATTCCATTATATCTATCTCACCACAAGTGGGCCAACCTGCTGTGGATATATTCGAGCCTAACATCCATAATGCGGGCCATATTCCTTTGCCAACTGGCAATTTTGCCCTAATATCAATTCTACCAAACTTAAAAGTTTTTTTGTTTTGGGTGGTCATTCTTCCGGAACTGTAGGCATAGCCGTTGGTATTTTCTTTTCGAGCTTCAATGATTAAATTTCCATTTGAAACAAAAGTATTTTTTGCACTATTTGAATAATATTCTAATTCATTATTACCCCAACCACTATTTCCATTGCCAATTTCTTGATTCCAATCTGATAGATTCAATTTGTTGCCATTAAATTCGTCACTCCATACCAAATTATAACCTGAATAAGTTAATGGAGTGGTGTAACCAGTTGAATCAGTTTTTATATTTGGTGCATTCTCTGAGGTGATAATGCCTTTTGCAGTAGGAAACAACAAAGTACAATTAACTGGATTAGAAAGTGTTA
>ENA-UOYA01000704-UOYA01000704.1-activated-sludge-metagenome-genome-assembly--contig:-NODE-704-length-40052-cov-22.178563_pt1 | contig 40052 bp, 31 predicted proteins | sample MGYA00238163_ERZ764804 | MGnify/ENA primary metagenome ERZ764804 (study PRJEB28919, sample SAMN05720223) | activated sludge metagenome | isolation source: Anaerobic digester | place: Hong Kong...
TTTTCGCGTTATGAACGAGAAAGTCCCCATCAAAGATATACTCTTGGAGCGAAAAGATAAAGGAGCAGGCGATCATCTTGCACATGGTTGAAATTTGAAAGGTATCGGCTTCATTCGGAATTTTCGTATTTATGCGTAGGTTGTACCTCCATCCATTTGAAAATTTAAAGAAGACACATCTGGAGGTTCGACATTATTCAAAATGTTCCACGAAAGCGGTGCGCTCCAAGAGCAGGGGCACACCCTATAAAAAGCTCTGCGTTCTCCGAGTCTTCGCATGTGATATGTTCACATCAGGGTACGGTCCGCAATTCCAAAGAGGGAACAACATAAAGTTGATTCGGGAAGCGTGTGGTAGAATACCAACGCTTTATCGATAACTCACCTTACTACCACAGGAACTTTCCATGCCCGATTTTGCCAAGTCCATTGCCCAGGCGCTCTCGCTGCGCCCCTCCCAGGTGGAGGCCGCCATATCATTGTTCGACGAAGGCGCCACCATCCCTTTCATTGCCCGTTACCGTAAGGAAGCCACCGGCACCCTCGATGAGGAACAACTGCGCCAGGTTCAGTCGCTGCTTGAGAAGGGCCGCGCCCTCGAAGAACGCCGCGCCGCCGTCATTGCCTCTGTGGAAGAGCAGGGCAAGATGACCCCCGAATTATTGGAAAAGTTCCAAACTGCTGATAACATGACCGCGCTCGAAGATCTTTACGCGCCGTATAAACCCAAACGCCGTACCCGCGCCAGCATTGCCCGTGAAAAAGGATTGCAGGGTCTGGCGGACATGATCCTTACCCAGGCTCGCACCCCCGGAGACGCTGCAAAAATGGCCTCGGGTTATCTCAATGAACAGGTAACTACCATTGAAGACGCCCTGGCTGGCGCCCGCGACATCGCTGCCGAAACCATCAGCGACCACGCCGAAGTGCGCGCTTCCACCCGCCGCAAGGCAATGCAGTTTGGTATGCTGACGGTGGAGAAGATCGAAGACGCTGTGGACGAGAAGGCTGTCTACGAAACATATTATGAATTTTCCTCGCAGGTGAACAAGCTGCGCCCGCACCAGATTTTAGCCATCAACCGCGGCGAAACCGAAAAGGTGCTACGCGTGAAGGTGACCGTCGAGCAAAAGGATTGGAAGGGGTCGATCGTCGATTATTTCCGCCCCGACCTGCGCTCGCCGTTCTGCGGTGAGCTGGAACTGGCCATCGCAGACGCGGCTGAACGCCTGTTGCTGCCGGCTATCGAGCGAGACGTGCGCCGTGAACTGACCGAGGTGGGGGAGACCCACGCCATCAAGGTCTTTGCTGCCAACCTGCGCGCCTTACTCGGCCAGCCGCCGCTACTGGGTCAGACCGTTCTCGGTCTGGATCCCGGCTTTCGTACCGGCACAAAGGTGGCGGTGGTGGGGCCAACCGGTAAGTTGCTCGATACCGGTACAATCTACCCTCATGTACCACAGAAGCAATGGGAAGAATCCAAGGCCAAGTTGAAGGCCCTGATCGAGAAGCATCATGTGACTCTCATCTCCATTGGCAACGGCACCGCCTCACGCGAGACCGAACAACTGGCCGCCGAGCTGACCCGAGAAATGAGTGGCGTGAAATACATCATCACCAACGAGGCCGGCGCCTCGGTCTATTCAGCCAGTCCGTTGGCGCGCGCTGAAATGCCCGACCTCGATGTTTCCATCCGCGGCGCGGTTTCCATTGGACGCCGGGTGCAGGATCCACTGGCTGAACTGGTTAAGATCGATCCGCGCTCCATCGGTGTGGGTATGTATCAGCACGATGTGGATCAGAATTCTCTCTCCGAAACGCTCACCGGTGTGGTGGAAGACGTGGTCAACCGTGTTGGCGTGGATGTCAATACCGCGTCGCCCGCTTTGCTGAGTTACGTCTCGGGCATCGGTTCCAAACTGGCTGAACGTATCGTGGCTTACCGTGATGAAAACGGTACCTTCATCGACCGAGAATCCATCCGCGAGGTGCCCGGGCTTGGCCCCAAGGCGTATGAACAATCCGCGGGTTTTTTACGTATCCGTGATGGCAGGAATCCACTTGATGCCAGTGCCATCCACCCAGAAAGCTACACCATTGCTGAGGCTGTGCTCAAACTGGCGGGCTTGGACGTAAATTCCTCTCTGGAGCAGCGCAAGGTGGCCATTGAAAAATTGCAGAAACGTCCCATTGAGGAGTTAGCGGCAGAAGTGGGCTGTGGAATCCCGACTTTACAGGATATTCTCGAACAGCTTGTCCGCCCCGGCCGCGATCCACGCCAGGATGCCCCCGCGCCCATTCTCCGCTCTGATGTGCTGAAGATGGAGGACCTTGTGGTGGGCATGCGTATGAAGGGCACTGTCCGCAATGTGGTCGATTTTGGCATTTTCATCGATATCGGCGTCAAGCAGGACGGATTGCTTCACCGCACCCAGATCCCGGCTGGCATGGCTCTGCAAGTGGGTGACATCGTTGATGTCAGCATTCTCAAGGTCGAACCCGAGCGTGGGCGCATCAGCCTGGGGATGGACAAGAACTAGAGAATTGAGAGTAGAGAATGGAGAGTCGTCAAAACCGATTGGTTTGACGACTCTCTTTTGATTCATTCTCGATTCTCTGCTCTTCTCACAACTTTTATCAACCTTTCTCCGTATATAGTTATGAAAGTTTTTTAGAGAGAGAGGATAATTTTTATGTTCGATATCGGTAAGATCTTAAAACGTGCGTGGCAGATCCTGTGGAATTATAAAATTCTCTGGATCTTTGGTTTGTTACTGGCGCTCACCGGGGCGGGCGGGGGCAGTACTGGTGGTCAAGGCAGATACACCACCAATTATAACGACGCGCGCCATGAATTCAGCAATTTCAACCAGCGCTTCGAAGGCCAATACGAAGTCCACGCCTGGACTGCTCAGGCGACAGAATGGGCACAGCAGCACATCGTGCCGTTGTTCTCCAGCCCAGAAAGGGCTTTACAGACCATCCTCTGGACCCTCGCAATCTTGTTCGGTATTTGCGTTATCGTCGGGCTGTTGTTGGCATTGGTACGTTACCCGGCTGAGACCGCGGTGATGCGTATGGTGGATGAACACGAAACCACCGGGAACAAGGTCAAGTTTAAAGAAGGTTGGAAGCTTGGTTGGAATCGCCGCGCCTTCAGGATGTGGCTGGTGGATTTGCTCATTGGTGTACCGGCATTTGTGTATGTGCTTGTACTGATGAGCCTGACCATTTCACTTGTCCTTCAGGCTCGCGGTTTTGACAACGTTGCCTGGGCTGGAATGGCATGGTTCATCGCGTTGTTTGTTGTGCTCACCTTGTTCTTTGTGGTCTTGATGATCGGTCTGGGTTTGCTGCGCCAACTGGTGGCACGCTTTGTCGCCATCGATGGCATGACGGTTGGGCAGGCATTCGCCAATGGCTGGGGTATGTTCAAGAAGAATCTTGGCCGTCTGCTGCTCACCTGGTTGGTGATGTTAGTGATCGGTATCGGTTTTGGCATCGCCCTTGTTGTCGCTTTCATCATCCTGACCCCCGCGTACTTAATCATGGCTATCCCTGGTGCCATTGTGGCCGCCATCCCGGGCGCCATTGGCCTGGGCATTGCCAGCCTCTTCACACACGGGTGGTTGGTGTGGGTCATCGCTGGCCTGGTAGCCCTGCCGTTCCTGTTCACAGTCATGTTCTCACCGCTGGCTTTTGTCAACGGTTGGTACATCCTCTACGACTCGAACGTGTATACCCTGCTCTTCCGCCAGTTCAAGGTGATCGCCAGTGTGCCTCCGATCGAGGCTCCGGTGATCCCGGTTACTCCGGCGGAACCCCCGGCAGCACAATAAAAGTTACATTTGAATCCCGTAGGGGTGCAGCGACGCTGCGCCCCGACATGTTTAAATTGGTCGGTTTACTTGTAGGGGTGGGTCCGTGACCCACCTTTGGGCAGGTCATGGACCTGCCCATACAGTAGGCGTAGGGTGCACCATTGATTAAATTTGTACCCTGCTTTAAGGGACGTGCCCGTACCTTTAACCCACCAAACCCGCGGAAGTCGCGGGTCTGGCGGTTGCAGAAATAAGGAGAAGCATCAAGGGAGGAGAGATTTCATCTGGTTATAGATAAACCTGGCGGCGCCTTTTGGAGCCAGGCGGGTGATGAAGTCCATAAATTTGGCGTCGTTTCCGGCCATTACGCGATAAGCGTTCTTTTCAATGCCATCGAGGATGATGCGAGCCGCGTCATTGGGCAAGGTCATCTTCATTTTTCCGGTGTCCATCTTGGCAGCCTGTTCCTGGGTCACCACACCCGAGTTGACGGAAATATTGGTGGCAATGGCACCGGGGAAGACGATCGTTACATGGACGTTGGTGTTGAGCAGTTCGGAATTTAATCCTTCAGTCAATAATTTAACTGCGGCTTTTGAAGCGCCGTAGAGTGTTTGCCCGGGCACCGGTAAAAAGCCACCCATGCTGGAGATATTGACAATGTGGGCTTCGGGACGTTTTAGCAAAATGGGGAGGAACGTCTTGGTCATGTAAAGCATACCGGTGAAGTTCACGTTCATCGTGCGTTCGATCTGTTCATAAGTCAGGTCGTTCAACCGCACGAACGGCTGGATGATGCCGGCATTGTTGATCAGACCGTCCACGTTGCCATGTATCTTTTCCACGGCGGCGGGCAAGGCTTCCACAGCCTTGCGGTCGGTGATGTTCACCACGTGGGTTGAGATTCGGTTACCCAGGTCTCCAGCCAGCTTGACGGTTTCTTTCAACGCGGCTTCGTCGATATCCACCGCGGCAACGCGCGCGCCCCTGCGTACCAACTCCAGCACCAGTTCACGGCCAATGCCGTTCCCACCACCGGTGACGACGAGGACTTTATTTTGAATTCTCATGAATTCCTCCTTGACTCTTGAATAAGATATTCTTATCTTATTTGTCCTTATTGTAGCATAATATTTATATAAATATCATAAGAATTATCCAAAATGATGATAAAACCCTCATTGTTTGGAAGGAGATTCCCGTTCTTCTACGATAACCACATTATTTCGAAGGGTTTTCCTTAAATTATTGTTTGACCCCCCATCATTTAACTACTGCGGTGGTAAACTTAACTTCCACGCATATGACCGAATCCACCGCTGAATTCACCCTCCCACTGCAATACAAGACGGACAGAAGTTCCCCTGTCCGCTGGATCATCTCGCACGCCTTGCGCCAGTGGCCGCTGATCCTGGTGGCCGTTCTGGGCGCTTTTGGCAACGCCGCCTTCATGGCAGTGACCCAGGTGAGCGTCGGTGACGCCTTCAATGTAGTGACGGCGAAAGTTTTTGACGTCAGCGCGCTCATCCGCATCGCTCTTCTCATTGGGGCAGTTAACCTGGCCCGCGGTGTGCTCCAATTCACCCGTAACTTCGGTTTCGAGTGGGTCGCGCAGCGCATCGAGCGCAACGTGCGCCAGGAGATCTACACGAACTTGCTTGGCAAGAGCATGACCTTCCACAACCTGCAGCCGGTGGGTGACACCATGGCGCGCGCCACGTACGATGTGCGCGAAGTTAACTACATGTTCAGCCCCGGCATGAACATGGTGGTGGGTTCACTGAATTTTCTCATTTGGCCTTTAGTACTGGCGCCGCGATATCATCCGAGTCTCATCATCACCCCGCTGGTATTCACCGTCCTCTTTTTCCTGCTGGTGCGCTATCACTTGCGCTCGCTGGCGCCGGTGACCGAGGACGTGCGTGAATCCTTTGGTCAATTGAGCACCCGTCTCTCAGAATCGTTGGACGGCATCGAGACGGTAAAGGGCGCTTCGCAGGAACTGCGAGAGATCGGTCTCTTCCGCAGCAATGTCAGTCGTTACCGCGACGCGGCGGTCAGTCAGGGCAAGGTAGAAAGTCGTTTCTACCCCCTGATGCTCTTCTACGTGGCACTGGCGGGTGGTCTGCTGCACGCGTTACTGCTTTTCCGCGCCGGTCAGATCGACATTGGCGCCGTGGTCGGTTATTTTGGATTACTGCTCATGCTCGATTTCCCGACCTTCTCTTCGATGTGGGCGTACTCGCGCCTCTCGCTCGGAGTTGCTGGCGCCAAACGCATCCTCGAGCTGATGAACCGTGAAAACAACCTCGACCAGAACGCGGCTGGTTACGCTTCATCCATGCGGGGTGAGGTCGAGTTCAAAGACGTCACTTTCCGCTACGAAGAGGCTGAACCTTCATTAAGTAATGTTTCTTTCCATGTTAAACCCGGTCAAACCGTAGCCATCGTCGGTCAGACGGGCTCGGGAAAGACCACCCTGGCACGCCTGATTAACCGCACTTACGAAGCCAGCAGCGGTCAGGTGCTGGTGGATGGGGTGGACGTGCGCGACTGGAACCTGGAAAACTTGCGCAAGAACATTTCGATCATCGAGCAGGACATCTTTCTATTTTCGCGCTCCATTGCCGATAACATCGCCTTCGGCAAACCCGGCGCCACCCGTAAAGAGATCGAGCAGGCTGCCCGTGCCGCCCAGGCTGAGGAGTTCATTCTCACCTTTTCCGATGGCTACGACACGATCATCGGCGAACGCGGCGTCACCCTTTCGGGTGGGCAGCGGCAACGTCTGGCGCTGGCGCGCGCCTTCCTCACCGACCCGCGCATCCTCATTCTGGATGACTCGACCTCGGCCATCGACTCTGCCACCGAAGACAAGATCCAACGCGCCATTTACGCGGCGGCCAAGGGGCGCACCACCTTCATTATCACCCACCGCCTCTCGCAGATCCGCTGGGCCGATCTCATCCTCGTTTCGCGTGGCGGCGAACTGGTGGCATCGGGCACGCACGATGAATTGATGCAAACCTCCGAATCTTACAGGAGGATATTTAGTGATTAGCTCACGAGAGTGGAGAATGGAGAGTAGAGAGTCGTAAAAGCGATTGATTTTACGACTCTCGATTCTCAACTCTCGATTCTCACACATAAGGACTTATGGGCTTTTTTGACGGGCTGGACGCAGAAAAATACGACCGCACTTACTCAGACAGTGAGCTGTTCAAACGCATCCTGGCTTACTTCAAGCCGCAGTGGAAGCGCCTGCTGGGTGTGTTGGTCTTCACCTTGCTGATCGCCGGGGCGGGAGCCATGCTGCCCATCACCGTCTCAGACAGCGTGGAGCTGCTCAGGGGTGCGCCGACGGTTACCCGTCTTCTTATTGTCGGGCTCACCGTGCTCGTCATCGGCGTCATCATGTGGACAAGCAACCTGTTCTCGCGCCGACTCATCACCAAGGCCATCGCCGACGTGGTTGCCAACCTGGCCATGCAGGCGTACGAAGCCTCGGTGCAACACGACCTGTCCTTCTTCGACGAGTTTTCCTCCGGCAAGGTGGTTTCGCGCATCACCTCTGATACGCGCGATTTTGGTGAACTGGTGGGGCTGGTGACGGATGTCATCGCCCAGTTCATCGAGGCGCTCATCCTCGCTGTCGTCATCTTTACCATATCGGTGCGCCTCAGCCTGTACGTGATGGCGCTCATCCCCATTGTGCTAGTCTTCGGGGTAGCCTACCGCACCCTGGCTCGCAAGGTGACGCGGCAAGGCATGCGTGCCATGGCAAACGTCAATTCCACCATCAAGGAAACCGTCAGCGGCATCGCAGTGGCCAAGAACTTCCGCCAGGAAGCCAGCATCTACAACGAATTCTTCGAGGCAAACACCACCTCGTACAAGGTCAACGTCAAACGCGGACTGGTACTCTCCTTTGTCTTCCCCTTCCTTAACGCTCTGAACGGTGTGGCTACGGCTGTGATGGTCTACGTCGGCGGCATGGACGCTTACCATGCCATCGTCAACGTCGGTGCCTGGTACCTGTTCCTGCAAAGCCTCGACCGCTTCATGTTCCCGATCATGAACCTGACCTCCTTCTGGACCAACATCCAGAACGGTCTTTCCGCCTCCGAACGGGTGTTCGCTCTAATCGATACCCCCAACCGCGTGGTCCAGTCGGGCAAATTGCCTGCCCCACGCTTCAAGGGTGAGATCATCTTCGATCGCGTTGATTTCCATTACAAAGAGACCGAACCCATCCTCGAGGACTTCAGTCTTAAAATCCCTGCGGGTCAGAACCTGGCCATCGTGGGGCATACCGGCGCCGGCAAGACCTCGGTGGCCAAGCTGATCGCGCGTTTCTACGAATTTCAGGGCGGCCGCATCCTCATCGACGGTCAGGATATCCGCGGCTTCGACCTCACTGATTACCGCCGTCATCTGGGTGTGGTCAACCAGGTGCCGTTCCTCTTCTCCGGCACGGTGGCAGAGAACATCCGCTACGCGCGCGAAGAAGCCACTGATGATGAAATCTTCGCGCTTGCCCGCCAGATCGGCGACGGCGAGTGGCTCGACACGCTGCCTGAAGGATTGGCAACCGAGGTGGGCGAGCGTGGCGCAAAACTTTCGATGGGGCAGCGGCAGCTCGTTTCACTTATGCGCGTCCTGGTACAGCAGCCATCCATCTTCATCCTCGACGAGGCAACCGCCAGCATTGATCCGTTTACCGAGTGGCAGATCCAGCAGGCGCTCAACCTCATCCTCAAACAAACCACCAGTATCCTCATTGCCCACAGACTTTCCACGGTCAAATCGGCCGACCGCATTCTGGTGATGGAGAATGGCAAGATCATCGAAGAGGGCAGTCACAACGGTCTGCTCGCCGGTGGTGGTCATTACGCCACCCTGTATAATACCTACTTCCGCCACCAAAGTCTGGAATATGTCGAGAAGGCGCGTCAGATGTTGACAGGTGATTTGCCGGCGTAACTCTTTTTTTTGAACCTCCTCCAATAAAAATCAATGAAGATCACATTTAAGGGCTAAACCTGCTGTTGGCTCAGTCATTCATAAGGCGCGTTTCATTTGGAAGCGCGCAATTGATCGATTTGCGAGCGCTCCTCAATCAAAACTGGTGCGTCTTTTTTTGCAAAAACATGCATTTGTTTCGACGAAAGCTAAACAATTTCTCGACAATTGGTGGGTATAACTAGAATCCGAAGACATTGTTATTGAAATGATACAAGTTGGAAACGCTGGAGGTAAGATGCAAGGGAACAACAAATTTTGGATCTGGTTCGCGGGGATGGTAGCTGCCGGTGCAGTTTGCCTTGCGGGTGCCATGATTGGGAAGACAGTCATTGGTTACATCCTTTTTGGGGTTGGACTGGCTGGCGTCGTCGCGTTATTGATCTTTTCATTTCTTAAGAAGGATTTTTTCAAGGATGGGCGTGCGAAACCCCTGATCTATGGGTTTTTGATCGGCCTTTTGCTTCTTTCCGGGTTGCTTCTGCTCATCAATACCGGATCAGGTATGTCTGCTCAGGTGCCGGCGATGGGCAACTCCGGGGTTATGCCGCAGATGTCCGGTGACAACTCGGGTTCCTTCCCGCAAATGCCGGGAGGAGATACTTCCGGGTCATTCCCACAGATGCAGGGGAATGGCACAGGCAGCCGTCCCAACTCGAGTTCGGGCAACACTTCATCCGGGAACCTTCCTTCTGGCGTCATGCCCACAGGTAGAAACAGTACCAATAGTTTGATGAAAACCATTTTTGGATGGGTTCTTTTGGGTGGAGCGGTACTCTTGCTCGTCCTGACTCTGCTTCCGCTATTGCGCAAGCGATCGGACCTTAAAGAAGGACGTGGTCGGGTTATGCTGCTGGGTTTTGTCCTCGGCGCGTTGATCGGCGCGTCCGCTGTCTTGATGTTCGCTCCTACTTCATCTACCGCGTTCACTACCCCACAGAGAACGAAAGGGCAGACCCAGTCAGGCGCGGCTGCGGCGAATGCGGTCACACCAACCGCTGAAGTTACCGCGACTGCCACGATTGCGGTTACAGCCACACCCACCAGGACTCCCGAACCTACTGCAACAGCCTCGCCGGCTGAAGAAGTGCGTCTGGTGGTTTGTATCAGTGCCGATTATCGCGCAGGTTTGAATATACGCGATTATCCCAGCGAAACCGGAAAAATGATGGGCACCATCCCTGCCGGTGGCTGCTTTATCATCAACGGACGTTCGTCAGCTCACCCCGGCTGGTACCGTCTGGCAAGCGGACAGAACGGATACGGCGGCATCAATATTTACAACGATGACGGTTCCACTGACCTGTGGATCTACGGAGGCAATCTCGACGCTTCCGAAGCCAATTTGAACACGTTGCTGGATATCGAAGTTCCTGCCCAATAGGCAGTTTTCCTGGTTCACCTTTTTTGAGAATCCCGGTTTCAAAAGAAATCGGGATTCTGCGATTGGTCTATTTCTCGAATTTGTGATCGAATTTTTCTTCAGGCAATCCGGTGAAAAATGCCAGCGCCGCGCGCCAGGCGGTCGCTTCTTCAGGGCTGATCTTTTCATCGCGGTAGTACCAGTTATGCTTGCGGATGTACTCTTTCATCCGGGTCGAGCCAGTGAGTAGGCGGTCTCTGGTGCCTTCAACGAGGAAAGCAGCGGCATGAGGGAAGCTGCCGCCAAATTCTTCAAGGCCGCCGCGCAAATGACTGTAGCATAAACCATTGGACTGCGCGTAGGTGGCGCGGGTGGGGGAGGTTTCCTTTTCCAGTTCCTCGAACAACGCGTTAAGATAATTTCTTGCGCTTTCATCGGCCAGTTCACAGAATGGACAGGGAGGAAAGGATTCGGTTCTTTTCCGCAGCAGAGAGGGTCTTTTTACCATCGCTGGTTGGGTCAGTTCATCGGCCACAATACGGGAGAGTTGTTCATAAATATAATTTAAGCCGAGAGCCGATCCGTCGGTCGAAAGTTCTATCGCGGCCAACAACCGGGTATGTTCTGCGCAGAATCCGCGTGATTTCAGTATGGGTTCGCGTACTTGCGGGTCGAGTGTGTTCTCATAAAGGAACCCTTCAGCAGATTTTCGAACGGCGGACGCAGTTAATCTGCAGATGGCACATCCAGTTTGTTTAAGGGCTTCGTCGATCTGAACGAGGGTGAGGGCAAAGGCCATGGTGTACCTCCAGTTGCTTCGATATGCTGGGGATTGTCTTAATACTAGCATGAGTTGCGATATTACAGGTGTAAATTGATTTTGACCATTTACTTTAATCAAATTATTTTTCTTGGAAACTGGTACAATCTAAATTAATATAGATTGTATTCTTTGGAGTGTTGATGAAAAAGCGATTCACTTCACGAGTTTTCAGAATACCATTGATCTATTTCATCTTTTCCCTTATCTGGGTTTTTACAACAGACCGCATCAACCTGGCAATCAACACCGATATGGTCAGGGCAACCACCATTGCCATGATCAAGGGGACACTTTTTGTTGTTATTTCAACGCTGCTCATTTATGTACTTCTTAAAATCGATAAAAGACAGCAGGCTTCGCTTAACACTGAATTAAAAGCGGTTCAAAGTGGGTTTACTTCCTTATTCTCTAAAAACCCGCTCCCGATCTGGATCTATGACCAGGCAGATGGAAAATTCCTGGCTGCTAATCAGGCGGTATGCGATCTTTTTGGATGCTCCACTGAAAAGATCATGGAAATGAGATTGATAGAACTCTGTGATCCGCAGGATTGCGATCGTTTGCTAAACGAGTTAAAGAAACCGGATATTTTCCTACACCGTTCCGGCCCTTGGAAGATGCTGACCCTAAAAGGTGAGCCAATAACCAGCGACCTTTTCCCCATGCAGATCGAATATTCAGGCCGATCGGTTGTGATGATGATCGTTTTCGATCTCAGCAAACAACTCGAAGTGGAAGCGGCGCTCAAGACTACCACAGACGAACGGGATGATTATGAAGCTTTCAGTTATTCGGTCTCGCACGATCTACGTGCTCCCCTTCGTGCCATCAAGGGCTACAGTTCCATCTTGATGGAGGATTATGCCTCCAAACTTGATGAGAAGGGGATGGGCTATCTCAATGGGTTGAGCCAGGCCAGCGGCGAAATGAACCAGATGATCGATAACCTGTTGATGTTAACGCGTCTTAAACGAAGTTCGCTCAACCTGGACATTGTCGATCTCGCGGCAATGGCCGGTGAGATCATGAAGCAGGTTGCTTCGCAGGATGAAGAAAGAAAATTCGAGTTTGTTAGCCCAAAAACCGCGATTGTCAAAGCGGATCGCTCGCTCATGCGCAACCTTCTGGCTAACCTTTTAGAAAACACATGGAAGTACACTGCCAATCGCGATCTTGCCAAGATCGAGTTTGGCTGCCGCAAGGATCCTAAAATGGGGTGGGTGTATTTCATTAAAGACAACGGCATCGGCTTCGAACCGGACGAGGCCGCTAATCTGTTCAAACCATTTTATCGCACCCATAGCTCCGGAGAGTACCCGGGGATGGGCATTGGGTTGAGCGTTGCCGCACGCATCATTGAACGACATAACGGCCGCATTTGGGCTGAGGGGGAGTGCGAAAAAGGAGCTACGATCTACTTCACCCTGGGCATGGAATAAATTTTTATAGGGTGTGGTTCTGTTTTTTGGACGCACCGATCATAAGTCCTCATTGGTCAGAGGTGCATCTCCAGTCGATTCTCATTCCAAATTACTTGAGGCCGGAGGCGGACCCTGCGCCTATAAGCAATGGAAAAAACCATGTTATAATTAAGTGTGTTCAGACATAATTCACCCCCAAAAAAGGAAATATAATACATAAAAATTAAACAAGGAATAATAATTACATCGCTCTATGCTTAAGCAAGAATGTATATTTTTGAAATTATTATTGCATAGTAGTAAAGAGCTTTTTTTAAATGAGGGGCTTAAATGACCATTACTTGCCCAGTGGATAAAAAAGATGATTTTGTACAAACTCTCCCAGCCTTAATCGCTGGAGGTTCAGTATCTGGTTCATTTTCTGGATACACTAGCGGAATGACCTTTATTGATGACAAAATTGGTTATACCTCTGGAAATACTACACTTAACGGAACCTTAACAAGCAATCTTGCCTTGAATCTAAAAGCTCCGGAGTCACCACAAGAATTAGGTTTTTGGTCAATGGTCTTATGGAGTATTCCATATGTCTTTATACTAGCAACAATCATTGGCCCTTTTTTGCTCTTTAAAGAGTTCAAGAAATCTGTCGTAAAAAATCCTGTAATTCAAAAGAAAGTCTTTTCTCCTGGATTAAGTATTGCATGTTTCCTGGTCATGATATTGGGTTGGCATCCGGTTTTTTGGCCTTTTCTACTCATCATTAGAAAAGTCATTATAGATAGAAGCGAGCTGCCTCGTCGTTTTCAATTGTGGCAAAACTCCTACTCAACTTGGCAAAAACTATATTATTGCCATCGCCACGGAATTGTTTTTAACCCTGAAACTGATGAATATTTTCCACCTGATCAAATAAGAGAATATTTACATGTTTCAGATTATGAATAGTTTTAGCTTATCGAAAATTCATTCTTTGAGCATATTCTTTTTTCTGTAGTTTTTTGGGCATCGTTAATCAATGGTGCACTTCTTTTAAATTCTCAGTAAAGTTATTTGTAGGGTGGGTTCGTACTTTGAACCCACCTTTTTCCATTGACAATAATGGTGGGTTGAAAACTCGAATATTTCAATACGAATGTTTGCTTTGCGGAGGATGTTTATCTCCAATAGCAGGAGCTACCCGTTTTCAACTCACCCTACGAGAAATTCTGAAATTGCGGGCGGGTCTTGGACCAGCCCCTACATTATTTTTTTGGATAAATGATATTTTTAGGTTTATTAGCGTTCATTCGCCAAAATTTGCGAAATTCGCGTTTACACATCCGTGGAATGCAAAGTCTCCCTGCCTGGCCTAAAACTTGCACCCATCCCGGTAATAATGCTGCAAGGAATGGCCGATGTCACATAAAAACCTCTCACACAAATTCTTTAGGGCGATCATCCTGGTCCTTTTTCTCATTGGACTTCTGGCCGGCTGCAAGGTCGCGCCCGATACCTCCGACAGTGGCTTACCCTCGCTGCCGCAGCCCAAGACCCTCAGTGATCCCACCTGGATCGAGCTGCAAAGGGTCATCCAGGCGGCCGCGGAGGGCCGTTCGGACGTACTGTCATTCCTGTTGTACCGTGTCACCATTGACGACGTGAGGTTTTCTGACGACGGCACCCTGGCCGTTGTCTGGATCGCGCTGGTGGACAAGAAGACCGGCGCCGTCCAATCCGCCGAACCCGGGCTGGTCATCTGCCACAAGGGCAACGATGGCACCTGGACGGTGGTCTTCCAGGCTGACAGCAACTTCGCCGCCGAACTCCAGGCCGTACCCGAACCATTGTTGACCGAGGAAGACAAGATGATGTACATGCCTGCCATCCAGCAGGAATCCAAGGATGGCACAGTCTACAGAGGATATAAACTACCCTGGCCGGGCGGCCAATCCAAGTACCTCACTGGCAGCATCGGCCACGTTTACACCTACAAATCCTGCCCGTCCACCTGCCGATATGCCTACGATTTTGCCGACGGCACCAAATTTGCCCTCGTGGCAGCCAAAGCCGGCACAGTCAAATACGCAGTCTGGAAATACCCCGACGGCAACACCACCAACGCCAATTACATCATCCTTGAAGACACCACTACCACTCCCACCACCTACCAGGTTTACTACCATCTGTCACAGAACAGCATCCCGGTGGCGCTGCGAACTGTTGGCGCCAGGGTCAAGCAGGGGCAGTTCATCGGCAATGTCGATGACACCGGTGCCAGCACCGGCAACCATTTGCACTTCATGGTGCACACCAATGCTACTTCCTACTGGGGTACCTCGGTGGATATTCGTTTTGACGAAGTGACCATCAATAATGGCACCCCCCGGTTGTGTTCCGAGGCTTCGGCTTATCCTGAGCTGGGCAAAGGTTGTCAATCTAAATACACTTCACAAAACTACGAACAGACCAAAGACACCGAGGCTCCCACCGGATCGATCACCGCGCCGGCTGCTAATAGCGTCATTACCACCCCCGAATTGACAGTCAGCGGAACACTATATGATAATGACGAGGTCGCCTCCGCTCAGTTGCTCATCACCACTGATGGCAACTGGACCGCCATCGGCGATACCCTCAGCGGCAGCAGTTTTTCCACCAGCATCAACCTGTGCGACGCCGACATCCCCGACGGCGAGTTCTTCCTTGCGCTCAAAGTCATCGATGCCACTGGGAACGTGTCAGCCGAGAAGACCGCCATGATCGAATATACCAAGAGTTACGCCTGCCCCATCGACCCGCCCGTTTGTACCCCTGGTGAGAATCAGGTGGCGCTGACCAGCGAGATCAATTACCAGGGCACTTGCCAACTGCTGGATATTGGCGATTACCCGAATTTAAATCGACTGGATAACATCCAAATAGATCAGGTAAGTTCGGTGCAGGTGGGCAGCGGTGTTTCGTTACTTCTTTATCCCGACAAAGAATTCGGCGGCACCCTTGATTTTTACCAATCTGGCGACCCCGATCTTTCGGATAACACGATCGGCTTAAAGAACGCAGCTTCAGCCAGGGTGGTGGCGCGCATCGAATTGCCCGCCGCCCCAACCATCACTGTTCCCGAAGGCGCCGATTCTGATACAGATATCCAATTCTCATGGACCACCGAAGCCGATACGACTTATCAAGCCGCGTTGACCGGTCCCGATAATTACAACTCGACCACCGACTGGCTCGACACCGGGCTGTGGCACGTGGGCGCTCTCCCCGTTGGTGATTACACAATGACGGTAACAGCCAAAAACCTGGCCGGGACGGTGGCCGCGACGACCACCTTTACCGTGGTTGAGCCGGTGCCAGCTCCTGTGGCCGCGCTCGATGCCTTGCCTGAAGTGACCCAATCCACCGCGGTCAAGCTCACCTGGCAGGTGAGCAGCGGAGCGGACCTGATTGACCATTTCGAGATTCGCTATCGCCTTTATGCCACCCCCGATTGGTCCGACTGGAAGAAACAGCCAGCGGCGGACGACCGTTCAGCGATCTTTTATGGCGAAATGGGCAACACCTATGAGTTCCAGCTTCGCGCGGTGGCCAAAAACGGAGACGCGCTTGATTTTGGTACTGATGCCCAAACACGCACCTACCTGACTAACTCCTGTGTGGATGATGCCTTCGAGGGCAGCGATCCCGGCGACGACGAACAGACCAGCGCCGCGCAATTGACGGTCTCCGTGGAGCAGACCCACAACTGGTGTCCTGCCAATGATGTCGATTGGCTGACTTTCCAGGCCACCCAGGGTCAGAGTCTGGAAATCAGCGCGGTACCAACCGGTACGAATTCCGCCGCTGTGATCTATTTGTACGACACCGACGGAACCACGCTGCTGGGTGAGTACCATCCCAGCGACGCCAACGCTACTTCTATGCTCGAATGGACTGTACCATTCGATGGCGTTTATTATCTCAAATTGGTTCCGAGCGATTCCAAAGCTTATGGCACAGACGCTACGTACACCGTCAAGTTCATTGCTGCCAGCACCGCGAGAACGGGAAACATTATCTGCGGTTCAGTGACCATCCCGGCTGTATTAGGTGGGGCGTTTGCCATCACCAAGAGCATCCGGGATAAAAAGAAAAAGGCCGCCAAGCGGCCCGGTTGGAATTGATCCATTCCATCAACCCTGGAAACCAACCGGGGTTGATTTTTGTCGATTCATTAGGTCACAATAATTTTTCTGATTTCTTGGTGAACATAGAATGAGGTTTTGACAATCCAAAATTGCAATTTACCTTCTAGACGATTCGGATATTGTTCATTACTCCTCAGCGTTCTTCGCGCCTTGAGAACTTTGCATACCCGAGCTGCTTTTGCGAGTGGTATTGCGTGAAATGATTTGTTACAAAATTTTTCTCTCTTTTGAACGGTTTCCCCCCAGCGAGAGGCGCGATTTGAATACACCCGAGGGCAGCGAAAGGTAGAATAGGCTGAGGGATTTTCTTTCGTGTTTTTGGTGATTTTCGTGGTGAATAATGGTTTTACCCCCCAATTATTCCTTTGTGTTAACTCAAACCGTTGACATCCGTGCTTTTTGGTCTATAATTTGAAACATGGGAGCGCTCCCAGTACATTTCAATCAGCGCACATATTACTAGTAATTATCAATTGAGCACAGGAGCCACGAATGGATCGTGAAATACTGGATATCGTCGCCTACACCGGCGAGGGTTACAAACCCCTGATTGATTTTAATGGTTGGAGAGTGGCTTACCTGCGATATCTTGATGGACTGTTTCCCCCGAAGATAGATAGAATTGAACGTCACATGCAGACCGATGAGGTCTTTGTTCTCGTTGGCGGGCAGGCGACATTGTTGATGGGTGGGAATAAAAGCAGCGTCGAGGCTCTTGAAGCGGTGACTATGGAGCCACTCAAACTTTACAACGTCCGCCAGGCAGCCTGGCATGGAATAATCCTCAGCCGTGATGCTACCATCCTGCTAGTGGAGAACACCAACACCTGTGATGCGAACAGTGAATACTTCACCCTTACCCCAGTCATGCGCGCGCACCTGATCGACGACGCGCGCCGGATGTCAGATTGGGCTGACCTCAAGGGCTGACCTGATATATCTTCCCGATACCATCTGCACGAACCTCTTACTGGAGTGAATCAATGACCGAAGTATATCCATTCCCCTCGGGGTTTCTCTGGGGAGCAGCCACCGCGTCGTACCAGGTGGAAGGTGGCGTCCGCGAGGACGGCCGCGGCGAATCGATCTGGGACGTTTTTGCGCATACCCCCGGCAAGGTCAAGAACGGTGATACCGGAGATGTAGCCACCGATCACTACCACCTGTGGAAGCAAGACGTGGCCCTCATGAAATCACTCGGCATTAAAGCGTATCGTTTCTCGATTGCCTGGCCGCGCATCTTTCCCACCGGTGTGGGTCAATTGAACGAAGCAGGTCTGGCCTTCTACGACAGCCTGGTGGACGAATTGCTCAAGGCCAGCATCCAGCCTCTCGTCACGCTCTACCATTGGGATTTGCCCTCCGCGCTCCCCGGCGGCTGGCTGAAACGAGATACCGCGCAGGCTTTTGCCACCTACACCGACGCGGTCACCCGCTGCCTGGGAGACCGGGTGAAGTACTGGACCACACTGAACGAGCCTTTCTGTTCCGCTTTTTTGGGCTACGCCTACGGCTGGCACGCTCCTGGTGAAAAGAGCCAGGAAAAGGCGCTGCGCGCGGCTCATCACCTGCATCTGGCCCATGGATTAGGCGTGCAAGCCATCCGCGCCAATGTCAAAGACGCGTCCGTTGGCATCGTCTCGAACCCGTTCCTGATTTACCCGCGTTCACCTTTCCCCGCGGATAGGAAGGCCTGCCGCTTCTACGATGGTCTGGTCAATCGCTGGTTCCTCGATCCGATCTTCGGCATGGGGTACCCGCAAGACATGATTGCTGACTTCGCGCGTATGGGTGTTCGTCCCGAATCTCCCGATTACGTCCAACCCGGCGACATGGACATTATTGCCGCGCCCATGGATATGTTGGGCGTGAACTACTACACCCGTAGCGTCATCGGTGCCCTGCCGGGTATCTCGCGTCATCCAGACCGCATACGCCACTACAAGCCGCGCGGGAAAGAGTACACCACCGTTGGCTGGGAGGTATTCCCGCGGGGTATCTTCGAGCTACTGCGACAGCTCAACGATCGTTATCACCCCAAAAGCCTGTTCATCGCCGAGAACGGAGCCGCCTACGACGAAGGCCCGGACGAATCTGGCCATGTTCATGATACAAAACGCGTGGAGTACATGCGCGCCCACCTGGCTCAGGTTTCACGCGCCATCCAGGCCGGGTTACCCGTCAACGCCTATTTCGCCTGGTCTCTGATGGATAATTTCGAGTGGGCGCACGGTTACAGTCAGCGCTTTGGCATCGTCCATGTGGATTACCAGACTCAGAAACGCACCGTCAAAGATTCCGGATTATTTTACAAGGAAGTCATCGAGAAGAACGCGGTAAATGATAATTAATCGACCTCGAAAACACAAATTCTGTAGGAGCGACCGACCGGTCGGCCGTACCACATTAATAATCAAGAAAATTCCGGATCGTTCAACCAATTAGCAGGATTGCTGTTGATATATGCGTCGATCCGGCCGTATTCATCGTCTGACATGATGATATGTTCGTAATAGTTCCGCTGCCATACTGGTACACCGGGCAATCCCCGGTGTCGATTTATCCGAATGGTGGCAGATGATTTAAATCCAGCAACCAGTGACCCTATCGATTTTTTTGTTAATCCCGGTCGTTTGGTAGGGGCGACCGGCCGGTCGCCCCTACTTGGTTCTGTATTCGTGATATGTACAATCGCATGAAAATGATTGGGCATAATTACATACGAACCCAATTCGATTTCATGTCGAATCGATGGGGTTTTTAACCATTCTTCTTGAACGATTTGACCGATTGGTGACAATCTCATCTCTTCGCTGGAAATTTCGCCGAAAAGGTGAATCCTGTTCTGGGTAACGATTGTGATGAAATATTCCCCCTCCTCGGAATAATTGTATTCTTTCAATCGGATGGATCTTCGGTGATGCAATTGTGATTCTGTCATTTGACTCCCCATTGATTTGTGATATATCACATTCAGTATACATTCACCGATAATTTATTGGATATTATCCCCCATTTCTCTGTACAATGAAGTCATGAACGCGACAGGATCCCATTCGCAGGAATCAGCGCTGACGCCGCGCGAGCTTGAGGTGGTCAGCCTGCTGGTCCGTGGAAATTCCAACCCGCAGATTGCGGCTGAACTGGGCTTGAGTGAGCGCACTGTCTACGGAGTGATCGATGGGATTAAGCGCAAACTGGGGGTATCCACCCGCGCCGAAATGCTGCGCCATGTTCGCGCGCATGGAATAGGCTAGATTCGCGACCTTCTGTTGAGTTTTGCTTGACTTGACTGAACGCTTTATGATATACATGAGGTTGTTCCCATTAAACTGATTAATGCAGGTTTTCAGTATGCCAGTGATCACATTATTGACCGATTTTGGGTTTAAGGACGGCTTCACCGGGGTAATGCGCGGTGTGATCCTCACTATCCTTCCCGAAGTCCAGATTGTCGATATTACCCACGCGATCAGTCCGCAAAATATTCTTGAAGGATCGCTGGTGCTGGCCAACACAGCACCGTACTTCCCACCTGGCACCATCCACGTGGCAGTGGTCGACCCCGGGGTGGGCACAGCCCGGCGTCCGATGGCTGCCCGGATTGGTGAACAATACTTTATCGGTCCCGACAATGGACTTTTCACCGGGGTCATCGAAGCGGCTGAAAAAGCCGGCGATTCGATGACCTTTTATCATTTGAATAAACCGGAATACTGGTTGAAGGAAGTCTCGCGCAGTTTCCACGGTCGCGATATCTTTGCGCCGGTAGCTGCCCACCTGGCAGCAGGTGTGCCCGTGGAGAAGATGGGTGAACCCGTCACCGACCCGGCGCGCATCATGATCCCCCGACCTGAAGCCACCATCGAAGGCTGGGCGGGTCAGGTGCTGGCGGTCGACCATTTTGGCAACCTGCTCACCAACCTGGGGCCGGAGCATCTCTCCGCGAACAAAAGGGTTGTAATAAAAGTGGGTGAAGCCAGGATCGATGGTCTGGTGGAGACCTTTGGTGAACGTGAGCCCGGCAGCCTGGTTGCCATGATCGATTCATCAGGCGTTCTCGAAATCGCCGAGGTCAATGGCAGCGCTGCTGAGAAGCTTAAAGTCGGCTCGGGTACAAGTGTGTTCTTGAAAAATTGTTAGTAGTTCATCATCATTTAATTACTGGAGGTTTGTTTGTCTTTTCTCACGCTTACCACAGATTTTGGCACCAAAGATGGTTTTGTCGGTACTATGAAAGGCGTCATCTGGAAAATCTGCCCGCAGGTACAGATTGCCGATATTTCGCATGAGATCGCACCGCAAAATATCCTCGAGGGTGCCATTGCTTTGTGGCGCGCCTATCCCTTTTTCCCCGACGGCACCGTCCACGTAATCGTGGTTGATCCGGGTGTGGGAACTACCCGCCGCTCGATTGCCGCTCACCTTGGCACTCAATACTTTGTTGCCCCGGATAACGGTGTGCTTACTCCCATCATCGAAGACGCAGAAGCCAAAGGTGGATTGGTGGAATTTGTTAACCTCACCAATACCAAATACTGGTTACCCAACGTCAGCCACACCTTCCACGGGCGCGACATTTTCTCGCCTGTAGGCGCATGGTTGGCTAACGGTGCAGATTTCCACGATATGGGACCGTTGATCACCGATGTGGTTCGTAAACCGCTACCCCGCCCTGAAAAGACTGCTTCCGGATGGCGCGCCCAGATAAGTGTGGTGGACGCGTTCGGCAATTGCACCACCAACCTGCCAGCCAATGCCATTGCGGGTATTGAGAAAATCGATTTCAAGGTAGCCAATACCACAGTCCATGGGTTGGTAACCTCGTATGGTCATCGCCACCCAGGTGACCTGGTAGCCCTGGTTGATAGCGAATCCTTTATTGAGATTGCTGTGGTCAATGGCAGCGCCGCAAAAACCCTCGGCTTGCGCGTGGGTGATCCTGTGGAGGTGATTGTAAAATAATGATTAAGATGACCCCACTGCAACCGGTCATTGCTTTTGGGGTTTTAATCTTTGATTTCGTAAACGATTTTTGATTCAAATATAACCAAGGAGGAACGATATGAAAGGTATTTTCAAGGTAACAACTAAAACCATCGTGGCAGCAGGCATCGGCGCGGCCTTGTTCGCGCTGTTGTTCATGTATGTCAAGATCCCGTCATGGGTTCCTGAGACCAGCTTCCAGACCGCTTACGGTTTAAGCGCCTTCTTCGGTGCCCTCTTCGGCCCCATCGCTGCCGGTTTGATGGCCTTTATCGGTCACGCGGTCAGCGACGCTGTCCAATACGGCTCCCCCTGGTGGAGCTGGGTCATCGCCAGTGGTGTCGCCAGCTTCATTTTCGGTTTCGCTTTCAAACGTACCAAGGTGGAAGAAGGCGAGATCAGATGGCAGGATATTTTGACCTTCAATGTCATCCAGATCATCGGAAATGCCATCGCCTGGCTTGTAGTTGCCCCTGTGCTTGATATCCTCATTTATGCAGAACCCGCCGCTAAGGTATTTACCCAGGGCGCGGTTGCCTGCATGTTGAATGTTATCAGCGCCGGTGTCATCGGAACGCTGCTGTTGATTGCCTACGCTGCCACTCGCACCAAGAAGGGCAGCCTCAAGAAAGCTGAGTAAGTTTCATTCCATGTCACGCCAAGGATGGCAGTGAGTTTGCTGCCATCCTTTCTTTTTGGCGGCTTCTGCCCTTAACTGGTATACTTGGGGCGGATTCTCTTAGACCTCAAAATTGAAGGGAGCAATCCCCCAAACGATGGAAAATGCACCGATCATCGAATTTGATCATTTCACGTTTCAGTATTTTTCCCAGGCAGAACCCACTCTTCACGATATCTGTTTGAAGATTTTTCCGGGTGAAAAGATCCTCATCGTTGGACCCAGCGGCAGCGGTAAGAGCACGCTTGGACACTGCCTCAATGGGTTGATCCCATTCTACTATAAAGGCAATATCGAAGGCAGTCTTAAAATCAACGGCAAAGAGACCCGCGACCTGGATATCTTTCAACTATCCAAGATGATCGGCACCGTGCTGCAAGATTCCGATGGTCAGTTCGTGGGGCTCACCGTTGGCGAAGACATTGCGTTTGCCATGGAGAATGATTGTGTTCCCAACCCTGAAATGGTTGAACGGGTGGATCGGGTGGCCAGGATGGTGGGGATGGAGAATCTTAAAAAATCCTCCCCCTACGAATTATCCGGAGGGCAAAAACAGCGCACTTCCGTCGCGGGAGTCATGATCGACGATGTGAACGTACTCCTTTTCGATGAACCATTAGCCAACCTAGACCCGGCTACCGGAAAAACTGCCATTGAGATCATCGACGATATCCATAAGAAGTTAAAGAAAACCATCCTTATCATCGAGCACCGCCTCGAGGATGTATTACATTGCGATGTAGATAGGGTGGTTGTGATCAACGACGGACGAATTATTGCGGATATGAACGCGGATGAACTGGTCTCATCGGATATTCTGAAAAAGAATGGCATTCGTGAGCCGCTCTATGTCACCGCCTTGAAATACGCCGGGATTAAGGTTACCCCTGATATGAAACCCGGCCACATTTGGAGCCTGGATACCGGTAAGGTGAATGAGGAATTACGCAAGTGGAATCGTTCAGTAACGCATCCAGATTCAAGCAATAATAATTCATCCATTCTAAGAGTAGACCATCTCAGTTTTTCCTATGATGGTGTACACAAGACCCTGCGTGATATTGATTTTGACCTGCGTGAAGGGGAAATGATCTCGATCGTGGGCAAGAATGGCGCCGGAAAATCGACTCTATCCAAGATTATGGTTGGATTTGAAAAAGAGGATAAAGGAGCCATTCTCTACCAGGGGGATGACCTTAAGAAAAAATCAATTAAACAACGCGCTGAATTTATCGGTGTAGTCATGCAGAATCCCAATCAGATGATCTCGAAGGCACTCATTTTCGATGAGATTGCCCTGGGGTTACGCCTGCGCCATGTACCCGAGGAAGAGATCAAGCAGCGTGTGCGAAAAGTGCTCGATGTCTGCGGATTGGCTCCTTTCATCGATTGGCCAATTTCTGCCCTTAGTTACGGGCAAAAGAAACGCGTTACTATCGCTTCGATCCTGGTACTCAACCCTCGCATTCTCATCCTTGATGAACCCACCGCCGGGCAGGATTACCGCCATTACAGCGAGATCATGGAGTTTCTGCGTGAAATCAACAAACTTGGCATTACCATAATCCTCATCACTCACGACATGCACCTGATGCTTGAATATACTCCTCGCGCCATCGTCTTATCTGAGGGCGAGATGGTCGCCGACACGAGCGCTTCGATTGTACTTACGAATAAGGAATTAATCGAGAAAGCCAATCTAAAAGAAACTTCACTCTACCATCTGGCAGAGCTGGCTGGTATCCCCGACGGCACGCAGTTCGTCCAAAACTTTATCGATTATGAGAGGAGCCTCGCCTCATGAAAGCCAGACTCTTTTCTTACAATTACGAAGATACCTACATTCATCGCTTATCGGGGCTGACCAAACTGGTCTGCTTCCTTCTGCTCACTTTTGCGGTTATGTTCTCATATGATATCCGGGTGATTTTGGGCGTGCTGGTATTTTCGGTCATCATCTTACGGGTTTCGCGTATCAAGTTCAGTCAGATCAAGTTGATGATCTATTATGTGTTGGTATTCATAGTAATCAATGCCATTATCACCTTTCTGTTCGCGCCAGAACAGGGAGTGGAGATCTATGGTACGCGGCATGTAATCTGGCAGGGGATAGGTCGATACGTTCTTACTCAGGAACAGCTTTTATACCAGGTGACGCAATTCTTTAAATACCTCTCGGTTATTCCACTGGGCATCATCTTTTTGCTTACAACTAACCCCAGCGAATTTGCCTCATCGATGAACAAGGTTGGGATGAACTACAAAGCAGCCTATGCCTTTTCGCTTACCCTGCGGTATTTTCCTGACGTGCAGCGTGTTTACCACGATATCAGCCAGGCACAACAGGCACGTGGTCTGGAACTGGGCGCGCAGGCGAGTATGGGTGATCGATTCAAGAACTCACTCATAATTGTCATTCCGTTAATTTTCTCCACCCTGGAACGCATCGAAGTGGTCACCAATGCCATGGATCTGCGTGGTTTTGGTAAACTGAAGAAGCGGACCTGGTATACCATCAGCCGTCTGACTGGCAGCGATTACTTTTCTCTCACTCTTTCAACGATCATTCTTGCGATAACGATTTGTGTTTCTGTGTTTATCAACCATAGCCGGTTTTACAATCCGTTCATCTGATCGATTAACTGATTAATGCATAGACGTACTCAGCCATTCCGGTCAGGGATGGCTTTTTTATAACGGAATAAATTCTCTGATAAAGATCACTCAGTGGATGGTTTGGCGAAGGTTAAAAATTTCTTGTTAAACGTTTCTTCCAATTCATCTTTCGTCAATGGCAGCGAAAGGAGAAACCCCTGACCATATTTGCAGCCCAGGTTGATCAATTCCTGAAGTTGGTGGGGACTCTCGATCCCTTCGGCAACTACTTCCATATCCAGGTTTTGCCCAAGGCCGATCATGGTCTTGATCAGATCCATCGAATTTTTGTTGATTCCGATCTCACGGACGAACGATTGATCGATCTTCAATGAAACAGCCGGTATATCCTTCAAGTATGACAATGAGGAATACCCTGTTCCAAAATCATCGATCGAAAGCCAAATACCGAGAGCGTGAAGTTGTTTGATCTTCTTGATCACTTCATCGCTATATTCAATTAATGTGTTTTCGGTGATCTCCAGACGGATCTTCGTCGGATCGACCCCTGTTTCGTCCAGGATATCGCGCAACCTGCTAACAAAACCACTGCTCGTGAATTGCTTTACTGAGACATTAATACTGAAATAGCATCCATTAATTTCCGGCCAATTATCCAGACAAAATTTGGCTTGACGGCAGGCTTCCTTGAAACCCCATTGCCCAATCGATTGCAGCAGCCCGGTTTCTTCTGCAACGGGCAGGAATTCATTTGGATAAACTACCCCGAAGAATGGGTGATTCCAGCGGATGAGCGCCTCAAATCCGACGATTTCATTCTTCTTTAAGTTAAAGATCGGTTGGTAGTAGAGTGCCATCTCTTGATTCTTGATTGCTTTGCGCAGGTTCTCTTCCAACTCCAGGCGCGATATTGCTTTTAATCTGAGCCCATCATGAAAAACCTCAGCCCGATCCTTGCCTTGGTGTTTGGCGTGATACATCGCCAGGTCGGCATCGCGCAAGACATTTTCAGCTGATTCATATCCGCGCAAAGACCATACCACCCCAATGCTGGTTGTGATGTAAACCGGGTGATTGGCGAGTATGATCGCGCTCGAGAGTTCACACTTGATCCGGTTGATGATAACGTCCACTGTATCCGAGTTAGGAACATTTTCGATCAGGAAGACGAACTCGTCACCGCCCAGGCGGGCAACCGTATCGGTGTTTCGCAGGCAGTTACGCAACCGCAGGGAGATCACCTTGAGCAATTCATCACCCATGTGGTGCCCAAGGCTGTCATTGATCACTTTAAACTGATCGATATCCATGTAAAGGACCGAGTAATTTTCCACCCCAAGGGTTTTATGGATCGCTTCATTCAATTTTTCCATGAACGCAGCGCGGTTGGGAAGATCGGTCAGTGAATCATGACGCGCGTCGTACGATAATTGCTCCTCCACCTTGATTCGATTGAGTATTTCACTCTCCAATTCCTGATTGGTGACAGCAAGCACATTCGATTGAATCTGGACTTTGTCCAAAGCGTTGAGCAATTGCTTGTTCAGAGCCGAGTTTTCATATAAAGCCACAAATTGCCTGAAGATGACCAGAACGATGATTACACCAACACCGATATAGAGCGAGGTGAATGTTCTCGTGTGAGATAAGCCCGAGCCAAGGAAAAGGAGAAAATACGCAAAAATCATCCAAATGTAAGGCAGGTAGGGAATGGCTTTCCTGAAAAATTTTTGGGTTCTTTGTAGATAATATTGCTGTTTTCTCAATTGATTGTCACCTGCTGAAATTGCCTGGTGGTAACCGGCGAGGCCGATAAAGAGATAACTTACTATCCAGCCCAGATCGATTAGATTCCCGCTCTGATACGTTCCGATATAGGATTGATAACTATAGATCGTGTCAAAGATCATCGTTAAAAGGATCCCAACGAATATTAATAACACAGGGACCGTGGCAAATCGTTTGGGATCGCGATTGAAGAGCCAGACCAGTGATAAAAACAGAACGATGTCACCTGTCGGGTAGGCAATGGTCAGGATTGATAACAAAGGAGATTCAGATGCCGCTATTCTAACGAGTGGTTCCACCAGGAAAAACCACATTCCCAGTACAGCAGCTACCATAGTGATGAGGATATCCAAAGATCGTTCGAAGTATTCGATAGGGGATGATTTTTCTTCTGTAATGAGAAATGCTCCCACCATAAAGAGGGGATAATTCAACAAGTAAAACACATCAGCAATCGATGGATATGGAGATATCTTCAGTGCCAATTCAAGCAGCGCCCAGATCAAATCTCCAAGCGTGTAAACCAATTGAGCAAGAGCAAAAAACAGCCACGCGTTTCCCAGTCGTCGCGAAGATAATTTTGTTCTTTTTGCAGCCCAGAACAGCATAACGGTCGCGAGGGCGTTCGTCAGGACCGGGACGATATCGAAAAATGCAAGTTTCGATTCTTCGTTCTTGAAAACCAGGGCGAAGAGATGGCTTAATGTCAGCGTGGAAACAAAGATGAAAGCCGGTATGAACCAATTTCTGAACCAGTTTTTGTTCAAATTTTCTCTAATTGTAAGGTTGATCTTCTCAATTTACTTGAGAATATCATACAACAATATGGTAATTTATTAGTAAAGAAGTTGTTAAATATTATTGAGATTTTATTAATAAAATTTCTCAAGACATCAACGATCTCCAAAAAATTTATTCGATGCAATTTGTTTTGAAATTACAAATAAGATTCTTTTTGTAGATCTATAATAATGATTGTTATCTGTGAAAGGAAAGAGTATGAGAATTTTCAAACTTAGCCCATCAGATTTAACTTTTCTGTGGGATGAATGTCCCCGTTGTTTCTATCTGAAAGTGGTCATGGGAATTTCACGACCATCGATGCCGTTCCCGGGGATATTCTCCAATATTGATTCATTGATGAAGGGTATGTTCAACGAGAAGCGTACCGAAGATTTGCTGCCCCAATTACCACCTGGTCGCTTTGGCCCGATGGGCAAGTGGGTGGAATCCAGCCCAATCAGGTCTGGCGGGGATGCGTCATGCTACATCAAGGGCATCTACGATTCGCTGATCTGTTTCGACGATGGATCATTCGCGGTGATGGATTTTAAGACCTCACAGCCCAGCAAGCATCACGTGGAATTTTACGGCCGCCAGTTGGCTGCGTACGCCTATGCCCTGGAGCATCCCATCCCGGGGAAGGAACCCCTGGGTTCGGTGACGAGGCTGGGACTGCTTTGTGTTGAACCCATCGATTTTGCCCGCGATGAACACGAGCGTATCCATTATGTTGGTGATGTGACCTGGATGGAAGTGCCAAAAGATGAAGCAAAGTTCCTGGACTTCATCGACCAGGTCATGCAGGTGCTCAGTCTGCCGGAACCACCTCCTCCTGCCGAGAAATGCGGTTTCTGCAAATACCGCGCCGATGCGCGCGAACACGGCTGGTAAAAAGGGAAGGAGCACAGCATGCTGTGCCACTACGAAAACTTCACGGATAATCGCAACTCCTTCGCCCACTCGGTAGCACGATCGATCTCGCCCTCTTTGAGCGGACCCTCGATGTCTTGGACGTAAAAGTTCACGGCTTTGCCGAGCGGGGCCGCACCGGCTTCGTGAAGTAGAATGGACATGATCTGCGCAGCATGGCTGGGTAGGATGAGCGAGGGCGGAGACGGAAGCATGGCCCGACTGAGGGGAAGCTTTTCTTCCACTTCAGCCAACCTATGCTGAACTTCCTGTGGTAACGATTGCAGCACATGTTTCGGTAATTTGATTTCTGAGTGCCGGTGTGTTTCCAGCATACTGAACCCACGGTCGATCAGGCCTAGATCTCTGCCATCCACGCATGTGGAAAAACACGTAAAGTTCACGCCCGTGAGTACGTTCCCTGGAAGTCCGATCAACAGATTGATCATGGCGTCGCTTGGACGCGCCATGTGCGTTGGCGTCCCCAGGATCACATGTTCGTACGCCAACAACCGTTCCGGGGGGATTTCGCTCACAGGCATGGCTTTATATTTAAGCGTACTGGCGATGGCTTCAGCGATCAAGCCGGTATTCCCGTATTTTGAATCGTAAACGACCAGACCCTTCATTTCTGTATCCTTTTTATGAGAAGCGATACAGGAATTCTAAAAGGTGTCTATAAGAAATTCCTAAGAGTATTGTTTTTCTAATCTAAACTGTGAATCACGTCAAAGAAAGCGAAAATCGCGAAAAATTCTGATCAAAAGAACTTTCAGCGATGATTCGTTGATATTCTCGTAATTGGCGGATACGGCTTCTAGGCTTGCAGTGTTTTCGCCCAGGCAGCCGCTCGATCCAGTTCGCCGTCGCGCAGTGGGCCTTCTGACGCGTTGACGATAAATCCGTCCGTCTTGCCCAGCAGAGTGGCGCCCTTCTTCACCAGCGACTTGGCCAGGGGCTCGGCGGCGTATCCAAAGATGCCCACCATGAAGGTGAGGAATTTGTTATTGACCTCTTTGACGTCCATGCGTGTGTCAAACGTGGAAACTTTGATCCCCGCCAGCGCGTCCTTCGGCAGCGCCTTGATGAAGTTCTGCATGGGCTCGGTGGCTCTGAACCCGCGGGTGGGGGAACCCCACACGATGTGCTCGTAGTCCTTCAACATCTCCGCCTTGACCGAGATCACCGGCATCAAGGGGTATCCGAGCGCCTGCGCGACCGCTTCCGCCACCAGCTTGGTGTTGCCAAAAACCGAATCGTAGATCACGAGACCTTTCATGGTTTCCATCCTTGTTGAGTTTGATATTTATTATACGGAAAAGCAGCAAGAAGGTTTTGTTGGCACTGGCTCCCGGCACTAACTTATACCGCGAATGGAGCGGATGATGGCGAATATCCACCAAACAGTAAAAATCATTCGTGAGAATTCGCATGAATTACGAAAATTCGTGGTTAAGGTTTTATTTGTAGAGGTAACTCATCCCATTCGATGTGTGCGCTCAGGGACGACGTGAATTACATCTGCCGAATCGTTTACCAAACTGGTTCTGCGAAGGAACCAAAACCCCCTTCGGGGGTTGACTCTCCCCCGGCGGGAGGGTGTATAACATACGCATGGAGACTTCCAGATGATCCGGATCGGAGACTTCTCAAAACTCAGTTGTGTCACCGTTAAGACCCTGCGTTTCTACGACGAGATGGGGCTGCTCAAACCTGTCCAGGTGGACCCGTTCACCGGGTACCGCTACTACAACTACGACCAGTTGCCGCGGTTGCACCGCATTTTGGCGCTGCGCGACCTGGGCTTCTCCATCGAGTCCATCGGGCAATTGCTCGAACAGGACCTCGGCGCGGAGCAGATCCACGGCATGCTCCTGCTGCGGCAGGCCGAGATCAGAGACAAAATGGCTGAAGAGGAGCAGCGTCTGCAACGTGTGACAGCATGGCTGAATCAAATTGAACAGGAGGATAAAGTGTCTGAATATACTGTTGTGATCAAAAGTGCCGAGCCGATCCGGGTGGCCAGTATCCGCGAGGTAGTGCCCACTCCGACTGATCAAAGTGTGTTATGGAAGGAATTGGGGGCTTACCTTGAAGCTCAGAAGGTAAAGCCGGTCGGGGCGTGCCTCACCCTCTACCATGACAAAGAACATCTCGAGAACAATTGGGATGTGGAAGTGTGTGAGCATATCACCGATGCTCTCAAGGAGACCGAGCGGGTAAAGGTACGAACCCTGCCTGCCGCAAAGAAACTGGCCTGTACTGTGCATAAGGGACCATTTACCACCATCCCACAGGCGTACGATGCCATCCTCAAGTGGATCAATGACAACGGCTACCACATCTGCGGTCCCTGCCGCGAAGTGTACCTGGCCCCCGCCGGTGATGGTTCTCAAAACGACCCCAATATCGTCACTGAAGTTCAGTATGAGGTCGAGAAGTAGATAAGAGCATCGCCGACTGAACCATAGGTAGTTACATCAACAGAGGTACGAGATCGTGCCTCTGTTGTCATGATTTTACAAGTGACATTAATACCCAGTCAGTGAATGCGCCTTTGAACCAGCGATAATGCTTGAGCACACCCTCGGTGGAGAAACCAAATTTTTGTAATAATTTTATGGAACGCAGGTTAATATCGAGGATATATGCCTGGATGCGGTGCAGTCCGAGCCGCGTGAAGCTGATTTCCAACACGGCGGTGAGTGCTTCGCTCATCAGCCCGGTGCCCCAGTGCGCGGGAGAAAGATCGTAGCCAAGTTCGCCGCGATGATCGTATTCGCTGATGGTCTCAAACCCGCAAGTTCCGATCACAGTCGGGTCGTTGCGAAGGGTGATCGCCCAGACGATTCCTTTTCCGGATTGGTAGATCTCGCGGTACTCGTCTAAAAGCTCCTGCGCTTCTTCTAACGAGGTGATGGGAGTCATCATATATCTTGTAAAACGGGGGTCTGAATAAAGAGCGAAAATCGCTTCCACGTCATCCGGGCGGAACTCGCGTAAGAGTAAACGGGGGGTTTGAAGCTCAGGGAATGGATCCAATTTCATTGATATTCTCCAAAATTCAATCAGGAACGTTTTGCAACAGGCCGGTCATGGCACTGCGGTATCTCTGCAGGGCTTTCACGCCTTCGTCACTGATACGGACGAGGGTGTGTGGTATCTTTTCAACGAATTCCTTCTTGATCTCCACGTACCCGGCAGCTTCAAGTTTGCTCAAATGGGATGAAAGGTTTCCCTTTGTCAATCCGGTTTGCCGCATGATATACAAAAAATCAACACTTTCCACGACCGATAACAGGGTAAGGATATGCAGGCGGGCAGGTTCATGGACGATTGGATCGATGGCATCGAATGGAAGTTCAATCATCCTGCCGCTCCACATCTTCCGGGGGGGTGTATTTCTTGATGAACCGCAGCAGCAGAATGATGCCCCAGGGAAGAAGAAACAAGCTGATACCAGCCAGGTACAGCGAGAGATTCCCAAATCTGCCTGGCAGATTCGGGATCACACACACGATACCCAGCACCATCGCAACGACTGCGTAGACGTAGTAACGCGCCAGCCCTGATTTGATGCCCGTGGGGATAAAGCCGCCCTGGAAGAGAATCGCTGGCAGGAGTGGGAACCATTTGTAGATGACCAATTTCTCGTTCGTTTTATTCCAAAAAACTACCAGCACCAGAATGACGACCACCGCGAACCCAAGCAGCAAGATCATTATCCTGCCCAATTTTTTGCTTTCGTCTGGCAGGTTGACGTAACCCGTGCGGGGGTAGGTGATGCGCGCTTTCAATTTTTTAATGATTGGTGGCGCAATGATGGCTATGATGATCACAAGGCTTGCCAGGGATGTTTGCAAAACCAGGGCAGTGATTAGCATACCCACGCCGATGCTTAGTTCATACAAACCATCCTGCAGCGAATCGCGCCAGACCTCTCGGGCAAGTTGTTGGGGATCTAATGATTTTTCCATCTTTTTATCCTATACAAACCAGTTTGTGGCGCAAACCACGTATAAATAATATCATAAATCTGTATCCAATTCAAGACCCAAAAGTTGGTTTGCAAGATTTTAAAACGAGTGAAAATCCCTCTCCATCCGTTAATGGAGAGGGATTTAGGGGAAGGAAAAAATTATTATTCGTATCTCAACGCCTCGACGATAATCGTACGCGCCGCTTTGCGTGCCGGCGCCAGCGCCGCCAGAATGCCGAAGCTCAATCCGACCACAATGGCCGCGATTACACCCAAGGTGGGGAAGTAGAATTCGAGCTTGAAGATCCCGCCCATCGCCTGGACGATGAAATCGCTCAAGAATAGCCCCACCGCGATCCCCGTCAGCGTGCCCAGCGTGGAAAGGAGCAGGCTCTCCTCCACGATCATGCGCTGCACCTGTGGGCGGGTGGAGCCGACGGCGCGCAGCATGCCGATTTCGCGCGTGCGTTCGATCACATTGATGCTCATTGTGTTTGCCATGGCGATCAAACCGGGGATCGCCAGCATCAGCACGAAGATGTACATCGCCGAGATGGCCACCGAGAAGAGGTTCTCCTGGCTGGCTTTGAATGTGGTGATATCGTACAACGTGAAAGCCGGGTAGGCGTTGGCCAGTTTCTGCAGCGAGGTCATCACCGCCGTGGCGTCCGCGCCAGCGGCACGGTCGATCAGGATCAGCAGGTCATTGTTTGTGTTGAAATCCGTCGACAGGTTGGCCTGTGAGATATACGCCGTGGCAATCTTGGCGTTCAGGTAGTCCATGCCCGCGCCAACCACCAGATATGTCTGATCGCCGTTGGAGGTTTTGAGCGTCACCTGGTCGCCGGGGCGCACTTTGTAGGTGGAAGCGTAGAGGCCGTTGACGATCAGCGCGCGGCCGCTTGCCAGTGCCGCGTAAGCCTCGTTTGGATCGCCCTGGGTGAATTCCAGCCCCGCCACCTGAGGATAAGTGGCTGGATCAATGCCAATTACCTGAATGCTGGCGCCGTCGATCTGGCTGGTAGCCTGGCGCAGCGTGGTGACCGCGCCGACCCCGTCTACGCTGCGGACTTCCTGCGCCAGCGACGGGTCTGCCCCCAGGTTGCCGCCGCCCAGCACCAGCGAGGTCGGCAGCAGGATATAGTCGGAGCCGAGGCTCTTGTCGAGATAGCCCAGGAACCCCGAGAATAGACTGGTGATCATCCCCAGCATCGCCACGCACAACGCCAAACCGATCATCATAGCCGAGGCGGTGATGGCAGCGCGTCCGGGCTGGCGGATGAGGTTTTCGCGCGCCAGCAGGCTCTCGCGCTTGAAGACGACCGAATAAATCCAACTGAAGGCAACCGCGACTGGTTTGACGAGGGCGGGGGTGATGAGGACGAGTCCGATCAAAAATGCCAGCAGCCCAACCGAAAGCACGTACTGGTTCTTCAGGGTCAGGCAAATCACTCCGGCAGCGCACAGCCCCAGTCCGAGCCAGGCGCGAACGGCGTATTTATGCTGCTCTGGCGCGGTGAGAGTGGGTCGTAACGCTTCCATGGGTGTCACCTTCATGGCTGAGCGAGCCGGGAAGTAAGCACTGGCAACGGTGAAACCCACCCCCAGCAGGATGGACATGATGAAATTCGACGCGGTGAACGTGAGCCCACTGATGGAAACGTGCACGTACTCACCGATGAATGAAGCCATCGCCTTGAGCAGCCCGGCAGCAAACAAACCGCCCAGCAATATACCGAGCGCGGTACCGATCAGCCCCTGCAACACGCTTTCGGTGAGGATCATGCCCATGAGCGTGCGTTTGGTGGCGCCGATGGCACGCAGCATGCCCATATCGCGTTTGCGCTCTGCCACTAGCGTGCGAAAAGTATTAAAGATGATGAACCCGGCCATGGCCAGCGCGGCCACTCCGAAGAAGAGCATAATGTTCTGCGCCATGCCCATCATGGTCAGCAGTTCATCGCCGGTCTCGACCGCGCCCACCTTGAAGGCGCCGCCCAGCTTCTGCGCCAGGGCGGACTCGACGGTGGTCTTATCTGCCGAGGCGCTGAGGATAATGTCAATAGTGTTGATCTGACCGGGCAGGTTGAGGATCTCTTGCGCGGTGGTCAGAGGCACGAGCACCTGGGTGGCCGCGTCGGGAGAGGTGTTGATGAGGATGCCCACCAGCGTCAAACTGGCAGTGCCTTTGGAAGACGGGATCACCAGCGCGTCGCCGACCTTGAGGTTCAGCGCCGTCGCCAACGACTGCGTGATCAGCGCCGTGTACGTGTCGCCACTTTCTAAAAAACGCCCGGATTCGAGCGAATAGACGTGCGTCGATTGCGCGGAAGCCACGTCCACCCCGGTGAGGGTGATCGAGCTGACCCCGCTGGTCGAGTTTGTCGATCCGCCCAGGCTGGCGGGCAGTACCACTTCCTTGGAGAGATAACCGCTGGCGTACGAGATGCCGTCGCTGCTCTTTACTTCATCCAGCACCGACTGGTCGAACGAGCTGTTCGACGCCGAAGAGATGGTGATGTCCACGGTGCCGGCGCTGGTGTACATGCTGTGCCTGAAAGACTCGATCACCGGCGGCAGCAGTGAGTTCATGCCAAAGAGGATCGCCACGCCCAGTACGATGGCCAGCGTGGTGAGCACGGAGCGCTGCATGCGCCCCTTGAGATAGCGTGATGCCAACAGCCACTGGATTTTCATAGCCGCTCCACTTTCTCCTTCAGGCGGAGCGCGTTCTCGGCTTTGCCGCCGTCGAGCAGCGTGTCGTCCACGATCTGACCGTCTTTGAGGAAGATGATGCGGTCGGCGTAAGCGGCAATGCGCGGGTCGTGCGTGACCATCAGCACGGTATGCCCCCACTTGTTGACGATGTTGCGCAGCACGGTCGCGATCTCGTCCGAGGCGCGCGAGTCAAGGTTGCCGGTAGGTTCATCAGCCAGAATGATGATGGGGTCGCTCACCAGCGCGCGCGAAATCGCCACGCGCTGCTGCTGACCGCCGGAGAGCTGGTCGGGTTTATGGGTCAGGCGTTCACCCATCTGGTTGCGTTCCAGCCATTCGCGCGCCCTGGCGCGGGCGGTATCGGGTTTGACGCCATCGAGGATGAGCGGCAGGGCCGCGTTCTCTTCGGCGCTGAGCACCGGCAGCAGGTTGTAGAACTGGAAGATGAATCCCATCTGGCGGCGGCGCATCTCGGTGAGCGTGTTATCGTCCATCTTCGAGATGTCCTTGCCGTCGATCGCCACTGAGCCGCTGCTGGGGCGGTCCAGCCCGCCGATGAGGTGCAGCAGCGTAGACTTACCGCAGCCGCTGGGGCCCATCACCGCCACGAACTGCCCTTTCTCGATGTTGATTGTGACGTCTTTGAGCGCCGTCACCGCGGCTGTGCCCTGCCCGTATTCTTTGCTGAGGTCTTTCACTTCGATAATTGACATGCTTCACTCCTTATTCAGAGATCATTGCGATTTATGCGCCGGACGCCCGCGTGGTTTCATTTCGGGGTGGGGTACCGGCTGTTTCTTCACTTCATCCAGGCGGCTCTCGATCATGTCCAGCCAGCGCAGGTCTGCCTCCAGGTGCATGATGGCTTTGTCCATCAGCAGGATGCGCGCCAGCTCGCTACGCGGGTCGAGCCCCGCCCGCAGGGTGGTAACGCGGTGCAGCTCCTGGTAAAGCGCGCCGCGCTGCGTTTGGATCAGGCGCGCCGCGTCCACCTCGGGCAGCTCCAGCGAGAGCATTAGCTTGAGGAAGAACGCGTCTTGCTGCGGGTCGGAGAGCGCGCCCTCGCCGAGCCACTTTTCCAGCTCCGCCTTGCCCGCCGGGGCGATCTGGAAGAAATCCTTCTCGTCCGCGGCGCCATCGGGGGTCACCTTGCTCACCAGACCGGCTTCCACCATGCGGTTGAGCGTGGTGTAGATCTGGGCTGGCTTCACCTCCCAGGCTTCCGCGCCGCCCGCGAGCGCCATGAAAGACGCGCGCAGCTCGTATCCGTAACGCGGACCTTTGGAGAGAAGACCAAGGAGGGTGTGTCTGACTGACATAATAAATACTCTACTGTTTACTAATTAAAGGACATTATAGCGCGAGTATATGGATTGTCAAGAGGTCGTCACACCAGCACTAGCCGCTGGTGCTAGTGTCGCGAGTCACGAAGGGACGAAGCAAACCCCAATAGGCGCCATTTACACCTATCTCACGCGGAGGTCGCAGAGAAAAACCTTTAACCGCGAAAGGCGCGAAAATCACGAAACAAAACAAAAACAATCTATGTAGGGGCGGGTTCTAAACCCGACCTGGGCAGGCCATCCCCTCTCGCAGAGATCGCTCGGGGGGTGCGACCACCGCAAGGACCTACCCATACAATTGAACCAGAGGTAGGGTGGGTTCGATCTATGAACCCACCATTACGTATGGGGAAAAACCATCAACCACGAAAATCACGAAATTTGTTTGTGTATGGGCACGGCATGCCGTGCCCCAACCTATAGCTATCACGCGGCACCTCTCGCTCCGCTCGGGTGTGCACACTTGCCCTTGTTGCAAGTGCCAGGGTAGATCGCAAGCCGCGGAGGTTGCAGAGAAAGACCTTTAACCACGAAAGACGCGAAAGATGTAAGGGCACGATGTACCCTTTCGGGCACGATGTACCCTTTCGGGCACGATGTACCCTTCGGGCACGACGTATCGTGCCCCTACAGGCCAACCACGCAATACCGTGCCCCTACGGATTTAACCGGGGAGCGATTTTGTTATACAATTACCTCACACCACATCTTGCGAGGGGATGCCATGACTGCACCAGAGACTGTTGTTCGGCTCGTCGAAAAATTCACGCAAAACCGCGAGGCTTACCGCTCGGGCAGGTATAACGAGGCGCAACTGCGCCTGGAGTTCCTTGACCCGTTCTTCGAGGCGCTCGGCTGGGACGTGACGAACAAGAAAGGCTATGCGCCCGACTACCGCGACGTGGTGATCGAGGACTCGCTGGAGATCGAAGGCGCGTCTAAAGCGCCGGATTATTCCTTCCGCATCGGCGGGGTGCGCAAGTTCTTCGTGGAAGCCAAAAAGCCGAAGGTGGACATCGCCTACGACATCCACCCGGCTTACCAGTTGCGCCGCTACGCCTGGAACGCCCACCTGCCGCTGAGCATCCTGACCGATTTCGAGGAGCTGGCGGTCTACAACTGCACCAACAAACCCAACCCCAGCGACAGCGCCGCCAACGGACGTGATCGCCTCTACCGCTATACCGATTACATTGAGAAATGGGATGAGATCGCCGGTATCTTCTCACCCGAAGCCATCCTCAAAGGCTCCTTCGACCAGTTCGCCTCCTCACCCAAAGGCAAGAAGGGCACGACGGAAGTGGACGACGCCATTCTGGCAGACATCGAGGAGTGGCGCAAGAAGCTGGCGCAGAACATCGCGCTGCGCAACCAGGCGCTGATCACTGACGAGCGCCAGGTGAACTACGCGGTGCAGATGACGATCGACCGCATCCTCTTTTTACGCATCTGCGAGGACCGCGGCATCGAGCCAGACGAACAGATCAATGACCTGTGCGCCGCGCCGGGCATCTACCCGCGCCTGGTGGAGCTCTTTCGGCGCGCCGACAAGAAGTACAACTCCGGTCTCTTTCACTTCGAAAAGGAGAATGGACAAACCTCCGCGGCAGATACCTTCACCCCGTCGCTCGTCATTGACGACAAGGTGCTGAAGGAGATCGTCAAAGATATCTATTATCCCTGCCCGTATATCTTCAAGGAGATCCCGGTTGAAATTTTGGGGCAGGTGTACGAACGCTTTTTGGGCAAGGTGATCCACCTCACGCAGGGGCACCAGGCGCGCATCGAGGAGAAGCCCGAGGTGCGCAAGGCGGGCGGGGTGTATTACACGCCGCAGTATATTGTGGACTACATCGTGGCAAACACGGTGGGCAAGCTGCTGGAGGGAAAGACCCCCGAGCAGGCAGCCTCGCTGAAGATCGTCGACCCGGCTTGCGGATCGGGCTCCTTTTTGCTCGGCGCTTACCAGTACCTGCTGGACTGGCACGAACGCTGGTACGAGGAACACGACCCCGAACGCTGGGCGCGCGGTACGGGCGCGCCGCTAATGCCTTCACCGGTTGGAGGATACCGCCTGACCACCAAGAAGCGTAAAGAGATTTTGGTCAACAACATCCACGGGGTGGACATCGACCCGCAGGCGGTGGAGGTGACGAAGCTGAGCCTGCTCTTGAAGGTGCTCGAAGAGGAGAGCGGGCAGCTCACCCTGGGATTCGAGCGCGCCCTGCCGGACCTGGGGCGCAACATCCAGTGCGGCAACTCGCTGATCGGCGAGGACTACTTCGAGGGACAGTTGGTGGTGGACGAGGCTGAACGCCGCCGGGTGAACCCGTTCGACTGGCGCAACGCCTTCCCCCAGGTATTCGCGAAGGGCGGATTTGACGCGGTGATCGGGAATCCGCCGTACAGGCTGATGCAACCCCATGACACTGATGATGCAACACTTAGATACTTCAAGAAGAAGTATGTTGCCGCCGAATATAAGATTGATTTGTTTCATCTCTTTTTGCAGCTTGGGATTTCTGTTCTTCATAATAAAGGAATACATGGTTTCATCATTCCCTCGACACTTCTAAATAATGTATACGCTGAAAAGTTAAGAGAATGGATATTGCGAGAAACAAAGATTCAATATATTTCTGTAGCGAAAGAAAAAGTATTTGAAGGAGCTGATGTTTACACCTTGGTTTTAATTCTGCAACGCGAGGCGGATGACAACAATAGGTTGATGAATACTGTTCATTCAACTACCGAATTGAGCAATATTTATGATAAACGAGATTTACCGTATTCAAAATTAACTCAGAAGCACCTCTCATCTTTGCCTGGCAGTGTTTGGAACATTCTCTTAACAAATAAGAATGCCGATCTTATTATCGGATTATCAACGCGATTTTCAGCATTAGGCACTATCGCTGCTTTGAATAGGGGGTTGATCACAGGAAACCGAGACAAATACTTCAGCACCGAAAAGAAATCAAAAGATTATTTACCAATTCTCACTGGGGCTGATGTAGGTAGATATGATGTGGCAATACCAAAAGAATTTGTGCTCTTTAAGAAACCTGATGGTTCTGGGGGTTCATGGGACCCAACAATGCACCTTGCACCACATAAAATGCTTATACGTCAAATTGGAACAAGACCTATGGGTGTAGTAATTGACCAACCTATCACGATAACAGGTAATTTATTCGCTGTGCGTGGAAGTTCAATCAACGAGGAGTATTATTTTCTTGGAATCTTTAATTCCAAATTGATTGCATACTATTGGAAAATCATGTTCTCTGATTTTAAAAATTCATTTCCACAGGTTACGCTATTCAGTCTATCTCAAGTACCCATCCGCACCATTGACTTCGCCAACCCCGCGGACGTGAAGCGCCATGATCAGATGGTGGCGCTGGTGACGCGCATGCTCGAGCTGCACAAGCGCGTTCCATCCACGCCGCAAGAGGCTGAGCAGGTAGCGCGCGAGATAGAATCCACAGACCGGCAGATCGACCGTCTGGTCTACGAGCTGTACGGGTTGACGGAGGACGAGATCAAGATCGTCGAAGGTTCGTAGGGGCGTATGGCAATACGCCCCAACAAAAGCGTTATCGCGTCCACGGGCCGGGAGACCGTCTGGT
>ENA-UOYA01000705-UOYA01000705.1-activated-sludge-metagenome-genome-assembly--contig:-NODE-705-length-40047-cov-6.289658_pt1 | contig 40047 bp, 31 predicted proteins | sample MGYA00238163_ERZ764804 | MGnify/ENA primary metagenome ERZ764804 (study PRJEB28919, sample SAMN05720223) | activated sludge metagenome | isolation source: Anaerobic digester | place: Hong Kong...
CGCCCTTCAGCTCTGGTGGCGTGTCGACCACTTCGAGCGCCACGCTTGGCGGCAGTTGCAGGGCCACCGGGGCTTCGTCGATCAGTTGCACGAAGCAGCCGCCGAGATCCGGCACGATGTAGCCGGCGGCCTCGCCGAGCGTCTCCGGACCCAGCGCATAGGGCGTGTAGTCCTCATCATCGAGGAACACGAAGGCCTCGCCGTCCTTGTAGGAGAACGTGGCCGCGCGGCGCACCAGGTCGACTTCGCGCAGCTCGTCGTCGGCGTCGAAGCTCTGGTCCAGCTTGGCGCCGCCGGGCACGGAGTACATGACGAAGCGGTAGCGCACATTGCCGCCGCGCCCTTGCGGCGAGCTGCGCTCAATGTCCCGGATCTGGTACACGCCGTTGTTGTACTCGACGACGTTGCCCTTCTTGATGTCGTAGGCTCTCATGCGGAATCCGGCAGGGAGGAGTGGGAAATCGGGACGGTCTGCGCTGGGCCGGTCCGCAGCGGTCGGCCGCGCGGAGCGCAGCCTTGGCGCCACGCCCGGCGCATCGCGGCTACTTGGGCGTCAGTCGCGTCGCGCCGTCCAGGCGGATGGTTTCGCCGTTGAGGTAGGCGTTGCCGAGGATGTGTGCGACCAGATCGGCAAACTCCGCGGGCTGGCCTAGACGCGAGGGGAAGGGTATCGACGCCGCCAGTGACTTCTGTACGTCCTCGGGCATGCCGTCCACCATCGGTGTCCAGAAGATGCCCGGGGCGACGGTCATGACGCGGATACCGAAGCGCGCCAGCTCACGCGCCATCGGCAGCGTCATTCCCACCACCCCCGCCTTGCTCGCCGAGTAGGCGGCCTGGCCGATCTGCCCCTCGTAGGCGGCCACCGAGGCGGTGTTGATGATCACGCCGCGCTCGCCGTCGGCGTTGGGTGCGTTGTGCTGCATGCGCTCGGCCGCCGCCTTGGCCACGTTGAAGCTGCCGACCAGATTGACCATGACGGTGCCCTGGAACGTGGACAGCTTCATGGCGCCTTCGCGGCCCAGCACGCGCCCCGGGCCGAGAATGCCGGCGCAGTTGATGGCTGCGTTCAAGCCACCGAGAAATTCCGTCGCGGCGGCCACGTTCGCCGCCACGCCGGCCTCGTCGGTGACGTCGGTGCGGAAATAGCGTGCCCGGTCGGCGCCCAGCTGGGCCACCGCAGCGGCGCCCTTGTCATCGTTCACATCGAACAGTGCGACCTTGCCGCCCGCAGCGACCAGGCGCTGCGCCACGGCGAGGCCAAGGCCGGAGACGCCGCCGGTGATGACGGCCTTGCTTTGTTCCAGTTGCATGGAGGCTCCTGCGCAGGGACGGCGCGCGGTACCGCGCACGGGGCGCGCATTGTAGCGGCACGGACCGGCGGCTGCAGTCAGTCGGGCCTGCCGGGGAGCTCCCCGGCGGGCTAGAGATCTCGGAGGTAGAAGCGGTCGCAGCCGAAGTGCCCGGTACTGCCCAGGCTGCACTCGATGCGCCGGAAGCCGTGGCGCAGGTACAGCGCCTGCGCCGCATCCATGCCGGTGAGCGTCTCGATGTAACAGCGGCGATAGTCGAAGGCGCGCGCGGCATCGAGACAGCGTTCGATCAGGGCGCCGCCGAATCCGCGTCCGCGCAGCTCGGGCAGGAAGTACATCTTGCGCAGCTCGCACACGTCGGGGTCACCCTGATCGAGCGGGGCGATGCCGGCGCCCCCGAGCACCCGGCCGTCCTCCTCCACCACGAAGTAGGCGGCGCGCGGCCGCGCGTAGGATGCGGCCATGCGGTCCACCTCGGGATCGTGCAGGGCGAAGCCCGGACCGTCGGCACCGAACTCGGGCATGACGCGGCGGATGATGGCGGCGACGGCGGCGTCGTCGCGCGCGTCGATGGGGCGGATGGTGGCAGACATGGACGGCTCGATCGGACGCGGGTGGCATGAGGCGCCGATTGTGCGCGGTGCCGTGACGCGGTCAATGCGCCTTCGGTCGCAGCGCGGCCGCTGCGCGCCCTACAGCGGGCGGCGGAAGTCGAGGTCGTAGCGCGTGCCGTGTACCAGCACGTGCAGGCGCAGGTTGGTGATGCTGATCGGTGCCTGTGCGCCGGCTTCGGTGACGTTCGACGGGCCCACGTCGCTCGGGTCCACGACCGTCACACCACCGTGGCCGCTGACCTCCAGCACGTTGTCCGGACCGATGATGGCGGCGGTGTCGGCATCGATGCCCAGGCCCAGGGCGAAGGGATTCAGCGCCAGCGCCCCGAGCAGGCGGCCCAGGCGATTGCTGGCGGCACCGCCCTGGTCGATCACGGCGCGGTTCGTGAGTCCCAGGCCCGGGGCCAGGGTCACGCCGCCCATGCGCGGCGTGAGGCCGCCTTCGCCCGCGGCCAGCATGTGCTCGCTGAGTACGGCGGCGCCGCCGGCGAATCCGCCCACTACCGCGCCGTCGGCATTGCGTCGGCGCAGCAGGCGCGCCAAGGGCGTGCCGCCGATCAGGGTCGACAATTGCAGCGGTTGCGCCGCGGCGAGCAGCACCAGATCCGCGCGCTCGATCGCGGACTGGTAGTCACTGCGGTCGGCGTCCCCGCGCTGGCGCAGGGCAATGCGGGCGAGCTGGCCCACGCCCTGGGCGAGGAAGGCGGCATCGATCTCGTCCAGGCCCAGGGCATCGGCATCGCCGGCCACGGCGAGCACTACGGCTGGACGCTGGCCGCACAGACCCAGCACGCGGCGCAGCCAGCGTCGCTCGGGGTCGAGACCGAACGGCGCGCCGATGGCGACGATGGCGCCGCGGGAGCGGTCGGGGGCGAGGCGGGCGGGCATGATCGATCCAGCGGGCGGTGGAAGTCGCGATGGTAGCAGGCGCCCTGCGCGGCAGCGGCAAGAGGCTCCGTGATGCTCAGGCCGGGCGTGGCCAGCGCTCGCAGAAGGCGACGAAACGTTCCGGCGCCAGCGCGCGGCTGTAGAGGAAGCCCTGCGCCAGCGGCGTGCCCAGCGCCACCAGAAAATCGCGCTGGGCTGTGTGCTCCACCCCTTCCGCCGTGACCTCCAGGCCGAGGCTGCGCGCGATGCGCACGATCGCCTCGCACACCGCGGCATCGGCGGGATCGCCCGGTACGCCCTGCATGAACGCGTGGCTGATCTTGACCCCGTCGATGGGCAGGCGCCGCAGGTAGTTGAGCGCCGAATAGCCCTCGCCGAAGTCGTCGATGGTGAGTGTGACGCCGAGGCTACGCAGCTGCGCCAGGGTGGCTAGGGTATCGGGCACGTCCTCGATGAGCACGCGCTCGGTCATCTCCAGCTCCAGCGCGTCACCGGGCAGGTCGTACTCCAGCAGGGCGCGCTGCACCGTTCCGGCCAGGTGCTCGGACAGGAACTGGCGGTACGACACGTTGACCGAGACGCGGCGCAGGGCCAGCCCTGCATCGCGCCAGCGGCGCATCTGCCGGCAGGCCTCGCGGATCACCCAGTCGCCGATGCGCACAATGTCGCCGGAGTTCTCCGCATGCGGAATGAACACGGCCGGCCCCACCTCGCCGAGCTGGTGGCTGTGCCAACGCAGCAACGCTTCGGCACCGACGACGTACTGTTCGCGCAAGTCGAGGGTGGGCTGGTACTCCAGGCGGAATTCGCCGTTGTCGAGCGCGCGGCGCAGCTGCGCCTCGATCAGCAGCCGGTCGTTGAGGCTGCGAGCGAGTTGTGGTGTGAAGGCGTGCCAGGTGTTGCGGCCACGGCGCTTGGCTTCCACCATGGCGGCGTCGGCGTGATTGACCAGCTGCTGCGCGGTGGTGCCGTCGGCGGGATGGCGCGCGATGCCGACGGAGACCGTCAGGGCGAACTCCTCGCCGGCGTAGGTGAAGGGTTCGGCGAAGGCGGCCGTGATGCGTTCGGCCAGCCGCTGCGCGGCGCTGTCGTCGGCCAGATCGAGCAGCAGCAGGAACTCGTCCGCGCCGAAGCGCGCCGCCTGCGCCTCGCTGCCGGCGCATCGGGCCAGGCGCTGCGCCGCCACGGCGAGGATGCGGTCGCCGGCGACGTGCCCGAGCATGTCGTTCACCACCTTGAAGCGGTCGAGGTCGACGAACAGCAGCGCCGGACCGCGGGCCGCGCCGGCGGCGCCGATGGCGCGCTCGACCGCGGCGAGCATGGTGTCGCGGTTCGCCAAGCCGGTGAGCGAGTCGGTCTGCGCCTGCAGGCGCAGCTGCTCTTCCTGCAGCTTGCGTTCCGTCACGTCCTGCACGGTGCCGGACAGGCCAACGATCTTGCCGTGGCGCCGCAGCGGCTGGCCCAGCATGCGCACCCAGCGGCGCCGGCCGATGGCGCTGGTCAGGCGCAGCTCCAGATCGAAGCTGTCGCCGACGTCGCGCGCGCGCCGCGCCGCGTCGTCCATGCGCGCCAGGTCGGCCGCCGCGTAGAAGCTGCGGGCGCGTTCCATGCTGATTCCACTTTGCGGCAGCAGGTCATGGATGCGATACATCTCCTCGGTCCAGAACAGCGCGTCGGTCAGGAAGTCGAATTCCCAGCCGCCGATGCTGGCCAGGGCCTGGGTCTTGGCGAAGAGCTCACCCACGCGCTTGAGGGCCGTCACGTCGCTGAAGGTGGAGATCACCTGGAAAGGTCGGCTCTGCCCATCCAGGAACTGTGGCACCGAGCCGATGCTGATCCAGCGATAGGCATGCTGGTGTGGCAGGTAGACGCCGACAAGGGTGTTGTCGACCGCCTTGCCACCGAGCAGCGCGCGCATGCCCGGCAGCTGCTCGAAGGGCAGGGCCGCGCCGGACTCGTCTTCGAAGCGCCAGTCCTGCAGGGTCTCGCGCCGCACCGCGACCAGTTCACCCTCGGACAGCCCGAGAATGCGGCAGCCGGCCGGATTCACCGACACGATGCGCCCGGCCCCGTCCTGGACCAGCACGCCCTTGTCCATCGCCTGCAGCAGCGCGCGGTAGCGCGCCTCGGAGGCGCGCAGTTCGGCGTCTGCCTCGCGCCGCTTTCCGATGTCCCGCGCCACGGCCATGATGCGCGGCTGGCCCTCGTCGATGAACAGGTTGGAGTGCACCTCCACCGGGAAGCGGCTGCCGTCGCCGCGCCGGTTGGTGGTCTCCACCGTGTCCGTGCGCCCCAGCTGCAGCGTGTGCATCACCTGGCGCATGTGGTCGCGCGGCAGGTCGGGGTTGAGGTCGTACACGTCCATGCGCCGCAGCTGTTCCAGCGAGTAGCCGTAGATCCGCTCGGCGGCGAGGTTGGCCTCGAGGATGCGGCCTTCGGCGTCGTGCACGGTGACGGCATCCGGTACGGCGTCGATCAGGATGCGATAGCGGCGGGCCGCAGCCTCGCCGCGCTGCTCCAGCTGGGCCAGCTGCAGCATGGCCTCGCGCACGGCCGCCACGGTGGTGGCGTCGCCGGCATGGCGCAGGAGCAGATCCTGCAGGGAGGTACCGCGCGCGGCAGCAGTCTGGGGGCCGTCCTTCCCGGAGGAAGTCGGCAGGGAAGTGGCGTCCGACGTGTCGCGCGGTGCTCGCTGCACCTGGTCCCCTGCGGTCAAGGCCGCGTTCTCCCAGCAGCCCGGCCAGCATAGCGCGGACCGGGTGGGGTGTCAGTGACGGGCGGCGAGCAGGTCGCGCAGATGGATCCCGAGCACCTGCAGCGGCTCGCCGCGGCCCACCAGTTCCTGCAAATGGGTCTGTACGCGGCGCGCCAGGTCCTGGCGGAGGCCGGGCGAATGCGCCAGCTCCACGGCCGTCGCCGCCAGCGCCTGTGGCGTGTCGACGATCAACTCGCCGCACTGCAGGCGCCGCAGCATGCCGGCGGACTGGCGGCCGCGCATGTAGCGCCCAGGGCAGGTCACGACCGGCAGGCCGCAGTGCAGAGCATCCAGGGAGGTGTTGCCGCCGGACCAGTGCAGATTGTCGAGCATGACGTCGCAGGCGCGATTGATCTGCAGGTAGCGGGCCCGGTTGCCCAGGGGCAGGACGTGCAGGTGGGGCTCCGCTTGCAGTCCGGCAGCCTCGAACTGCCGCCGCAGCCGCGCCAGCAGCAGCTCGCCGCTGCCGCGCTTCTCCCCCTCGAACAGCACGAAACACGCAGCGGGGTCGCGTCGTGCGACATCGACCAGGACTGCATCGTTGTCGGGATGGATCTTGTAGGGGGACTGGGGCACGAGATACAGCGGTCGCCCCTCCGGTAGCCCGAGGTCCCGACGGGTGGTCGCCGCGGGCAGGGGCGGGCTGGCATAGCGCGTCCCCAGGCCGGGCAGGAGCAGCAGTTGCTCGCTGTAGTGCTCCCGGCCATCGAGCGGCTCCATCTCCGCGCACGACAGGAAAGCGTCCATGGTGGGCAGTCCGGTCGTCACGGGGTGACCCCAGGCGCAGGCCTGCACCGGCGCCAGGCCCATGGCGGCCAGGGCGATCACGCGACCGTCCATGCCGATCTCGGGATACAGCGCGATGTCCGCCTGCAACTCCTGCAGGCGCGCGGCGATGTGCGCGATCTCGCCGTTCACGCGGACCAGCTGGCTGGCCGCCTGGCCGAAGGCACGCGTGCGCTCGTCGTGGCGGTCCCCGACCTGCGCCACCACGACCTCGAATCCTGCGCGTACCAGCGCCCCGGTCCAGGAAAAGAAATAGGAACCGACGGTGCACTCGCGGAAGCAGCTGCTCACCATCAGCAAGCGGGGTTGGCGCCGCCGCGGCGGTGCCCGCACGGCAAGCGTCGGCAAGGCGGCCCGCATCGATGCGCACAGCCAGGCGCCGTAGCGTTGCTGCAGCTCGCGATCGTCACGGCACTGGTAGGCCAGCAGGAAGTTTTCGAACACGAGAAGATCGGCGCAGGGCGCGAGCTCGGCGATGCGCGCCGGCGGATAGCGCTGGGCGAGAGCTTCCAGGCCTGCAGCGTAGCGTGCGCGCGCCTCGTCGATTGCTGCGACGTCGCGGGGAACCACGGGAAGCCCGAGACGACGAGGCAGATCCATGCGCAGCCTGGTGCGCGGATCGGCCAGGGGATTGAGCGCGTCCAGCAGTGCGTCGGAGTCATCCAGGTAGCCGTGCAGCCGCAGTGCGGTCGCCAGCTCCCAGGCTGCCGCCATCCGCTCGGGATGGCGGCGATAGAAGGCGAGGCCCAGCGCGCGTGCTGAACCCGGGTCGCCCGCTTCCACGAGCCAGCCCAGGGCGAGCTGGGCAATGTCCGGCGCTGCGGCGCCGGCCAGCGCGCGCAGCTGTTCGGCGGCGTCGCGGCGCTGGCCGTTGCCCAGTGCAGCGCGCGCCCACTCCAGCCCCGCCTCCGCATCGTCGGGACGCTGCTGCAGCAGCGCTCGCAGCAGCGCCTCGGCCTCGGCGAAGCGTCCAAGCGAAGTCAACAGAGTGCCGAAGTTGTAGCGCACGTCGGCGGCCTCGGGATCGGCAGCCAGGGCGGACTGGTAGGCCTCGGCTGCCAGTTGCACGCGGCCGGCCTCGCGGTGGCGGTTTCCGACCCGCAGCCAGCAGGTGGCGAGCAGGCGTCGGAACAGCGCGTGGCCCGGCTGCTCGCGCAGCAGGATCTCCAGTTGGACGATGGCGGCGTCCCAGTCCTGCAGGCGAATGGCGGCATTCGTGCGCAGGACGCGCGCCTCTGCGCTCGGTGTTGCCAGGGCGCGGCCCGCGGCCAGGAACGCCGCGGCGAAATCGCCGCGTGCGAACGCCGCCCTGGCGTCCGCCAGCGCCTGCGCAGCATCGGGGGCGCCGCTCATGCGGCCGCGCGGCCGACCTTGCTGGCCGTCTCGCGTCCAAGCTGGTTGGCCAGCCAGCGCCCCGTGCCCACCAGGGCGGCGAGGTCTACGCCCGTGGCGATGCCCATGCCATCGAGCATGTAGACCACGTCTTCGGTGGCGACGTTGCCGCTGGCACCGCGCGCGTAGGGGCAGCCGCCGGTGCCGGCGACGGCGGCATCGACCACCGCGACGCCGAGTTCGAGGCAGGCCAGGAGATTGGCCAGGGCCTGGCCCCGGGTGTCGTGGAAATGTACCGCCAGGGCCTGCAGCGGCACCTCGCTGGCCACTGCGGCCAGCATCGCCGCGGCCTTGCGCGGCGTGCCCACGCCGATGGTGTCGCCGAGGGAAATCTCGTAGCAGCCCAACTCGTACAGGCGCCGCGCCACCCGCACCACATCGCCCAGCGGCACCTCGCCCTGGTAGGGACAGCCCAACACCGTGGAGACATAGCCGCGCACCTTCACCCCGTCGGCGCGGGCGCGCTCCAGTACAGGCAGGAATCGCTCGATGGACTCATCGATCGAGGCGTTGGTGTTCTTGCGGCTGAAGGCCTCCGACGCGGCGGTGAAGACGGCCACTTCCTGCACGTCGACGGCGCGGGCGCGCTCATAGCCCTGCAGGTTCGGCACCAGCACGGGATAGCTCACGCCCTCGCGGCGACGGATGCCGGCGAACACTTCGGCGGCGTCGGCGAGTTGCGGCACCCACTTCGGACTGACGAAGCTGGTGGCTTCCACGCTGCGCAGTCCGCAGTCCGCCAGGCGCTCGATCAGCTCGATCTTCACCGCGGCCGGCAGCAATGTCTTTTCGTTCTGCAGGCCGTCGCGCGGTCCGACTTCGACGATGCGCACGGCGCAGGGCAGGGTGCTCATGGGATGTTCCGCTGGGAGTGTCATTCGGGCGCGCCGAGGCGCAGCACGACGCGGCGGTTGCGCGCGCCCTTGCTCTCGATCTTTGCCACGTGGACTGCGCCGATCTCGCCGGTACGCGCGACGTGGGTACCGCCGCAGGGCTGCAGGTCGGCGCCCTCGATGTCGATCAGGCGCACCAGCGGCAGGTGCAGGGGCGGCGCCACGGCCATGGTGCGGATGAGCTCGGGCTGGGCCGCGAGTTCGGCGCCCGGCATGCTGCGCACGTGCACGGGCAAGTCGGCGGCGACCAGGCGCTGCAGTGCCGCACCGATTGCCTGGGCGTCGAGTACGAGCTCGCCGCAGTCGAAGTCCAGGCGGCCGCCCGTGTCGCTCAGGTTGCCGCCGGTCACACCCGCACGCACCACCGCCGACAGCAGGTGCAGGCAGGTGTGCATGCGCATGTGGCGGTGGCGCCTATCCCAATCCAGTTCCAGCGTCACTTCGCTTCCGGGCGTCAGCGCGGGAAGGGCGGGATCCACGGCGTGCAGGATCTGCCGGCTCTCCCGCTCGCGGCGCGTATCGTCGATGGCGTGCCGGCGGCCGTCGTCCAGCACGAGCCAGCCGCTGTCGCCGGGCTGGCCGCCGCCGAGCGGATAGAACACGGTAGCGTCGGTGACCAGCACGCCCGCCTCGTGGCGCAGGACACGCGCGCGGCAGCGGCGCAGATAGGCATTGTCATTGAACAGTTCGTTGCTGGTGGCGGCCATCTCAGTGCTTCGCGGGCGGCTGCCTGCGCGGCGGCTTCGGCGGCGGCTTCGTCACGTTGCGTTCGTAGTCGGCCAGGCCCAGGCGGCTGCGCTTGAGCGTGGTGGTGGGCTTAACTGAGAAGATGGGGTACTTGCGCACCACGTCCAGCATTTGCGCGCGGTCGCCGTCGACCCACACGTGCAGCTCGCTCGCGGTCTTGTTCACCGTGCCACGCAGGGTATCGTCCACGACCAGCTTGGCCACGCGCGCGGAATCCACGTCGTAGAGCTCCAACACGTCGCCCGCCACGCGGTAGCGGACGAAGAAGAACGACTTTTCCGGCGGCGGCGAGACCGCATGCGGCGCCGACAGCTCCACCAGACCCTTGAGCTGGGCATCGGAGACGACGAGATAGTCGTTGCCGCGGTCGTGCACGAAATTCACGGGGACGTGCAGGCGCTTGATGGGGCCGCCGGGCTCCGGCTGGTCGAGTACCTCGACCTGGCAGCCCGCATCGACGAACAGGCCCGAGGCGCCCTGGTGCGCCTCGCTGTCCTCGGCATCCAGCCACAGGCCCTTCCAGCGCGTGTCGCAGGTTTCGATGTTGTCGCCCAGCGGCGCGGCAAAGCGCGTCTCCGTACAGCCGCCAAGCGCCAGACCGCCTGCCAGCAGCACAGCAGCGAGGGCGAGGCGCCGGGGTGGGCCTCCGGCGTGTGTGCGCGCCGGGAGGTGGACGGGGGTTCGGCTCATGGGGTCTCCTCCAGGCGGATCAGCACGGCCTCGGCTTCGACGAAGTCGCCTGCCGCGGCCTGCACGGCGGCAACACGCCCGGCGCGCGGCGCGCGCAGGCTCAGCTCCATCTTCATGGCTTCCATGACTGCGAGTTCCTGACCCTCGCCGACCTCGTGGCCGACCTCGACCTTGACCAGCACCACCCGGCCGGGCATGGGCGCCACCACGCGGTCGCCGCCCTCGCGGGCGCTGGGGCCCGCGGCATAGGCGGTGCCGCGGGCCAGCACGTGGCGCCGCTCGCCGTCGTGCAGTTGCACGTGCCGCGCATCCAGGCGTACGGCGAAGCGCTGTGCGAGGCCGTCGATTTCCAGCGTCAATGCGCCGTCGTCGAGCCGCGCCTGGGCGATGTCGTGGGCATGGCCGGCGAACTCCAGGCGATAGCACCCGGCGCTGCCGTGGGCGCTGATTTCGTGGCGCGATTCGCCGTGCTCCAGCACCACCACGCGCCGACCCGGGTGGCCCAGGCGCCATGCGTCGGCGCGCGCCCAGGGCGAAAACGCATCACTGCCGGCGGCTGCGCGCCGCGGCGCCTGCAGTTCCTCCTCCAGCAGGGCTGCCGCGGCGGCGGCCGCGAGGATGCGTCCACTCGCGGGCGCCGCGCCGATGAACTCATCGAGATGGCGGTCGAGGTAGCCGGTATCGATGCTCGCGCCCGTGACCGCGCCGTGCCGCACCAGCCGTTCGAGGAACTCGACGTTCGACTTTGGCCCGCGCACTTCGGTGTCGGCCAGGGCTTCGCGCAGGCGCTGCAGCGCCTCGGCGCGGCTGCGGTCCCACACGATGAGCTTGGCGATCATCGGGTCGTAGAAGATCGTGACCGCATCGCCTTCGGCCACGCCGGCGTCGACGCGCACATGGCGCGAAGGTGCCGGCAGGCGCAGCGTGGTGAGCGTGCCCGAGCCCGGCAGGAAGCCCTGCTCGGGATCCTCCGCGTACAGGCGCAGTTCGATGGCGTGGCCGTCGGCCGGTACGCTCTTGTTGCGGATCAGCGAGCCGGGCAGGGCCTCGCCCGCGGCCACGCGCAGCTGCAGTTCGACGAGGTCGAGCCCGAGGGTCATTTCGGTGACCGGATGCTCCACCTGCAGGCGCGTGTTGATCTCCATGAAGTAGAAATCGCCGCCTTGCCCGACGATGAATTCCACTGTTCCGGCATTCACGTAGCCGAGCGCGCGGCCCGCCGCCACGGCGGCTTCACCCATGCGCGTACGCAGATCGGGCGTGAGGAAGGGCGAAGGCGACTCCTCCAGGACCTTCTGGTAGCGGCGCTGCGCCGAGCACTCACGCTCGTTGAGATGCACCAGGTTGCCGTGGCTGTCGCCGAAGATCTGGAACTCGATGTGGCGCGGCCGTTCGATGTAGCGTTCCAGCAGCACCCGTTCGCGACCGAAGGCGTTCTTCGCCTCGCGCTGGCAGGACTCCAGGTTGGCGGCGAACTCCGCCGCCGCGCGCACGATGCGCATGCCCTTGCCGCCGCCGCCGTGCGCCGCCTTGATCATGAGCGGATAGCCGATGCGGTCGGCCTCGCGCTGCAGCAGGCCCGGGTCCTGCTCCTCGCCGGTGTAGCCGGGCACGACCGGCACGCCGTGCGAGGCCATCAGCAGCTTCGCGCCGGCCTTGGAGCCCATCTTGCGCATCGAGGCTGCGGTCGGGCCGATGAAGGCCAGGCCGGCTGCCTCGACCGCATCGGCGAAATCCGCGTTTTCCGACAGGAAGCCGTAGCCGGGATGGATGGCCTGGGCGCCGCTGCGCCGCGCCACGTCGAGGATGGCCTCGCCGCGCAGGTAGGAATCGGCGGGCCGCGGGCCGCCGATCGGCCAGGCCTCGTCCGCCTGGCGCACGTGCTGGGCCGCGGCGTCTGCCTCGGAGTAGACCGCCACCGCACGGATGCCGAGACGGCGGCAGGTGCGGGCGATGCGGCAGGCGATCTCGCCGCGGTTGGCAATGAGGATCTTGGAAAACATCAGGCTTCGCCGTCCCAGTAATCGAGGCTGCTGCCGAGGCGGCCGACGATGCGCAGATCGTCGGGTTGCGTGCCGCTGACGGCGAGGAACTTGCCGGAGTCCGGGTATTCGCACAGCTCCGGATAATCCATCGTACTGACGGCCAGCACGCGCAGCGGCGCGCTGCCGGTATTGACGAGCTGGTGCGCGCTCTCCGCGCCGCCCGGCGGGCAGGCGATCACGTCGCCTGCGCGCACGGCGTGCACCGCTTGGCCGAGGCGCAGCTCGCCACTGCCCTCCAGCACGAAGAACATCTCTTCATTGACCCGGTGCGAGTGCTTCGGGAATGCCGCCTTGCCGGGATCGATGATGGTCAGGTTGTAGCCCCCCCGGCGCGCGCCGACCTTCGGGCCGATGCTGCCGATGCGGCCACCGAAGCGCGTGCCCGGCAGCTGCGTGCCGCGCTGGCGGGCGCGCTCGGCCAGATCCACCAGTTCCACGTCGGCGATGTTGAGGATAGGCACGGTCATGGCTCTTGCAGGGCAGTGGGAGTCAATGACTCCAGCGCGGCGCGCGTTTGTCCAGGAAGGCGCCCAGGCCGTCCTGGCCTTCGGGCGACACCCGCAGGCGGGCGATGAGGGCGGCGTTGTCCGCATCGATGCTGGCCTGGGAGTCGGCGCCCATGCCGGCCATGCGCAGAGCCAGGCGCTTGGCCTCGTGCTGGGCCTGCGGTCCGCCCTTGGCAAGCCAGTGCAGTTGGCGTTCCACGGCCGCGTCGAGCTCGGCCGCCGGCACGCACTGGTGCAGCAGGCCGATGCGTGCAGCCTCGCCGGCGTCGAAGACCTCGGCGCTGAGGAACAGGCGGCGCGCCTGCCGCGCGCCGATGGCCGCCACCACGTAGGGCGAGATCACCGCCGGCACCAGGCCCAGCTTCACCTCCGAGAGGCAGAACTTCGCGCTGTCCACGCCGATGGCGATGTCGCAGCAGGCGACGAGACCGACGCCACCGCCGTAGGCCGAGCCGTTCACCCGGGCCACCGTCGGCTTGCTCAGGAAGTTGAGCGTACGCATCAGCGCGGCCAGGCGCTCGGAGTCGGCGCGATTGTCCGCCTCGCTGGCCGCGGCCATGCCGCGCATCCAGTTGAGATCGGCACCGGCGGAGAACGTGGCGCCGCTGCCGGTCAGCACCACGGCGCGGATGTCGTCCCGCGCGTCCACCTCGCGCAGGGCGGCGGTGAGCTCGGCGATCAGCGCCTCGTCGAAGGCGTTGTGCACCTCGGCGCGGTCGAGTCGGACCTCGACCACGCGGCCCTGTTGGCTGACGACGACACGGCTCATGCGGCGGCTTCGCGGCGGAAGAGGGACGCGAATGATAGCCGGCAGGCATCGCCTTGCGTTGCGGCGCGGGTCGGCCGGCGGTCGGGCGGATGGCGCGCGCCGCGGCCGCGATTCCCATTTGCCGTGTCTCGGCTATAATGCGAACCATTCTTATTTGAGCCCGTGGCCGTGCGCCTGTGTGACTTGCCCAAGGGCGTCGTGGCCCTCGTCCACGACGTGGAAGACAGCGGGCCGCGCGATGCCATCGCGCGGCGCCTGCGCGACCTCGGCTTCGTGCGCGGGGAGCCGGTGCGCGTGGTGACCCATGGCCCGCTCGGCGCCGAGCCGCTGCTGGTGCAGGTCGGCTTCACCCGCTTCGCCCTGCGTCGCGCCGAAGCGGCGCGCGTGCGCGTGCAGGGGCAGCCGGCATGAACGCCCAGGCCGCCAGCCTGCGCATCGCCCTGGTGGGCAATCCCAACTGTGGCAAGACGGCCCTGTTCAACCTGCTCACGGGCAGTCGGCAGAAGGTGGCCAATTACGCCGGCGTGACGGTGGAGCGCAAGGAGGGCCGCTTCACCGCGCCCTCCGGTCGCCATTACCAGATCCTCGATCTGCCCGGCGCCTACAGTTTCGACGCCACCAGCCCGGACGAGGCGATCACGCGCGACGTGTGCCTGGGGCGCCATCCGGCCGAGCCGGTGCCGGATCTGATCGTGTGCGTGGTCGATGCCACCAACCTGCGTCTGCATCTGCGCTTCGCCCTGGAGGTGAAGCGCCTGGGGCGCCCGATGGTGCTGGCGGTGAACATGATGGACGCCGCGCGCCGCCGCGGCATCGCCATCGACCTCGGCGTGCTGGAGCGGGAACTGGGCGTGCCGGTGGTGGAAACGGTGGCGGTGAAGCACGGCGGCGCCGCCGCCCTGGTGGCGCGTCTCGATGCCGGCGCGGTGCCGCCGCCGGCCGACTCCGGTGCCGGCACCGAGGATCTGCACGGCCGCGTACGCGATCTGCTGGCAGCGGCCGTGGTGATGCCGCGACGCACCGCCGCGGTCGACGACGCGCTCGACCGCTGGGCGCTGCATCCGCTGTGGGGCCTGGCACTGCTGGGCGTGGTGATGTTCCTCATCTTCCAGGCGGTCTTCACCTGGGCGGCGCCGCTGCAGGACGGCATCGCAGCGGGAATTTCCTGGCTCGGCAATGCCGTGGGCGCGCTGTTGCCCGCCGGTCCTTTGCGCAGCCTGGTGGTGGACGGGCTGTTCGCCGGGCTGGGAACGGTGCTGGAGTTCCTGCCGCAGATCCTCGTGCTGTTCGCCTTCATCCTGGCGCTGGAGGAATCCGGCTACCTGCCGCGCGCGGCCTTCCTGCTCGACCGCATGATGTTCGCCGCGGGGCTTTCGGGGCGCTCCTTCATCCCGCTGCTGTCGAGCTTTGCCTGCGCCATTCCGGGCATCATGGCCACCCGCTCCATCCAGGACCCGCGCGACCGCCTCGCCACGATCCTGGTGGCGCCGCTGATGACCTGTTCGGCGCGCCTGCCGGTGTACACCCTGCTGATCGGTGCCTTCATTCCGCGGCGGTCGGTGCTCGGCCTGTTCAACCTGCAGGGACTGGTACTGTTCGCCCTGTACGCGGCCGGCATCCTGAGTGCGCTGCTCGTGTCCTGGGTGATGAAGCGCTGGCGCCGCGACCGCGGCGAGCACGCCCTGCTGCTGGAGCTGCCGTCCTACCGCATGCCGCACCTGCGCGACGTGCTGCTGGGCCTGGCCGAGCGCGCCAGCATCTTCCTGCGCCGCGTCGGCACGGTGCTGCTCTCGCTCACCGTGTTGCTGTGGTTTCTGTCGAGTTTTCCGGCCCCGCCGGCCGACGCCACCCTGCCCGCCATCGACTACAGCCTGGCCGGGCGCCTGGGCCACGTCCTGTCCTACGTGTTCGCGCCGATCGGCTTCAACTGGCAGATCTGCGTGGCCCTCGTGCCCGGCCTCGCCGCGCGCGAGGTGGCGGTCTCGGCCCTGGCCACCGTGTACGCCCTGGCCGCGACCGGCGACGACGCCGCGGCCAGTCAGCTGGCGCCCATCATCGCCGCACAATGGACCCTGCCCACCGCACTGTCGCTGCTGGTCTGGTACATCTACGCGCCGCAGTGCATGTCCACGCTGGCGGTGATCCGCCGCGAGACGAATTCCTGGCGCACCGTAGGCGTCGCCGCGGGCTATCTCTTCGCCCTGGCCTATGGTGCCTCCCTCGTCACCTACCAGTTGGCGCGCTGGCTGGGGGACTGATGCTCTACGACGCATTCCAGTACACGCTGATCGCCCTGCTCGTGCTGGGCAGCGCCCTGCAGCTGTGGCGGCGCCAGGCGCCGGCCTCGTTCCGCCGCGCCAGGATCTGGCTGGCACTGCGCCTGCTCAAGCCGCCGGCTCCGGCGTGGCTGCGCGCCTGCGGGCGGCGCATCGCTCCGGTGGGACCGGCGGGTGAGGTGGCCTGCGGCGGCTGCAGCAGCGGTTGCGCCACGCCACGACGCTGAAGGCGCCAGCACGGCCTACATGCGAAACACGCCGAAGCGCTGTTTCTCGATCGGCGCGTTCAGGCTGGCCGACAGGGCCAGGCCCAACACGCGGCGGGTGTCGACCGGATCGATCACGCCGTCGTCCCACAGCCGCGCGCTGGCGTAGTAGGGATGTCCCTGGCGCTCGTACTGCGCGCGGATCGGTGCCTTGAAGGCTTCCTCCTCGGCGGTGCTCCAGGCCTGGCCCGCGGCCTCCAGTCCGTCGCGGCGCACCGTCGCCAGCACGCTCGCGGCCTGCTCACCGCCCATCACGCTGATGCGCGCGTTCGGCCACATCCACAGGAAGCGCGGCTGGTAACCGCGGCCGCACATGGCGTAGTTGCCGGCGCCGAAGCTGCCGCCGATCACCACGGTGAACTTGGGTACGTGCGAACAGGCAACGGCGGTCACCATCTTGGCGCCGTCCTTGGCGATGCCGGCGTTCTCGTATTTCTTGCCGACCATGAAGCCGGTGATGTTCTGCAGGAACACCAGCGGGATGTCGCGCTGATTGCACAGCTCGATGAAGTGTGCGCCCTTGAGCGCGCTCTCGGCGAAGAGGATGCCGTTGTTGGCGACAATGCCGACGGGATAGCCGTGGATGTGGGCGAAGCCGGTGACCAGGGTCTTGCCGTAGCGCGCCTTGAACTCGTGCAGTTCCGAGCCGTCGACGATGCGCGCGATGATCTCGCGGATGTCGAAGGGGATGCGGCTGTCGCGCGGCACGATGCCGTAGATCTCCTCGGCCGCGTACAGCGGTTCGCGCGGCGGCGCCAGCTGCAGCGGCACGGTCTTGCGGCGATTGAGGTGGGCCAGCACGTCGCGGGCAAGGGCGAGCGCGTGGGCGTCGTTTTCGGCGTAGTGGTCGGCCACGCCCGACACGGCCGTGTGCACGTCGGCGCCGCCGAGCGACTCGGCGTCCACCACCTCGCCCGTGGCGGCCTTCACCAGCGGCGGGCCGCCGAGGAAGATGGTGCCCTGCTCGCGCACGATGATGGTCTCGTCGCTCATTGCCGGCACGTAGGCGCCGCCGGCCGTGCACGAGCCCATCACCACCGCGATCTGCGGGATATTCTGCGCGCTCATGCGCGCCTGGTTGTAGAAGATGCGGCCGAAATGCTCCTTGTCCGGGAACACTTCGTCCTGCAGCGGCAGGAAGGCGCCGCCGGAATCGACCAGGTAGACGCAGGGCAGGCGGTTCTCCAGCGCGATCTCCTGCGCGCGCAGGTGCTTTTTCACCGTCATCGGGAAGTAGGTGCCTCCCTTCACGGTGGCATCGTTGGCCACCACTACCACCTGCTGGCCGTGCACGTTGCCGATGCCGGTGACGAGGCCTGCGCCCGGCGCGGCATCGTCGTACATGCCGTGGGCCGCGAGCGGGGAAAATTCCAGGAAGGGCGAACCGGGGTCGAGCAGGGCGCGGATGCGCTCGCGCGGCAGCAGTTTGCCGCGCTCGGTGTGCTTGGCGCGGGCCCTTTCGCCGCCGCCCAACGCAGCCTGCGCCATCTGCGCCTGCAGGTCGTCCACGGCGGCGCGCAATTGCGCCGCGTTGGCCTGGAACTCGGGGCTGCGGGGATCGATCTTGCTGGCGAGGACGGTCATGCATGCACCCAGTCGGTGAAGGCGCGCATGAAAGCACAGGGCCGCGGGAGTGACCAGACTTGCGATGACGGCGCGAGGACAGCCGGAAACGACACCGGCCGCGCGAGGGCGGCCGGTGGGAACGCGAGGCGGGGCAATGCCCTCAGTGGTGATCGTCCTTCTTGACTGCTTCCTTGGCCGCGTCCTTGGCTTCCACGGCGGTCTCCTTGATGTCCTTGGCCACTTCCTTGGCGCCTTCCTTCACCTCGGAGCCTGCGGCCGCGGCCGCCGCCATGGCGTCCTTGGCACCGTCCTTCACCGCCATGCCCGCGTCCTTGGCGGCATCGACGGCCTGGCCACCGGCGTCCTTGGCGGCATCCACGGCGTTGCCGGCGGCGGTGGCGGTGGTTTCGGCGGCGTTGCTGACCGCCTGGCCAGCCTGCTGGGCGCCCTCGGCGACAGCCTGGCCCGCCTGCTTGGCGGCATCGGCGGTGGCCTTGGCGGCTTCCTTCGTGGCGTCGGCCGCCTTCTGCGCGGCCTCCTTGGTGGCCTGGGCGGCCTGGTCGGCCTTCTGCTGTGCCGCCTGCTGGTCCTGCTGGCTGCAGGCGCCGAGGGCGACGACGAGGGCGGTGGCGAGGGCAAGACGGGTGAGCTTCATGGGGACTCCTCTCCTCAGGGATGAGCGGAACCGCGGTAGTGCGGCGCGCCGCGTATTAAAGCGCACCCGCCTGAACGCGCGCCATCGCGCCGCGGCGACGCCTGACGCGCGGTTTCCGTGCCGCGTGGGTCAGACCAGTTCGATCGCCAGGGCCGTGGCCTCACCGCCGCCGATGCACAGCGCGGCCACGCCGCGCTTGCCGCCGCGCTGGCGCAGGGCATGGATCAGGGTGACGACGATCCGCGCGCCGGAGGCGCCGATCGGGTGGCCGAGGGCGCAGGCGCCGCCGTGCACGTTGAGACGCTCGTGCGCCACGCCCAGTTCCTTCATCGGTGCCATGGCCACCACCGCGAAGGCCTCGTTGACCTCGAACAGATCCACATCGCCAACGCTCCAGCCGGCACGGTCCAGCACCTTGCCGATCGCGCCCACGGGTGCGGTGGTGAACCACTGCGGCTCCTGCGAATGCGTGGCATGGGCGACGATGCGCGCCAGCGGAGTGAGGCCACGCTTGGCGGCTTCCGTGGCGCTGAGGACGACGGTGGCCGCGGCGCCGTCGGAGATGCTGGACGAGCTGGCCGCCGTGATGGTGCCGTTGTCCTTGCGGAAGGCCGGCTTGAGCGTGGGGATCTTGGCGATGTCGGACTTGCCCGGCTGCTCGTCGGTGGCGAACTCGACCTCACCCTTGCGCGTGGCGACCTTCACGGCAACGATTTCCGCCGCGAAGGCGCCCGAGGCAATGGCCGCCTGGGCGCGCCGAACCGATTCGGCGGCAAAGGCATCCTGCTGCTCGCGCGTGAACGCGTACTTGTCGGCACACTGCTCGCCGAACACGCCCATCGCCTTGCCGTCGTAGGGATTGGTCAGGCCGTCCCAGGCCATGTGATCCACCGCCTCGAAATTGCCGTAGCGGGTGCCTGTGCGGGAATTGGGAATCAGGTGCGGCGCATTGCTCATGGACTCCATGCCGCCCGCCACCACGATGCCGGTCGAGCCGGCCCGAATTAGGTCGTGCGCCAGCATGATTGCCTTCATGCCCGAACCGCACACCTTGTTGATGGTGGTGCAGCCGGCCGAAGTCGGCACGCCAGCCGCCAGGGCCGCCTGACGCGCCGGGGCCTGGCCGAGATTCGCCGGCAGCACGCAGCCCATGATCACTTCGTCCACGTCCGCCGCCGGCACGCCCGAGTGCTCCAGCGCCGCGCGGATCGCCGCCGCCCCGAGGGTGGGCGTGGGCACGCCGGCAAATTGGCCGAGGAAGGAACCGATCGCGGTGCGCTTGGCACCGGCAATGACGACGTCGGACATGCAAGTCTCCACGTGGGCTGGTGAGCGCGCCGCAGCGCATAGCCATTGGATTATGCGCCGCTTGTTGCGCTGCGGCAATTCGCCGAGTGTTCCGTCCACACGGCTGCGACGGGCCGCGTCGCCACGTCGGGCGGCTTGTGCCGGACGCGAGCGGGGCATAGCCTGCGGGCATGCGCGACAGGGGGCACCGGTGGCGAGCGCGGGCGGCGAAGGCGGCCGTTGGGGTGGCTCTGTGCTTGAGTGCGGCCGGCGCCTGGGGCGAGGCGGGCACCGGCGTGGAACGGGTACGTTTCCGCCACCTGGGCGTGCCGGAAGGGTTGTCGCAGGCCAGCGCCCTGGGCATCGCCCAGGACGCCCAGGGCTTCGTGTGGATCGCCACGCAGGATGGCCTGGACCGCTACGACGGCTACGGCTTTCGCATCTACCAGCACGATCGCGGCGATACCCATTCGCTGGTGGCGAACAACCTGCGCCGGCTGCTGCTGGATCGGCAGGGGCGCCTGTGGGCCGGCGCCACCAACGGCGGCCTCTCGCGCTATGACGCGCGCCTGGACCGCTTCGACAGCTTCCGCCCCGACCCGTCCCGTCCTGGTGCACTGGGCAGCGGCAGCGTCGGCGCGCTGCTGCAGGATCGCGGCGGCCGCGTCTGGGTGGCAGCGCGGGGCTCGGGACTGCAGTGGTTCGATGAGGCGGCGGGGCAATTCCGCGACAGTGCGTGTCGCGGCGAGGCGCTGGAGCGCCTGCTGGCTCTCGCCGAGCTCGACGACGGACGGCTGCTGCTCGGCGGCGAGGGCGGCCTGTGGTTGTGCGACAGCGCCAGCGGGGGGCTGCAGGAGTGGCGCGGCGCGCACGGGGAGCGCCTGGCCGTGCACGGTCTGGCGCGCGAACCCGCCGGCGGCGTCTGGGTCGCCAGTTTCGGCCTCGGGGTCCTGCATCTGGATGCGCAGGGCAAGGAACTGGACCGCTACACCCCGGGCGCCGATCCGGCCGCCCCGGACACCGACTTCAACGATGTCCTGGTCGATCATGGCGGCATCGTCTGGGCGGCGAGCCAGTCGGCCGGCCTCTTGCGACTGGATCCGCGCTCGCGCCAGCTCGAGGTGTTCCGGCACGATCCGGAGCTGCCGAATTCGCTCGCGGCCAACCGCGTCTACGCGCTGTTCGAGGACCGCGACGGCCTGATCTGGGCCGGCACCTGGAACAACGGCGCGAGCGTGTTCGATCCGCGGGCCGGCGGTTTCGTCAGCGTGCGGCCCGGGCGCGCGCCTCCGGCCCTGCCGGGTGCCGCGGTGCTGGCCGTGCTGGCCGATCCCGACGGCAGCTTCTGGTTCGGGCTCGGCGACGGCGGTGGCCTGGCGCACTTCGACCTGCAGCGCGGCCTACTGCGCAGTTTCCGCCACGACCCGCAGCGCCCGGAGAGCCTCGCCCACAACTTTGTCATGCGCATGGTCCGCGCTGCCGACGGTTCGCTCTGGGTGGCCACGCGCGGCGGCGGGCTGGATCGGCTGCGCCCGGGCGCGCCGGGATTCGAGCACTTCCGCCACGACCCCACGCGGGTGGACAGTCTCGCTGCCGATACCGTGCAGAGCCTGTACATCGATCGCGAGCAGACGCTGTGGGTCGGCTTTCTTGAAGACGGGCTGGACGCGCTGTGCGCCCAGTGCAGCGGCTTCCGCCATTACGGCCACGGCCTCGCGCCGACCGCAGGCCTGCCGCCGGGCGGAGTGAATGACGTGCTGGAGCGACGCGATGGCAGCCTGTGGGTCGGATCGGGCACGAGCGGCTTGCTGCGCCTGGACCCGACCAGCGGACACGTCGAGGCCTACGGCAATGACCCGGGCGACGTGGGCAGCCTCGGCGCCAATGTCGTCAGCGATCTCTACGAGGACAGCCGGGGTGAACTGTGGGTCGGAACTCTCGGCGGTGGCCTGAACCGCCTGATTGAGCGGGCTGGGGCCCGGCCGCGTTTCCACGCCGTGGGCGCGCGCGACGGCCTGCCATCCGACTCGATCGGCGGCATCGCCGAAGATCGCCGTGGGCGCCTCTGGGTGAGCACGACGGTGGGCATTTCGCGGCTGGATCCGCGCGACGGCGCGCTCGTGAATTACGGTGCTGCCCAGGGTGCATCGCCGGCCGGGTACTTCATCACCACCGTGGACCAGGCGCCGGACGGGCGCATCGTCTTCGGCGGTCCGGCCGAGGCGACGGTGCTCGATCCGGAGGCCCTGCATTCGGTGGGCACGCCGCTGCCGGTGATCGCCGACCTGCGCCTTTTCAACCAGCCGGTGTACCCGCGCTGGCGCGATGCTGCATCGCCGCTGGAGCAGGCGCCCTGGAGCGGTGGCCAGGCCGTGTTGGACGACCGGCAAAGCATGCTGACGGTGAGCTTCGGCGCACCGACCGCGGCAGCGCCCTCGGCCGTGCGTTTCGGCTATCGCCTCGACCCCCACGACGCCGATTGGATCGATACCGACGCCAGCCTGCGCTCGGCCACCTACACCGGGCTGCCCGCCGGGGAATACCGCCTGCGCGTGCGTGCCCGCTATGCCGGTGAGCCCTGGGGCGAGCAGGAAGCCAGCCTGTCGCTCAAGGTCCTGCCGGCGCCCTGGTGGTCGCCGGGCGCGAAACTGGCCTACTTCGGCGTGTTGGCCCTCCTCGCCGTCCTCGCCTGGCAGCGCGTGATGGCGCAGCGGCGGAGACGTGAGGCGGCGCAACGCGCGATCCGCGACTCCGAGGAGCGGCTCAAGCTGGCCCTGTGGGGTAGCGGCGCGGAGTTGTGGGACATCGACCTGCCCAGCGGCGCGATGCACCGCGAGAACCGCCTGGAGCACCTCGCTGCCACGCACGAAGCCGGCGCCGCATCCATGACTGCCTTCCGCCCCTTCCTGCATCCGGACGACCTGCACGGATTCGAGCGCGCCCTGGCGCGGCACCTGCACGGCGACACACCGGCCTTCGAGGCCGCCTACCGCACGCGCGACCGACGCCAGGGCTGGGTGTGGATCCTGACGCGCGGCCGCGTGGTTCAGCGTGACGATTCCGGCCACGCCCGGCGCATGAGCGGTACCAGTTCGGACATCACCGCGCTCAAGCAGGCCGAAGAGGCGCTGCGCGCCCTCAACGAGGAGCTGGAATCGCGCGTGGAGCAGCGCACTCGCGATCTGCAGATGGCCAACATCGAGCTGCGCGGTGCGCTGGAGCGCCTGCGCCAGGCGCAGCGGCAGCTGCTGGAGGCGGAGAAGTTCGCCTCGCTCGGCAGCCTCGTCGCGGGCGTGGCCCACGAGATCAACACGCCCGTGGGCGTGGGCGTCACCGCCGCGTCGCACCTGCAGGAAGAGGCGCGGCGCCTCGCGCGCAGCGTGGCGGAAGGGCGCCTGACGCGTTCCGAACTGGAGCGCTTCGTGCGCGCCTGCAGCGAGGGGGCGGAGCTGATCCTGCGCAATCTGCAGCGTGCCGATCGGCTGGTGCGCAGCTTCAAGCAAGTCGCCGTCGATCAGGCCAGCGAGGAGCGTCGGCGTGTCGATCTGGGGCAGTGCCTGGCCGAGATCCTCACCACCCTGGGGCCGGTGCTGCGTCGCTCGGGACACCGCGTGGAACTGCAGTGCGCTCCCGGCCTCGCGCTGGAAACCGCGCCCGGGGCCCTGGCGCAGATCGTCACCAACCTGGTGATGAACTCGCTGCAGCACGGATTCCGTGAGGGTCAGGCGGGGACGGCCCGCATCGACGCCGCCCTGGTCGCCGGCGAGGTGCGCCTGGACTACCGCGACGACGGCACGGGCATGGACGAGGCGGTGCGCCAGCGCGTGTTCGAGCCCTTCTTCACCACGCGACGCGGCCAGGGCGGATCGGGCCTCGGCCTGCCGATCGTCTACAACCTCGTCACCCAGGTCCTGAAAGGCCGCATCGAATGCAGCAGCGGCCCCGGCGCGGGCGTGCACTTTGTCCTGGTCTGGCCTGCGGGCGACTGAGGCGGCACGCGGACTCAGTCTGGCCACTGCTCGCGCAGCTGCAGGGCCTCTTCCCAGCGTTGCAGCAGCAGGTCCACCAGGTATGGGTCGAACTTGCGCGCGCGCAGTTGCACCAGGTGCGCGCGGATCTCCGTGCTGTCCCAGGCATGCTTGTAGCAGCGCCGGCTGCCCAGCGCGTCGAAGACATCCGCGACCATGGTGATGCGGCCGCTGAGCGGAATGTCGGTTCCAGCCAGGCCGCGCGGGTAGCCGCTGCCGTCCCAGTTCTCGTGGTGCGTGTGGGCGATTTCGGCCGCCAGGCGCAACAGGGGGCGCCCGGAGCCGCCGAGCAGCCGCGCTCCCAACTCGGCGTGGGTGCGCATGACGCGCTCCTCCTCGGCCGAGTGCGCCCCGGGCTTGTTGAGGATGGCGTCGGGAATGCCGATCTTGCCGATGTCGTGCAGCGGCGCGGCGAAGCGCAGTAGGCGCGCCGCACTCTCGTCCATGCCGTGGGCGCGACCGAGCATCTCCGCCAGCAGCCCGACCCGCTTGGCGTGGTTGGCCGTCTCCTGCGATCGCGTTTCCGCCGCACCGGCCAGCAGGTGGACCATGTCGAGCTGGGAGGCGAACAGTTCCTCGTTGAGGTGCAGGTTCTCGAAGGCGATCGACACGTTGGTGCAGAAGATCTCCACCAGCTTGCAGTCCAGGGCCGACAGGTTCCAGCTTTCACCGACGTAGAGCAGGCTCTCGCGCGCGTGGCTGTCGGCGAAGTGCAGGACGTAGTGGCCAGCGCCGAAGACGTGACGGCGTTCCTGCCAGGCCTGGCGCAGCGACGCAGCCACCGGTGCGGGCAGCCGCTCGGCGGCGTCGTCGCGCAGGAATCGGCGGAATTCCCCGGTGGCAGCCTGCACCGCGAACCGCTGTGCCGAAGCGTGTCGGGGGGCATCCACGCGGCAACACAGGGCGCCGTGTTCCACACCGACCAGCTCGGACAACTGCTCCAGCACGGCCGAGGCGAATTCCCGCGGGTTCTGTCGCGAAAAGACCTCGCTGCTGGCGCGAATGACCCGCTCCAGTCCGCGCCGATGCGCTTCGATGGTGCGCATGTCGCGGTAGGCGCGCAGCGCCGCGTACAGCGTCGTGGCGAGGCGCTGCGCCGTGAGCTCGGTCTTTTCCTTGTAGTCGTTGATGTCGTAGCCGGCGATGACTTCGTGCTCCGGCGCCTGGCCGGGCTGGCCGGTGCGCAGGACGATGCGCACGAAGCTGTTGCCGAGCTCCTCGCGGATGCGGCGCACCAGATCCAGCCCGGCCTGGTCGGATTCCATCACGACGTCGAGCAGGATCACCGCGATGTCGTCGTCGTGCCGCAGCAGTTCCAGCGCCTCGCGCGCGGACAGCGCACTGCGCAGCTGCAGCGGACGCTGTTCGAAGCGGAAACCGCCGAGCACCAGGTGCGTGACCTCGTGCACCTCCGGATCGTCGTCCACGACCAGCACGCGCCAGGGCGGCAAGGCGGATGCCTCGGCCTCCGCGGCAAACTCCAGGCTGTCGTCGTGCAGGCTCACGCCTGTCCTCTCCCCAAGGAGATGCGCGCGGCCAGTCTACTCCCGCCGGGAGCGGAGGCGCAGCCCGGGCGTCGGCCGGGCTGCGCCATCGGCTGCAGCGGGTAGGCGCCCCGCGGCGGGGCGCCGCGACTCAGGACTTGCCGTGGAACAGCTCGCGGCCGATCAGCATGCGGCGGATTTCGTTGGTGCCGGCGCCGATCTCGTACAGCTTGGCGTCGCGCAGCAGGCGCCCGGCCGGAAACTCGTTGATGTAGCCGTTGCCGCCGAGCGCCTGGATCGCCTCCAGCGCGACTTGCACGGCGCTCTGCGAGGCGTGCAGTAGGCACGAGGCGGGATCGATGCGCGACTTCACGCCGGCGTCGTAGTTCTGCGCCACGAGGTAGGCGTAGGCCCGTGCCGACTGCAGCGCGGTGTACATGTCTGCGACCTTGCCCTGCATCAGCCCAAAGGTGCCAATCGGCGCATTGAACTGCTTGCGCTCGCGCACGTAGGGCAGGGTGAGGTCCAGCGCCGCCTGCATCAGGCCGATGGGGCCGCCGGACAACACCAGGCGTTCGGTGTCCAGGCCGCTCATCAGCACGCGCACGCCCTCGTTCACCTCGCCGACGCGGTTTGTGTCCGGAATGGCGCAGTCCTCGAACACCAGTTCGCAGGTGTTGGAGCCGCGCATGCCGAGCTTGTCGAGCTTCTGCGCCGTGGAGAAGCCCTTCATGCCCTTCTCGACGATGAACGCGGTCATGCAGCGGCTCCCGGCGGCGCGCGGTGCGGTGCGCATGTACACCAGCAGCACATCGGCATCGGGGCCGTTGGTGATCCACATCTTGCTGCCGTTGGCAATCCAGTGGTCGCCCTTGGCCTCGGCGCGGCATCCCATGGAGCCGACCACGTCCGAGCCTGCACCCGGCTCGCTCATGGCCAACGCGCCGACGTATTCGCCGCTGCACAGTCCGGGCAGATACTTCTGCCGCTGCGCCTCGCTGCCGTTGTGGAAGATGTTGTTGACGCACAGGTTGGAATGCGCCCCGTAGGACAGGCCCACCGAACCCGAAGCGCGCGAGATCTCCTCCATCGCCACGAGGTGGGCGAGGTAGCCCAGCCCGGAGCCGCCGTAGCGCGTGTCCACCGTGATGCCGAGCAGGCCCAGATCGCCCAGCTTGCGCCACAGGTCGGCGGGAAAGGTGTTTTCGCGGTCGATCAGGTCGGCGCGCGGCGCGATTTCCTTCTCGGCGAAGGCACGCACGGTTTCGCGCAGCAGATCAAGGTCTTCACCGAGGGGAAAGGGACGCATGGGCAGGGCTCAGGGCAGGGGCGCGCTCAGCGCGCGCGCGGGCGGAAGATGCGGTACAGGATGAAGACGAAGGCGCCGAGGCCGGCGATGCGGCCGATGCCGAAGGCCGCCTTGTCGACGCTGGCGCCGCCGCCCAGATCGAGCTTGCCGGCGCGTTCGGCCAGGAACTGCTGGTCGGGGTTGGCCGCACGCAGGGCTTCGCCCCAGGCGCGCACGCCACTGTCGGCTTCGTCGCGGGCATGGGGGCGGGTGGCGTCGACGTAGAACATCAATTGCATGAGCTGGTAGTTGACCACGACCAGCCCGGCTCCGACTTCCGTCTCCCCCTTCGGCGAGCCGTCGGCCAGGCGCAGGGCATAGAACAGGGCCCACGGCTCGCGCGCACGTTCACCGACGAACCTCACTGCGTCCGGCGTCTTGGCGAAGCCCTTGGCCAGGGCATCGGCCACCTCGGCGAAGCCCTCGTAGGAGAGCAGCTTGTTCTCGGTGGCAGTGAGCACCTGCAACTGGTAAACGCGGTCGAGTGCCGGCACCCCGCCGGCGTGCAGGATATTGAAGTCTTCCTTGGGCAGGTACACCTCGACCAGGCGCGCGCCCTGCGGCAGCGCCGTCGCGAATTGCCGCTGCACCTCCGGGTGGTATACGCCGGTGACGACGCCGCCCGGCGGCGGGACGGCCTCGAAGATGCGTTCGCCGATGCTGACCGTGGTGGCCAGGGCGGCCGCGGCGGGGGCCCAGGAAACGGCCAGGCTGGCCATCACCGCGGTGACCAGGAGGTGCAGCAGGGCGAGCCCGGTGCCTGCAGGTTTCGCGGCCGCGTTCCACAGCCGCCCCGTGTGGCTCAGCCGCTGGCGGGTGTTGCATCGGAAACGAGACTGCAAAGGGGGCTCCATGGGCGACGTCACGCGCACAGTCTAACGCGCCCGGATTGCTGTCAGCGGCGGGGACGGGCCCGGTGTCGGTGGTTGCTGCCGCGGTCGCGTCGGCAGGTGCGAGATGCAGGTGCGGCGCGCAGGGGCAAGGCATGACCACTCCCCGCCGCTGCCTGTACCGTCTGCCGAAGCATCGCCGGCAACGGCCGTGCAGCGCGCCGCCTGGCAGGGCCAGGCGGCGTGCGCTCCGCATCGCGGCGAGGGCGGATTACTGCCCGCGCATGCGCCCGAGGAAACGGGTCTGGTGGTTGCCCATGTGCGGCAGCTTGATCTTGCCGATCTGGTTGATGCGTTCCTCGGCCATGCGATCTGCGGCCTTGTAGGTCGGAATGCCGTCGCGCTTGGCGATCTGGAAGATCTTGCCGAGGTTGTAGTAGATCGTGCGCATCATGCGCATGGCACGCTCGCGGTTGTAGCCGTCGATCTCCAGCGACACGTTCATCAGGCCGCCGGCGTTCACGGCATAGTCCGGCGCGTACAGCATGCCGCGCTTTTCCACTTCGTCGCCGATCGCGTCGGTGGCAAGCTGGTTGTTGGCTGCACCGCAGATCACCTTGCACTTCAGGCGCGGCAGGGTCTTTTCGTTGACCGTGCCGCCCAGCGCGCAGGGCGAATACACGTCGGCCGGCACGTCGTAGATCTCGTCCAGGCCCACCGCTTCGCAGCCGTACTCGTCGACGCAGCGCCTGACCTGCTCCTGGTTGATGTCGGTGACCCACACCTTGGCGCCCTGCTCGCGCAGCAGCTTGACGAACTCGAAGCCAACGTGGCCCACGCCCTGCACGGCGTAGCTGTACTTGCCCACGTCCTCGTTGCCGAACTTCACGTTGAGCGCGGCCATCAGGCCCTGCAGCGTGCCGAACGCGGTGAAGGGCGACGGGTCGCCGGAGCCGCCGTGCACCTGATGCACGCCGGTGACGAATTCGGTTTCCTTGAGCACGTATTCCATGTCGTTGACGTCGATGCCGACGTCCTCGGCCGTGATGTAGCGGCCGTTGAGCGAATTGATGAAGCGACCGAAGGCGCGGAACAGGGCTTCGCTCTTGTCGGTCGAAGGGTCGCCGATGATGACCGCCTTGCCGCCACCGAGATTGATGCCGGAGACAGCGGCCTTGTAGGTCATGCCGCGTGACAGGCGCAGCACGTCGTTCAGCGCTTCCTGCTCGGTCTTGTAGGCCCACATGCGGGTCCCGCCCAGGGCGGGACCCAGCACGGTGTTGTGGATGGCGATGATGGCCTTCAGGCCGACATCTTTGTTGTGGCAGAACACGACCTGCTCGTGGCCCGTCTGAGCGAGGGTTTCGAAGATCATCGACGTGCGACTCCGGACTTGGGAAAGGGCGGCCCGGGGCGCGGAAACGACAGTCTCCACGTCACCAGGAGCGCGAACTGTAGGCCGCAAGGCATTGATCGGGCGGCCATAAGCGCCGACGCCCGCGGTCAGGGGCGGGCGTTGGCGGCGCGTAGTGTAGCGGCGCGGCGGAGGCGGGGACAGTGCGCGGCGGCGGCCGGGCAGCTAGCGCGGCGGGTTCTCCAGTTCCAGGCGCACGGCGTCGACCCAGCCCGTGCCGTCGCCCTGCAGGACGGCCCGCAGGTTCACGTCCTTCGCTCCCTGCGGCACCTTGGCCAGCAGCACGACCTCGTGCCAGTCCGTGGTGCCCCGGGTTGCCGCGGAGTACAGCGGATCCGGCGACTGGGGCAAGCCGCCGAACTGCAGGCTCAGACTCATCCCCTTGCCGTGGGCGGAATCGCTGCGCATTGCGGCGCGAAGACGCAGGGTGCGTCCCGCGGCGTCGGCGGGCAGGGGAACGACCTGTCCGATGGAGCCGAACACCTGGGGGCGCAGCTGGCGGATGCGCGCACTGAACCGGCCTTCCTTCGCCACGCTTGAGTCGACCACCGTCTCGTAGGCGGTCGCGTCCACGTGCAGCTGTGAGTTCCAGCCGGCAATGCGGCCGCTGGCGGAGGCTTCCTCGAAGCCCGCATTGGCGAGCGGAAGGGCGGTGTAATCCTGGCCGGTGCAGGCGCTCAGCGCAGGCAGGAGGATGCAGGGGATTACGACGAGCAAACGCATGGGCGGGTCTGGATCAATGCCGGCTCAGCGCCTGTAGGCCTGGGCCAAGGTGTTGAGGTGCAGGCGCTCGGCGTCGCGCAGGAACGGGGCAATCAGCAGCATGACCTGATAGATGCCCTGCGTCAGATCGTCCTGTCCCGGCTCGGGACGCGAGCTGCGCACGGCGTTGAAGTTCAACCAGAACGTGGTCACCAGCAGCACGTTTTCCGCGGTGGCGCGGATCTCGTCCGCGGTGGCGCGCATGATGCCGGCCTCGGCCAGCCCCTTGAGCACGGCGCTGGCGCTGGTGGCCGCACGGTTCAACATGCGGCCGAAGTGCAGCTTGAGCTTGCGGTTGCGCGACAGGATGTCGACCAGATCGCGGTACAGGAACCGGTATTCCCACATGCACTCGAACACCAGGTGCAGCTGCAGCCAGATGTCCTCGAGGTTGGGCAGGCGATCCTGGGGTGGCACCAGGGCCTCGTCCATGCGCGATTCGTAGGCGCCGAACAGCTGCTCGACGATGTCGTCCTTGTTGCGGAAATGGTAGTAGAGGTTGCCCGGACTGATCTCCAGCTCGTCGGCGATGTGATTGGTCGTGACGTTCGGTTCGCCTTGTGCGTTGAACATCGCCAGGGCGACTTCGAGGATGCGCTCGCGCGTGCGACGGGCCATGGCGGGACGCGGGCGCGGCGGCGATTCAGCCGCCAAGTTTCTTCACGAGGTCGACGTACTTCTGCATGGCCTCGTCCTGCTTCATGCCCTTGAGCTTGGCCCAGGCCTCGTACTTCGCCGTGCCGACGAAATCGAAGAAGCCCGGCTTGGGGCCCGACACGTCACCGGCCGAACCCTGCTTGAACAGCGCGTAGAGCTTGAGCAGCGTGTCGTTGTCCGGACGCTCGGCGAGATTCATGGCGCTCTTGGCCGCTTGCTCGAACTTGGTCTTGAGGTCGGACATGGGTGGACTCGTGGCGGGAGACGGTGTGGTGCGTTGCGGGAGACGGCGAGAGCGAGCTTTTATCATGCACCCCGGGGACGGTCAACGCGCCCGAACAGGCCCTTGAAACGCACTTGGAAGCGAAGTGGCGGCGGGACTATTCTCCAACCTGGATGAGCCGTGCACGGCTCGGGAGCGCCGCGCGCGGAAGCGGTGAAACACCACAGTCAGGGGAGCAGCATGACCTATTTCGTCACCGGCGCCACGGGCTTCATCGGCCGCCATCTCGTGGCCAATCTGCTCAAACGCAAGGGCACGATCTACTGCCTCGTGCGCAGGGGGTCGATGGACAAGTTCGAGCAGCTGCGCGAGAGCCTCGGCACCGACGAGAAGCGGCTCGTGGCGGTGCACGGGGACCTGGCCAAGCAGCGACTCGGCGTCTCTCCGGCGCAGGTGAAGAACCTCGCGGGCAAGGTGCAGCACTTCTTCCATCTGGCGGCGCTGTACGACCTCTCCGCCGACGCCGAGAGCCAGGTCACTGCCAACGTCGAGGGCACGCGCAATGCCGTCGCCCTGGCCGAGGCGGTGAAGGCGGGCTGCTTCCACCACACCAGTTCCATCGCGGCGGCCGGCCTGTATCCCGGGGTCTTTCGCGAGGACATGTTCGACGAAGCCGAGGAACTCGACCACCCCTATTTCCGTACCAAGCACGACTCGGAAGGGCTGGTGCGCAAGGAGTGCACGCGGCCCTGGCGCATCTATCGGCCAGGTATTGTCGTTGGCAACTCGCGCAACGGCGAGATGGACAAGATCGACGGACCCTACTACTTCTTCCGGCTGATCAAGAAGCTGCGGCAGACGCTGCCGCCCTGGGTGCCCACGGTCGGACTGGAGGGCGGCCGGTTGAACTTGGTGCCGGTGGACTGGGTGGCCGATGCGATGGATCACATCGCGCACAAGGCCAATCTCGACGGACACTGCTTCCACCTCACCGATCCTGCGCCGCGCCGCATCGGCGAGGTGCTGAACGTGTTCGCCCGCGCCGGCCACGCTCCGCAAATGACCATGCGCCTGGATGCCCGCATGTTCGCCTTCATCCCCGGCGGCATCCGCGCCGCCCTGGGCAACCTGCCGCCGATCAAGCGCTTCACCGGCGTGCTGCTGCGCGACCTCGGCATACCGCGTGACGTGCTGGACTTCGTCAACTATCCCACGCGCTTCGACTGCCGCGAAACCGAGCGAGCGCTCAAGGGCTCGAAGATCAGGCTGCCGCGTCTGGAGGACTACGCCTGGCGCCTGTGGGATTACTGGGAGCGCCACCTCGACCCCGACCTCTTCGTCGACCATTCGCTCTCGGGCAAGGTGAAGGGGCGCGTGGTTGTCATCACCGGGGGCTCATCGGGCATCGGCAAGGCGGCGGCGCTGAAGATCGCTGCGGCGGGGGCGAAGGTGGTGATCTGCGCCCGCGGCGAGGAGGAATTGGCCGCGACAAAGAAGGAAATCACCGACGCCGGCGGCGAGTGCCACACCTACGTGGTGGATCTGGCCGAGTTCGCCTCCTGCGACGCCTTCGTGCAGCGCGTGCTGGCCGAGCACGGCGGCGTGGACGTGCTGGTCAACAATGCCGGCCGCTCCATCCGGCGCTCGATCGCCCTGTCCTACGACCGCTTCCACGATTTCGAACGCACCATGCAGCTGAACTACTTCGGTGCGTTGCGTCTGGTGATGGGCTTCCTGCCTTCGATGGCGGAACGGCACCGCGGCCACATCATCAACATCTCCAGCATCGGCGTGCTGACCAACGCGCCGCGCTTCTCCGCATACGTGGCCTCGAAGGCGGCCTTGGACGCGTTCTCGCGCTGTGCACAGGCCGAATACTCCGACCTCGGCATCAACTTCACCACCATCAACATGCCGCTGGTGAAGACGCCGATGATCGCGCCGACCAAGATGTACGACCACGTGCCGACCCTTTCTCCCGACGAGGCGGGCGACCTGATCGTCGAGGCCATCGTCGAGCGCCCGGTGCGCATCGCCACGCGCCTCGGCACCTTTGCTTCGATCCTCTACGCACTGGCGCCGCGTGCCTACGAGATCATCATGAACACGGCGTTCCGCCTGTTCCCGGATTCGGCCGCGGCCAAGGGCATGAAGGGGCGCAGCGAGATGGAGCAGCCCACCAACGAGCAGATCGCCTTTGCCGCGCTGATGCGCGGCGTGCACTGGTAGCGGCGCCGGCGCCGCGGGAGGAGCGCGCCGGCGCGCGGGTGTGACCCCGCGCAGGCAACGCGTTGAACTGGCCGCTATGGGCGCAGGCCGGTCGAATCCCAGCCCGGCTTGGGCGCGAAGCGTTTGCCGTACTTCGCTGCCAGGGCATCGAGCTGCGACTTGATCTTGTCCGCGCCCTCGCTGCGGATGTGCTGGATGGGGCCGCCGCGGAAGGGGGCGAAGCCGGTGCCGAAGATCACGCCGGCATCGAGCAGGTCGGCGTTCGCCACCACGCCCTCGTGCAGGCAGGCCACCGACTCGTTGAGCATGGGCAGGATCATGCGCTCGGTGATGTCTTCGGGCGCCGCGTAATTGGGGTCCACCTCGGGCTTGACCGGCTTGCCGTCCTGCCAGATGTAGAAGCCCTGGCCGTCCTTCTTGCCGCGCTTGCCCGACTGCAGCAGGGACTCCAGGCCCGGCGGGATGTCCAGGCCGAGGAACTCGGCCAGGATCTTGCCAACGGAAGCGGCCACGTCCAGGCCCACCGTGTCGGCCAGTTCGATCGGGCCCATCGGCATGCCCCATTTCTTCGCCGCCTTGTCCAGCACCGGCCCGGGCACGCCCTCGCTGTAGAGCGTCATGGCCTCCAGCAGGTAGGGCATCAGGATGCGATTGACCAGGAAGCCGGGCGAGCTCTTGACCGGCACCGGCAACTTGTCGATGGCCTTGGCGAAGGCCAAGGCACGCTTGAGGTCGGCGGGATCGAGTCCATCGTGGGTGACGACTTCGATCAGCGGCATCATCGCCACTGGATTGAAGAAGTGCAGGCCGAGGAACTGTCCCGGGCGCGCCACGGCCGTGCGTAGGGCGTCGAGGGGGATGGACGAGGTGTTGGTGGCCAGCAGCTCGCCCTGGTGGAACTGCGCTTCCACCTTGCGGTACAGATCCTGCTTGGCCTCGAGGTTCTCGTAGATCGCCTCGATCACGAGATCGGATTTGGCCACGCCGGCGCCGTCCACATCGGCCTTCAGGCGTTCCAGCGCCTGCGTGATACGTTCCGGCGTCTTCAGTCGCTTCTCGAACAGCGTCTTGGCGCGGTCCAGGGCCGGCTGGATGTATTTCATCTCACGATCCTGCAGCGTCGTGGTGAAACCGCGCAGGGCGCACCAAGCGGCAATATCCCCGCCCATGACGCCGGCGCCCACCACATGCACGTGTTCGATGCCGTGGTCGACGCCGCCACCCAGCCCCTTCAACTGCTCCTGCAGGAAGAACACGCGGATCAGGTTGCGCGCGGTCGGCGTCTGCGCCAGCTTGGCCACGGCGCGCGCCTCGTTCCGCAGTCGCTGGCCGATGTCGCCGCCGCGACGCCAGGTATCGATCAGGGCGAAGGGTGCGGGGTATTGGTCTGGCCGCACCTTGGCGGCCGTCTGTCTGCGCACGACCTGCGCCAGCACCTGCCGCACCGGCCACAGGTTGGTCGCCCAGGCGGCGAGACGTTGGGGGAGCGGTCGTGACCGCGGCTGGCGGATCAGCTCCTTGGCGGCCTCCACCAGCAATTCGGGCGACGTGACGGTGTCGACCAGCCCGACCCCTTTGGCCGCGCTGGCCGAGAGGGCGCTGCCGGTCAGTATGATCTGCAGGGCCTGCGGCGCACCGATCAGGTAGGGCAGGCGCGCACTGCCGCCCCAGCCCGGGAAGATGCCGAGTTTCACCTCCGGCAGCCCGATCCGCGTCGAGGCATCGCGGCTGGCCACCCGGTAGCGACAGGCCAGGGCCAACTCCGTGCCGCCACCCATGCAGTGCCCGTGGATGGCGGCGACCGTGGGGCAGGGCAGGCGCGCCAGATTCTGGTACACGCGCTGGCCATTCTCGATCGCGGCCAGCACCGACCCGGACTGCTCGTACTGCTCGAATTCGCGGATGTCGGCTCCGGCGATGAAGCCGGCCGCCTTGGCCGAACGGATCACTACCCCGCGGGGCGGCTCGATGCCGAGGCGCTCGATGATTTCGGCCAACTCGTCCAGGACCGCCCGCGCCAGGGTGTTCACCGTGCTGCCGGCGCGGTCCAGGCTCAACACGACGATGCCGTCCTCGGAGCGCTCGGTGCGCCAATGGGAGAATCGCAGGCCTTCGAACATGGGTGGCATCCTGTAGGAGAGTGCAGGGCGGGAGGTTCCGCCGGGGTGGTCTCGCCGGCGCCGCCGGGCGGGACGCGCCCGGGCGTGCTGGTTCATCGCCTCGGCGGCGCGTCGGACCGGGATCGCACCGCCCACGCCGGCTCGCCGCCCGGTATCCGGCGGTCCGGCCAGCCCGGGCGATGATGCGGCCGCGGAGCGGCGGATGTGGCGGCTATAATCCCGGCAGCCCGGCAGTCTGGTCAATCCGCCAGCGTAGGGTAAAGTTTGCGTCGCCCACTTGAGAGATCGCATTAAGTCGTGAACGCGGAAGCCAGCGACGCTGCCACGAGTGCCCTGCTGTTCGACCGCGTGCTGGCGTCGAAGCAGAACCTCGTCGTGCTGGAAACGGCGGATGCCGCGGCGGTGCTCGAGCAGTTCCGCCAGTTCGCGCGTCGCAGCGGCCAGGCCATCTACGCCTGGCAGGACGAAGTCGGCCTCGCGTCGCTGCGCGAGGCGGAGATGCGGGTGCCTGGCTCCAAGCGCATGACCGATGCCCTGCGCTACATCCTGCAAAGCATGCAGTTCGGCATTTACCTTTTCGCCGATGCCGCCCAGCACCTTCGCCCACCCAATACCGGTCTGCTGCGGCAGATCGGCCGCGCGCGCGGCGGCAACGAGCGCAAGGTGGTGTTCATCGGCCCGCGGATGACCCTGCCCGACAGTCTGGAGGAAGTGGCCGAACACCTGACCTATGAAGGCGTACGGCCGACGCGGCCGCGGTTGCGCGACGGCCGCTGGGTGGTGTGATGTCGCGCGACGCGGGCAGCCACGGCGCCATCCTCATCGTGGTGACCCACCGCGAGGACCGCCGCGTCCTGTTCGACGCCCTGGACGGACAGGACTTCGACGCGGTCTATACCGCCAAGGACTTCGTGCAGGCCCAGGCGTTCCTCAACCAGGATCCGGACATCGATGCCGTCCTGGTGGAATTCCTCGGCGCGGCGAAGGAATCGGTGGCCTTCTGCACGCAGTTGATGGGCGACCCGCGCCTGGCCCGCGTGCCGGTGATCGGCATCGTTCCCAGCGCCCTGGGCGAGCGGCACTGGGACTGGAGCCGCCCTGCACCGGGCGTGGTGGACTGGCTGCGCAGCCCGGTAGATGGCGCCGAGGCGTTGGCGCGCATCCATGCCGCACTGGCCAAGGCGCACGGCGAGAACGCCAAGCCGGCGCCGGCCAAGTCGCTGCGCGGCGATTCGTACCAGTTCGCCTTCGACGGGTCGATCGACGAGATCATTGTCTCCGACCCCAAGAGCGGACGCATCCTCGAGGTCAATGCCGCGTTCGAACAGCGCAGCGGCTACAGCGCCGCGCAGGCAGTCGGCCAGCCGCTGGACATCATCGACCGCAGCCACGCCAAAGAGCAGCGGCTGGAGTTCACCAGCCGGCTGACGCGCGAGGGCAGTGTGCGCTACCGCTGCCAGCGGCCCCGCGCCGACGGCACCAGCTACCAGGCCGAGGTGCTGAGCCGCCTGGCCGTGCGCGACGGGAATCTGGTGCACTACACCCTGGTGCGCGACCTGGGTGAGCTCGGCCGCATGCAGCAGTCGCTGGCCCTGCTGGCCGAGGCGATCGAGGCAGGCGCCGGTGACGAGGGCGTGCGCCTGATCGTGCGCCTGCTGGTGGACTGGCTGGAACTCGACTACGTCAGTCTGGTGTCGGCACGGCCGGAACAGACCGGGGCTGAGCTGCAGCAGGTGGCCCTGTTCCAGCGCCTGTCGCTGCCGGCGGAGGCGCCCGATGCCCTCCGGCAGCCCACGGTGAAGCGCGTGCTGGACGGCGAGGCGGTGGTGCACGTGGCCGAAGCGTGGCGCCGTGCGGAGCAGGATGCATTCCTCAGCTTTGCCAAGTTCGAGGCCTTCGTCGGGCTGCCCCTGCGCGACGAGAGGCGCAACGTGCTGGGCGCGCTGCTGATCGCGCGGCGCACGCCGCTGGGCGAGGGCGGTGCGGCGCTCAATACATTGCGCGTGGCCGCGGGTCGTCTGGCGCTGGAGCTGGAGCTTCGTCGCGCGCGCGAGCAGGGGCGCGCGAAGGCTCTGCAGGACGCCTTGACCGGCCTGCCCAATCGCCTGCTGTTCAACGACCGCATCGAAACGGTCATCGCCGAGGCACACCGCACCGGCGAGATGTTCGCGGTGCTGTTCGTCGACCTCGACCGCTTCAAGAACATCAACGATTCGCTCGGCCACGGCGTGGGCGACCAGGTGCTGGTCGGGGTCGCCCAGCGCCTTCGCGCCAGTGTCCGCGCCTCGGACACGGTGGCACGCTATGCCGGCGACGAATTCACCCTGATCCTGCGCCACATCGTGCAGCGCGATGACGTCATGCGCATCGCCGAGAAGATCGTGCGCGTGATGGAAGCGCCGCTGACCCTGGCCGATGGCTCCGAGTTGCACATCACCGCGTCGATCGGCGTGAGCTTCTACCCCGACGACGGCGCCACCGCCGAGCGTCTGCTCAAGCACGCCGACGTGGCCATGTACAGCGCCAAGGGCATGGGGCGGAACAACTTCCAGACCTATGTCGCGGTGCCCGAGGAATCGCATCAGCAGCGCATCGCCCTGGAGGCGAAGCTGCGCGTGGCCGAGCGCAACAACGAACTGCGCGTGTACTACCAGCCGCAGGTGGACGCCCGGACCGAGGACATTGTCGGCATGGAGGCGCTGATTCGCTGGGAGCATCCCGAGCTGGGCATGATCTCGCCGGGCTTCTTCATTCCCCTGGCCGAGGAAACCGGGCTGATCGTCTCCATCGGCGAATGGGTCATGCGCACCGCATGCGTCCAGACCAAGCAGTGGCAGGACCGCTTCGGCCTGCCTCTGCGCGTGGGCGTGAACCTGTCGGCCCTGCAGTTGCGCCAGCCAAACCTGGTCGAGATCGTGCAGTCCGTGCTGGCGGAAACCGGCATCGAGCCCCGGCTGCTAGACCTGGAAGTGACGGAGAGCATCAGCGTCAAGTCCATCCCCAATCTGATGGAGACCCTGCAGGGCATCCGCGACCTCGGCTGCTGCATCTCCATCGACGATTTCGGCACGGGACAGTCCTCGCTGGACTACATCCGTCGATTCCCGGCGGACAAGATCAAGATCGACCAGGTGTTCGTGCGCAACATCGGTGTAGACCCGGACGACGAGGCGATCGTGCAGGCCACCATCAGCATGGCGCACAACCTCAATCGGGGCGTCGTTGCCGAAGGCGTGGAGTTGGAAGAGCACTTGAACTTTCTGCGCGACAACGGCTGCGAAGAGTTGCAGGGCTACCTGTTCTGCCGGCCGCTGTCGGCGGTCAGTTTCGAGAACATGCTGGTCGAGCGCGAGCGGGCCTTCCGTGGCCTGGCGGCACCGGCCGAGCCGGCCACCTAGGGCGCACGGCCGACGCCGGCCGCTGAACTTTTTCCATGCGACGGGGTCACAGGCTCCCGGCTTGACCGGGACTCGACCCAGGGAGACGGGCCCGGATGGGCGAACAAGATTCCGACCAGTGGCTGGTGGAGCGCGTGCAGCGCGGGGAGAAGGGCGCCTTCGACCTGCTCGTGCGCAAGTACCAGCACAAGGTCATCGGCGTCATCTCGCGCTATGTCCAGGACTGGAGTGAATGTCAGGACGTGGCGCAGGAGGCGTTCCTGCGCGCCTACCGCGCCATCGGCGCCTTCCGCGGCGATAGCCAGTTCTACACGTGGGTCTACAAGATCGCCATCAATACTGCCAAGAACTGGTTGGTCTCGCAGGGACGGCGTCCGCCCACGGACGACGTCGCCATCGAGGATGCCGTGCAGCTGGACGGCGGCATCCGCCTGCGCGAGAGCGCCACGCCAGAACGCGAACTTCTGCGCCAGGAAATTGAACAAACGGTGTTCGCCACGGTCGAACAACTGCCCGAGGAGCTGCGCACGGCCATCACCCTGCGCGAGGTCGACGGGTTGAGCTACGAGGAAATCGCCGAGGCGATGCAGTGTCCCATTGGAACGGTGCGCTCGCGCATCTTCCGGGCGCGCGAGGCGATCGATGGCAAGCTGCGGCCGCTGCTCGAAGGCAGCGACACGGCGCAGGATTGATGGCGCAGGGTGGCGGTGCAGGCACGTAGTCAGGCGACAGATCCCATGAGCGAATCCGGCATGAGCGAGCAACTCAGAGAGCAGCTTTCGGCCCTGATGGACGGCGAGTTGGACCCCGACGGCGCACGCTTCCTGCTGCGTCGCATCGCGGCCGACGCCGACCTCAAGCGGCGTTGGGAGCGACAACACCTGGCCCGGGCGGCCCTGCGGCGCCAGACGGCACTGCCGCTGCCTGCGGACTTCGCCGAGCGCGTCATGGCGCAGGTGCAGTCAGCTCCCGCGCCGGCCATGGCCGGGCGCTGGCGCGGTGCGCTGCGCCTGGTCGCCGGAGGCGCCATCGCCGCCAGCGTGGCTACGGCCGCCCTGATGCTTGCGCAACCGGGGCCCGCGCCGGCGCCTGCGCTTGAGCGGGCCGCGAGCACCGCCGCGCCGGCCATGCCCGTGGCACCGCGCCTGCCGGCGGGCAGTGACACCCTGCTGCAGTCGCGCCCCATGCTGGGGGCCCAGCCAGCGTCGGCTACGCTGGGTGGGGACGCAGCATTCGGCGTCGATCCCCGCTTGCAGTCCTACCTGATCCGCCATTACGAAGCCGCTGGCGCATCCGGCCGCGGCGGGATGGTTCCCTACGTCCTGCTCGTTGTTCCGGCGGGGCAGGGGGGCGCTGCGGAAGGACGCGAGGCGGCGGTCCCGCGCCGCTGACGCCATATGCGGGACGGATGCGTCCGTCGGCTGGCGGCCTTCGCCTGCGGCGTTCTGGTTTGCGGCGCGGTCGCCAGCGAGCCTTCGTCGCAGTTGGTCCGCCTCTCGCGCGCCTTGCGGGAAGTCGACTATCAGGGATCGCTGGTGTACCAGCACGAGGGCCGCACTGAGAGCCTGCGGCTGTTCCACGCAGCGGGCAGTCCGGAGCGCGAGCGCCTGGTCAGCCTGAGCGGTGCGCTGCGTGAGGTCGTGCGCGCCGATGGCCAGTTGGTGTGCCGCCAGGGCGGCGCTGGGGCCCCGCTGCTCAGCCTCGGATCGGAGGGTAGTCTGCTGCCCCTCGCGCCGCGCCTCCGGGCCGGGGATCCCGGTCCCGACTATCGCCTGGTGGAGCGGGGCGAGGACCGCGTCGCCGGGTACGTCGCCCAGGTGATCGAATTGCAGGCCTGCGACGAGTACCGCTACGGCTACCGGCTCTGGCTGGAGCGCGACAGCGGCCTGCTGCTGCGCGCGGTGCTGCTCGGACCCGGGGAGTCGCCGCTGGAGCAGATGATGTTCGTCCACTTGGAGATCGGCGCACGCCCCGCCGACGTCGATCTCCGGCTGGGGGGGGCGACGGATCCGCCGGCGCGATCCGCTGCAGCGGAGACTGCGTTCGCAGGGAGGGAAGGGTGGCGATTCAGCGCGCTGCCGCGGGGCTTCCGCATCGACTCGCGCC
>ENA-UOYA01000706-UOYA01000706.1-activated-sludge-metagenome-genome-assembly--contig:-NODE-706-length-40040-cov-7.457622_pt1 | contig 40040 bp, 33 predicted proteins | sample MGYA00238163_ERZ764804 | MGnify/ENA primary metagenome ERZ764804 (study PRJEB28919, sample SAMN05720223) | activated sludge metagenome | isolation source: Anaerobic digester | place: Hong Kong...
TGATAGACTGAACGTGTTCGACAACTGCCATGACGGCCAGCATCCTTGCTGTGTCCTTGCTCGTATCCGCAGTCTTCGCCACCGCTTCCACAGCCCAGCCCGACGTTCTAGGTTTTCGATCCACAACCGCGCTCGTACAAGTGAATGTCATCGTGACCGGCAAGGGCGGCCCGATTCTTGATCTTTCAAAGGACGATTTCACCCTCCTGGATCGTGGAAAGCCGCGGCCGATCAGCGCGTTCATGGCGCCGCAACGGGCGGCAGCCGGTCCGCCCGCGGGTCACGTGCTTTCCGGTACATTTTCAAAACCTGCCGGTCAAGACGGAGCAGGGCCGGTGTCCGCCACGGTCCTTCTTCTCGACTGCCTGAACACCAGCTTTCGCAACCAGACCTTCGCGCGCCGGGAAGTAATCAAGTGGCTTCGCCAGGTGGACCCCCAACAGCGGATTGCATTGTACCTTCTCGCGAAGTCGCTTCATGTAGTCCATGACTTCACCAGCGATCCCAATGAACTGATCGCATTTCTGACGCGGTTCCGGGGCGTCTATTCGAGCGATGAAGCCGTCTCGGATCCGGCCGCGCAACTGAAAACGGGCATCCCGGAACTGGACGCCATCATGGAGCATTTGAACGGCGTCCTGGCCGACCATGCCAAGGTCAACCGCGGCCGGGTGACGCTGGGCGCCATGGAGGCGATTGCAAACCATCTGTCCGGGATTCCGGGGCGGAAGAATCTCGTCTGGGTGTCGGGCGGCTTCCCGTTCTCAGTCGGGACGACCGACCCGGAGGCATGGAAATCCCGGCTGGCGGGCAGGGATCGCGAGATGACGACGTTTCGAGGACAAGCGGACCGCGTAACACGGCTGTTCAACCAGGCGAACATTGTCATTTATCCCGTGGACGCGGGCGGCCTGGCGATGGATACCGCATTCAAAGATGCCACCCAGGGCCAAGCGCAGGGGCAGCGCCCTTTGCCCGTCGGTCTCCGGGATGAAGCCCAGTCGGCGCACGAGACGATGGAGGAATTGGCGTCGGGTACAGGAGGCCGGGCTTTTTACAATTCGAACGACTTGAGCGGCGCCATTGAGCGGGCGGTCGCCGACGCCGATGCGACATACACGCTGGGCTTCTATCCCGACGCGGACGACCTGGATGGGAAGTTTCACAATTTGACCGTGAAAACGCGGCGCGAAGGCGTGCGCTTGCGTTTTCGGAAAGGGTACGTAGCATACGCCGGGAGCCAGCCGACGGATGCAGACCGGACCCTCGCTCTGCGAGCGGCACTGATCAGTCCTCTCCCGGCTACCGGCATAGATCTCACACTACGCATCAGCCGAAAAGATGCGGTGCCCGGTGGCGCGATAGGCGCCGAAGTCGTCGCCGATACGCGCCAAGTCACCATCGAGCGCAGGGGTGAAAGGCTGGCGGGAAGCGTTGAAGCGCTGTTTGCGCAGCAGGATGCGGCCGGCGCGGTAGTGGACCTCTTCCGCACTACGATCAAAATCGACTTCAGCCAGGAGGAGTACGCGAAGGCTCTGGACGAGGGCTTGATCCTGCGGAAAACGATCCAACTTAAAGAAAAGGCAGCCACCGTCCGAATCGTGGTCCAGGATCGCATGTCAGGAGCCCTTGGCTCGCTGGTTGTGCCGGCTTCGCGGCTGAAGCAGCCTTAGCAGGCTATTCGATGGCCGGGATCGGCATTTTGTACTTGCCGGCGAAGATGTCGGCGAACCAGGAGAGCATTTCGTCGTGGATGTTGCCGTTGTCCATGAGTACGTGGACGCCCCCGATTTTGACCGGGCCGCCGCGCATGTCTGAGACGCGCCCTCCGGCTTCCTGGACGATGATGACGCCCGCAGCCATGTCCCAGGGCTTCAGACCGAACTCCCAATAGGCTTCCAGGCGCCCGCAGGCAACCCAGGCGGCATCGAGAGCCGCCGAGCCGGCGCGGCGTATGCCGTGGCTGGCCAGCGCGAGCTGGTAGTAGAAGTGCATGTTCTTGTTCGCGGGCCGGTTGCGGTTGGGAAAGCCCGTCGAGAGAAGGCTCTCGGAAATGCACTTGACGCCCGAAGCGTGAATGCGGTGGCTGTTCAGAAACGCGCCGCCGCCGCGTTCGGCCGCAAACATCTCGTTGCGCATGGGATCGTAGATGACGCCGGCGATCATCTCACCCGCACGCTCCAGGCCGAGCGTCACGTTGTAATGCGGCAGGCCGTGCGCGAAGTTAGTGGTGCCGTCGAGCGGATCGACGTACCAGCGGTACTCGGAAGAGCCGTCCACGCCGCCGCCCTCTTCGGCCACGATGGTGTGGGTGGGGAAATGCGCACGCAGCCGCTCGACCACAAGGTGTTCGCTGGCGCGGTCGGCGGCGGTCACCAGGTCGTGTTCGCCTTTCAGTTCGTAGGGTATGTGGCGGGCGAAATACTGCGCCACCAAGGCGCCGGCTTCGCGCGCAATCTCCACGCTGGTTTCAAGAAAGCTTGCCATGCTGGTTGTGAAACGCCTTCAGGGCTTTTCGTAGAGGTACTTGATTTCGTGCTTGAAGATGAAGAGGTTCGGCTCGCCCTGGCGCGTGAGCCGGATGAAGGTGCTGTCGTAGTACTCGATGGTGCCGAAGACGTCCTCGTTGGTCTCCAGGCGCACGCACACCGGAATGTCATTCTCGATCAGGTATTTGAGATACCTGGGTTCCTCGAAAGTCTGTTCCGTCGGCCGGGACTTGGCCGTCTTGACCTTGTTCTGGGGCTTGCTGCCCGCTCGATTTCCTGCCGGTTCTGGCATATTAGGGCCGGTCGGTACGTTTGGGGCCGCGCTGCGGTTCCCAGGCGCCCGTCGAAGTGGCTGAATCCCCATAATAGCCGTTGCGCGCCTGCACCTGCAATCCTGGACGCTTGAGCTGGATTTCCAGACGGTGAAAGCGATCCTTCGAAGGAGGCACGTCTTTCGGATAGAAACCCAGCAGGTACTGGGTGCGCAAATCGCGCAGGATTTCCGAGAAAGCGTCATCGAGGGCCGGACCGACGCTGGGGGCGAAGACGCGCCCGCCGGTGCGGGCCGCCATGGTGGCCAGGGCGTTTTCACCGCCGATGTTGCGCCCGGCTTCGTTGGTGATGGGCATCACAAGGATCGAGTAAATGACGGCATCGGCCAAGTGCGCCGCTTCGAGTGCCTGGTGGAAATTCTTAACCGAAGTGGTGTCGCCGCCGTCGGTGACGACGATTATAGCGTGCCGTCCCGGCCGGTCCTCCAAGTGTTGCGATGCCCAGTAAACGGCATCATAGAGCGAGGTGCCGCCGGTCGGGCGAAGGCTCTTCAGTTCCTGCTCGATGCGCGCGGCACGGCGCGTGAAGCTGGAGTGCAGCGTGACGGCGTAATTGAAACTATACAGCGAAAGCGCGTCTTCGGGATTGCCACCCGCGAAGAGCGCCTTCACGAAGCGCAAAGCCGAATCCAGCTCGTAGCGCAGTTCTTTGGCCGTGGAAGCGCTGGTGTCCACGAGCAGCGATACCGACAACGGCTGCTCGGTATAGCGGTCGAAGACGGCCAGTTCCTGAGGAATACCGTTGTCGAGGATCCGGAAATCGTCCTTTTGCAGCGTGCCCACCGGTTGGCCCGCGGAGTCTTTCACGGTGGCCAGGACGCGCACCAGGCGCACGTCGACTTTGAAAAAAGGTGCATCTTCGAGTGGCTGGGCCATTGCGGCCAGCGCCAGGGACAGCAATACGAACGCGCTCCTCATCCCGCGCTCTTTCGCGGTGTTTCCCACTCGCCCTCCACCCATACTTCGCCGTCCGCGAAATGCTCCTTCTTCCAGACGGGGACGCGCTTCTTCAGGCGGTCGATCCCCTCGCGTGCGGCGTCGAAGGCCGCATGGCGGTGCGGTGCGCTGACGGCGATGACGACGGCGGCCTCGCCAATCTCGATGCGTCCCAACCTGTGTACCATGGCGATGCCGGTCAATTCGTGCGCCGCGGCGATCTCGGCGCCAAGTTCGGCCATGATTTTCACTGCCATGGCCTCGTAGCCATGGTATTCGAGATAAAGGGTCTTGCGGCCGGCGCTGTTATCGCGCACCACGCCTTCGAAAGTGACTAGGGCGCCGTCGCGCGGCTGGAGCACGCGCCGGGCTATACTCGCCGTGTCGATTTTTGCGCGCGTGAGGGCGAAAAAGCCGCGCGTCCCGTCTTCGATGACTTGCGAATACTCCGGGACGCCGCCGCTCACTGGCGGCAGGAACGCTACCTCATCGCCAGGCTCAAGCTCGGTCCGCGGTGTGCCGAATTGTTGATTGCGCGCCAGCATGATGCTTGAACGCCGCTGCTCGAGTTGCGGGTAGAGGGCGGCAAAATGGTCGAAGACGCTGCCCAGTGTGGCGCCCGGCTCCACCTCCAAGCGTACCTCGCCCGCCCCGGCAATATCCCTCAGAAAACCAAAAAACAGGATAGTGATTGTCACTCTCCAGCCATACTAGCAGACGCTAAGAAGGGGGAATCTGTTTCGGTTCGCTATAATCGTCCCCGATGATACGTTCACACGAATCCACGGTGAGAGTGCGTTACGCGGAGACCGATCAGATGGGTGTGGTCTACCACTCGAACTACCTGATTTGGATGGAAGTAGGCCGCGTGGAACTGTGCCGGTCCCTGGGGTTTTCGTATACGGACATGGAGCGGGAAGACGGGTTGCTGCTGGCCGTGGTTGAGGTCAACTGCCGCTACCTGCACCCGGCGCGTTACGACGACGAAGTCATTGTGAAGGCCTGGGTAGAGAAAGCTACAACCCGAGGGGTCCGTTTTGGTTACGAGATGCGGCGCGCCGGCGACGGGCGCAAGCTATCGACGGCCACGACGCGGCACATCTTCTGCGGCCGCGACATGCGTCCCATGCGGTTGCCCGAGAAGTACTTCAGACTGTTCGGGGTGAAGCGCGAGCGATGATGGCAGCGGCCCTGGTCCTGGCTGTGGCGGCCGCGCCCGTTCAGGACGCGGTGGACCGGGTCATGGCGGGCCGGCAGGGCACGGTGGTGGTGCTGGATGCCGCCAGCGGGCGCCTGGTGGCGGCACACCGGTTAGAAGTGGCCGCGCGGCGCCTGGCCGCGCCGGGCTCGGCCATTAAGCCCTTCACGCTGGCAGCCCTGCTTGAAAACGGACGTTTGAAGCAGGACACCGCCCTGGTGTGCCGCCGCGAGGTGCGCATTGCGGGACGCCTGCTCGATTGCACACACCCGCGCTTCGACGCCCCATTCGCTCCGCCGGCTGCGCTGGCTTACTCCTGCAATTCATTTTTCGTAGAAGCTTCGGCGCGCCTGGCGAGTTCGGAACTGGCGGCCGCGCTGCGCCGGTATGGCCTCGTGTCACGCACCGGGCTGGCGGCGGACGAGGCGAACGGCGTAGTGCGCGAAGCTGCCAGCGCGGAGGAACGAGCCCTACAAACCGTGGGTGAGGCCGACGTGCTGGTCACGCCGCTGGGGCTTGCCGCAGCCTATCGCAAACTCGCCCTGCGCCGGGCGGCGGGCGATGCGGTGCTGGCTCCGCTGTTCAAAGGGCTAGAAAGCGCTGTGCGGTTCGGCACCGCGCAACAGGCGGCCGTGGCCGGGCTTGACGTGGCGGGCAAGACCGGCACCGCTTCCTCGCCTTCGGGCGTTCACCATGCCTGGTTCGCCGGATACGCCCCGGCGGCGCGCCCGGCGTACATCGTGGTGGTGTTTCTGGAGCGCGGCAGCGGAGGCGGCGACGCGGCTCCGGTGGCGGGCGCGGTATTCAGGGCACTGATGAGCGCAAGGTCCCCTTCAGCCGGCAGGGTGAAGGTGTGCCTCAACTGGCTGCACCCGTCGCTCCGGCGGGTGAAGTCGATGACGCTCGAGGAGTACGTTGCCGCCGTGCTGGCAGGGGAAGCTGCGGGCATGCCGGAGCCGCATGCGTTGCGCGCGCTGGCCGTCGCTTCACGGAGCTACGCCGTGCATTTTCGCTCCAGGCATCGCGCGGAGGGATTCGATTTCTGCGATACCACGCACTGCCAGGACCTGCGGTTCGCCACTGTGGACGCAAGTGTGCGGGAGGCGGCCGAAGCCACTGAGGGCGAACTGCTCTGGTCTCAGGGACGGCCCGCTGCTGCTTTCTACCACCAGGATTGCGGAGGGCAGACAGAGGATGCGAAGGCGGTGTTCCCGGAGTCCGCGGCACCCTACCTGCGGCTTCTTACCGACCCTTACTGCGTGTCCCGCGGGCGCATGGAGTGGAGTTCTGAAATCTCATCGCAAGACCTGGGGCGCGCCTTGGGGGGCGCGGCGGCGAGCGTACGCGTGACCGAACGGACAGCTTCGGGTCGCGTCGCGTGGCTGGATGTATCAGGGCGGCGATTGTCTGCTTCCGAACTGCATTTCGCCGTCGGGCGGGCACTGGGCTGGCATCTCGTACGCAGCGCGGCGTATGAGGTTGCCGCCTCGTCCGGAGGATTCCGTTTTCACGGGTACGGTTCCGGACACGGTGTCGGACTGTGCCAGCACGGGGCGGCGCGCATGGCCGCCGAGGGGCGGACCTACCGCGAGATCCTGAGCTTTTACTATCCGTCGACGCGGGTTGGCGTGACTGCACAGGGCCTCGAATGGAGGCGATTGGGCGGGGAACGCTTGGAGTTGTGGACTACGCAACCATCGGCCGATTCGGCGCTGGTCGCGCCATGCGAGCGCATGATCGAGGAAGCTGAACGTCGCGCCGGCTTGCGCGTACAAGCTACGCCGCGCATCCGGCTGTTCCCGACGGTGGCGGCGTTCCGGGACGCGACCGGCGAGAGCGGACTGGTGGCGGGTTCGACGCGGGGGCGGCTGATCAGACTACAACCGCCCGGCGTGTTGCGCGCGAAGGGCACATTAGAGCGCACGCTGCTGCACGAGTTGCTCCATGCAGTGGTGGAAACCAATGCTTCGCCGCGTTTGCCCGCGTGGTTTCGCGAAAGTGTGGTTGTGTACCTGGCCGAAGACCGGGGCCGCGTGAAAGAGTTGGCGGCCCGGCACGGCCGCGCCACGGTGCTAGGCTGGATCCGGACGGGCTTGCCGGCCGGAGTCACGCAATAGCAGATATACTGCCGGTGAAAGGAAATCGAACCTTGAGCAAGCCGGTCACCGTGGCACTGGGGGCTTTCCTTGCCCTCGGGTGCTTCTCGCAAGCACGCCAGTCCGCCGTCATTCCCTACGACGTCTTCGCAATCCGGTACGGAACCGTTCCCGGCCTTTCGCTGAGCAAGGCGCACCGGAATCCCAAGGCGGTAGCGGCGCTCATGGTGTGGCTCATCCGCGGCAATGGCCGCAACATCCTGGTCGATGCCGGCTACTACCACGAGCGGTTCCTCGGAGTGTTCAAGACATCGGAGCTTGTCCGGCCCACGGAGAGGCTGCGGCAACTCGGTCTGGAGCCCGGCGATATCACCGACATCATCGTGACGCATTTCCATTTTGATCACATTGATGGCATCGATCTGTTTCCCAAGGCGCGCGTGTGGATACAGAAGGACGAACTTGCCTACTATGCCACCCAGGCCTGGCAAAAGGGCGGGAACAAGTTCGGCATCGATCCGGAGAACGTGATCGAACTCGTGCGGCTAAACACCCAGGGGCGTGTGATGCTGATCGACGGTGACGCGCGCGAAATCCTTCCCGGCATCAGGTGCTACACGGGCGGCAAGCACACCTACGCCTCGCAGAACGTCACGGTTGAAACCGCCAAGGGAACGGTAGTGCTGGCGGGCGACGACGCCTATCTGGACGAGTACATCATCGAGGGGACGCCGAACGCGGTTACGCTGGACCCAGCGTCGAACCTCCGCACGATCGAGCGCATGAAGAAGCTTGCCGCCAGCCCCCAATTCATCCTCCCGGGGCACGATCCGACCGTTATGCAAAGATTCCGCGCGGTTTCGCCGGGCATTGTCAAAGTACAGTAACGGCGTCGCGGAGGTGTGGAAGACTGGGAATTGGATGGCGAACTCAAATTACGTACACGGTTATTCGGTACGCGAGAGCGTCCGGCTGGCGGATCAGGCGTCCACGCTGAGTGACTTGCTGCACCATGACACGGCTTTTCCGGTCGGTGCTCAGGTGCTTGAATGCGGATGCGGCACGGGTGCGCAGACAGTGTTACTCGCAGCGAACAGCCCCGAAGCACATATCGTGTCAGTGGACGTGTCTGTGGAGTCGATCGGACTGGCGCGGCGTCGCATTGAGGACGCCGGCTGTCGCAATGTTACCTTCGCAATCGCCGACATCTACCGCCTGCCTTTTCAAGACGAGAATTTCGACCACATCTTCGTGTGCTTCGTCCTGGAACACCTGTCGAATCCGGTCGAAGCGCTGGTGGCTCTCAAACGCGTCCTGCGCCCTGGCGGCTCGCTGACTGTGATTGAAGGGGATCACGGCTCTTGGTACTGTTATCCGCAAACACCGGCCGCTACACGCGTCGTCGAGTGCCTGATCGAAGTTCAGGCGCGCACCGGCGGAGACGCGCTGATCGGTCGGCGCCTATATCCGCTGTTGATGGAAGCGGGCTACAGCCGGATGCAGGTAAGCCCGCGCATGGTCTACGTTGACTCCAGCCGTCCCCATCTGGTGGAGGGATTCTCGAAGAACACCTTCATCGCGATGGTGGAAGGTGTGCGCGACGCTGCCATCTCCGCCGGACTCGTCGACGCTGATGCCTGGGAGCAAGGCATAGCGGATCTCTATCGTGCCACTGCCGTCGACGGCACCTTTTGCTACACGTTCTTCAAGGCGACAGCGGTGAAGTAGCGCATTAGTCGAAGAACGGGAACAGCTTCTTCAACTCGGCAGCGGATGCACGGCGGCCATACTCACAAAGCTCAAACGCTTCGGCGTGAGCGATCTTCGCAGCGCGTTCAGGGCCGTACCACTGTTCGAGCGCTCGGCGCACTTCGGACGTCAGCGGAATGCTGCGCCTCTTCTCGAGCCATTTGCGGCGCTCCGCCGGGTGCGTGGGCACCTCGATACCTCCGCCCCAGCATTTGGGCTGCGCTTCGTAAAACTGCGAGGGTTCGGCATCGAACGCGTCGAGTTTCTTCTGCCAGACGTCATCCACGTCGATGGCGATATCCGGCGCGAAGGGCTGCGGCTTCCGGAAACCGTCTTCGAAGTACAGGAAGACAGGATTGCGCTTGAGCGGAGGCGCGTCGGTGACCACCATGGGGATTTGCACCATGAATGCGGCGTCCTGCACCAGGATACTCGTGTAGCGGTGGTCGGGGTGATAGTCGTAAGGGCGAGGCGAGAGCACAATGTCGGCGTTCCACAAGCGGATGGCGCGGATCACCTGTTTGCGTACCTCCAACGACGGGACGAGTTCGCCGTCGTGGTTGTCGAAGACTTCATACTCCGCGATTCCGAGATGGCGCGCGGCTTGTTGCGCTTCGGCGCGGCGGCGCTTGGCCAGCGCCCCGCCGCCCATCTCACAGTGCCCGGCGTCCCCGTTGGTCACGGAAACGAACTTCACAAGGTGGCCCTTGGCGGCAAACTTGGCGGCCACTCCGCCGGCGCGGATCTCCGCGTCGTCCGGGTGCGCTCCGAACGCGATGACGCGCAACTTGTGGTTCTGCGTGAATGCGCACGAGGCGAAGGCCAGCGCGAGTGTCACTAGGATTGTGTATGTCCGCATGATTCGTATCTCCAGACTCCGCGATTGTACTAAACTGCCAGCATGGGTCGATTTTTGGTTCGAACTTCATTGATTGCAGCTCTCATGGCACTGGTGGTCGTCCATGCTCAAACGAATCCGTTCGTAGGTCGTTGGGATTTCAACATAGTCACGCCCAACAGCACCCGAGCCAGTTGGCTCGGCGTCGCCGAAAAAAACGGTGCGCTGGAGGTATGGTTCCAGCCGACCGGCGGCAACGTTTATCAGGTGAAGGACTTCAAGCTGAAGAATTCGAAATTGAAGCTCAATCTTGCCAAGAAGTCCAAGAAGCGCCCTGCGCTCAAGTGGGAACTCACGGCGAACGGCAACCAGCTTACCGGTTTTCAGAAGCGCGGGAAGGAGACCACACAGCTAACGGGTGTCCGTGCGCCGGAATTGAAGCGCGCCACCCCACTCGCATGGACGGATCCCGAACCGCTGTTCAACGGCAAGAACCTCGATGGCTGGGAGCCAATTGGAGATCCGAGTAAGAGCCACTGGGGAGTGAAAAATGGGCTGCTGGTGAACGAAGAGCACGGCGCGAACCTGAAGTCGGCTCGCAAGTTCGACGATTTCCGGCTGCACTTCGAAGTGAACTGCCCGGACCATGGCAACAGCGGCTTCTACCTGCGAGGCCGTTACGAAATCCAGCTTGAATACGAACGCTTGACCGCAAACCCTCCCGAGCGGCGTATCGGTTCGATCTACGGTCGCATCGCTCCCAAGCCGGACCTGCCGCGCACCCCGGGTCAGTGGGAGACGTTCGACGTCACATTGGTGGGACGCACACTCACCGTGGTCCGCAACGGCGTGAAGACGATCGACGCCCAGGAGATTGAAGGCATCACCGGCGGCGCGTTGGATGCGAACGAGGGTGAGCCGGGTCCGTTCTACATCCAGGGCGATCACACCGGCGGACTGCAATTCCGCAACATCACTATTTCGGTTCCGAAGAACTGATTCCAGAGAAAGCGGCGATCACGCTCGATCGGCGTACGCCCGGTCGAGCTTGGCCGCAAGGATGAAATCGCTCTCGCTCAGACCGTCGATCTTGTGCGTGTAGATTTTTGCCTCCACACGGCCCCAGCTCAACGTCAGATCCGGGTGGTGTCCTTCGGCCTCGGCGATCTCACCGGCGCGATTCACGAAATCGAGCGCGGTCCTGAAGTCCGGGAACACGAACGCGCGCCACAGGTGGTGTTCTTCCATCACGTACCACTGTGGCAACTGCCTTGCCAGACCGGCGAGCACGTCGCCCTTTAGCGCGGGCACGCCTTCACGACACGGGATACAAGATTTCGCGGCCAGACTGCTTGATGTGACTTGGTCCACAACCCCTCCTCTACTTTGATCCCAGCGTAACAGGCCTATGGCTGGCTCCGCATCACAGCGCCGACGTACACTGAAAAGCGGTCTTACCTATGAGCAGACAAATCAGCCGCCGAGAAGCGATTGCCGTTGGATTCCTGGCCGGAACAGAACGGCAGCCCACGTTCCGGTTTCTCCAGATTAACGACGTGCACTTCATGGGACCGAACGGTGCGAACGGCTATGCGGAAGCGAACCGGCGCGCGGAATGGCTGTTCGAACGGATCCGCAAGCAGAACTTCTTCCCGCACCTGGATTTCGTCGTAGCCGCGGGCGATTTCATTCATGGCGAGAGCCTGGATGGGATTCGGGAAGAACTGCCCGTTGCGCGCGAGAAATTGGACAGCCTCGGCGTGCCGTACTACACAGCTGTGGGCAACCACGAGGTGGTGCAGCGGGAAGGCGATCCTGTGTACGAAAAGCCTTACCGCGACGCCTTCGGCGCGGACCGGCTGCAGTATTCCTTCGTTCACCGCGGCATCGAATTCGTCGTGTTCAATGATTCAGGATCCGCTTCGCGGCGGCCAAAGAGCGTGTACGAGGAGCGCGTGCGCAGCCTGGACCGCATGCTGCGCGCCAATCCTCGTCTGCCGAAACTATTGTTCTGCCACATCCCGCTTGTGCCGATTCGACAGGAAGCCGTCCTGGCCAAGAGTTTCGGTTTCGGGTCGTACAAAGTGAGGGAACCCGAGGTCTTGGAACTTGTCGAGGCGCGGGGATCCAACGTGCGCGCGGTGTTGAGCGGGCATCTTCACCTGACGGGGATGGTAAGGGAGAAGGGAATTGTGCACGCGTCGATCTGTGGAACGGCCTCCTATCCGCACGACGTGGCCGTATGTACGGTGTTCCCCGGCCGGGTGGAAGTCGAAGTGGTGCGCTTGCCGTCGAACCTGCTCGCGCCTTCGACAAACATCCACGGCGCAGGGCGGCACGGGGTGGACTTTAAAGACGCAGGGCATCCCGATTACACCAGCTACCTGATGGGTGCGGCAGCCGAACGGAGATTCACGATCCGGTTGTGAATCTGGTTCGCCCCCGAGTTATACTGGCCGGAAAAACGACGGAGATTAGAGGTGAACACATGATGCGTGCCGGTGACACGCGAAGGAATTTCTTGAGAGCCTCGGGGGCGGTCGCGTCCACAGGTTGGGCCTCAACTTACGCAGCGGGCGGCGGGTCGAATCCGGGGCCCAATGACACGATCAACCTGGCGCTGATCGGATGCGGGGCGCGAGGCCGCGGCTTGCTGATTCCCCGCTTCCAGACGTTTCCCGGCGTGCGCTTTGTTGCCGTCTGCGACGTGAACTCGACATACCTCGCTGAGGGACGCAACCGCGCCGGAGGCGATCAAGTTGCCGCATACAAGGACTATCGCAAGCTGCTTGAGGACAAGAACGTCGACGCAGTGATCATTGCCACCAATCAGCAGTGGCACGTACTCCCCATGATCGCGGCATGCCAGGCAGGGAAAGATGTGTACCTTGAGAAGCCGCTGGGCAACAGCGTCGGCGAGGGTCCGTTCGCGATCCAGGCGTGGCACAAGTACAAGCGAATCGTGCAGGTGGGCACGCAACAGCGCAGCCAGGAGCATTACCGCCAGGCTGTGGAGTTGATCCGGACCGGCAAGTTGGGAGAGATTTCCGAGGTGCGGGTCTGGGATTACGAGAACTACTGGCCTGGCGCAGGTTCGCCCGCCGACACCGATCCGCCCGCGGAATTGGACTGGAACTTTTTCGTTGGCCCGTCGCCGTACAGAGCTTACAACCCCAACATGTATTACAACTACGGCTACGACTGGTTCAGGGTGTCCGGTGCAGGCCACCAGGTTGCCTGGGGCGTGCACCATTTCGATATCGTACTGTGGGCGATGGGCGTGAACTCGCCGAAAGCGGTGCATGCCACGGGCGGAAACTTCGCGTTCGAGGACAACCACGACTATCCGAACACATTCAGTGCGACGCTCGAGTTCGGCCCGGGACCCGTGGCCAGGCGCGGGTTCGTTCTGCAATACACCATGCGGACGGGCTGCCGCCGCGAGATGCGATCGCACGGGAAGTGCTTCATGGGCAGCGAGGCGTCCATGGTGTTGGACCGCAGCGGCTACACGATCGTGAGGGAAGTCCATCGGGGGCAGAAGCTCAATCCTGCGGGAGCCTTCGTGAATCCGGAAGTGACGGTTGCCGCCAAGGACGATCATTTGTACCACTTCGAGCTGTTTCTGAAAAACCTGCGCGAGCGCAAGCAGCCGGAAGCCAACCCGGAGACCTGCCATCATGCCACCTCGCTGGGACACCTGATGAACATCTCGTGGGAAGTGGGCCGCAGTATTCGTTGGGACGGCAGCAAGAATCTGGTTCTGGACGACCCGCAAGCGAACGCCCTGGTGATGAGACCCTACCGCGCTCCCTGGAAACTGGAGGTCTAGATCCGGATCACGGGTGCGCAACCTTATTGCGACCCGGCGGGGGGCCCGCCGGGCCAAGTACGGAGCATCTAGCGAAGCTGGAAAGCCTCAACTCCTGTATGTATAGTGCCGCGCCGGCGCGGCTCCTCTCACTCAGCGGCGGTGAAACTGCGCGTTCAGCTTGGCCAACTGTTCTTCGAGAGTGGGCTTGCGGGACGCGGGTTTGCGTTCCGCTTTCGGCCGCCCCTCTGGCGGTGCTTCCAGGGCTTTGATGGAAAGCGCGATGCGCTTAGCCTTGGGGTCGGCCGAAAGCACCTTTACGCGGACGATCTGGCCCACCTTCAACGCTTCGGCGGGGTCCTTGATGTAGCGGTTGGAGATCTCGCTCACGTGGACCAGGCCGTCCTGGTGCACACCGACATCGACGAAAGCGCCGAAGTTGGTCACGTTGGTGACGGTCCCTTCCACCACCATGCCGGGCTGTAGGTCGGCGATCTCCTTCACGTCGTCGCGGAACTTGGGCGCCACGAACTGCTTGCGCGGATCGCGCCCGGGCTTGCGCAGTTCCTCCAGGATGTCGGAGAGCGTGTAAACGCCCACCGTCGCGGTCTGGAACTGGTTCATGTCCACTTTTTCGAGAAGCTCTGGCTTGGCAATCAACTCCGGGATGCTGACGCCGAGCGAGCGGGCGATCTCTTCAACCACCGGATAGGACTCCGGATGGACCGCCGTCATATCTAGAGGATTATCGCCTCCGCGTATCCTGAGGAATCCCGCCGCCTGCTGGAACGTCTTGGGGCCAAAACCGGGAACGGCTTCCAGATCGACGCGGGAGCGGAACTTCCCGTTTTCATTACGGTATTCGACGATCTTCAGCGCGGTCCGCTCGTTGATGCCCGCCACGTAGCGCAGCAGGGCCCAGGAGGCAGTGTTCAAGTCGACCCCGACACGGTTCACACACGATTCGACCGTGCTTTCGAGGCCTTCCTTCAGCAGGCGCTGATCCACGTCGTGCTGGTACTGGCCCACCCCGATGGACTTCGGGTCGATCTTCACCAGTTCGGCCAGCGGATCCTGCAGCCGGCGCGCGATGGAGATGGCGCCGCGCACAGTGAGGTCCAGATCGGGGAATTCCTGGCGCGCAATCTCGGAGGCGGAATACACCGAAGCGCCGGATTCACTTACCACCACGCTGAAAACGTTTTCGAGCTTCGCCTGGCGCAGGAAATCCTGCACGAAGGCAGCCGTCTCGCGCGAACCGGTTCCGTTGCCGATGGCAATGGCGCGCACATTGTGGCGCGCGATGAGCGAGGCCAGCGTCTTCACGGCGCCCGCAAGATCGTTGCGCGGTTCGAGCGGGTAGATGACGGCGTGATCGAGGAACTTGCCAGTGTCGTCCACGACGGCTAGCTTGCAGCCGGTGCGGATGCCGGGATCGATGGCCAGCACCGAAAGCATGCCCGCGGGCGGCGCCAGCAGCAGATTTTCGAGGTTCTCGCGGAAGACGCGGATGGCCTCTTCGTCCGAGCGGTCCTTCAAATTGAGCCGGACTTCGGTCTGAATCGAGGGATTCAACAGGCGGTCGTACGCGTCTTCGGCGGCGCAGGTCAGATGCTCCACCCAATCCCCGGGAGCATGCACCACGTGGCCCCGCAGATAAGTGAGCGCGGCTTCGCGGTCGAGTTCGATTTCGAAGCCCAGAATGCCTTCCTTCGAACCGCGGCGGATGGCCAGCATGCGGTGCGACGGGATTTTGGCGACCGGCTCGCTGTATTCGGCGTACATCTTGAACTTGCCCTCGGGATCCTCCACGCCCGGTATGGCGCGGCTCACCACGCGGCCGTTGTCCATCATCATCTGGCGCACGTGCTTGCGGATTTCGGCGTCCTCGTTGATGCGTTCCGCCACGATGTGGCGCGCGCCTTCGAGCGCCTCTTCCACACTCGCCACGCCCTTTTCCTCGCTGACAAATGTGGCGGCTAGATCGGCCAGCGGCAATTCGCCCGGGGTCTGGTTCCAGAGGTAATCGGCGAGCGGCTCGAGGCCTTTCTCACGCGCGATGGAGGCCTTCGTGCGGCGCTTCGGCTTGTAGGGCAGGTAGAGGTCCTCGAGTTCGTTCTTCTCGAACGCAGCCTCGATGCGCGCGCGGAGCTCCGGCGTCAGCTTGCCTTGCTCTTCGATGGACTGCAGCACCGTTGCGCGGCGATCCTCGAGCTCGCGGAAGTAGGCCAGCTTCTCTTCGATGGCACGGACCTGGACCTCGTCCAGGTTCCCGGTGACCTCCTTTCGGTAACGCGCAATGAAGGGCACGGTGGCGCCTTCGTCGAACAGTTCGATGGTCGGAACGATTTGATTCAACGGCACGCCGAGCTGCTCGGACATGCGCAGCAAACAGGCGGTCGAAAGTTGGGGCTTGTTTATTTCCATGAGTGACTTCTACCCATGATAGCGGGTGAGCCACTCGATGGCCTTGTCGTTTGTTTCTTTCATTCGCCGGGCGAGGGCCGAGCGCAGATCAAAAACGATTCGCGGAGAGACCGCGCTGCCGAGCAGATCGTGCTCTTCACCCACGTCCGCGCGGATATCGTAAAGCGCCTGCCTGCCGGATTGCCAGACGATCAGCTTGTGGGTCTTGGTGCGGACGAGCCGGTAGGGCTCCACGGCTTTCTTGGCGGCAAGGGCGCCGGGACGGCCATCGTCCCACACACTGAACCCGTAGTCGGGGCCACCCCGGCCGGACTGAATCGTCTTTACGAGCGAACGGCCGGCCAGGGGTGATGGCGGTTCGACATGAGCTAAGTCGAGCCAGGTGCGCGGAAGATCCACAGATGCGGCCGGAGCATCGTTCATGCGGCCGCGCGCGACTCCGGCTCCGGCGGCGATAAGGGGGACGCGCACGGACTCCTCCCACGGATAAACTTTGCCGATCCAATCGTGCGAGCCGCAGGTGAAGCCGTTGTCGCCCAGGAAGAATACGATCGTGTCATTCCAGAGTCCGTGCCGGTCGAGTTCCGCGATCAGGCGGCCGATGGCCTCGTCCATGTGCGTGATCACGGAGTAATAGAGATTCCAGTCGTACTTTAGGCCGCCCGGCGGGTGCGCGGGCGGCGCGATGGAAGCGGCGTCCTTGCCGGCATAGAGATCGGTGTAGCGCGCTTCGGCGTACCACGGAGTGTGCGGCGCGTTGTAAGCCAACCACAGGAAGAGCGGCTGCTCGCCGGCTTGGCGCAAGCAATCGAGCGCCGCGTTCGTCAACAGGTCCGTGATGTGCCCGGGCGTTTCGGTGGGCTGGCTGTCCAGGCCGCGGCACAGTTTCGGGTTTCGGTAAACGCTACCACCGCCCGGCAGCCAGAGCGGCGCGCGGGCGAAACCGCATTCCCGCGGCGGATTCGCGATGTGCCACTTGCCGACCAGCACGGTGTCGTAGCCGGTGCGGCGCAATTGCTCGACCACCGTCGGCCCCAGTCCTTCGCGGAAGCGAATCTGACCGTTGCTGATGAGGCCGTTTTGGTAGGTTTCAAGGCCCGAGAGCAGGATGCCGCGGCTCGGCGCGCACTGCGACGTGCTGATCTGGGCATTGGAAAAGCGCACGCCCCGCGCGGCCAAACGGTCCAGGTTGGGCGTATGTATGTGGGGATTACCGGCGGCGCCCAGGCATTGATAGTGGTGGTCGTCGCTGAGGATGAACAGGATGTTTGGGCGCCTGCGGGGAGCGGCCATGAGCGGTGCAGCCATCGAGGCCAGCAACTCGCGGCGGGTGCAGGAGCTAGGCATGGGACCTCCTACTTCACGCGTTTCAACCATCCGCGCGGATTGAAAGTCATACCGAATTTTTCGCGCGAGCCGTCAATGATGAATTCAGGATGCGCGGCCACGAATTCGTCGACCGCTTCCATCGGACCGGGACCGTGGTGCGGCAGGATCGGATGCCCGTTAAAGTGCGTATCCTCCACCACCAGGTACATTCCGGGCGAGACCAGCGGGCTGTATAACGCGAGTTCTCTGGCGACATGGGCTTTGCTGTGGTCCGAATCGAGCGCCACCATGACTCTTTCGCCGGGCTTGATGGAATCACGAATTTTCCGGATGATTTCGCCCGATGTTGAGGAGCCCAACAGAAACTGGATGCGCTCGTGCGGCGGCTTGCCCGGATAGTCTTCGATGTCCACCGTGATGACACGTCCGTGCTTCATGAGGTCGAAAACTGACGCGTAGAAGAACGAGCTACCGCCCTTGTATGTTCCGGTTTCCACCAGCACGTCCGGTTTTGTTTCAGCGAAAATCTCCTGGTAGGTCCATGTGTCCAGCGGGCACTTCTGCGTGGGGATGCCCAGCCAGGACGTGTTGTTGAAGGTCGTCGCGCCGTTGGCGTGATACCAGCGGTGGAACGCCGCCACAACGCGCTCCGGAGCGCGCAAGTAGCTGGTGGACCCCCAGGCGCCGAGGACGGCTCCGGCCAGGGCGGTCGAGACGGCTATCAGGACGGTGGCTCTGGTTTTCATAGGTGCGGATGAACCATTGTATCCGCCGGACTACTACAATGTAAGTTCGTCTCGCCGGGACATCACCATGAGGAAAACCGTGTTTCTATTCGCATGCGCCATGGCCATGAATGCCGCTTCACAGAACAACCCGCTGTTGGAGAAGGGCTTCCGGATTCCGTTTGATCGCATCAGGGCCGAGCACGTCGAGCCCGCCATCACGCAATTGCTCGCAGAGGCCAAGGCTAAGCGCGACGCCTATGTCGCCAGTACCGCGCCGCGCACTTACGCCAACACGATGACCGCGTTCGAGGACATACAGGAAGACTTGGACCAGACCATGGGCATCGTGCGGCACCTGGAGAGCGTGGCCACCACGCCCGCCCTGCGTGCCGCCGTGACGAATGTGCTGCCCAAGTACACGGCCTTCGTCTCGAGCATCCCGCTGGACAAGGAGATCTACGCGAAAATCAAGGAGTTTTCCGTTACGCCTGAAGCGAAGGCGCTCACCGGGCCGCGCAAGCGATTCCTCACCTGGACGCTCGACGAGTTCCGGCGCAATGGGGCCGAGTTGGGCGAAGCCGATAAGGCCAAGTTGCGCGCCATCAGCGTCGAGATGAGCCAACTGCGCAAGCGCTTCTCCGATAACGTGCTCGATGCGACCAACGCGTTCGAAATCGTCGTGAAGGACGACACGCTGCTCGCCGGACTGCCCGAATCGGCACGCGCCGCCGCCCGGGAAAGCGCCAAGCGCAAAGGAGTGGAAGGATGGCGCTTCACGCTGCAGGAGCCGAGTTTCCGCGCCGTGATGACTTATCTGGACGACGCCGGCATTCGCGAGCGCATGTACCGCGCTTATAACGGCCGCGCCGCAGGCGGAGCCAGCGACAACGTAGCCATCATGAAGCGGATTCTCGAGTTGCGCCGCGAGCGGGCGCGCCTGCTCGGCTACAGGAATTTCGCCGACTTCACGGTCGAGAACCGCATGGCGAAGAACGGCGACCGCGTGCGGGAATTCCTGGCGACGCTCGACCGGAAGACCCGCCCGTTCTATGACAAGGAGACTGCGGAGATCCTGGCCTTCCGGCGCTCCATCGAAGGCGACAAGGCGCCCGCGCTTGCGCCCTGGGATATCCTCTACTACGCCGAGAAGATGCGCAAGGCGCGTTACGACTTCGACGAGGAGGCTGTCCGCCCTTACTTCCCGATGGACAGTGTGCTGAAGGGCATGTTCGAACTGGTGCACCGTCTTTACGGGATCACCGTGACGAAGGCGGACGGCGTGCCGGTGTGGAATCCCGCCGTGCAGTACTTTGAAGTGCGCGATGCGGACGGCAGCTTGCTCGGCTGCTTCTATGCCGACCTGTATCCGCGGGAGGACAAGCGCGGAGGGGCTTGGTCCGACGGCCTAATAACCGGCGGTCCCATCGACGGCACCTTCAAACCGCACCTGGGAGCCATCAACGGCAACATGACGCCGCCTGTCGGGGATAAGCCCGCTCTGCTCACACATCGCGACGTCGAGACTGTCTTCCACGAGTTCGGCCACCAGTTGCAGCACGTTTTGAGCCGCGTGCCCGTGCGCGGTTTGAACGAGGTGGCATGGGACTTCGTGGAACTGCCTAGCCAGATCATGGAGAACTGGACCTGGGAGCGCGAGTGCCTGAACCTGTTTGCGAAGCACTACCAGACCGGCGCTCCGCTGCCCGAGGACTTGTACCAGAAGATGAAGCGCGCGCGCACGTTTCGTGCCGCCTACGCGCAGATGCGGCAATTGTCACTTGGTGTGGTGGACATCGGCCTACACGTCGATTACGAACAGCAGCGCGATGGCGACATTTTGGCTTACGCGCGCCGGGTGTTTCAGCGCTACACGCCCGCGCCTGTGCCGGAGGACTACGCCATGATCGCGAGCTTCAACCACATCTTCTCGGGCGGTTACGCCTGCGGCTACTACTCCTACAAATGGGCCGAAGTGCTCGACGCGGATGCGTTCACGCGCTTCCAGAAGGAAGGCATCTTCAGCCGCAAGGCGGGCATGGCATTCCGGCGCGAGATCCTGGAGAAGGGCAACACGGAAGATCCGGCCCAACTGTTCCGAAACTTCATGGGACGCGATCCGGATGCGGATGCACTGATGAGGCGCAACGGATTGACCGCGAAGTAGTCCGGCTTCAGCCCGGCAGAACAAACCTGTCGCCGGTCTTCTTCTGCCACTCGGTGAGCCTGGCGCGGAGGTGGCGGTCGCTGGTCGTGCCGTAAAGGTTGTTCATCTCGCCCGGATCGCGGCGGCGGTCGAACAGCAGCGACTGATCGGTGTCGTACAGGACCAGTTTCATGCCTTCCGGCGAGATAACCGTACGGCCGCTGGGGCCTTCCCCACTGTCTTTGACGTCGCCGGTCCATTCGAGAAAAACGTAGTTGTCCGGGCGGACGGCGCCTGCCAGTTGCGGAACGAGGCTTTGGCCGGGGAGTCCGGCGGCGGCGTCTTTGCGCCCGAGCAAATCCAGAAGCGTGGGGACGAGGTCAATGTGGCTCACCGGCTGCTGGACATGCAACGGCCGCTGGCGACGGAAGGGTACACGCATCAACAGCGGCACGCGTACAGCTTCTTCGTACATCACCTGCTTGGCGTACATGCTGTGGCTGCCCATCATGTCACCGTGGTCGGACGTGTAGACAACGACGGTGTTTTCTGCTTGTCCGGAGACGTCGAGCGACCACAGAATTCGCGCCACGGCCTGATCCACCAGCGAGCAGAGTCCCGCGTAGTTGCGTATCAGGCGGCGCCATCCGGCTTCGCCGCCGGGTTGCTTGCTCTGCTCGCGCCGGCGCTTGTACCAGGCGGGCTCGGAAGTGTTGGGGATGCCGGGATAGTTCGCGGGAAGCTCGATCTCGCGTTCTTCATGAAGGTCGTTGAACCGGCTGGTGAACGGCATGTGCGGCTCCAGCGTGTTGACGAAAAGCATCCAGGGTTCGCGCCGGTTTTCGATGATGAAGCGCGAGGCCTCCTGCGCCAGGTAGGAAGGCTTGGTGTGCTCGACGGGCAACGAGACGGCGAAGTTGCGGGAGAAGTTGTTCTTGGCGTCGGGCTGGTAGCCCAGACGGCGCAGAAACTCGTGGTAAGTGCTGCGTGCGCCGCGGTCGCGACCTGCCGAGAAGTACGCGGTGTACTCTTCGATGGACCTCCACTGTTCGAAGCCGTGCTGCGCGAAGATCTCATCACCCAGGTGCCACTTGCCCATGTAACCTGTGCGGTACGCAGAATCGGCAACGAGTTCGGGCAGCGTGCGGGTTTCACCTCGAAGTGGAATGTTGTTCTTGACGCAGCCGGAAGTGTGTGGCCACAGGCCCGTCATCACGGTGGAGCGGCTCGGCGTGCAGACCGGCTGGCTCACATAACAGCGGTCGAACACGACGCTTTCCGCAGCCAGCCGGTTCATGGCGGGCACACGATAGCGGGTGTTGCCGTACGCGGCCATCGTGTCGGCGCGCTGCTCGTCCGTCCACAAAAACAACAGATTCGGCTTGTCGCCGGGCTTTCGTTGCGAGCGGAGCAATGCCGGCGCGGCGGCGGTTTGTACGAATTCGCGGCGTGTAAGCATGCGCGGAACCTCCTCAGGCTAATTCGAAGCAGACGACTTCGTGAACCGGCACGCGGCCGAGCGTCACTTCGACGCCCCCGTCCGTGCCCGGCTGCACCTTCAGATTCTCACCCGCCACGACGGCCCGGGCAGCGGCGGGCTTGACGGGCAGGTTCAAGCGGATGCGAACGTTCGTGAGGGGAATCGGATCGTCATAAAAATCTGGATGCTTGGGCGCGCGGCGCACGGCGGAGAAGTTCACTACGTGGACCATGTAGCGCTCGCGGCGTCCGGTGCCAGCCGCCTGGTGGGTGAGGGTCACTTCCGTGCTCAGGGGCGCATCGGATTCCACCAGCGGTGTGCCAAGCAACCGGCGCATCACGTATTGGAAAGCCTGCCGGTAAACCCAATAGCCGCGCGTGAAGTAACTGGTGCCGAGTGGGAACGCGAACAGCGCTACGGGGCCGCCGCGCGCGATGGCGGCGTAATCGGTTGCATGATCGAAAGGCGTCTGCGCGTGGCTGGTGTAATGTTGCGGGCTGCGCTGAAACGATGGTTCTCCCAGCGCCGCGAGTACTTCGGCCGGAGCCTCCGCTTTCCACTGCCCCGCGCCATCGTAAAGCGCGTATTCGTACGGAGGGATGTCGCCCGTGAAGCCTGCGCGCGGGATCATGTACGCCGGTTTGAACGGCGAGGCGCCCTTGTATTGCAGGCCGAATGGCTCTAACCAGCTTTGCCCGCTTCCTGTGAGAACGCCCGCCTGGTTCGAAACCAGAATACCTCCGCCCGAGGAGGCATACTTGACCAGGCGCGCGGCCAGTTTCGCATCCACCTGCAACTCGTCCGGCAGCAGGACGACAGCGTAGCGCTCCCAGGGCGCGTCCGGCTCGACGACGTCGAACTGGATGCGCGATTCGATCAGCAGTTTCGAAATGCCGAAATTCGCTTCCGTAGAGACGTTTTCGAGGGGCAGACCTCCAGTGATGATAGCGGCCTCGGTAACCGGCGCCGCACCTTCCAACCACGGCTCCAGCGCCTTGATACGCGCGTAAGACTTGCCGATGACGTGGTAGACGGCAGGGTCCAGTTTCCCGCTGGGGGGCATCTGATCGCCGATGTCGCAGCGCGCGGCGTTGGCCACAATGCCGGCCAGTTCGACATCGAGTTGCGCCGGGAGTTTGAGACCGCCGAAGTCGGCCCAGGACGAATGGAAACGGCCGGTCATTCCGTAGCTGGTCAGACCCGAGGTGCGCGTGTAGCGCACCAGGGTGGGAAAGTAGTAATAGCCCCAGCCGGAGGTAGGCAGAGCCTCGATGTCGATGTTGTCCATGTGCGGAACGCGCTCGGCGAGGCCATAGACGCACTGGCCGTTGTAGTCCACCTGGCAACCGGGGCGAGTTTCGCGCACCGTGTTCGTGGCGCGCCGCAAGAAAGAGATGTGGAGATCCTGTTTGTGGCGGCGTTGCACCTTGGTGTCGAACGGGTCCAGCCCATTTGCGCGCAGCGCGTCGAGACAGCGGCGGCAGAAGCACTCGCCGGCGATGGGCACAGGCATATCGAACCAGGCGCCGTCCAACTCGTAGCGGGAAACGAACTCGCGAGTGTGCTTCAGCATCAGTTCGACGAAGTCGTCATGAGCCAGGCATAGGGCGGTCCAGCGGGGCGTCTGGTCGAATTTCGGCAGGTAGTTGGTACGGTCTCGCTTCACCACCAGCCAGTCGGCGTGATGTTCGGCCAGGTAGTTGTCCCAAGTGGTGCAGTAGTAGGCGTAGACGGCGATCTTGCGCTGGCGGCAGGCCTTTACTTGAGCGCCGAGCAGGTCAAAGCTCAGTCCGGGATGCACGGGGCCATACTGGCTGGGGTAGTAGAAGTATCCGTGCATGTCTTTGGCGAAGACCACGATCGAGTCAACGCTGGCGGCCGCGAGGCGGTCGCCGAACTCGTTGGCATCAAATTTGTCGCCGATCTTCGTGACGTACTGAGAGTTGTGGAAGTCCAAATGGATCTTGCGCCAGGGGCGGTTGGGCATGGCCGCCTGCCGGGGGTCGATCCATATCCTGCGGCCGTTCACGCCGGCGGCACTGGCCGCGACTATGCCCGCTAGAAGGAATTCACGTCTGTCCAAGCCGTGCATCGATGCTCCTTACCGAAGCCCGAATTATACAGCAAGGAGCACCGTCTGCCTCAGGTTGGTCCGCGGGGAAAGCCTATTTTGTGCGATGCACAACCGGCCGGACGCGCGCCGGCCGCTGGTGCGATTGCATCATCTGTTCGAGTTGGGCTTCCGGAACGCGGAACGAGACCTTGGCAACCTTGCCTTCAGTCTTCAGGTCCAGCGTTTCCAGCGCGGCCGCGAGGCCCGGTGCCTGGACGCCCTGCTGGTTCATCTGGGCGAGGTTGGCCAGGAAGCGGACGACGTCGGCCAGCGCCGCGGCGTCCTTGTCCGAACGGGTGACGGCTTCGGCAGTGATCTTCACGCCGTCGGTGAAGTCCGCGCCGCCGCTGACTTGCTCGATGGCCTGAAACGCATTGCCTTTCATCGCGCCGCTCATGTTGGAGTCGGGAACCCGCCCCGCCATCTCGGCCACGGGAACGACGGACACCATCCACGCGTGATGCGTCGCGCTTAATTGCGCGGCCTTGCCCTCAAGGGCCGGATCCAACGAAACAGCCTGCGCGCGCTGTTCGATCGCATTCTTCACCTTCTGGATGTCCCCTGCGATTGCGACGGAGCCGCTAAGGAAAGCGACGGCCACGGATTGGCGAGTCTTGTTGTTAGGAGGCGAAAGGAGGAGTGGGACGCCTTGATAATCCTCAATCGCGGCACCTTTCTCTCTTGTACTGGCCAGGATCGCCTGGATATTGAAGCGTCCGCGAGCCAATACCACCCCATCTTTGTGTCCCTTGCCGGCTCCGGATGCGGCGACCAGGATCTCGTCCACATCGCGGGTCGGATCGAAGCCGGTGGCCGAGACGAACGTCTGGAAATCCTTGTCGTCCGTTTTCATCCTGGACAACAGGAAACGACCGAACGGCGTGACTTTTCCCTGGTCAACCTGGACTCCAGCCAGGAAACGTGTGCCGGCCGGTGCCAAATGCAGGAGTTCGCGGTCGGCCGCTGAAGCCATGGCCGCCGCCAAAGTCGCGAGCACAAGGACTGTTCGAAGGGTCCGCATATCGCTCTCCTCACTCAGTCTTTACGACGTCGCAACTCGAAAAGTTCCCGGTTTCGACGGGGACCTGCCCCACCACCCGAATGCCAAAGCCCTCCAGCCCCATGATCTTGCGGGGATGATTTGTCATGAGGCGAATGGTTTTCAGGCCCAGGTCCGACAGAATCTGGGCACCTACGCCAGTTTCATATTGCAGCAGCCTGCCGCTGTCCGGCATGCGGTAATAGGGCAGGTTGCGGTCATGCACGATGAGCCGTCCAGGGCCGCTTCCGCTCTTGTCCATCCGAGGGGCCGGCTTGCCCTGGTGTAGATAGACCAGCACGCCGCGACCTTCGGCGGCGATCATCCTCATGCTCTCGTCGATCAACCTCCGGCAATCGCATTGCGCCGAGCCGAAAACGTCGCCGAACAGGCAATGGCTGTGCATCCTCACCAGCACGCCCTCCTGGCCGCGAACATCCCCCTTGATGAGTGCGATGTGGGCTCCCGCGTCCACCTTGGAGGAGTAGGCCAAGGTGCGAAATTCGCCGTATTGCGTGTTCAGACGGCCTTCCGCCAAGTGTGAAACGAACTGCTCGTGCTGCAGACGGTACCGGATGATGTCCGCCACCGAGATCATCTTGATCTGGTGCTTCTGACAGAACTCTTCGAGTTGCGGCACCCTCGCCATCGTTCCGTCTTCGTTCATCACCTCGCAGATGACGCCGGCGGGCTTCAGTCCCGCCATACGCGCCAGGTCTACGGCAGCCTCGGTTTGACCCGCGCGCACGAGCACGCCACCTTCACGGGCCCGCAAAGGGAACGTATGGCCTGGGCGGGCGAGGTCCTCGGGACCAGAGGCGTCCTTCATGATCACCTGGACGGTGAGCGCCCGGTCGTGCGCAGAAATGCCGGTGGTCACGCCCTCGCGCGCGTCCACCGATTCAGTGAACGCAGTTCCGAAGCGCGAGGTGTTTTCGGCCGCCATCATGCGCAGACCCAACTGGTCGCAGCGTTCCGGCGAAAGCGCCAGGCAAATGAGCCCGCGCCCGTGCGTCGCCATGAAGTTGATGGTCTCGGCGGTGGTAAGTTCGGCGGCTGCCGTCAGATCTCCTTCGTTTTCGCGGTCCTCGTCGTCAACCACGACAAGCATGCGTCCGGCTCGAAGATCTTCCAGCGCCTCCGGAATGGAAGCGAATGGCATAATATGCTTTACATTCACTATAACGCCCGGCTATGCAAGGCTTCCAACCATCCGAGTCCCGCGCCACCCGTACGGTGATCGGCATCGACGTCGGCACCAGCGGTGTGCGTGCGGTGGCCGTAAGCGAGGACGGCGAGGTCGTTGCCAGCGCGGCGCAATCTCTGAATGCGGCGCATCCTCTCCCCGACGGCACACATGAGCAGGATCCGGCGGACTGGTGGCGTGCGGTCTGTACGGTGGTGAGAGAGGTGGTGACCGAAAGCGGCGAAGTAGCAGGTGTGGCCGTTACCTCCACCTCCGGCTCGCTGGTTTTGGCCGATGAGGACGGCCGGCCGCTGCGGGCGGCTATGCTCTACGACGACCGGCGGGGAGAGCCGGGCGCGACGGGGTTGAGCGCGTCCTACTCGCTCGCCAAAGCACTCTGGGTGGCACAGCACGAAGGCGAATTGTTTAGCAGGGTGCGGCACATCCTGCATCCGGCTGATTGGCTTGCTTCGAGACTTACCGGAGAGTTCGGCATCTCGGATTTTTCCAACTGCCTCAAGTTGGGCTACGATCCGGCGGCGATGGATTGGGGTCCAGCGATCGAGATAAGCGGTATCCCGCGCGAGTTGTTGCCTCGTGTGCTGAGGCCGGGCGAGCGAACTGGAGTGGTGAAAGCGGGCGAGTCGGGCATGCCGGCCGGGGTGCCGGTTTTCGCGGGCGCCACCGACGGCATAGCCTGCCTGATTGCTTCAGGGGCGAACTCGAACGGCGCACTCAATACGACGCTGGGGACCACGCTGGTGTGGAAGGCGCTGAGCGCCACGCGCGCCGAACAGCGCAGCGGCATCTACTCGCACCTGCATCCGTCGGGACTGTGGGCACCGGGGGCGGCCAGCAATTTCGGCCCGGGCAGCATCAGGAGCGAGGACCCGCCGCTCACGCCCGAGCAGCGCGAACAACTGGCGCAGCCATACTTTCCGGCGCCGGTGGTGTGCTACCCGCTGGCTGGTTGCGGCGAGCGGTTCCCCTTCCAGAATCGCGATGCGATGTCGTTTTTCGAAGGCCGCCCGCACTGTCGAGGAGAATGGTGCGCGGCGCAACTCCAGTCAATCGGTTTTGTCGAACGCTGGGGGTATGAAGTGCTTGCCGCAGCGGGCGTAACGCTTGGCGACACGATTTACACGAGCGGCGGCGGTGCGGCGCAAAGCGGGATCGTATCACAGATGCGGGCCGATATTCTGGGTCGCACGGTGGTACGCGCGGCGCAGCCGGGAGCCGCTTTCGGCGCGGCGGTGCTGGCGGCCACGGGAGCCTGGTATGGCGGCGATGTCATGGCGGCCACCGGCGCTATGACGCGGATCGTGGCGCGCTTCACGCCAAACGCGGAATTGGCGCCGCGCTACTGCGAAATCTACATGCAGTTCCGCGAAGCCTGCCGCCGGCGGGGGTACGGCCAGTGAGCGTGTGGAAGGCATGCGACCTGCGCGGGGTATATCCGCGCGATGTTTCGGCGGACCTCTATCGCCGCATCGGCCGTGCGCTCGCCACACGGCGGGACGTGGGTGCGCGGGTGCTCGTGGCGGGCGATTTTCGCCTCAGCACGCCGGAACTGAAAAGCGCGCTGATCTCCGGACTCGCCGCAAGCGGGGCGCGCGTCCTCGACGCCGGCCAGATCCCGACGCCCATCGCCTATTTCACCCACGGGCGCTTGGAAACGGATGCCGTCCTGATCGTGACCGCCTCGCACAACCCGCCGGACCACAACGGGCTGAAGCTGATGGTGGATCACTTCCCGCCTTCGCCGGGTGAGATCGAGGAACTGCGAGGGGCGAGCGAGCGCGGGGAGTTTCGCGATGAACCCGGGTCGGTGGAAAACGTGGACCTGTCGGGCGAGTATTGCGCCTGGATTCGCCGCCGCTGGGCCTCAATCCAGCCGGGGATGCATGTCGTGCTGGACGCGGGCAACGGTGCGGCGAGCGAAATCGGGCCGGCGTTGTTCGAATCGCTCGGATTTCGCGTGGAGCGGTTGTTCTGCGACATCGACGGGCGGTTTCCCAACCGTCCCCCCGATTCGGCGGTGGCCGCGAATCTGACGGCCCTGTGCGGCAAGGTTCGCGATACCGGAGCGCGTCTCGGCATCGCCTGGGATGGGGACGGCGATCGCGTAGCGTTTGTGGATGAGTCGGGCGGCGTGGCGTCGGCGGACGAGATGGCGGTGCTGCTTGTACGGCATCTGTCGCCTTCAGCGCAGGGGCGTCGCGTGGTTTACGATTTGAAACTATCGGACCTGGTGAGACGCGAGGCCGAACGAGCGGGTCTGGTCCCGTGCATGGAACGCAGTGGGCACGCATTCATCAAGAGCCGCATGATCCGGGAGCGCTGCGTGCTCGGCTGCGAAGCGAGCGGCCACTACTTCTTCGACGAACTCGACGGCGGCGACGACGGCATGTTCGGTGCCCTGTTGGTCGCGGATATGGTCGCGCGCGGCGGCGTGCTCGGCGAATTGCGCCGCACGGTTCCGCCTGTCTTTGCGACGCCGGACATACGTCTGCGCGGAGGTGCGCTGACCTTCGCCGAAGCGGCGGCGCGCCTGCACGCTTTACCGGGTATCGTCGGCGAGGTGACCATCGATGGCTTGCGTGTAGAAACCGCGGATGGTTTCATCCTGATTCGGAGTTCCGTGACCGAGACGGCGCTGACGTTGCGCATGGAAGGTCGAGACGCGGCGTCGCTGGCACGGCTTCGCTCAGCTTGCCTGTCGGCACTGCCCGAAATCCCCGCCCACTTGATCGGCGCGTAAATCGTATAACATCGGATGCATGGCAACGGGAACTCTGTCCACCCGCAGGGAATTCCTACTCTCGGCGGCGGCCGCCTCGGCGGCCTCAGACGCTCCGGCGGCCGAATACAGGCGCGGTGGAATGGTCTACCGCAGGCTTGGGAAAACCGGTCTGGATGTCTCCCTGCTCAGCTTCGGCTCGCACACCGATCCCAAGGATCGCTTGCCGGCAGGCCCAGGCAAAACCGTGCTTACCGAGGCCGGCCAGGCCCGCCGTGACCGCATCCTTGCCCGCGCATTCGACTTCGGTGTGAACCTGCTCGACGTTTACGCGAGCGAGGGTCAGTGGGAACCGGCCGAACGCATGGTGCGGGACCGCCGCGACAAGGTGCTCATATCGCTGGCGCACGAAGTAACACCTCAGGAGGTGGACCGCGCAGCGAAACTGTTCGGACACGTCGATCTCTACCGGTTTCACACCCCCGACATGTCCGACCAGGTTCTGCACGACTGGGACACGCTGCGCAAGGCCAAGGAGGCGGGGAAGGTGCGGGCCATCGGCATCGCCACGCACATCGAGAGCACGATGACGCGCGCGCTAGACGAACTCGACGACCTCGACTTCATCTTCTTCCCGTACAACTTCATACACGCCCGCGCGGATTACAGCAAATTCCTGCCGCACGCAGTATCCAAGGGCATCGGATTGATCGCCATGAAACCACTAGCCTCAGGTTCCATCATGCGCCTGGACCCTCGCGCGCGGACGGGCACCGCGCCGGAATTCGAAAAGCTCCAGTTGTGGCAGAGCCGGAACCGGCCAATCCTGCCGGCGGCGGTGGCGGAGTTGACCAAGAGCCTGGACCGCATGCCGGATGAAACGCTCTGCATGGCGGCGATGCGATTCGTTTACGCGAAGGCGTTCATCGCCACGGCCATCACCGGGATGTTTGAGATGCAGTTGCTCGAAGACAACTACAAAGCGCTGGAGCGTTACACGGAGACCAAGCCTGTGGAGACGGCCGCGCTGAACGCCGCTCGGGAATTGGCGCGAGCCTGGGGAGCGCAGTGGCTGCCGGGAGACTACCAATGGCTGGAGGAACAATGGCGCGGTTGATTCTGTTTTTCGCTCTGTTGCCGTTCACGTGCGCCGCACAGGACGAGCAGTTCAAACAGGCCGGAGTTTGCGCGCGGTGCCATGTGATCTCGGTGGTGGAATGGTCCATGTCCAAGCACCGCGCTATGGGGGTCGGTTGCGTCGAATGCCACGGCGCGAGCCAGGGTCACGTAGTTGACGAACGCAACAATGTGAAGCCGGATAAGCTGCCGCGCGAAAAGGCGATCGCGGCCCTTTGCAATTCCTGCCACGACAAGCCACGGAAGCGGCAAGACTGCCAAAGCTGCCATCACGTACACGCGCTTGTCGATCCGAATAAGCCCGCCAAGGTTACCGACGTCGCAGCCGCCGCTCCAACCCCGGTGCGCCGCGCGCCGGATGTTCGCGGCCTGCCCCGGAAGATCACCATTGCAGGCATCGAAATGGTGCTCGTCGAAGGCGGCGAGTTCGACATGGGTTCCGAGCGGTGGCCGAACGCGAGGCCGGTGCACACTGTCCGCCTGAGTCCGTACTACATCGGCGTTGCCGAGGTGAGCGCCGTCCAGTGGCGCGCGGTGATGGGCACTGATGTTGGAGCAGGGAAAGACGGCGCAGGTGCGGTGTCGAACGTGTCGTGGTTCGACTGCCAGGAGTTTGTGAAGCGATTGAATGCGGGCGCGCCGGGTCTTGGCCTGCGGCTCCTCACCGAAGAGGAGTGGGAGTTTGCCGCGCGCCGTGCCCGCACGCTGGGCCTGACGCAGATGCTCGGCGGCGTCTGGGAATGGACCGGGAGCGATTACCGCCCCTATTTTAACCATAATGCCGAGCCGGCACGGTTGAAAGTACTGCGCGGCGGAAGTGATGCCGACACGCCGGATTTGCGCGACGAGGCGTTCCGTCATGGCGAGCGGCCCGACCGGAGGTTGCGCTGCAACGGCCTGCGCCTAGCGAAGGAGGTTCAAGCCAAGTGACGAGGCGAACGCTCCTGGCCGCTCTCGCGGCGCCCCTGCCGCCGGTGTGCGTCGTCGACACGCACACGCACTTTTATGACCCTAGCCGGCCCCAGGGCGTCCCGTGGCCGTCCAAGAGCGAGACGACGCTCTACCGCACCGTCCTTCCCGCGGACTTCAAGAAAGTCGCCGAACCGCACGGCGTGAAGGGAACCGTGGTGATCGAGGCGAGCGCCTGGGTGGAGGACAATCAGTGGGTTCTCGACCTGGCGGCGCGCGATCCGTTCCTGCTCGGGGTGGTTGGCCACCTGGATGCCGGCAAGCCGGAGTTTGCTCGAAACCTGGCGCGGTTCCACCGTAATCCTCTGTTTCTCGGAATACGCGCCGGGGGTGCCGCGATCACAGAGGCTTGGAATGGCGCGGCGTATGTCGAGGATTACCGGCGCCTCGCCGATGCCGGCCTCGAACTGGATGTTTTGGTGGCGGCCGCCTCGCTCCCGGATGTCGCGCGCCTTTCGGATCGTGTTCCCAACCTGCGCATAGTGATCAACCATCTGCCCGGCGCAACACCCCCGGCCGCGTCTGTGCTGAAGGAACTGGCCGCGCGCAGCGCAATCTTCGTGAAAGTGTCGGCGGTGCTGCGTCGCATCGACGGCCGCGTTGTGGAAGACTTGGGTCTCTATCGGGACAGCCTGGATGCTCTCTGGGGAAGCTTCGGCGAAGACCGGCTGATATACGGCAGCGATTGGCCGGTGTCGGCGCGCTTTGCGAGTTACGCGTCCGTCATTGGGCTAGTGCGCCGGTATTTCGAAGGCAAAGGTCGCGAAGCTTGCGAGAAATACTTCTGGCGCAATTCGCGAACTGCCTACCGCTGGCGCGACCGCGAAGGTCGCGCGGCTTGTACACTGGAAAAGTGATGACCAGCCGAGAGAGAGTTCTGGCGGCGCTCGCGCACAAGACGAGCGACCGCGTCCCCGTCGATTTTGGAGGCACCTTCGTTTCAGGCATCCACGTGAGCGTAGTCGCCGCTCTTCGCGATTATTACGGTCTTGAGAAGAGGCTGGTGAAGGTGATCGATCCCGGCCAGATGCTGGGGGAGGTCGAGGAGGATCTGAAGCAGGTGCTCGGGGTCGACACGGAATGCGTTCTCCGCAGCACAACACGCTACGGGTTCCCGAACCGCGATTGGAAGCCGTGGCGCATGCCTGATGGGTTGGAAGTGCTGGTGCCTGGCGGATTCAACGTGACGCGCGGGCCTGCCGGTGAAATTCTGATGCACCCCGGCGGCAACATCGCTAACCCGCCCAGCGCCGTGATGCCCTCGGACGGTTTTTTCTTCGATAACATTGAGCGCCAACCGGAGATCGACGAAGACGCGCTGGACCCGCGCGACAACCTGGTGGACTTCCAGCCGCTGAGCGAAGAGGAACTGCAGTTCCTCGAAGCCAGCGCGCGGCGCGCTCGCGCGACCGGCCGGGCGGTGATCGGCAGCTTCGGCGGCACCGCTCTCGGCGACGTCAGCCACATTCCGGGCCCCGCGCTGGTCAGCCCTCGCGGGATTCGCAGCGTGACGGAGTGGTACATGTCGACGCGTATGCGGCGGGAGTACATGCACGCGGTCTTCGACGGGCAGTCCGCCGTGGGGCTGGCCAACCTGCAGCGCATCGCCAAACGGTTCGGCGATGCGATCGACGTGATCAACCTTTGCGGCACGGATTTTGGAACCCAGAAATCTACATTTTGCTCGGTCGATACCTTCCACGAACTGTGGGCGCCGTATTACAAGCGGATCATCTCCTGGATTCACCAGAACACCGCGTGGCGCGTGTTCAAACACTCTTGCGGAGCGGTGGCGAAGCTGATTCCATCCCTGCTCGATTGCGGCTTCGACATCCTTAATCCGGTGCAATGCTCCGCCGCCGGGATGGATCCGCGGAAGTTGAAGGACAAGTACGGACGCGAGATCGTGTTCTGGGGCGGCGGGGTGGATACGCAAAGCACGCTTCCTTTCGGCACGCCGGATGATGTTCGCGAGCAGGTGAAGCAGCGGCTCGAGGTGTTCTCACCTGGCGGCGGCTTCGTTTTCAACACGGTACACAACGTGCAAGCCGGCACGCCCGTGCGGAACTTCGTTGCGATGATCGAGGCGCTGCGCTAAAGCGCTACTTCGCGAACTTGCGATAGAGCTTAACGGCCTGCCTTTCGGTTATTCCGGAGCCGATGACCAGCCGTGCGCGCGCCCGGGCGGTTTCGCCGGCTTTGATGGTGCGGCCGAATTGAGCCAGATACATCGAGAAGTGCCCCTCTTTCTGATGTGGTGTGGCGACGGCGTAGCTGTCGCTGCGCGGGGCCATCAGGACCGCTGTCAAGCCCGTGTCTGGATTCCGCCGCATGCCTAAAGGACAAGCGATCGGTGGGCGGATGGCCCACTGCACGGGACTGGGCGGAATGGCCCAGCGGCCGTCGCGGATGACCTCGAGTGCCGCTTCGTCGCGCGGGAACATCTGCCAGACACCCTGGCTTTGCTCGGCCGTGAGAAATACCGGATGCTTCGGCGTCTCCTGCGCGTACACGAGCGAACTGGTGAATTGCGGCGCGAAATAGGAGGCCAGGAAGGACTCGAAGTCCACGAGATCGGCAGTAGCCTTCACCGTGGTCTCGACGTCGAAGGTGTCGCGCGCCGACCAACGGTAGTGCGCTTCCATCACAAACGGCCGGTCGCTCGCCGGGGGCCAATGCACCTTCGCCGATCCGTCGCCAAGCAGTTCGGCCTCGCTTGGCCAGTCCCACGCCCCGCCGCCATAGCGGTGGTTCCTGGTGAAGACACGATAGTGGCCGCAGAGGCCGTAGGCGCGCGAGACGGCGGCGCCCGAAGGAACGTGTCCCACCTCACCCAAGCCGAACGACTTGCCACCCGCGCGGAGCTTGCCGCGCACGACGCCCGTGTCGAAGGTGAATTCACCTCCCGAACCGGCTCGGAAACGCAGCGCGGAAGGCGGAGCGGCGAAGGTCGACGCATGAAGCCCGGCGGTCACCGAAACGAGGAAACTACGTCGCGAAGTCATGGTTTTTGGTACTCCACTACCAGAATGGTCATATCGTCGCTTTGGACTGCGCCCGCGCTGAAGCCGGCCACCTCCTGGCTGAGCGCATCGAGAATCTCGTTACAGCGACGCTGTGCATTCAGCCGGAGGCACTCGCGCACGCGGCGCTCGGAGAAGTACTCGCCTGCCTGGTTGCGCGCTTCCGAAATCCCGTCGCTGTGAATCAGGATCTTGCTGCCGGGCGCCAGGCGTGTTTCCGAGACGGGGTATTCGGAATCTTCCAGCATGCCGACGGGTGTGGCGGTCGAGTCCAGCACGGCCATAGTGCCGCCTGGATCTATCACGACAGGGGGACAGTGTCCAGCGTTGATCCAGTGCATAGTGCCGTCGCGGGCGATGCGGCATGAAAACAACGTGGCGAACTTCTGTCCCTCGGTCCGCTCGCAAAGAAATGCATTCAGGCGCTGGGGCATGGCAGCGAGTTTGTCGACATCGGCGGCTTCGCCGAGGAACGCACCCTGGATCAAGGATGCCAGTAGCGCGGAACTGGCGCCCTTGCCTGAAACGTCGGCCACGATTAAGCTCCAGGCGTCCGGGCCGGAGGGCCGGACGTCGAAGTAGTCGCCGCCGACCTGGTCGCAGGGCAGGGTGGCCCCGGCGGCACGCAGCCAGCCAGTCTTTGGGAGATGACGCGGCAGCAGGCTTTGCTGAATCTGGCGCGCGATGCGCAACTCTTCCTCAAGGCGCTGCCGGGCGCGGCTCTCTTCGAGCAGGCGCGCGTTCTCGATGACAGCCGAGGCTTCAAGCGCCAGTGTTTCGAGTAATTCGCGGTTGCCCCAGTCCAGATCCGCCGCCCCTGCGCGGGAATCGAGGTACAGGACGCCCACTGTCTCATCAGGCCAGGAATCGCTGCCCGATTGCGCGGCCGTGGCCGCCGAGCGTGGACGCACCAGCGGCACCGCGACTACGCCGCGCAGTTCCAGATCCGCCACTGTGTGCCCGGCCTCCGCCTGCGGCGCTCCCGGTGTGAAATCCATCGACAGAAACTTGCTCCGGGTGAGCAACGCACGATAGATCAGGCTTCTGGGCACGCGTAGTTCATCTCCCGTGAGCGGTTGGCCGCGCCTGTCTCGCGCCACGCGCACGTTCAGGGTGTCGCCGGCGGCAAGAAGCAGGAAACCCCGCTCGGTGTGCGTGATCCGCAGGGCGGCGTCAACCACGGCGGCGAGCACGTCGTCGCTGGTGAGAGAGGTCTCGACGGCGCGGGCCACTTCCACGAGCGCGCCTAGTTGCGCGAGAGCCGGCGAGCCTACGGTGGCCTCTCCCGAGGGCGTCAGAATGCGCCCTAGCAGGCGCTGCACCTCCTCGTCCACGAATGTGAAGACCAAGCGGTAGGAGTCTTCATGGCCGAAATGGATCTGGTCGGCGTTCAGCAGGCGTTGGCGGGTGACGCGCGCGCCGTTGACGAAAACGCCCGACCGGCTGTCGACGTCCCGGACGTAGTAGCCTTGCGCGTCGGCTTCGATCACCGCGTGGTGGCGCGAGATGCGGCTGTCCCGCAACACGAGATCGTTGTCTGGTTGCCGTCCGACGCAGAATGGAAGCTTTGCGAGGGCAACACGCGCGCGGCTTCCACCCGGACTGAATACAAACAGAGCCGCTGGTTTTAAAGCGCGCGGGAGGCTTGCCTCGGGGTTCATCGGCGGGTGCGGCTGTCGGGGGCGGTCTTCGGCGGGGCCTCGACAGGCGCCGCTGCCGTCAGATTCGCAATCTCCTGGGTTCGCAACGCCTGGCAATGCGGGCAGTATCCGCCTACCTCGGTGCGCGCGATGACGACTTGAAACCCAAAGTGGTCCTCGATCTGCCGCCGGAGACGCTGCAGCGGTTCGCCATAGAACTCCTCCACCCGGCCGCAGCGTAAGCAGATGACGTGCGCGTGCTCCTGCTTCATGCGCGTCTCGTAATAATGCTGCCCGCCGACCTGGTGCATCAAGTCGAGTTCGTCCACCAGCCCGGTTTCTTTCAACATGCGGATCGTGCGGTAGACGGTTACGCGGTTGAGTTTCGGGTCGAGCTCCTTTGCCAGTTCATAGAGGTGTTCGGCGTCCAGATGCTGGCCCGATTGGTCGATCAGATCCAACAGGATGCGCCGCTGGCGCGTCAACCGGACGCCTCTCTGCTTGAGTGACCCTTTGATGCTGTCTGCGGACATGAGCCGTTGATGCCACTCTAACAGATGGGGGCGGGGCTTGCTACAATCACCTTTCGGATGAACGACCAGGTTTGCAGGAAGTGCGGAGGTACGGGTTGGATTGTAACGGAGCAGGATGGCCTGACGGCCGCCGAGCGGTGTGATTGCGCGGCAGCCGAGCGTATGCGCACCATCGAGGAGAACGCCGGCATCCCGCCGCTTTACAAGAATGCATCGCTGGACAATTTCGTGCTCCCGCAAGACAATCCGACGGCCCACCGCGCCTTGGCAGGGACGCTGCTCACTGTGCGGTCGTACGCTCGCGAATTCCCCAACACAGAGAAGCCGGGGCTGTTGCTGATCGGCGAGCCAGGCACGGGGAAAACGCACCTGGCCGTGGCGGCGCTCAATATTCTGATTTCCCGCGGCTTTGAAGGACTGTTTTTCGACTATCAGAATTTGCTGGAGCGTATCCGGGCGGGCTACGATGCCGCGAGCGGCCAGAGCGATCGCGAGGCTTACCGCACGGCATTGGACGCGGAGATTCTGTTGCTGGATGATCTGGGTGCGCACCGCGTCACCGATTGGGTGGAAGACACCGTGACGTCCATCGTCACCTATCGCTGCAACAACCGGAAGCCGCTTATCGCTACGACGAACCTGCCGGATCCGGACGCGGGAAGCACGGTGGTGGAACGCGGCGCGGGCGCCGGAATGAAGGTGTACGCGCGCGTGACGCTCGCCGAACGCATCGGCATTCGGGCGCGGTCGCGGCTGTTCGAAATGTGCCGGGTGATCCGTATGCCGCAGGTGGAAGACTACCGCCTGCGCCGCCCGCAGCGTTGATCAATGCATGGGCCGCCGCTTGGGCAAACGGAGAGCCAACCACTGCCGGCAAGAGCGAGGCAGGACGCCGGACAACCAGACGACGAATTTGTACCTGACCGACGGCACTACGAACAGCTTGCCTTTGTCTAGCCCCCGCAGCGATTCCTCCACCACGAAATCGGCATCAAACCACCAACTTTTTGGGATAACGCTGCGGTCCATGTTGGCAACGTCGTGAAACTCGGTATAGGTGAATCCGGGGCACAACGCCTGCACACGCACCGGCGAGCCGGCCTGCTTGAGTTCCATATAGAGGCATTCGGTGAAGGCATTCACCCACTGTTTGCTGGCGCTGTAAATGCCCCCGGGCGAGAGCCAGAAGCCGGCCACCGAAGCGACATTGATGACACCGCCCTTTTGCCTGGCGACCATGCCGGGGACTGCAGCGTGCGTGAGGCGCATCAAGGCAAGGATGTGCAGGCGGTGCATGTTTTCGGCGAGCGCAGGTGGCGTTTGGAGAAAGCGCGTGATCGTGCCGAACCCCGCGTTGTTTACCAGCAGTTCGAGATTCGTCGCCTCCCGCAACCGGGCCGCGACCTTGTCCACCTCATCGTCCTTCGTGAGGTCAGCCTGGATGATCTCGCATTGGACCGGCAGTTCGGCGGCCAGTTGCTCGAGCCGGTCGCGCCGGCGGGCGATCAACAGGAGATCGCAGCCGCGGGCGGCGAGCTTGCGCGCGAAGACGGCGCCGAGGCCGGCCGAAGCGCCCGTAACGGCGGCCAGGGGACGGTTGCTGGACATATTGGAACTATCTTAGCGAACGCGCACGGCTTGGTAATCCGAGCGCAGTTCGATGGATTCGCCGGGCGCCAGCGTCGTGCGCGGCGAATACAGATTCAAGGAAGAGCGTTTCGCGCCGCGCACCGACCAGTCCACCACGCAGCGCGAGACTTGTTCTTGTGAAAAGCGGTTGACCACGCGGAGGCCCGCTTCCGGGCGCCACACCGCCCACACGCCCGCGGGCCTGGTGGTGCCCTCGAACGTCTGCGAACCTGCCGGCGGTGTGCCCGGCGCGCGGAGAGTTCGGTCAATCCAGGATCCGTCCGCCTCGCCGAATGAGAAGCCCAGTTCCGGCGCGCTCAGAAACGCGCGCGCCTGGATCACGAATTCGACCGGTTGCGAGGTCGGGTTCTCGACGCGCGTCGTCGACTTCAGCACTCCGTTCTCGAGACCATAGGTCCGCAGCAGCCGCAGTCCGTTTGCCGCTGTCCCCTCCACCACCGCTTCGCGCGGCGGCGCGGCGTGCGCCAATCGCCAGGTGGCCGCGAGCGGCTTGCTCTTGAAGTCGGCTTGCACCCAAACGGTGAAACCGCCAAGGTTGGGATAGTCGCGCTCTCCAGGCCTGGAACGGTGCACCAGGTCCAGGCCGCTCGGCTTGTCGATCAAACGCAGCACCCGCCCGTTCAACTCCGGTACGATGTCGGCCCGCACCTTGTCGTCCTCTAGCGTGACAAAGGGGAAAGGCTTGAGGTACTTGTTCCACTGCAATTCGTCCCAATCGAAATGCTGGCCTTCGTGAATGGATTGCATGCCGTACCCGCGCAGCGTGTTGAAGAAAGCGTACAGGCGGTGGCGAAGCCCCTCCGCATCGGCCGGGGCGTAAACGCCGTCGCCAAACTGGAAGGTGCGCTCGCGGATCAGCGAATAGTAATCCAGCGGCAGCCGGGCCCTGGCGACACGTCGGCGCACGGCGTCGTTTTCAGCGGCGGCTGCCGCTTTCTCGAACAACTCGCGCGCTTCCCCCTCGAAGCCGGCCGAGAACTCCGGCCATCCGAAGATCCACAGATGTCCACCGAGGCCGGCCGGGGCGGGCCGGACCTCGCGGTGCAGCAGTTCGTGATAGGCGCGGATGTACGGCGCGGCCTTGCCATAAACGGCATCAATGAACTCATTTACGGCCGATTGAGCGTCCGTGGTCGTGTCCCAGAGCAGGCGCGAGAGCACCCAGGCCCGCAACTCGGCATTTTCGCCGCCTCCACCGCGAGGAGTAGCGCCCTGCATGAACAATCCCACCACTCCGTGGCGCTTATAGTAGGGAACGTCGGCTGCCAGTTCGTCGAAATCCGGGAATGGCGGAAGGTAGTTGTGGAAGTTGGCGTTGTAGTGCCAGACGTAGAGCTGGTTGGTGATCCGCGACCACGCCACCAGGTTCCTGCGGGTGCTTTCGTTGTAATCGCACTGTCCGTACGGATGAGCCGCGCACAGGTCATAGGCACACAACCGTATGCGGACGTTGGGAAGCGGCCGGACTTTTGCCGGCGGGTCTTCGGAATAGTGGTAGGCCAGCGTATCGATCAGCACGTGCGGATGTCTGGCGCCGACCGAAGCCGCCACGGAATTCACAAAGCGCAGGATCGGTCCTTGATGTACGTTGCCCTCCTCGCGCTCGATGCGGCGGCACTGGTCGCATTCGCACCAGCCGTCGCCGTCGTTCTGCGAGACCGAAAAGATGGTGGCGTCCGGATGCGAGCGGATCCACTCGAGGACGGTGGCCGTGGCGATCCGTGCTACCTCCGGATTGGTCAGGCAAAGCTGATCGGGCCGCCGCTTGCCGTCGATCAGCGAATAGTACTCGGGATGGTCCTTGAAGTACTTCTCCGGCGGCACTAGCCGGTCGAAGCTGTGCACGAAAGGGAAATACTGTACCTTGCCGCCGGTGGTCGCATCCAAGTGGGAGGAGTTTCCGTTCACCCGGTTGCGCGCCGCCCAATCCCGATCGAAGGCTTCGGTGAAGAACGGTTCTCGATACTCGAAGTCCGGCTTCCGGCTCTCGTCCAAAGGCGCGATCGCTATAGTCGGCCGTTTCGGAATGCAGCTGACTTCGTTGGTGTACCAGCGGCAGCCGAGTTTGTCGAGCAACGCATAAACGCCGTAAAGCGTTCCGCGAGGGCGTCCTCCGGTGATGAGGAGCGTTTCACCGCCCGTCTTCAGCCAGTACTCCTCCGGACCGAAACGCCGGCGGGCGTACGACGAGCCTACCTGGATACAGCGCTTTGACGCGCATTGGGAGGCAACCGGCAGACGCGCACCGGACATCTCCGAGAGGAAGCGTTGAAGCTCTTCGGCGGCGCGCCGCTCCGGCGCGGGGGCATTCCCGGCAAGGGCGATGGTGTAGTCCGACCGCCCGTTCCGTGCGAGTTCGATCAGTTCGGCGGAGCAAACCGAGAGGGCAAACGGCAGAATCAAGAAGGTTCGAATCACCCAAAGATTGTAGCGAGAAACAAAAACCCGGTCCGT
>ENA-UOYA01000708-UOYA01000708.1-activated-sludge-metagenome-genome-assembly--contig:-NODE-708-length-39989-cov-64.552562_pt1 | contig 39989 bp, 32 predicted proteins | sample MGYA00238163_ERZ764804 | MGnify/ENA primary metagenome ERZ764804 (study PRJEB28919, sample SAMN05720223) | activated sludge metagenome | isolation source: Anaerobic digester | place: Hong Kong...
ATGGCTTTTTTTTTATTTTGTGCTACCTATTGCTATGCATAATTTAAAAGCTATAATTTTTGATAAAGATGATACATTCATGAAGGACCAGGTGTATAGTCCTTCTATCTCGGTCGATTTACTTTTTGAAGACACTGTTCAATCCTGCAAAATTTTTCACGATTGTGGTTACTTTTTGTTTATTATTTCAAATCAATCAGGTATAGAGCGTGGTTATTTTAATGAGCAGGAGCTCTTGAGTAATTTTATAGATTTCAATAATAAACTTTTTCTATCAAATGGTTTTCGAATAGATGGTTTTTTTTATTGTCCACATGATCCATCTTCTCTTTGTTTGTGTCGAAAACCAAATATAGGTATGTATTACCAGATTAAAGCACTTTTTCAGATAGATACAAAAAACTCTTTTTATATCGGTGATCGTCTTGCTGATATCGAATTTGCACAGAATGCGGGACTTGTTCCGGTTATTATTCATAGGCCTGATTATAGTTATAAGCATCAATCAACATATGATGATATGGATCTCATAGAACAAGAAGAAGAGAACGAGCATGTGGCTATTTTCCCTTCTCTTCTTTCATTTTCGCAAACAATTGAAAAGTTCTACAAAAAGAATACCAATTTTGTACTATAAAGATGGGAAATTCTATTTTTAGAAGGCATATATGAGCAAATATATTTTTATTACTGGAGGAGTTTGTTCTTCACTTGGTAAAGGTATTGCAGCTGCATCCATCGGAGCCATACTTGAAGGCATGGGGTACAAAGTTGCCATGCAGAAAGCTGATCCTTACTTGAATGTTGATGCTGGAACCATGTCTCCCTTTCAACATGGCGAAGTCTATGTTACTGATGATGGAGCTGAAACTGACCTGGATCTTGGCAATTATGCAAGATTCACAAATTCTCATCTCTCTTCATTAAGTTCTATAACAACTGGTAAGGTATATTTGAACGTTATACAAAGAGAGAGAAAGGGAGAGTACCTGGGTAAAACAGTTCAAGTCGTTCCACATATAACAGCAGAGATTCAAAACCTTATAAAAACTTTAAGCCAGAAGATTAGTCCCGATATACAGATCATTGAAATAGGAGGAACTGTCGGCGATATAGAGTCTGTACCATTTCTGGAAGCAGCGAGAGAGTTCTCTCTCAACCATAAATCTGATGTTATATTTATTCATCTCACTTTGATACCAAAGATAGAAGTGGCTGGTGAATACAAGACAAAACCGACACAGCATAGTGTGGCGATGCTTCGACAGATTGGTATTGTTCCAGATATAATTATGACCAGAATTTCGGGGAGTCTTACAAAAGATATGAGAAGAAAGATTGCACTTTTCTGCTCAATACAGGAAGAAGATCTATTTGAGGCTCCAGATGTTGATTCTGTCTATAGATTGCCAATAATATATACAAAGCAAAAGTTAGGTGAAAAAATATGTGATAAACTTGGTCTAAAGGTTGAAGAAGTTGATCTTGATAAGTGGATCAAAGTTGACAGTATTCTATCGAAAAAAAAGGAAAAGGTAACAATTGCAGTTGTTGGAAAATATATAAAACTTAACGATGCGTATAAATCAGTTTATGAAGCCTTAAAGCATGCTGCAATATTTAATCAGGTTGATTTAAATATTATCAAGGTGGATTCCGAAGAAGTGGAAGGAGATTCTTCGATAATAGATAGTATAACAACTCAAGCAGATGGTATTTTAGTTCCTGGTGGATTTGGGAATAGAGGAATAGAAGGGAAAATATCGATTATTAAAAAAGCCAGGGAATGCAAGATACCTTATTTTGGGATATGTCTTGGTATGCAATGTATGACAATAGAATTTGCCAGAAATGTCCTGGGAATTAAGGATGCTAACTCTTCGGAGTTTTCCGAAACTTTGCATCCCGTTATACATATCATGGAAGACCAGAAATCTATCGATAAGAAAGGTGGGACGATGAGGCTTGGTGCTTATCAGTGTGAGATCAAAAAAGATACCCTTGCCTTTAAGATTTACAATGAAACCAGTGTCAGTGAAAGACATAGGCATAGATATGAGTTCAACAATGAATATGAAAAGCTGTTTTGTGAAAATGGATTTATAATATCTGGCAAAAATAAAGAAAAAAATCTGACTGAGATTGTTGAATGGGCAGATCACCCCTTCGGAATAGGAGTTCAGTTTCATCCTGAATTCAAATCCAAGCCTTTTGAGCCGCATCCTATATTTTGTAATTTTATTAAAAAAGCTTTGGAATATAAAAATAAAAGAGCTAAAAGCAGTGACTGAAAGCGATTTTAAGGGAATTTTTAACAGGAACTGTGAGTTTTTTGATTTTTCCGAAAATTTTAAAGGCGAACTTTACAATAATATCTTTCCTCTTTTAAAAATTGCGTTTGATGGCAATCCAGTTATTGCATTTGAGAACTTTTATCTGTATTCAAGATACAATCCACTTTCAAGGATAGACTTTTCTGACATCGAGAAAAAAGAGGTTATTTTTATTATTGAAAACTGTTCAGCTCTTTCCCTTTATGCTCTTGCAAATAATTATAATCAAATTTTTCGAGGTTTAAAGGAAAAGATTGTTATCTTTACATCCTTTTTTACCTTTTTTTTCAGTCTTTTTTTGATAGATTGGAGTGTCCTGAGTTTTAATAACACAAAACTTTTAATGTTTGATTCAAATTACGACTCTTTTACCGAAGACTTCAAAAAAAATCTTGAAAAAATTCAAATTACTTCAAGTAAAAATGGACTTGAAATATCAATATCAACCGATTTAAATCTTTTTATACAGGCTGTTTCTCAAAGTTTTGAAGAGATTTTGATAAATTATGGGATGCAGAAGATTAAGCTTCATATAGAAACATCCCCTTCGCAGTATAAAACCAAAAACTTTTTTAGTGTAAGAATAGCATCAAATAAGTTTGAATTTTTTCAAAGTGATCATCTGCTTTTTCTTGTTGAAAGCATAAAAGCTATAACGGAACGACAATTAAAGTCAGATCTTACCGAACAATACTTTGAGAGACTCTGGCAGAGTAATATAAAAAGAAATGTTAATCTTGTAAATGAAAGAGCCTGGATGGTCGAGAATTTCAATGCATTTGCTCACATTTTGATGGAAAAAGATCTAATTTTGTGGGGTGCATCTAAAAGTGTACTCGATTTTATGGAAAAACTTGATGATAAGATGCGAAAAAATATTTCACATAATTATCTTTCAATTTCCATACCTTCAACTGTCAATCTTTTACGTAGTTACGGCGTAGATCCTTCTTTTCAGATTTTTTTCGATGCAGGTTTTTTTGGGTATTATCAGATAGAAGATTTCGATTTGCCTTTGATAACATCATTCATAGTTCATCCTGCTATTTTAAGAAGTTTAAGACAGAATCCGATATTTGTAAGTCTTGATACAGAGCAGGAGAGAACTATTCTTACAAAATTTTTTCTTCCAGTTTTTCCGTTTTATGGAGCGACTCTGACAACATTTTATAAGGGATTAATATCAAAAAATGCTTCACAAATTTATAAAAATACTATATTTCTTATAGGCTCAGGCTTCAATAGTGATGAAAAGCCAACTCATCACAGGTTTTATCCTCTATATAGATATGTTATGAATAAATCAGATTACTTTAAAACCTTACAAAATTACGAGACAAAGTTATATATCGAGAATAGAAATAAATTTCCAATATACAAAAAAAGCCTGAAATCTTTGCCTGTAAAAGATGAAGTAGATCTATATTATAGGATCTCGCAGGGATGAAGCAATCAGAGCAGACACTTTGAAGTGAAATGTTGAATTTTAGTTCAAGAGCTTTAAATATTCATTTGCCTGAAGATTTCCAAGCTTTGAAGCCTTTGTGAAATATTCTTTCGCCTTTTCATAATCCATAAGTTTATAGTAACAAAACCCTGTATAAAAGTAAAGTTCATTGTCTGTCGGGTAGAACTCGATCCCTTTTTTAAAGTAGATTATTGCCTGTTCATAAGATTTCTGATTTATAAAGAGAGTTCCAATTTTCTTATATAGGAACCCGACCATTTTAGGTTCAATATTAGTTTTTTTAATGTTTATTTCGAGGGAAATTTTGTAGAAGGTAAGTGCATTATCAATTTCTTTATTTTTTTCATATATCAGTGCAAGATAATAAGCTGAATTTTCAATATTGAAGCTTTCTTTAAAGCAGATCCAGAATTTCACAAATGCACCTTCAAAATCTGACTTATAGAAGAGTTTATATCCTTCAGCATAAATAAGGTTAAGCTCGCTTTGTGTATATGTTTTGTTGAGTTCCGGTAAATCAGGGACCTTAATACTGGAAAGGTAGTTATTTGCGTAGTTGTTTGAATTGTTGTTTTGAGTATTGTCCTGGTTGTTGCTTTGATTATTGCTTTGATTATTGCTTTTTGTTGCATTTGCCGAAGTTACAGGGTTTGAGCTTCCATTAGAATTGCTATTGGAGCCATTTTTGTTGCCACCTTGAGTCTGATTTGCTCCTGTATTTGAATTTGTTCCTGTTCCTGAACTTGAATTTGAATCTGCACCTGTATTCGTGCCTGTATTTACTCCGGATGATTGTCCCGAAGCGTTACTCTGTGTTTGAGTATTTGTATCGTTTGTATCATCATTCTCTATCGTTTCATCTTGTTCTTTTTCATTCTCTTTATTTAACTGAGGATCACCCTCGTTTTCAGTTTGTTGATCGGCAGAGGTTTTTTCTTCTTTTAAAGCGATATTACTATTATCAGGGGTTCCGCGAGGTCCGGTAAAAGAATCGTTTAATTTTGTTTTTTCTATATTCAAAAGTGAATTTTTATAATATGGAAAATTATAGGAAAATAGATAAATAAGTTGTTCGTCGCTAAGATAAATCTTTAAGACATTAAAAATCTTGAGTTGTTGATCGGAATTTAAAGATGAGATTTTTATAGCAAGGTTATCTCGTAAATTATCATCAACCTTTATCTGCTTTATAAAAATTTCAATTCTTTTTTTAATAATCTCATTTTCCTTTGAGGAAAGAGAGCCACTGGTGTATTTTAAAAGATCTTCGATAAAATCATCTATAGAATATGCATAAAGCTGTAATGTTGATAGAAGTAAAAGAATCATGGAAATAACAAGCATTTTCTTTTTCATCTTCTTTGTTCCCATACTATATGTATCGAAATATTGTAAAATTCTTTATTTAAGTTTTATAAATTATGCCGAAAAAAATTAAAAAATGTATAAAATCTTATCTGTTTTATTTTTAAAATAATATCTGATTATCCGTTAACTTGAGTTTTTTATTGTTTTATAAATTCCTGTTCTCGAACTTTTGACTGTTGTACTTTGGAATGTATTCTGGATTGTTATTAAAAATCTTAAACGAGGCAAAAAATGCTGGATTTTGGAATAAATAATTTTTCACATAAAACCTTTGAACTTTTGAAGAAAGGAATAGAGGCTCAAAATTTTAGATATTCAACTATAGCAAACAATATTGCTAACTCAGAAACACCCGGATTCAAGAGATCTTCGGTGACTTTTGAGGCGCAGCTTAAAAGAGCGCTTGCCTCGGAAAATAGTGATGAAAAACTTGATGCTCGCATTACAAATGAAAAGCATATACCATTTGAGATTCCGATTCCATGGGATTCTGTCACTCCTAAAAGAGTTCTGGATTATGCAAGCTCAATAAGAAATGATGGCAATAATGTTGACATAGATAGAGAAAATACAGATCTATCTAAAACTACTCTCGTATATTCAGCAATGCTTGATCTATTAAAACAGGATTACAACCTTGTTAACCTTGTGTTAAGATAAAATTCATTTTTCATTCAAAGTTAATACCTATTTTCAATTTTCTTTATCTCTATTTTTTCTTTTTTCGTGACTTTTGACTGTAGTGTCGTCAAGTTTATTCCCGGACTTTCGACTGTATTGATAAAAGTCTTTTTTCCGGACTTTGGACTTTCGACTATTGCATAGATTACGACTAAAAATTTTGAATGAGGCAAAAAAATGCTGGATTTTGGCATTAAAAAGATTGACTTTTTATATTCTATTTCTACATTAAATTGGTATTTGAGCGTCAGGTAGCTTATGTATTATACATCTTATAGACAGAAACCTAAAAGAAAGAGTAATATTTTTATTTTTCTTTTTATTGTACTTATCCTATTAGTTGTCATTTTTTTGCTTTTTTTTTCTAAAAATTTTACGCTTAAAAAAGGAGCATCAACTAGATATATTGATAATCTTATCGAAAGAAGAGAATACGATAAAGCTCTTAAAATACTTGAAGACAGGATAAAATCTGGTGAAAACATCAACTGGTGGTATTACTATAAAGTTGGTTTAATATACTATTATCAAAGTGATTACCTGAATTCACTTTTATACTTCCGAACAGCTTATTTTTATTATAATAACGCTAATGTCCCTTCAAACATTTACTTTTATATAGGTGATAATTATTACAAATTAGGCAAAAAATATTATCCTTACTCATTGGTCTTTTTTGAAAAATATATGAAAGCAACAAATCGAAAATATTTAATACCAGAAGATGAATTACTTTACAAACTTAGCATAATGTATACGGAAGTTGAAGATTTTGCATCTGCACAAAAAGCTATGAGTAAAATTTACAATAAGTATCAAAATGATTATAGGTTTTTATACTATTACTCAATAGTTTTAAAAAATGCTGATAAAAAAAATGAAGCGCTTACTTTCTTGCAGAGAATTTCAACCAACGCAACAGATCTTGATTTAAGAAAAGATGCTTTGTTCTTGCAGGGGAAGATATATATAGAACTTGAACAATTTAATAAAGCCATTGAGATTTTACTTCAATGTGTGGATTTGGCACCAAACTCAGATATGTCATACTATTACCTTGGATATTGTTTCAGTTGTTTGCATGATATTGATACCTCAATAAATTACCTTACGAAGGCTTTACTTATAAATAAAGAAAATATACTGGCAAAAAATCTATTAAAAGCTTTGCAATAAAAGGAGATCTAGATGGGTTTAACCGATGTTTTTTCTTGTGATGTCGGCATTGATCTTGGAACCGTTAATACTTTGATCTATGTTAAAGGAAAAGGAATCGTCGTCAATGAGCCTACTGTAGTGGCTGTTGAGACAGGAACAAATAAAATAATGGCTATTGGTAACGAAGCTAAACAGATGCTTGGAAGAACACCAAGAGCCATCCAGGCCATAAGACCAATGAGAGATGGAGTGATAGCAGACTTTGATGTTATGAATAGATTGATAAGAGATTTTATAAAGAAGGCTATAGGTAGATCAACTCTTGTAAAACCAAGAGTAGTTGTTGGTGTTCCAACCTGTATTACTGAAGTTGAGAAAAAAGCAGTTAGAGAGTCTATCGAACAGGCTGGAGCTCGAGATATACATCTTATACCAGAATCTCTTGCAGCAGCCATTGGTGCAAATATCCCGATAGATGAGCCTGCAGGGCATATGATAGTCGATATTGGAGGAGGAACTACCGAGATTTCTGTTATTTCTCTTGGGGGCATGGTTGTTACAAATGCTATAAGGGTCGCTGGCGATGAGATAGATCAGGCCATTATAAACTACCTGAAAAAGAAGCACAACCTTGTTGTAGGTGAGAATACAGCTGAGGAGATTAAGATAAAAGTTGGTAGTGCATTTCATGGAGATGAAAAACTTTCATTTGAAATAAAAGGTAGAGATGCTATAAAAGGATTACCTCAAACCTTATTGATAGATTCCGATCAGATTAGGGAAGCCATAAAAGAGCCTTTATACCAGATTGTTGAGGAGATTAAAAAGACACTGGATCAAACACCCCCTGAACTTGCAGGTGATATAGTAGATAGAGGCATAGTTCTTGCTGGAGGAGGTTCATTGCTTAGAGGTTTTGATAAACTGATATCAGAAGAAACTAAGGTTCCAGTTTTTCTTGCTGAAAACCCATTGACAGCTATAGTTATGGGAACCGCCAGGTTTCTTGAATCTCTTGATAAAAATAAAATATATAAGACAATTTAGTTAGAATTTATTTTTAATTTAAAGTGATTTTTATTTAATATAAATAATTTTAATTTTACCGTTATTATGAAATATATTTTAAATATTGTTTGAAAATCTAAATAAAAAAGAACCAATAATTTTTTTCATTAACTATGTTATTTTTTATTTTTATAAAGGTGAAGAACTAATATTTTTATGAACCAATATTTTTTAAAGAACAAATTTACTATTTTTTTTATTATTTTTATTGTCATTTCCATTATAAGTATGTTTTTTACCACCTCAAGTTTTATTTTAACTCCTAAAGTCATATTTGGAGCTATTTCTTACCCTTTTGTTAAGGCGTACACTTTTGTCGTACAAAATACCTTAACATTTTTTTCTTCATTAAAAGAGTTGAATCTTTTAAAGCAGGAAAATGTAAGGCTTAATGAAGAGCTCAAGCAGTTGAAAGAAGCAAAATTTAAACTTGAACTTTTAGAAAGAGAAAATAAAGAACTCAAGCAGATGCTAAAATTAAAAGAAGAAGCTCCTTATGATGTCTTACCAGCTCAAATAATACTTAAGGATCCTACCAATCTATATTCAGTTATTACCATAAATCGAGGTTCAAATGATAATATTAAAAAAGGTTTAGCTGTTTATGCGATCCAGGATGGTGAAAAAATAATTGTAGGGAAGGTAATTGAGGTCAATTTTTTTTATTCAAAAGTAATGACTGTTTTTGATGCAAGATCATCTATCTCGGTTAAAGAGTTGTATAGCAACTATTCTGGAATAGCAAGAGGAGATGCTCCAACAAGTAATCTTTTGCAGGTGGAATATTTCCCAAATGAAGCCGATATATTTTTTAACGATATTTTTATAACTGCTGGCTTTGGTGGTATTTTCCCGCCAGGAATACTTGTGGGGAAAGTAGTTGATGTTCAGAAACAGAATTTTAGTCTATATCAAAAGATTACTTTAAAACCACTTATCGATTTTTCTAAAATTCAATATGTATTTGTTATTTTGAATTATGAAATAACTGAAGATTATACTGAATCCAGCATATCTGAATAAAAAGAGAAAGAAAATGCTTTTTAAAAGAATTTTATTTTATTTTATAATTGGTTCCATTTGTTTGTTCATTCAATTATCTATCTTTACAAATAACTTTCTGGCCATCAAAAATGTTATGCCAGATATTATGCTTGTTTTGATAATTTTGCTTTTTCAGATCTGTGACGATTTTGAGATGCTTATATTTGCCTTTATTACAGGCTTTGTAATAGATGTTTATTCTGGTAATCTGGCAGGATTGAATGCCTTTTTCTATTGTATTGTAGTGGCACTTCTTTATAACTTTAAAAACTACTTAAATATTAAGACCTTGCCATTTTACCTTTTTTTAGTTTTATTGAGTCTTCTGATAAAACTATTTATTTATTATCTCTTTGGTTATATCTTCAAAGAGGTCTTTGTAATATATAAATCGACACTGTTATCATATGCTATACATATTTTATATACTTTGTTCTGGGTACCATTTCTTTCTATGATTATATATATAAAACCGATTATCGAATTAAATTCTAAAAAGATGTATGGAAAATAAAATAACCTTTTTGATAATACTATCTATTTTTGTTCTTTTTGTTTTTTCTGCCAGGCTTTTTAATCTTCAGATAATTTCAAATTACAATTATTTGATTAGTTCTATCCGAAATGTTGAGATGTATCAGCCTATTGAGCCTTTGAGAGGTTTGATAATAGATAGAAATAACGATATACTTGCTTCAAATAAGCCAGTATGGAAAATATATTTTGTTAAAACAAAAAAAGATGTTTCAGAGGTTGAAGATCAATTAGCTACAATCAATAATATTATTTCATTTAATATTGATGATATAAAGCAAAAGTATCAAACTGTTTCAAGAGGTGAAAGGATATTTCTAGCACAAACTTACGATGAAAAACAGATAGCAAAGTTGTATGAACAGAATTTTTTATATCCTGATATTAGATTTGAGGATTTGTCATACAGGTACTACCCTTATAGTGATTCTATGTTTCATCTTATTGGTTATTTGGGGCAGATAACACCAACAGAACTTATATTTCTTTCTAAAAAAGGCTATAAGCCTAATGATTTACTTGGAAAGCTGGGTTTAGAAAAACAATATGATGAGTATCTCAAAGGCAAAAAAGGAAAAATGGCAATAAGGACAAATGCGCTGGGTGAAGTTATCGAAAATAATGTTATAGATGAACCTGAAAATGGTCTTTCGCTTAAATTATCAATAGATTCGCGCTTACAGCAAGCAGCCTATGATATGTTAAAGGGGTATAGAGGTTCAGTTATAGTTTCGAATGCAAAGACAGGAGAGATTCTGGTTCTCGCTTCATCGCCGTCTATAGATCCAAACCTTTTTATAAAAGGTATGAGTTCAGAACAATTCAGTCAAATAAACAATAATCCTGACAATCCATTTCTTTGCAGACCTATAGCTGCTGAATATCCGCCTGCCTCTACATTTAAGATATTTATGTCAGTTATTGGTCTGGATAGTAAAGTGATAGACACAAATACAAAGTTTTACTGTAATCACACATTTCAACTTGGGGATAGAGAGTTTAAATGTCTTGGCAGACATGGGACTATTAATATTGAGAAAGCTATAGTCGAATCCTGTAACATTTTCTTTTATAATCTTGCATTAAAAACTTCTATCTCTACTATAAACCAATATTCAAGAATTCTTGGATTTGGTAATCTTTCTGGTATAGATTTACCAGGTGAAGCAAAGGGTTTTATACCATCAAATGAGTGGAAAATAAACAAGTATAATGAACCATGGTTTGATGGAGACACATTAAATCTTGCAATAGGGCAGGGTTACTTACTGGTAACTCCACTTCAAATGAATCTTGCTACTATGCTTATAGCAAATGAAGGGACAAATTATGTCCCACATATTGTAGATGAGATAGTTGATATAAACAAGGGTAAGACAGTGCTTCAACTGGCTCCAAAAGTACTAAATAAGGTTAGTATTGGTGAATGGGTCTGGAAAGTAATAAAACAGGCCATGAAAAAAGTTGTTGATGAAGGAACAGCAAGATATGGCGGAACAACTGCTGAAGTTGAAATAGCCGGGAAAACAGGAACTGCACAGACATTTGGTAATACACACGCCTGGTTTACAGCTTTTGGTCCATATGATGATCCAGAACTTGTCATAACTGTTATGGTTGAAAATTCTGGTTATGGAGCCTCGATCGCAGCTCCTATTGCATCTGTTCTTTTTGATATGTACTATGGAAATAAAAGTATGGAAAAAGCAAAGGCTGACATACAGCAAGCCTGGTATAAAAAGTATCTCAAACTGATTTCTAAGGGTTTATCTCCTCATGATGAAGAGTAATATATGAATAATTTTAAAATGAAGTGATATTTAATGGGTAAAAAAGAATGAAGGAAAAGAAGCTAAATATTGCACATATAGATTATCTATTATTTGCTATACTTTTAATACTGCTTGTTATTTCTGTTTTATTCATATACTCAGGAACAAAAAATATTCCATCATTAAAAACAAGGTATTTGATGCAGATAATTTATGCTTCTGTTGGGATACTTGGAGGAATATTTGTACTTCTTATCGATATAAAAAAAATTCAGGATATATCTGAGTTTTTATACTTATTTGGAATATTGATGTTAATTGCAACATTACTTATAGGAACAAGGGTTAGAGGTTCAAAAAGCTGGATCAAATTTGGTTTTTTTAGCATTCAACCATCTGAGTTTATGAAACTCTTTTATATTCTTTTTGTTGCCAAAATAATTACCTTATATCAAAATGATGAGAAATATAGAAGTTCAGTTAAATTTTTTATCATTGTTGGACTTGTTACAGCTTTACCAGCTATTTTGATACTTTTACAACCAGATTTTGGTTCAACTTTTATTCTGGTTTTGATTTTTTTAACAATTGCATTTCTAGCAAATTTAAACATTGAACTTTTAATATTAACTGTGATTATGGGTGTATTTGTTTTTTCTTTACCACTATTAAGGGTATATTTAAAGCTTATTGATACCACAGTTTTCATTAAGAACCTTGTTTTTTCAAATAAATACTTTCTGATAATTAGTGCTCTAATGACAATTGTTGGAGTTATAATACTTCTCATTTCCACCCAGGTTGAGTCTAAAACTGTCATGAGAATTTCATTTATTCTAATAGGTATAGGTATTTCAATAGTTCTTAGTATTTTAGCCGATAAAATACTCGCTGATTATCAGAAAAAAAGATTATTAGTTTTTATCAATCCTGAACTTGATAAATTAGGATCTGGCTATAATATAATACAAAGTAAAATTGCAATAGGTGCAGGGGGATTATTTGGTAAAGGTCTTTTTAGAGGTACTCAAAGTCAGTTTGGTTTTCTTCCTGAAAGAAGCACAGACTTCATATTTTCTATAATAGGTGAGGAAGGAGGATTTATCCTTTCATTTTTAATATTAATAATTTATGGTACTATTTTTGTAAAAATACTGACTTTAATCAGAATCACGTCTTCTTTTTACAATAAAATGGTTCTTGCAGGGATTTTTGGTTATTTTTTTAATCAATCCATCTTAAATATTGGTATGACTATAGGGCTTATGCCCATAACTGGAGTTCCCCTGCCTTTTCTTTCTTCCGGGGGTTCAAGTTTATTGACCTCTATATTTGCATATATGCTTGTTCTTAATATTTCAATGAAAAGATATTCATCGGTATGAGCATCAATAATTTTAATTTTGATTTTTATAATAGATTTTTGGACCAGAAGATCTATAAAAGTGATCTGAAAGAAAAAATAGATATGTTGCTTCATAGGGTTACTAAACCAGCCAGGTATATTGGTGTAGAACCTTACTCTATTCATAAAAATAATCCATTTTACAGGTTTCTTTTTACATATCCAGACATCTATGAGATAGGGATGTCAAATCTCACAGTAAAACTTTTTTATCATATCATAAACAATATAGAAGAAGCTTGTTGTGAAAGATGTTTTATGCCTGAACAAGATCTATATGAAATGCTATTAAATGAGCACGTACCTATCTTTAGTCTGGAAAGCTGGTTGCCTGTCAAAAGTTTTGATATATGGGGATTCACCGTTCAAACAGAACTTGTTTTTTCAAACATACTGGCAATGTTAAAACTTGCGAACATAAGTGTAGATATTTTTTCAAGATCTGAAGATGATCCAATAATTATTTTAGGTGGAGTGTCAGCTTTTAATCCTTTTCCTCTTTCAAGTTTTATAGATCTGTTTTTTATAGGTGATGGTGAGCAAGCCATTGAAAAAATTGTCAAAACTGATATCGAAAATAAAAGAAAGCATCTTACCCGAAAAGAGAGGATTGATAAACTCTGCAGAATTGATGGTTGTTTTTCTTTTGTAGATATCTTAAATACAGCAAAAAACGAATTTCTTAAGGTAAATAATAGGCTAAAAAGTGAATGTTCATTTAAAAATGCAGATTTTTCAGATGAAAAATTTATCTCATTTTTAGAATTTTTAAACAACAATTCTGCTACATTTTTCGATAGAATAGATCCAATAATTCCTGGTTGTATAGATAATCTGGATAATGTTGATTATCCTGCATTTCAAATACTACCTTTTGTTAGATCGATCCAGGATAGACCATCAATTGAGGTAGCCAGAGGATGCTTGAATGGATGCCGTTTCTGCCAGGCTTCATATATATATAGACCTTACAGAGAAAGAGATGCCCTAAAAGTTGCTGAAATAGCCGTTAAAACTTCTATACATACTGGATATGAGCAGTGCAATTTATCTTCCCTATCTGTTTCTGATTATACCAACATAATACCGCTCGTAAAATCATTGGAGAATTATTTTAACGATAGGAATATTTCTTTATCTTTACCTTCTTTACGAGTTGCCTCTTTTGATATTGAGCTTTTTTCTTCATTGCAGTCGATAAGAAAATCAGGATTAACTTTTGCCATAGAAGCTGGAAGTGAAAAAGTCAGGTTGAAAATAAACAAGGAATTTACTGAAGAAAAATTCTTTACTATTTTGAAATCACTATACGAAAAAGGATGGCGACTTGTTAAACTTTATTTTATTCTTGGCTTTCCCGATCTTGAAAATGAAGCTGAAGATATTGAAAAACTTTTAGACAATATTATTAAAAATTTTAAAGGGCTCAGGGTAAATGTAAGTATTGCATTGCTTATACCAAAGCCATTTACGCCCTTTTTGTATGATAAACAACTTGATTCAGAATTATTTTTAAATTTTGTTAAAAGGCTAAAATATAAATACAGAAATGGTAAAATGCAGATAAAATATCCTGATCCTTACATTTCTCATCTGGAATATTTTTTTGCAAATGGGGCATTTGATGCTTCTACCATGTTATTTGAAGCCTATAAAAATAATGTGGCTTATGATGCCTGGGATGAGAAAAGAAAAAATGGTTTTTATGAAAAATATTTTGCATCTTTTGAAATTCCATTTTTTATCAAAAATAAGATAGACATTTCGCAATATTTTTCTAACAACAAATTTTCGGAATTTTTAAAGATTGAAAGAAATAAATATAAAACTGGAGAAACCACGGAAAATTGTGCTTTAAATGAAAATATCTGCTATGATTGTGGAAGTTGTAATCCACCTTTTATAAATCGTAGATCTAAAGTATATAATGATTATGAAATATCAAGTTTTATCAATTTACTGGATGAACCTCATTATCTTGCAAATTGTTTAAAAAAGAATGATAAGGCGAGAGGTTTTTGCATTAGATTTTCTAAAAAGGATTATTATAGATATATCGGGCATATAGATTTTTATACTCTTTTTATTAAACTATTAAGATTATTTGGTTTTGATCTTGTATATTCCGAAGGTTTTAATCCAACGGCAAAGATATTTTTTCCATTTCCATCATCACTTGGTTCTGAGACTATTGATGATGTTGTATTGATATCTGCCTGCAATGAAATTGTAGATGATGAAATAATACTTGAGCAAATAAAAAGGTTTTTATCTGGAGGACTTGAAATTTCATCCATTACTGCCATCGAAAGTTTTGATAAATTTAGAAAACAAAACTATTTTATAGAATATCTTGATATTCCTTTCAATAATGATGGCGAAAGCGATGAAATTCTGGTGGATAAAATAGAGAATTACCTAAGACTTGGCCACTTTGATATTAGAGATATACATGTTGATGGCAATAAACTTAAGATAACTTCTTATATTGAAGAAAATCAAAAAAATATTGTAAAATATCTCAATACTTATAATGAGCAGATTGATTTTTCAAGCTTTTATAAAAGAAAGATAGAAATTCAAAAAAAGAGCTTTTAAGGAAATAAGATAAATGAATGGAAAAAATTTATAATGATGAGAATTACTTTAAATTATCTCGAAAAAATCAGATAAAAAAAATCTTATCATTACTTGATAATTTGCTTCTGGATTTAAAAATAAGTCATCTAACGATCAATAGATACTTCCAATTAAACGAAAATTGTAACAAAAATGAGATTGACTGCGAAAGAAAACATAAAGAAATTTACTTAAATACTATCGAAAAAAATTTAATGAAATTGATTTTCTATACACAAAAATATAAGAATTACTTTGATTATATTGAAAAGATTAAAAGATTAATCTTCACAGATTACTTAATCAAGACGGAAGGCTCTAAACTAACAATTGAAAGTAAATCTTATATGCAGTCATGGAATATTTTAATAGAAAAAAATCGAGAAGAACTTTATCAAATATTGATTTCATTGAGACAGGCTATTATTCTCAACGAAAATATGAGCAATTTTGAATCAGATTTTACAAATTATATCAGTTATGATGAAACTCATGGTGTCAAATCAAGACTAAATCTATCTGTAATTCTTGATAATATTAGATCACCTTTCAATGCAGGTTCAATAATAAGAAGTGCAGAGTCATTTTGCTTTGAAAAAGTCATAATGACCGGAATAACAACTATGATTCCTGAAAATAAAATTTTTCGCAGTTCTATGGGTGCTGAAAATTTTATAGAAATTTTAAAATTTAATAATATCAAAGATTGCATAAATTACTTGAGAAATGAGAATTATACAATTTATGTTCTCGAGAAGAAAAAGGATTCTATAAGTTTATGGGATTCTACTTTTGAAGATAAAATAGCTCTGGTTGTTGGGAATGAAGAATTCGGAGTAGATGATGATTTTATTTCAGATGCCGATTTTTGTATTTCAATCCCTCAAAATGGTGTAAAAAACTCTTTAAATGTTTCTTCTGCATTTGCAATAGCTGCTTCCTGGATTTATAAAAGTAATGCTCAAATTCTTTGATTTAGCATATTTTTACTTTCTTTGCCTTTTTGTGTGACTAATATTTCTCCTTTTCCAAATAGTTTATATGGTTAAGCCGTAAAAAGAAGCGAAATGTCAATATTTTTCATTACATAACAATATTTATAGGCTAAGAGCCTATTTTTCTTTATTCTAAATGACAAAGGATAGATTCGCTAAATTAAAGTAATGCAGCTTATTTTCAAGAATTGGGCCAGAATTATGCAATCTTTTTTATGTAGATTTAGATAATCTATAAAAAAGAACCTCAATTGTTTTAGAATTTTCACGAAATTAATAATAGTAAATATAATAGTCGAAAGTCTAAAGTCCGGGAATAACTTGACTACAAAACAGTTTAAGGTTAAAAGTCAGGGAAGATGATCTTTAGAAGGTTATATTCAGTGCCCGTAAAAATTGCTCAAAGAGTGAAAAATTATGAGAAATAAATCTAAAATTGCAACATTGTTTTGGCTTATTCTTTTTATCTTTTTGCTTTCTTTTTATTTTAATATAAATGCGCAGGAGAGTTTGACTGGTTCCAGTTCTTCAAGCTCCAGTTCCTCAGCTTCTAGTTCAAATTCATTATCACTAGAAAGGCACTTTCACCAAATTTACCTTGGGATGAAGGCAGATGAATTTGAAAATGTTATAAAGCAAAACAATATTATTGTTGAAGGGGAACTTGAAGTTTACATGAAGCAACCAGACAAATCTGTTATTGCAATATTATATCCACCATTTTTCAGGAAGATTCTTTGCTACTTTTTTGAAGATGAACTCAAGATGATGATATTTTTTGTTAATCCAGTATATATTTCATTGTATGATGAGTATCTAAGACTTTATAAAAAATACGGTCAGCCCGAGGTAAACCAGCAGCAATTTATCTGGGAAGATGAAAAAACTTTATTAATTCTAGAAAGAGATCCATTTATTATTAAAATGATAGATAAAACATTATTGCAAAATGTAGAAGAAAAAGAACAAGAATTAAATCAATTATTAGAACAATCTATAGATGATGCTTTAGATACATTATAATGAAAGAATATTATAATAAAAGTTTCATCGAATATTAATTGAATAAAAAATTTAATAAATAGCCACCTTTTTAAATTTCAAACTTATAACCAATGCGGAAAACAGTCTTTATATATTTTGGGTCTGCCGGGTCATCTTCAATTAGCTTTCGTAGATTTACAATATGAGTATCTATATTCCTGGAAGATATAGCACCTTCTGCTTTCCAAACGGCTTCAACAATATCATTTCGAGTGACTGGCTTATTTTTATTTATTATTAAGTATTTTAATATTTCAAATTCGTAAAAAGAAATATCTATTTTTTCATTATTTTTATAGAGAATTCCTTTATCAAAATCTATGTAAAAATCCTTAAATGAAAAATTTTGAATATATTCATTTGTTTTATTGTATCTTCTAAATACGGCTTTTATTCTTGATACAAGCTCTCTTATCTGGAAAGGTTTCGTAATATAATCATCAGCTCCAAGATCGAGTCCTTTTATTTTGTCTATCTCTTCTGATTTGGCTGAAACAATGATGATAGGTATGGTTGGATTTGTCTTTTTCAGTTGCTTGATAAAATCATAACCGTGCATTTGAGGAAGCATTAAATCAAGTATAATAAGATCGGGGTTTTCATTTTTAGCGATTTCAAGACCTTTTAAACCATCCTCAGCCTCCAAAATAGTATAACCCTCGTATTCAAGGTTATCTTTGAGAATATCCCTGATATTTTTTTCATCTTCAACCAATAAGATCTTCTTTTGGCTCATTTGGCCTCCCTTTAACTTTTTTCTTCTTAATGGGCAATATTATTGTGAAAGTAGTTCCTTCGCCCAGAGTAGAGTTTACAGTTATTTTACCCTGGTGCATCTCAATAATGGATTTGGTAAGACTTAATCCCAGACCTGTTCCAGGTACTAAGTTAGTTTCAGAGCCTCTATAAAATTTTTCAAAAATATAGGGTAGATCTTTTGGATTTATCCCATATCCATTATCCTTAAATATAATCTTAATATTATTTTTATCAATATTAATAGAAATATTTATTATTTTGTCATCTCCGCTGTATTTGTAAGAATTATCTATAAGATTATAAAATACCTGTTTTAAAGATTGTCCATCTGCATCAATTATAATTTCTTTTTCTGGTATATCTATATTGAATTGTAAATTTTTTTTGTCAATTTTAAAAAATTCCAGTACTTCTGTTAAAACTTCAACGATATTTATTTCAGAATAAGAAATTGTATTCTTTCCTTTTTCGCTTCTGGAATAAGCAAGTAAATTATTTATTAAAAATAATAATCTTTCTGTTTCTTTGAAAATTTTTTGCATATAATCAATTTTTTTATTATCATCAATCGTATTGTACCGTACAATTATTGTTTCGAGCATCAGTTGCATAGCTGTTATTGGTGTCTTTAACTCGTGAGAAACTATAGAGATAAAATCTGATTTTAGCTTATTTAAAGTAAATTCCTTTAAAGTAAAAGTAATAAGAAGTGTTATGGTTATGAAAATTATCAGTAATAAAGCTACAAAAGCAATGTTAGAAATTTTATATCTTTTTTTGCTTATGTATCCATAAAATTCTTCACTTCTAACATACATTCCAGCATAAAGTTTTCTATAAGAACCAATAGTTATATCTGTTGTTTTATAAAGTGAGTAAGATTCCTTTTGAGAAGGGAGAGATCCATATTGCATTGAAAAATCAAATAGATAGATATTTTTTGAATCAGATAATAAAGATGCCAATTTTGTAAGATCTATAGAATAGATTATAGGGAAATTTTTTGAATTCAAGTTAACAAAGCTGATGAAGATAGCATTATTATCATCTAGCAAGTTAAAAAAATAAATTTCTTGATTATCAACAGAGTTTAAAAAACTATAAAACTCCTTTTCAAATGATGAACTTGTAAGATAGTCCATGATATTTTTTGAAAAAGGCAGTGCATAAGCTGTAGAAAGAATATTTTCAGGGTTGTCTAATTTGAATAGATCAAAAATTCTCTTTTGAAAAATAATGCTATCTCTTGTTTTTTTAGAATTGTTATATATATATAAATTTTGCATTAATTTATATATCAAAGGGGTATTTATTTTATGCAACAAAATATGATATAGTGCCTTATTGGAGTACATTTCAAGTTGAGGTAGATTCTTAAGTTCTTTATATATATCGAAAAGAAGGTCAAATGAAATTAAGGAAGTATAAATGAAACTACTTTTTGTCTGAATGTTTTCAAGCAAATAAGATTCTGCAAGTTGAAATTGTTTGTTTTGATATGCTTGCAAAGCAGAAACATATGCAAGATAAGCTTCTTCTTTTTTTTCTTCACTTATTTCATATTCTGAGAGTTTGATAAAATTTTTAAAATCAGGATAAATAATGGCAAAATTGATATAGGAGTTAGAATCTACTTTTTCTAGTAAATCTGAGTAAAAAGAAAAAAGAGATGTATTTAATTGTTGGTTTAAATTTTTAATAGAGTTAACAATAAAAGAAACGGTACTATCTATCTTTGAGTTAAAATTTTCTATTATTCGATTTTCAAAAAATACTCTTTCAGATACTATAAGATCATTATAAAAAAAGATAGAAACAACTAAAAGTGATAAAAGCAAAAGAACTATTAAAAGAAAACTTTTTCTTTCTTTAAAGAGAAATTTAAGAATTTCTTTAATATTATATTTTTCTGTAATCATACATCATAAGTCTTTAAAATATTTTAAGAACAAGTTCACTTTTTACCCAACCTTTTTTACCATTTGGCAAGGAAATGAGAAGATAATTGTCAAGATTTTCTAAGATAGTGGCCTTAGAAAATATTTTTGTAGTGAAATAAATTTTAGAATCGCTAAGAGGGAATTCGTAAATATCGGTATTTTCAAAAATCAGTGCCTCATTCTTATGTAAAACGAAACTAAATTTAACAAAATATAGAACAAATACAAAAGAATTCAATATAATTATTAAAATTAGCATTGTTTTAACATTTATTTTTTTATCAAAAAAACTTAAACTAAATAAAAACAAAAAACAAATATTCGATATGGTGAAGAAAATAAAAAGTAGTTGATTGTTAATATAATCTATAAAACTTATTTTTGTTAGCCATTTTTTATCATCAGGTAAAATATTTTTTAAAAATTCATTATATTTTTTATTATAACCAAGATCTATGCTGCTTTTCCTTATAAACGAATATAACTTTGCCTGTTGACCGGTTGAAGAATATAGAAAAATTAGATTTTTTGCTACAGAAATGGTTTTTCCATTTTGCTGCCATAGTTTTTCCAACAAATATATTGCCTCAGGAAAATCGTTATTTTCAATTCTATTAAGTGCAATTTGAAATTGTTCCTCATAAGTAGAGGATAAACTGTTCGAATTAAATAAATATATAAATGGTAAGTTGATAATTATTACCAAAATAAATATCAACAATTTAATCAAAATATTATTATTTATTTTAATTTTCATAATTTTATCTTCTTTATTTTAATGAATCTTTTCAAGTTTTTATTCAGATGTTTTATTTTTTGAGTTGTTATCTTTTTATTTACATTCTCCGAGAAAAGATTCTGATAGATAAACTGAGATGTTAAAATAAGCTGTCTTTCTTTTTTATTCAAATTTTCCAAAAAATTATTAAGATTTTTTTCATTACTAAAATCATATTTGCTTGATAATTTTAACCAGAGATTTTCAAAAGATAAAGATTTTCTTCTGGCAGTTGATATTTTAACAACTAGCAAATGAACCAACCATAAAGAAAATGATAACATTAATGCAATAAACGAGTACAGAATAAACCAGGATATTGGTATAATGCTCAAATAATCTCTCTTCTCCTCAATAAATTTATATGAAACATTTATGGATGATGGGATAAATTGATAACCTTTTAAAGCTTGTTCTACATCCTGGTTAATAATAACCATTGAAGGAGGAATCACAAATTTTTCCATGGATTCAGTTTCAAGATTTAATATCGAAATATCGACCTCGTTAAAGATCAATGCTCCATATTTATTTGGATATAAAAGATAGGTAAGTTTTGTGACAGAATCATCCTTATAAATTAAAGGTCCAAAAATATTCCAATTTTGCTGAACAAATTTTAGTTTAGTAAAATCTAAATATTGGTGATTACCAGTTCCTGAAAAAATGATTTCCATTTGATAATAAATACTATTTTCCTCTTCAATCCTTTTATATGAATAATCTATCCTGTAATTTCCAATTAGTCCAAAAAATGAAGAATCAAAATCGGGTAATTTCTTCACATTTAACTTTTTTGCCGGATATGAATATTTCACTTCCTTAATCTCATGATTTTCTTCAAAATAAAACGAGACATAAAGCTGTCCGTATTTAGCATCATTGATATCTATAGGAAAAATAAGCGCTTTGTAAATAGTATATTTGTATATCTGTTCATTAAAAAGTGAGATCAGTTCTTTTTCAATATTAGAATTAATTTTCTGGAAGGTGCATCCATAAATATCAGGCTGTTTCAATATATGGATATCAGTTAGATCTCTTTTAGAATAAATAATCCATTCACAAATAGCAGGTTGTCCGGGATAGACTTTTTCCGGATTAATATTGTTTATAAAGAAAGTCTCGAGGTTAGTTTGTTCTTCCTCTATCTTTTTATCATATATTGGTAAAGAAAAACTTTTAAGTACATGGGTCTTTCCATTAACTATCATGCTTAATGATAGCTCTGTAATCATATTTGACTCATTTGCCTTGAGATTAAATATAATTCTTTTCACATATCTTGTCTTGATCTGGTAATTGATTATATTGGATTCTACAAATCCATCGATTATGGGTGGCTGAACAAGCTGTAATGATTTATATTGAGAAAAGTCAGGTAATTTGTCTATATCTATACGGTTTGAGGATTCTATGGAGATTATAAGCTGGAATACTTCATCAACATGAATCGTCAGTGGTTCAACCTGAATGCTAAAGAGAATGTTTTCACCAGCATTTATGTTTATTTGAAACGAAAACAGGAAAATTAACATCAATATAAAAAATATAGAAAATAGATGAACTTCCAGTTTATTGATTATGTTCCTGGTTGAATTCAAGGGAATAAAACAAAATATTTTAAAACTATTACCAATATCTTTCATTATTTTTACCAGAAGATTTTTCAAGCTGATTTCCAATGTACTGATTTTGAGATTTTTGAAGATTCTGAAGGTCAAGATATTGAAAATTTGATATTTCTTCAAAAAACGAGTTAGTTTCATTTTTTGTGGATTCTTTTTCTATAAGCATAAGTATATAAGATAGATTTTTTTGCATATAAGTTTCATCTGGATTAAGCTTTAAGGCTTCAATCGCATATTTTTTTGCAGAATTTAAATCTTGAGATTTTAAATAAAGTGCAGATTTTAAAGTGAAAAAAATGGATTTTTCCCGTTTATTCATCTGAATTTTTTCAAGATTATCAATTTGATTTTTAGCTGAAATTAAAAGATTGTTGTTTAATAATAAGATACAGAGATCGATCTCTGCTTCCTTGCTATTTTTTGCTAATCTATTGAGATTTATAAAATAGTAGTCATTATTTTTTTGAAGAATGGAAAGCAAATATTTTCCTTGCAATGTAAAGTTTAAAAAAATGATAAAGCCTGTTGTAATGAGAAAAAAAATCAATATAAAAATATTCAACATTTTGTTTCTTATTATCATTTTTTTCCTGTCTTTTGAAGTAATTTCGCATTAAGTTATATGTACCAATTATAATTTTTTTTCTTTCTTATCAAAATGAAACAAAGAAGAACCAATTTTGCGAATTAACAATAAACCATCATATAAAATTTCACTAATGTCTATATTTTCGAAGATATAAAAGATGATAAAAATAGCTGCTAAAAATCCAAAGAAAAAGTTAGCCTTTCTTGGTGATATATTATCATTTGTTTGCAGCTTAACAAGTTGATCTTTTTGATTTTTTTGAATAATTTCAATATATTTCTCAAAGGAATCCTGCCATCTATTTATAAAACAATTTGGTAAAGTTGCTAAATCGTTAATAAAATTGATATTTGTTTTTGAAAATACATCGTTTTGAAACTGATCTTTCAAAAAAGAACCTTTCTGAGGAAGATAAATCCTGGATCCCTCGCGAGAAGAAATAATTATGCAATATATGTATGCAAGTTCCGTGGAAATTCTTTTTTTTAATGAAGAAGTCAATTGATTTTCAGCAAAATCAAAGTCAGAAATAATTATAAGATTTTTATAAGTTGCAGGGCTTCTTTCAAGAAGATTTATGCATGTTTCTATTGCTGAAATAATCCTTGAAGCCCTATAATACTGATCATTCAAATCTATTGAATTTATAATTCTCTTCATAAATTCTAAATTATCAGTTAAAGGGATCTCGATATATGGATCATCACCAAATAGTACAAAGGCAAATCTATTATTTTGGAAATTATCTATAAAATTATTTGCAATTATTTTAGAGGCAAAAAATCTATTTGGTTCAACATCATTAGCAAGCATAGAAGTTGAATAATCGATCATTATCACAGTATCAATAAAATTAGCATATGTAGGTAATTTTTTGTAACCGATATTAAAATTTGAAAAGGTGAGAGCTATTGACAGTGCTATAAAAAAAAGCAAAATCATTTTTTTTATGAATTTTTTTTTAAGATAAGAATCATTATAATTCTTGGTTATTATGAAATTTTTATAGATATGATGTTTCAACAAAATACCAATTATCAATAAAAAAGTTGCAAGAAAAATAATAATTGTTGCTTTAGTCATTAATATTCAACCTCTATAGAAAATAGTTCAAGAAAAAGAAAAATGATAAAAGTCAATACAGACAAAACATAAAACAAATGATCTATGGACTTGTATGTAATATAAGATTTGATATTTAGTTCTATTGGATTTTGCTTTTCAATCTCTTTGAAGATACTGTCGAATTCTCTAGAATTTGTAGCTGTATAAACTTTTCCATCGCCTCCTATTTGTGCTATTTGTCTTAATAGGGCAATATCCACTGAAATTTTAATCTTCTTGGTGTAAGAAAGGCCTTTTGAATCAACAAAAGGGAAATTCACAGGTGAATCTGACCCAATAGCTATAGGGTATACCTTCATACCATAATTTTTTGCTACTTGCACTGCGAAAATAGGATCAATGTATCCATCATTGTTGATTCCATCTGTTATTAATATTATATTTTTTGATTCACCTTTGAAGTACTTTAAAAGTTCTACAGCATTGATAATAGCATTTCCAATTGCTGTGCCATCTTCTATATCTCCAATCTGAATAGATTCAAGTTTTTGGATTAGAAAGTTATTATCAAAAGTGAGAGGTACTATCGGGAGTGAATATTTTGCAAAGATCACAAGTCCATAAAAATTCATCTTTCTGTTATCTATAAATTCTTTAATAGTCTCTTTTGCTTTAAAAAATCTATCTTGAGGTGCAAAATCAAGTGCTTTCATCGTTGAAGAGATATCAAGACAGAAAACAAAAGCATGTCCTTTCTCTTCGATCGGAACTTTAGAAATAGGAACCATGGGAGATGTGCTTCCTATTATCAATAAAAATAGAACCAAAAATAAAAATAAATACTTAAAAAACATCAAATAGTTTAATTTTTCTGGTTTTACAGGGATAGAACTTAGAGGAAAACCTGTTTTTCCTCTTTTTAAGATTATAATCAAATAAAAAATGCCTGCAGCTGGAATAAGTAAAAGAAAATTTAGAGGGTAAGAAAATCTCATTTTTCTTCTTTTTAAATAATTTATGACTCTTCTGAAATAAGATTTTACTTAAGGTTTAATTATTTTAAAGCTAAATAAAGGAGAGCCATTTATTGAGAGTTTTGATAGTAAATATCTTTTAGTTTTTTTTCAATTTCAAGTAATTTCGAGTCAATAAAATCCTTAAAATTATCATATAGAAATGATGGAGAGCTATATATCAAATTTCTTATACTCTGTGCATCCTCCTGCAACCCATCAAGTTTGCAACTGTTTTGAAAGCCAGTGAAGAAAAGATTCCATTCATCTAAAAAAACTAAAATATCCTTTTTGAAATTTATGCAATCATTTATATCTAATCTTATTTTGTTTATGAGTCTTACTAAATTTTCTTTTTTACCATAAAAGGCTTTTTTAGAAATATTATATCTATTTTTTGATTTAATATTATCAATAGCAAATTTCAAAATAAAAAAAATAAAAAATATTATTATTGTTATTAGAAATAATGATATCAAAATATTGATATAGAGTCTCTTTTGAAAAAAATTATCTTTTGGAATTGAAAAAACATTGCTTTCCAATTTTTTGATTGGTATTGATATAGATGAAAAGGTGTAAACATTATCTCCATCTATAAGCGAAACATCAGATAAATTGATTGAATTATTTGAAAAAATTTGCATTTCGATCGAAAGAAAAAGTTTGTTTTTTCTATATTTAAATTGATAAGATATTATATTGATATTTTCGTTATATGATTTCAAATAAGGCGTTGATGTACCGGCGATGGATATTCCATAATCAGTCAGATTTATTAACAGAGTAAATTTACTTCCACAGTAAATTTTAGATGGTTGAATCTCAATATTTGCGCTTGTGAATACAAAAAAAGATAAAATAAATAAAGTTATTATATAGAATTTTTTCATATTACTCAACCATGGTACTTTTTAATATTCTAATTTGCAAACATTTGTATCAATTATCCTATTTCAACCTTAAATGTTACAACTCTTAAAAAAGAGAATCCCGGATTGTTAATATATAATCAATAGATTGAAAATTCTTTAAATCTTATAACTTATTTGCTATTTAGTTCACTGTCCTTTTTGATCTTAAAAAATTTTGAAGTGTAGACAATGGATTATTTATTGAAGATATAGGAACAACATCTATGTTATGCTTTTTCAGAATTGAACTATTTTTATAATATGTTTCATAGTAAGTCTCCTGTTTAAGAAGTGAACTATATTCGAAAGAAGAACGATTTTTTAAAAGTGAATCTATCCTTCGTTCCTCATCATCTATTATTGTGATTGCAGTCAAGTTATGTTTTTGAGTGAGAGATTGTAAAAGTTTTTCATCAAGTCTGAAAATAAAATCAGAAACCAAAAATATATGTGCTCTTTTTTTCAAAATATTAAAAAGTTTTTCAAAAATCTTATGACATTCAAATGAAGCTTCTAAATCTACAGTCAAATTTTTTAAACAACTAAATATCTGAAAAAATGTGTTAAAATTTTTTTTAAATGGGAAAAATAACTTAACATCATCTGAGAATAGTAAAAAGCATGTGTTATCACCGACTTTTAGAGAGGAATAAAGCAAGAGTAGCGCAACACCTAGAGCCTGTTCCATTTTATATGGCTTTTTTATTTTTATAAACATCGATTTTGATATATCAAGACAGATGACATTGTATCTATTTCTGTCTTCTATATATTCTTTAACATAAAGTTCTCTTAATTTTGCAAAGAGATACCAATTTATTTGTCTTATTGAATCATCCTGTGAATAAAGTCTATTTTGATAAAAATCAAGCCCAATCCCTTTAAAAGCTGTTTTATAATCTCCAATAAATGTTTTATTAGAAATCATATAAAGTTGAAGCAATTGTTGATTAAAAAACAAATCTTCGGCAAGCTTGGTTTTCATATTCCCCATCTACATTTCATTATTCTAATTTATTTTCTATTTTCTCGAATTAATATTAAAAGCAAAAAAATTAAAATTAATAAATTAAAGTCCAATAATCTAAAGTTTAGAATTGATAGCTTAAATTCCAGAAAATAAAAATAATTTTATATAATCTAAATAATACTTTAAAAATAATCAGTATAAATATCTGTTTGCTATATAAAAGCTTAGTTTGTAACTTTTTTTGATCAATATATATACGATAAAATCAGGGTATTGGTATATGATCCGCAATTTCAGAAATTATTGATTCTACAGTTACTCCACTTGCGATGGCTTCATATGAAAGTATTATGCGATGCCTGAGGACATCATGCAATATATAGAGTACGTCTTCAGGTATAACAAATTTTCTATCATCAAAGAAGGCTTTGACCTTTGATGCTTTATAAAGAGCTATGTTCGCTCTTGTTGAGGCACCCCACTGGATATAATTTGCAAGATGAGCAAGGGCGTAATTTTTCTGGTTCCTCGTTGCCTGAATCAGGTCGCATATATAATTGATCAATCTATCATCAAAAAAAATTTCATCTATATTCTTTTGAATATTAGAAAATTCATCTATATTAAAGGCAGGTTCTAATTTATCTTTTTCTATTGGGTTTATATTACTTAAAATCTTTACTTCATCCTCTTTGGTTGGATATGATATTATAAGTTTAAACATAAACCTGTCCAGTTGTGCTTCAGGTAGAGGATAAGTACCTTCATGTTCGATAGGGTTCTGAGTAGCAACAACATAAAAAGGTTTTGAAATAGGATAATTTTCTCCACCAAGATTGACTTCATACTCTTGCATAGCCTGTAGTAAAGCTGATTGGACTTTAGCAGGAGATCTATTAATCTCATCAGCCAGAATTATTGAGTTAAATACAGGTCCTTTAAAAGGTATAAAAGTAAGAGTTTTAGGATCAAAAATCATGCTTCCAGTTATATCTGAAGGCAGAAGATCCGGAGTAAACTGGATCCGCTTGAAACTTAAATTGAATAGCGACGCTAAAGATTTTAGGATGTAAGTTTTACCAGTGCCTGGAACTCCCTCCAGTAAAATATGTCCACCAGCAAACAAAGCTATGCAGATCTTTTGTATTATCTCTTTTTGACCAATTATTTTTCCTTCTATTGAATCAAAGACTTTTTGAAGAATATTATTACCAGAATTACTCATATATATCCTCTGCTAATTTACATATCAGTTTTATTCATTTTATTTGCTTTATTTTTTTTATCAAATTATTTCTCTATTAATGGAAAGATAATCTATCTGTATACTGTTTCTTATCTTTAGACTTTTCCTTAGACTTTTGATTTAAAATTATCACTTTTGATTTTGACTATTTACTTAAATAGGCTTTTTAAAGCTAAGTATAGGACAACAGTCAATAGTCAAAAGTTGAAAATCCGGGAATAAACTTAACTGATATTATCAATCCCTTGTTTTTTTATAAGTCATATTAATAAAACTTCTGGAGAGATTGAATGAGATTAAATAAAATTTTTGAACTTTGCTATGCAAATAGTTCATTATTCTTCTCTATATTCTCTTATTTTCTGGCTTTAGACTTTAGACTGTTATAAACAGCTAAGAGCGAAAGAATATTATGCGGGGAATCACTTTAGCAGAAGCTTTTTAATAAAGAGTGTCTCGATATTGAAAGCAAGTTGTTTCTTGTAGTTGTATTAAATTATGGGAAATATTCTGAATAAATCTTTTATTTTAGTAAAAAAATGTGTCGGAGAGGGGATTTGAACCCCTACAAGTTGCCTCACTAGATCCTGAATCTAGCGTGTCTGCCAGTTCCACCACTCCGACATAAATTATAGAAGTCTACATAATATACTGATCAGGTCTTCTATCTTGAAGTAGATTGTTAAGGTTGGTAATATTTTTATTTTCACTCAAGGAAGCATCAATTTTAACTATTTTAACAGTCTCTTTTGAAGATGGAAGTTGTATAAGTCTTTTCCCGGAAGGATCAACTATCTGAGATTTACCTGTAAATGCAAGTTTTTTCTTACCAACTTTTTCAGTTCCAACTCTATTACAGGTGGCAATAAAGACTCTATTTTCCAGAGCTCTTGTTATCATTGCATCCTGGCAGTAGGGCAAGACAAGGTTTGAGGGATGCAAAATGATATTAGCCCCCTTTAGAGTTAAGGTTCGTGCAGCTTCAGGAAAGATCCAGTCAAAACAAATCATTATACCAAAATTAATGTCTCTATACTTTGTAACTTTATAACCATTGAAAGATGGAGAAAAAAATAATTTTTCTTCGTTGAAAAGATGAACCTTTCTATAGTTGAGAAGAAACTCGCCTTCGGCTATAAAAAAAGCAGAATTAAAAAATCTTCCACTTTCATCTTCAGCATATCCACCGATAATGGCAATTTTTTTGTCTTTTGTATATTTTTTGATAGTATCAAAAACTATATTATCAGATCTTAGAGCTACCTTTTTAACTTCTTCTATGGAAGTAAATAGATAGCCACTTAAGTACAACTCGGGGAAAAGATATATGTCTGCTCCTTGATTTTGCTCTATTAAATCAAAAGATCTTTCAAGATTCTTTTCAATATTTAAATGATTAGGTTTGAATTGAACAAGAGCAATTTTAACTTCTTTCATATAATTCTCTTCTTTAATTAAAAATAAAAAAATAGCAAGAAATAATATTGCTATTAACCTAAAAAAGAGCAAGAATATAGCATAATTTGCCGTAAATATAGATCTAAATGACTAAAGGATTTTATCCTTTTTAAAAGCAAATAAAGGAGTTTTTTATTAATATTTAATTCACAGGCAAATTGATTATAACAATAAAACAATAAAAGTAAATATCAATTTTATAAAGGATCCAAATAACAATAATGAACAAAGATGATTGTTGATTTTAGTTATTTGTTAGTTTTTAAGGCTTTGCTATACAAAGAAAATTTGCGAAAAACCAGTATTTTTTGCTTTTTACTTTTCTTTTTATGATCTGACCTGGAAAAGAATCGAATATCAAAAGCTACTCATTTGCCAGATGAGCTTATTTTTCTATGACTTTTGGCTTTTGATAGTATTGATAATAAATTATTTCCGGATTTTAGACTTTAGAAGGTATCGATAATAGCATGATTCCAGTACTGTAGACTTTTAACTATGAACTGTAGCATCTTTTTATTGAACTTTTTCTTATTTTATTTATCTTGTTTTCAAGATTAGCATATAATTTTTGCTTTTTCCGATTAGTTCCGATTAATTAGTATTTTTAATATTAAAACAAGATTTTATAGTTGATCTATGCTTTATTTATATATATATCAAGTTATTATATTTTTATCAGGTGAAAAAAAGGTATGAGTGAAAAAAATCAGGAATCATTTGAATATTTTGAAGAAAATTTTGATGAAGATTTAAATTCACAAATCAATAAACCAAATGATACTTCAACAAACTCTCAGGTTGATTACTTTACATTAAAAAAATTATCAAGTCAGTTGTATGCACAGTTTAAAGAGATCCAGAACTCCATTCCTTTAGATAAACTGGAAGAGCAAATCGCAGAACTAAACTCTCAGACTCAAGATGAAGTTTTTTGGTCTGATCAAGCCAATGCTAAGAAAGTTTTATCTCTGCTTAATAGATTGGAAAAAAAAATCACTTCTCTAAAAAAAATATCAAATGATTTCGAAGATCTTATGGCTTTTATCGAACAGGCGAACTCTTCTTCTACTAAAGATGTGAGTGATATTTATGCTTTATATCAAAGTATAGAAGCTTCTTTTAAAGAACTTATTTATATCGATATATTTAATCAGCTTGATTATTCAAATGCATTTTTGACCTTAAAACCTGGTGCAGGTGGCCTTGAATCTACAGATTGGGCTCAGATGCTATTTAAGTTGTATATTAGATATGCAGAGAGGAAGAATTTTAAGGTAGAGGTTTTAGAATTAGTTCCAGTTGAAGGTGGAGGGATAAAGGTTGCTACCCTGCATATCAAAGGCGAATATGCATATGGTTTTTTGAAGTATGAGACAGGGATCCATCGTCTGGTAAGAATCTCTCCCTTCGATAGCAATGCTCGAAGGCATACTTCTTTTGCTTCAGTATATGTATTTCCTGAACTTTCAGACGAAGTCGATGTTCAGATAAATCCTTCAGATATTAAGATTGAAACTTTTAGAGCAGGAGGTGCTGGTGGTCAGCATATAAATAAAACTGACTCTGCTGTTAGAATAATTCATCTACCAACCAGAATAACAGTTGTATGCCAGAATGAAAGATCCCAGCATCAGAATAAAGAAACAGCTATGAAGGTTCTTAAATCTAGGTTGTACCAATATTACCTTGAAGAGAAAAAGAAAAAAGAAGAAGAGATAATGGCTGAAAGAAAGGATATCTCCTGGGGAAATCAGATTCGTTCATATACATTACAGCCTTATACATTAATAAAAGATCATAGATCGAAATATGAATCTTCATCTGCTGATAGAGTTCTTGATGGTGATATTGATGATTTTATTTTTGCTATGATTTCTCTTGACTTTAAGAAAAAATATAACATAAATTATTAAGAATTAACAAAAAAAAAGTTTTTTTATAAAGTTTAAATGGTGGAATTTATGGGTGTTTCTATATTGATCGTCGATGATTTAGCTTTTGTCAGGATGATGATCAAAGATATCTTGATGAAACATGGCTTTACAGAGTGTTATGAAGCAGCTAATGGTATTGAAGCATTAAAAAAATACAATGAAATTAAACCAACTATTGTTCTACTTGATATAACCATGCCTATACTAAATGGTATAGAAACCTTACAGAGGCTTATGCTTGTTGACCCTCACGCTAAGGTTGTAATGTGCTCGGCTTTAGGTCAGCAGAAACTTATTGTTTCAGCTATTCGCCTTGGGGCCAAAGACTTTATAGTAAAACCTTTTAAGGAAGATAGACTTATTTCTGCTATAAAAAAGGCTATTGAAAAGTAGCGTATTCACTTTGGCTCTTGTTTTTTTTATGATTCTCTGTTATAAATCTTTTGATGAAAAATCCCAATAGATTTTCGTTCTTTGTTTTTTATAACAGGCGAAAGTCTGAAGTCAAAAGTCCGTTGAAAAAAGTTAAATTTTTTTCTAAAATTTACTTATATTTAGTTGTGAAGAGTAGGACTTGTATTTTGTTAAAATTAGCAAATTAGCAGATTTCTCTGTGTTAACAAAAAGAAAAAAGATCAAATTGCTGCATAAATCTGAATTTACAGAACCACAAAAATTTCATCTATAGTTAATATAAATGAAGATTGTAAAGAAGACTTAAAAGCTAAAGAATGCTATGAAAAAGATATATTTTTTTTATTTTGTTTTTATTTTTATGCTTATTGTTTTACCCTGTATGAGCATAAATGCCTATCCCGACATGATAACGATAGATCATCAAAGTGCAAAAGCACAGGTTGCTGTTTTTCCATTTAAATATCTTTTTGAAAATAAGCTTCAATATAATGCCAAAGTAACTGGCTTTGATGGAAGCAATGAAAACAAATTTATCGAGACAGCCTTAATATTTCTTATAGACAAATATATTGAGGGAAATGAACTAAAACTCAGTGTTAGAGAAAGAGAGCAACTTTTTAATTTTTTTATATTAAAAGTTCAAAATTTTGCCTTGAAAAATCGCTCAACATTTAATGATTTTTCCTTTTCTGAAAGTTTTAAAGAAAATTTATTTTCTAAACCTTTAATATTATCTAAAAGCCAAAAAGATAATGATGATTCCAGTGATATTATAAATTTCAAGTTTATATACAGGTATATTGCAGAAAAAAGATTAATTCAGATTGATTGTGAATCAAAAAATAATTTTTCTGATATAGTAGAGCTAAAAACTTTTTATCTACCTTATAATTATATAACTTTTTATGCAGATATAGAAAAACTCTTTATTCATGATATACTTTCCTTTGTTTTAAAACAAAATTTTTATCTTGTTGAACTTAATATAAATCATCCGGCTTTTATTGAGATTGATGGCAAAATTGTCACATTTTTTGAGTCAGAATCCTATCCTTCAACTTATCTGGTGTCTTTAAGTGAAGGTACTCATAACATAAAGATCTTTGCTGAAGATGCAAATACTATTGAGCAGAAGCTAAAAGTTGAAAAGGACACAAGGTTGAACTTTGAACTTCAATTAAAAGAAGCAAACTGTCAGGTAACAATAATAACTTTCCCATCATCGGCACAGATAAAGTTTGAAAACAATTATCTTGGCAATTCTCCAGTTAGAATAAATCTTTATGAGGGGAATCACTTTTTTGTGATTAGTTTAAAAGGTTATGAGTCTAAGGAACTACTCGTATCAGTTGGAAAAGAGGAGAAAGAAAAAACTTTATATATATATTTAATGCCAGAAAAGACTACTGATTTTTATATCAATTACTCAAAACAGATGATAGATAGATCATATGACTACTTCTGGACTGGCTGCATTGGACTTATGACATCCATTATTGGTTATTTTATATATGATTATTCCTTTCAAATTTCCATAAATCCTGACTATACTTATCCCTATTTTGGACTTATTCTTGGTTCTGGAATGATAGTTTCTGGTATTGTTTTTTTTGCTATTTTCGAAATCCTTTCATTAGATCAACTTATAAAATATTACGATTACATAAGGTACTATATAACTTAAATATTTGAGAGATTCTTATTTTTTGCCATTTTTTCCAGTTAGACATCTTTTCACCTTTGTTCCTGGTAATTAGCATGATTTCTTAATGAAATAAAATTATATTTTAAAATATATTTAAAGAAAAACTTGACTTACTTGCAAAATTTATTTTAATAAAATTAGCTTACTTATAAATTTTATTAGGAGGAAATATGAGCCACTATGTTGATGAAGTCATCACTGATCTTAAGACAAGGTATTACTGGGAAAAAGAGTTTTTACAGGCTGCTGAAGAGGTTTTAAATTCACTTAAACTGGTTGTTGATAAGAATCCAAAATATAAGAAATATAAAATACTGGAACGTATTGTTGAACCTGAAAGGATTATTTGTTTTAGAGTTCCCTGGCAGGATGACAAAGGTGAGTATCATATAAATAGAGGATATAGAGTTCAGTTTAATTCCGCTATTGGTCCATATAAAGGTGGTTTAAGGTTTCATCCTTCGGTTAACTTATCTGTTTTAAAGTTTTTAGGCTTTGAGCAGATTTTTAAAAATAGCCTTACAACCCTTCCTATGGGAGGCGGAAAAGGTGGCTCTGATTTTGATCCTAGAGGTAAATCAGATGATGAAGTTATGAGATTCTGCCAGTCCTTTATGAATGAACTTTTTAGACATATTGGACCGGACACAGATGTTCCAGCTGGTGATATTGGAGTCGGTGGGCGAGAGATTGGCTATCTTTTTGGCCAATACAAGAAGCTTGTAAATGAATTTACCGGTGTATTGACTGGTAAAGGTATAAAATGGGGTGGTTCTTTGATAAGGCCGGAAGCGACTGGATTTGGAGTTACCTATTTTGCACAGGAAGTACTCAAAACTATTGGGACTGATTTTAAAGGTAAAAAAGTTGCTATATCTGGTTTTGGTAATGTTGCATGGGGTGCAGTCACAAAGATAACTGAACTTGGTGGAAAAGTCGTTACACTTTCAGGTCCAGATGGTTTTATACACGATCCTGATGGTGTTAGTGGTGAAAAGATAGATTATATGATTGAGATGAGAAACTCAGGAAGAGATAAGGTTCAAGATTATGCCGATAAGTTTAAGGTCAAGTTTGAAGCAGGCAAAAGGCCATGGTCTATACCTGTTGATGTTGCCATACCATGTGCAACTCAGAATGAACTTGATATAGATGATGCTAAGCAACTCGTTAAGAATGGTGTCAAATGTGTTGTTGAAGCTGCAAATATGCCATGTACACTTGATGCTGTTAAGTACTTTATCGATAATAACATTCCTTTTGGACCAGCTAAAGCTGCTAATGCCGGTGGAGTTGCAACATCAGGTCTTGAAATGACACAAAATAGCATGCGACTTTCCTGGACAAGAGAGGAAGTAGATGCTAAGTTACATCAGATTATGATAAGCATACATGATGCTTGCCAATATTACGCAAAGGAATATGGTTGCCCAGGTAATCTTGTCAATGGCGCAAATATTGCTGGTTTTATAAAAGTCGCAGATGCAATGATTGACCAGGGTCTTGTTTAGCATAATTCTTTGTTTATTTGTGTTTGTCCGGCATTCAATCTGGTTTATTTACCATGTTTTTTGAATTCCGGGGGTATACTATTCAATGTTAACGTCATTGAAGGTTATTTTGCATAGAAAAATACTAGAACAATTTATAATTTTTATTTAAATATAAAATGGCTGGCTTATGCTGGCCATTTTTTAAGTTAGTTTTTTCTGTTAGTTTGAGCAGAATAAATAAGCATTCTATGAAATATAATTTTAGGAAAGCCGGGGAATAGAATGAAAAAACGAACCTTTGTTATTTTGATAGTAACTGTTAGCATAATTGCAATTTTCGCGATAATTTATACCCTTGTATCGACAGAAAATTATCTATATGGTAGTATTGATGGAAAATTTAAACATGCTGAAAAAACTTTAAAGTATGGGGATTTTAATATCAAGACATTTATAGATTATTCCAGCAAAAATAATCCAGTAATAGTTTTTATCCCAAATCCGGCATCTGGCTTTTATCCGCTTATAAGGAACTTTTACGGCGATTTAGCCCGTGAGTTTACATTAATAACATTCGACTTTCCTTTTTCCGCAAGTTCATACAATAAAAATAAACATATTGCTGAAGACAATGGAGCTTCAAATAATAACATTATCTCTGATGAACTGCTCGTTGGAAGCCTGGCAAAGGTTGTTAGCTACTCAAAGGGCAGATTCCCAGGACAGCAGGTTTTCTTTTTAGGTTATAGAGTTGGAGCATCAATAGCGTTGATGTACTCGTATGTTGCCAGCAGGAATGATGAACTTACAAAGTTAAGAGTTGATGGACAGATACTTGTTGCGACTCAGATAGAGCAGGTTGATAAAGATACAGGCAAAATTTACGCAATGCTTGAGATTGCTAAAAGTCAGGCAGATGAAAGAGGCATGGAATTTTTTGAAAATATGTTAAAGAAAATAGATAATACTGGTTACGAATCACTGGATGAGAAGGAAAAACAAAAAATTTCTCAATATGAAAATGTAATGTTGAAGGACAAAAATCCTGGATTTTCCGATGAATTTAATAAGGTTCTTTACCAGGTTTTTGAGAATAACTCAAAATATTACAACGATGATTATACAAAGGGGATAGCGAATTATCAAAACTATTTTGTTAACCCGGATGTTTTGTATAGTTGCAACTTTTTTGATATCCCTACTATTTTTATACATGGTATGAAAGATTACCTTTCTCCTATATCAAAGATAAGAAGCTATTACCTTCAGATCGAAACTTCTTATAAAAATTTTTACTTTGATGAAGATATGGATCACTGGATCCTGTTTTCTAAGAAGGATTTTATTGTCAGTGCATTAGATGATCTTATCAAAAATTCAATAGAGGCATATGGAAATTAAAAGATAAAGTGCTAAAAAAAAAACCTTTATTCTTTAATTTTTATTGAATAAGGGGTCAATTTTTTCCCAAAGGCTCGTTTATTCTTATTTGAATTATTGATTATGACTTTAAAGGTTTTATTATTTTTATCCAGATAATCTATAGATTCAATACCTTCCCCGTAAAATTTGGGTTTCATTTTCTCTTTTCTAAAAATTTTATGATAAAGAAAAAGTAATCCAATTGTTGATAAAGAAGTGCCAATATAATAAACTTTTCCTTTTCCAGAATTGTTTACACTGATTGCAGCAGAACCGTTGTAGTGTTTCTTTTTATCGGAATAACGAGCAATAACCTTTGCAGTAACTGGATTTAATATATCAGCCCATGCCTCGACCTTAAATCTGAATAATCCAATCTTGATATGAGTTTTTGTATTATTTAAAGATTCGAATCTGTCTATATTTATCCCTGCAAGTTTTGAAAAGTATCCGGGGAGTTTTAAGTTAATTGCTATATTGTCTTTATTTCTAATCCCTGTTCGCCAGGAGAGTATGAGTACGCCACCAGATTTTACCCAATCTTCAAGCTTTTTGACGAATTCTACATCACAAAGAAGGTAAAAGGGAAGACTTATAATCTTGTAGTCAGAAAGATTGAGATCCTCAATAGGTTTTATATCGACAGGAATTTGAAATATTGAAAATGGAGCATACCATCTTGTAAACTCAAACTCAAAGCCGACTTGAAGGTAATCATTCATAGCATAATATAGAGCTTTTGTTTCATACTGGTGTGAAAGAATTCTTATAGAATCTTTATGGTAAGCTATGCAGGATTTTGGTTTAATTGATGAAGATGATGCAATCCTGTCATAGACTTCTTTCTTTTCAATAAAATTGTTTGAAATTGCTTTTAAAAGATCTGTGTCGCTGTTATCATTATTTAAAATGCCATAGCAGAGTTGCTCCTGACCAAAAGGTGCGGTTCGCCATCTGAAGTAAAAAAGTCTTTCTGCACCAAATGCAACTGCTTTATCTGTCCAGGAAATAACCTGCTTTTCAGGAGGTAAGTAGCCAAGACAGTTGTGCCCCTGCATCGAGCTAAACTGCTCAAAGACAGTGAAATGAGGTTTATCCTTTAATCCTTTCAAATATAGCATGTTGAGGGTAGTAAAATAGTAAGGCAAAGGTTCATCTTGATCCCCCCATACAGGATAGTTATTTAGACCTATGAAATCATGTAAAGAGGTAAGTTGCTTTATATCTATATTGTTGGATAGCGAAGGCATAAAGACATCTGTCGCTATCCATTGATTCTTATTTATCTTACCACGTAAAATATCATGCTGGATATTTAAATAGTTTACAAAGCTATCTGACATAAACCGGCTATAGTCAAGAAGCATAGAAGGATTATGTGCTGCTCCATAAGTTTCAAGTGGAAGAGGTATATCAAAGCTGAGGTAAGTTGTTCCCCAGAAAATAGTTCCCCATGTCTTATTTAAATTGTCTATTGATCCATATTTATTTTGAAGCCAGAGGTTCCATTTCTGCTGACAGTTTTTGCAAAAGCATCTATCAGAACCTTCATGACCTATCTCATTATCCAGTTGCCAGCCTATGATATTTGTATTGTCTTTATTATGATCTGCAATAGCATTGAGAAGCCTTATTGTTGCTTCAATAAAAGTTGGGTTATTCACACAAACAGATCTTCTTCCACCCCATTGTTTAGGTAAGCCTTTACTATTGATCTGAACACAGGAAGGATCTTTTTTAAAAAGCCAGTATGGAATAGTGGCTGTTGGTGTCCCTAAGACTACTTTGATCCCTTCTCTACTAAAAATGTCCACGACTTCATCGAACAGGGAAAAATCGAATTTTCCTTCTACAGGTTCTATCAAACACCAGGCAAACTCCATTATACGAATCATCTCGATCCCGGACTTTTTCATCCTTATTGCATCATCTTTCCAGAGAGTCTTATCCCACTGCTCCGGATAGTAGGCTACTCCTGCTTTAAAACTTTTACTCATAGAATCTCCAATCGGTTCAGTTAGTTTTCAGTGCATGCTTCAATAAGTTCTTGAAGTGTTCTGTCAGCTTCTTGAACTTGCACCTGACATGTTCCCACTTTTTCATGCCCACCTCCCCCATATTTAAGCATCAGTTTACCAACATTTACCTTACATGTTTTATTGATGATAGAGTATCCTACTGCAAAAACTATATTTTGATTCTGCTTTCCCCACATTACCCTGATAGAAATATTTGCTCTGGGAAAAAGACAATACTCTATAAATCTGTTTCCTGTATAAATTATTGGTGCATTTCTTAAATCTATTATAAGTACATTATTTTTCATGTAACTGTATTTTTTTATCATCTTTTTATATTCTTTTTGTTGCTGCTTATATCTTATTATCCTTTCTTTAACATCTTCAAGTTTAAGTATCTTGTTTATTGGAAGAACTCTACAATAATCAACTAGTTTTTCCATGAGCTGGTAGTTAGATATTCGGTAATCTTTATATCTTCCAAGGCTTGTTCGAGGATCCATGATGAAAGATAATAAAATCCACCCTCGAGGATGAAGGATCTCCTTTTTAGATAGATTGCCGGAATCAGATTTGTTAACTGCATTCATCAGTGCTTTAAACTTTTTAAACCTCGTTTCACCATCGTAATAATCATATATAACGGCAGCTGCAGATGGTGCTGGCTTACTCAAACCCTTATAGTTATAAGGAAAAGCTTTTCTTTCATCTTCACTCATATGATGATCAAACCAGAGTCCAGCACCAGGAGTGTAAGGGACATTGGCAAGAACATCATTTTCATTTACTTCAACGAGTCCATCCTGAATATCTTTAGGGTGAACGAATTTAAACCTATCTATTATTCCAGCTTCTTTAAGAAGTATTGCACAGGCAAGACCATCAAAATCTGACCTGGTGATAAGTCTCATACCCATCCTTATCTCCTTTTTTTATAAAAAGAAAAAATTCTATATAAATATGCTTCAGATAAAATTGTTGATTTCATCAAAATAGTTACTTATATCCTGGGCATTCTTCATAAACAAAATAATTTCTTAATTTAATTTTATAATAACAAGATATTTTTACAAGGTATAAAAAATAACTTTAAAATAGTTAAAATTAATTGCAAAAGAAAATTTAAACATCGAATCTTCAATTGG
>ENA-UOYA01000711-UOYA01000711.1-activated-sludge-metagenome-genome-assembly--contig:-NODE-711-length-39957-cov-41.927071_pt1 | contig 39957 bp, 33 predicted proteins | sample MGYA00238163_ERZ764804 | MGnify/ENA primary metagenome ERZ764804 (study PRJEB28919, sample SAMN05720223) | activated sludge metagenome | isolation source: Anaerobic digester | place: Hong Kong...
CTATAGGTCAATTTGCCGGATATGGAGCATCATATCATCGTATCCAAGAAATAACGGTGTCAACAGATCCATAGTATGATCCGTAGCCATAATAAATATTGAGATGGAGGATAAGAAAATGTAGAGAAGAAAAAGTAGTAGAATAGTTAGTTCAGATTTTCCAACGTTAGGTGGTAGAAATCAAGGTACATATATTTTATAGAGTCATGGAACCAACGTATCAAGAGGAGATTTAATTACTTAGGATAACATTATTCCTGATCCAGAGGAACCACCAATATTATTTACGATTACGATCGATAAAGATAATTACACGCAAATATGTTCATTTGGTAATCCTGGCTCGTTAATATCATATACTACAGATCCAATAGGAGGTTCGTTTACAAGCGATGCTAATGGTATATATGGTGCATCGTTTGGGTCTGGAAGTTCATATCACGGCCCACTTATGTACGTCCAATTGCCAACTGTCATTGGTACTTCAGATAAATACTGGCACCTTGTAATAAAACTTACAGTATCTAGTAAATATTCATCTGCAATATTAGTGAGGGCTGGGTTTTCAACGCATATTAGATATGATGATTCAAATAATAATAGTAGTTATTCTCAATATTCAATATTTCATTGGGTTAATAATAGTACACAACAATCATCTGTATATGGATACAACAATACTCCATCATAGAATGTTAGTCATACAATTAAATTTTATCACTACTAGAACGGCACAATCAAGCTGTTTCGCGATGGTACTAAAGTATTCGATGGATAGGAGCCAATACAGCTTAACAAAGGAGATAACATGTTAGTAATTCAGACAATGTAGATTGGTTCAAATACTGTGGCATACAATAGAATACAAGAAGTAACTATTTCAAATGATCCAACATACGACCCATAGCCATAATAAAGTGATGCGTGTGTTATTCTATAATAGGTACAGATAACGTGGCAAGCATAGAATTATCTAAACATAGGAGGTATTAAAATGGCTAAGACACAGGAATTCAAAGTTAAGTCAGTAACGCCGGCATATGCTATATTCACTAATGATAATCCATACCAGAAAGTCAGTTTGCTTGCTTTGAAGGTAAATAACACAAATGTTAAGCTAAGTTTCTAGGTTTAGTTCTACAAAGTAGAAGGCGAATCACTAGTCGACGGCCCAATTTTGGAAACAGAAACGATTGTTCCTAAGAATAATCAGATAGTCATCGATTTGGACGGCCTATATCTTGTCAAAGAGCTAGTCGTATACAATAAAAATGAAGTACCTGCTAAAGTGAAACCAACAACGGCTTGGTTCTTGGATTTAGGCGGCGTTATAGCAAGGTCTGAAATTGCTTACAACATACCAAATTAGGACTTCGTTGCTCTCACAAGTTCGCCAAGTCAATATGGAATTGAAGTCTTGCCAGAGTTCAATCCAGTCACTGTCTAGAATAAGTTAAGAGATGCTCGCAAAATCGAGCTTATAGGTGATGTTGTAGGTGACTAGTACTTTGATGGTTCTGGAGATATTCAAATACCGACAACAGTGAAACTGCAAATCGAAGGCATAGATATGGAACTGTTAAATAGCTAGACATAGTTGAATACGCCAAATAGCCTTGTTAAGAGAAATCAAAACGGTGATTTCTATGCCCGCTTTGTAAATTAGGACTTGAATGGTAATTAGGCTACTGCATCTAAACTGAAGACATAGAAATAGATAACGCTTAGTGGATAGGTCACAGGATCATAGTTATTCGACGGCTCTGGATAGATAACGATAGATACATAGTTTGTTGATCTACCAATTTGGTCCGTATCTGCTGCGGCCAATACACTTGTGCAGAGAGATGAAAATGGCGATATAAAGGCCAGAAGAGTAGAATAGGACCTTATTGGTAACTAGGACACAGCAACTAAACTGAAGACATAGTAGACAATTTAGTTGAATGGCTAGGTAACTGGTTCTTAGTCATTCGATGGCTCTGGAAATATAACCATCATAACATAGAGCGAATAGCTAAGTTCGTAGACAAGTTAGAATACTGCAGCCACACTTGTCAAGAGGGATAGTAATGGCAATTTTGCGGCTGGCACTATAACATAGACACTAAATGGTAATTAGGCAACTGCATCTAAACTTCAAACACCAAGATTAATCACTCTTACTGGCTAGACTGTAGGCTCATAGGAATTTGATGGCTCTTCAGATATAACAATTCATACGCAAACAACACAACTTACTAGCGGCGATATAGCTGACTAGACAAGTGATAACGAACCGTTGAAGATAGTCAAACGTGACTCGAACGGTGATTTCTCTGCAAGAATCATAACATAGAATCTCAATGGAAATTAGGCGACGGCTACAAAATTAAAGACGTAGTAGACAATTTCACTAAGCGGATAGGTAACTGGCTCGTAGGAATTTGATGGCTCTGGTTAGATAACAATAGAAACTACGATGCCAGATATTCTAAACTAGACAAATTAGGCAACACCTTCAACGCTTGTTAAACGTGATGCAAATGGTGATTTCCAAGCAAGGAAAGTTGTTTAGGACCTTACTGGAAATTAGGATACTGCTACAAAGTTAAAGACTCCACAAACAATCTAGCTAAGTGGATTTGTCACAGGATCATAGACATTTGACGGTTCGTAGGGCATAACCATAAACACAACGAAGTAGGCTGGCTAGGGAGACTATTTAGAACTAAGTGGTGGCACATTGACTGGAAACGTACTATTTCAAACTCCTGCCCAACTTCAGCTAGGCAGTTAGAACACTAACCTCACACAAGGCACGAATACGTAGCTTAAAGTAAGCACGCAATATGGATATGTACTAGTTGGTCCGCAAGACTAGAATTAGGCACACTTCCAAACAGATAGGAATGCATATTCGTTCGACAAACAAATAGAGCTCAATACTACGTAGATTAAATATGCAAATGCTATAATGTTCGACTGGAACGCAAAGACTGGCAATAGTGAAAATCACTAGATAGTATCCAAAGATTAGAATGGTTAGTAGGCCAACTCGCTTAGGATTAATTCACAAGGCTCAGTTTACATAAACATAGATTCTGATTAGAACAGTACAGCAGAAGTATTCTAGGTCTACAAAGACGGCGGCACAGGTTAGCTAACTGATTAGAACAAACTGATGTACATAAACGAGGCTGGCGAACTTTATGCAACTAAAGTCTATGGTTAGGTCTACAACGACTATGCTGAATACAGAGAGACATAGGAATGTATAGAACCAGGGTACGTCTAGATTTCCGATAACGGGAAACTTAGAAAATGTGACACAGATCGGGCCAGAAATATAGCTGGTGTAGTGTCAGACGTATTCGGTTTCTAGATTGGTCAAACAGAGACATAGACAACGCCAGTATAGGTTTAGGGACGTGCATTAGTCTACTGTGAAGATCAACTTAAAGTAAAGCCAGGCGATTAGGTCTGCGCAACAAAGCACGGCAAAGTAAGAAAGATGAGCTGGCTTGAAAAGATACTACATCCAGAATCCATAGTCGGCTTCGTTGACGAATTTCCAACATACGACACTTGGGGCAAAGATAACATTCCAGTCAACGGGAGGATATGGATCCGCTTGAGGTGATTAAATGTAGCGGTAAAAATATAGTAAGATTTTGTAGAGCGACTATTTTGGCGTGCCAGATAGGGCTGTTGGCATGCCCATCCTATAGAGTCATGGAAACTTGGTAAGTAGAGGAGATTTAATTACATAGGACAACATATCTGTACCAAATGTGTTTACAATTACAATAAATAAAGACAATTTTAGCCAGTTGTGTACTGTTGGTAATCCAGGATCATTAATAAATTATGGTTAGTATATATATGAATTTGATAGTAGTTCGCAATTTGTAACTGACAACAATGGATTATACGCAACTAATTATGGTAGCGGCGGTTCGTGGCACGGGCCAATACTGTATATGTTATTACCATCAGTTGTTGGAAAAATAAATCAATACTGGCACGTAGTATTCAAATATAATATTCAAAGTTTAACTACAGCATATAGAATATAGGTTGATCTAAGAGTTGGATTTACAACGTGGCTTCGATATTTTTGTGTTAATGGTTATAGTTCTTTTTACAGATAGTACTATAGTATGGTAAACAATCAAAGTGCACCATAGTGTAATCTTGTTGATAATGCATACTCTGGATAGAATATAAATGATACAGTAAGCTACTATCACTATAGTAATAACACAAATAAAATATATCTAAATGGCACGTTAATATTCAATGGTCCTGATCCACAACAACTTAATACATATAATAATGTACTTACGTTACAAATTTCAAAATATTCAAATGATGGCGTTCCATATCACCGTATCCAAGAAATCACAGTTTCAACTGATCCAACATATGATCCATAGCCATAAGGAGGATAAAGTATGAGAGTATAGTTTATTAATTCACAAGGACAACAAAGATAGTTTGATGTGCCGCGAGTTGAGCTTAACGTTGCTTATTCAACTACTGAAGGCAAGACATACTTTGATGTTGATCTTCAACAAGAAGTACCATATGAGCCGCCATATGAACAGAAGATGGTTGGCTAGATAGCTTAGCTTTAGGGCCTAACAATTGAGCAGTATAACCAGATTAATGAAGTAATTTTGGGCCAAGATTTGAAATTCGTAGCATTATACGATCATGACGATCTTGTATTCCTTGTAAGGAAAGATATGATCAAAAGGCAGGCCATAACGTTAGTAGGCACTAACTATCTGTATCAGCTCGAATTTGAGTATACATTGGATCAATGGAATTCATCATTCTACGAATTTAACTAGGGGGTATGACGTATGACAATACAACTTTACGATTAGAACAATCAGGTAGTTTAGTCAGGCACAACAACAGAAAGCGGAGTAGAGTACACGACGTATGTAGATATTGAAACGTATGAAGTAAGAGGCTCACTGTTCATTAAAGATTTGCAAGTGTCACCAGTTAACTATCTCAAATTCATGAGATAGATAACAGCAAAGAATGCGGCATATTTCAAAGCCATCTCTGATACAGGCAGTGAACTTGTAATCTCAACACTATTCCTTAGAGATATACAAATGCAATACGTTGCAGGCAGGCTTTCACTCAGAGCAGTTGTACTCATAAACGACGATAATTCATAGCAATTTGAGCAGTTCATGTCACAATTTTAAGAGATTGTGGGCTGATTCTAATGAAGCCTATACAAGCAGTCTAGTTTAAGCAAACTGAAGTTACATCAACTAAAGTAGTTTTGGTGAATCAGAAGCCAGATATATCTCTATCGTCGATCCTTGCCGAATTCGCAACGCCGGGCATGTATCTAGGTTTCTAGGTTCAGCTACTTAAAGTAAGTGGAAATCAATTAGTTGAGGATCAATGGTTCTATACGCCGTCGATTAAAACAGTGAATAGACACGTAACAATCGACTTATTTGGCCAACAATACGTTGGCCAAATTGTTATCTATAATAATGATCCAAATAGGCCAAAAAACTTCAAAGATAAAGTGGAAGCCGTATTGTGGGCTAAGAGTATAAAGAGTGTAACAGGCTACTCATCTAACTACTATGTAGATAACTAGGATTATGTATCAATTTAGGATAGGCTTAGGCAAAGAAGTGAGCAGATAATAACAGACCATGTAGTTGTGTAGGACTATCTAAGAGAAGCAAGAAAGATCAGCTTAGTTGGTGATGTGATTGGCTCGTAGTATTTCAATGGGTCTGGTGACATTCAGATACCTACTACAATAACAGTGGAATTAGGCGGCCAATCTACATAGCATACTCATACGTCAGATGATATAACTGACTAGAAGATATAGTCCAAGCCAAACACGATAGTAAAGCGAGATTAGAACTCAGATATATTCTAGCATATAGTTCATTAGTAGCTTGATGGAAATTAGTAGACATAGACAAAATTTGCATCGCCAATGACGCTTAAACTTGGCGGATAGGTTATTGGCCAATAGCAATTTGATGGCTCTGGCGAAGTGACTATTACGACAACGTTGGCCCAAAATTACTAGTTAGCCAATCATACTCACTCAGAATACTCACAAGTCGGGCATACGCATTCTGAATATTAGCCATTAACTCATTCTCACTCAGAATATTCGCTTACTAATCATACACATAGTGGATATTAGACAACTTCACATACACACTCTGAATACTCTCTTGTCGGGCATACACATTCGTATTAGCCTTTGGTGCATTCGCATTCAGAATACTCTCCCACAGGCCACGTTCATACAGAATATTAGCCTATTGAACATACGCACGATCAATATTAGCTTACAACTCATACTCATGCAGGATTTTAGCCGCTAGTTCACTCGCACGCAGAGTATGCATTAACCGGGCACGTACATACAAATTATTAGTAGATAGACCATACGCATACAGAATACTAGTCTGTCGATCATACACATAGTGAGTATTAGCCGCAAAGTCACTTGCATAATCAATATTAGTTAACAGAACACGATCACCCACAATATTAGATTGCCTAGAATCTATAGACACAATATTAGCCACTTGTTCATACGCATTCACAATATTCATTAACCGGGCATGTGCATACAGAATATTAGGCAGTCGATCACGAACATGCAAATTACTAGCCACTTGTGCATTCACACCCAGAGTATTAGTTAACTGATCATATGCATCCATACTAGCCACTTGTTCATACGCACTCTGAATACTCTCAAACCGGGCATATTCATACAGAATACTAGTAGGTGGATCATACACACTCTGAATACTCAACTATTGGGCACACACATTCTGAATATTAGCCACTAGTCCATGATCATAGCAACTACTAGTAGGCTGGGCATTCACACATTGGTAATGATATAACTGACTAGACATCAGAGTAGCAGGCAGATAAAATAGTTAAACGAGATGCAAATGGCGACTTTAGTGCTGGAACAATATCTTAGAATCTCAACGGTAATTAGTAGACATAGAGTAAATTGAAAACGCCAGTTGAGATAGCAATTGCAGGCTAGGTAAATGGCTCATAGCAATTTGATGGTTCCGGCTCTATAATAATAACAGTCACTGGCAATTCAGGCCCATCTGGCGAAGCAAACGGCGGCACATGTGAAATCCCAAAATCATTACTAGTAGATGATATAGGAATTGATACATTTGATTCGTATCATGCAAGTATATAGCTCGAAGATTGGCTAGTAATAAGTGATGGAATATAGCAGTATATAATTGGCACTGTAAGAGACGGCATGAATATATATGATCCAAGTTATTACTATGATAATTACGAATTTTATGTACAGCCAAGCGATGTGTTATACATTGGTACGTTTGGTGTGCCAATTAATATTGATGCATCAGTTAACGTAAATGAATTACATATCGAACATACACTAAGAATCGATGACAGAGTAAGAGTTGGCGTAGAAAGTCAATTTGATGATCCAGTAAACTTCATGTCTGTATAGTCATTCAATTAGTCACAATATTCAAGATTAGTTATACCTGTAGGATATAATAAATATGCGACCACTTAGCAAATGTATGAACCTGATACTAGTCCATTTAACCCAAACGAGATAGATGTTAGCAGATTCAGTCCAGAGAATCTACATCCTCGCAGTGTTAAGCCAATAATATTACCAATAATTCAGATGATAAGTAACGTTGATTACAATTGGAAAGTTGAAGGATGTAGATTAATTTTTGAACAACCAGTTTTATCACACGGCCCTGAGAGAAGATATGTAAATGGAATAATAGTTGCTAATAATGCAAAATACACACCAGGTACGGTATTTGGCAGAAGGGTTAATACTGACAAAACTGACGAAAATACTAATTTATATTATGTATGTGAGAATCATCACATACATCAACTCATTCTATGCGATATAGCTGACAGCCCATATCCGACGTATGAGTATCCAGACGGATATGCATCGCAATATCGCTCACATGTAGTGGCAAATTTTGGAGGTTACACTCTTTTTGGCACAACATCATTCCCACTATCTATGAGACACGTCCTTACAAATGAATATATTGACTGTGTACTTGGATTTGCTAATATGATTGCAAGTAACGCATTGAAGATGTGTTATTCGCCAGCAACAAATGAGTTATCTTAGGAAAATATAAATATAGCTGATCCTAATTTTAATCCAACTGCAATTACTATTGGCGATCCCATTGCTGGATCCGTTATGGTTGTACCCGACGATCCTGCTTTTGGTAGATACTAGTTAGAATTTTCAAATGGATATCAATATGTAAAATATGACGATCAGGCACATATAGGTGAAGTGTATAATGCAAATGACATCACAATAGGTTTGACAATAACTAGTTACATGGAAGAGCAACCAATGGTGATCAACGATAACACAAATATATATGGTGCAAATTATTATAGCATCTACAGTTTTGGTGAGAAATTAATGACCGATGGTAGTTATTCTGGCCACTAGTTATATCTAGTCGAGTAGTATGGGCGTACTTATTTGGCATTACAAGTCACATTAGACCAAACAGATAATAACCAATTCTATCAGTATGAATATCGGTCATTCGTCAGCGAGCTTGGAATATATGAATAGTGTTCATATCCAGACGAAGGCCGCGGTTGGTTAATTGTTGGCTTTAGGATACAGCCAAATATTGGGCACTCTGTACTTATTAGACAGTATAGAAACACTGTATATAACACTGGATCATGGCCATAGAGAAATTAGACTTTAGGGCGGCTTTGGGGTATTACAACTGATATGACTGATTATGCAATAGAATTTGGTGTAGATGGAAACTTTATAAGAATAGCATATCCATAGAATTTATTAAGGGGACTAAATAGTTAGTAGAATTTTAGTGATAACACATTGCCACCAATTATATTAGGTTATCAGCAAAGCTTGGATATGGAATCCTTTATTGGTAAAATTGGTAGATTTCAAGTATAGCCATCATTCCAAAATTTCTTAGTAGAAGATAGCTGGTCCGAAATGTATCTGCCTGGCACATAGCTTATAATGCCAACCGGATTTACATGGTCTGTGGCTACTTGATTGGAGGCACAATAAAATGATACCTGGCTCACTTTGGATCTCTGGATGCACGTTACATTATATAGACCAAAATAGTAATCATCAAAGTATGGAAGGCCAACTTGATCAACAAATACAAAGTTAGGTACCCGGTTCTATATGGGCAGAACAAGATGGAGTAGGCTGGTACTTATGCTATATTTGCGAAGAGCAACATAAACATAAATTACCACTTTCACAATCTGAAGATACAATAAATCAGGAATAGGTACCAGGTTCAATATGGATAGATGGCAGTTATATAAACTTTGTACTAGAGACAAATGGTATAAAGTACAAATATAAAGTATTTATTGACCAACAAGGTAGTTGATTTGTGCGATACGTTATGATGTGCATACCAATTTGTTGTTTTACACTATTGCCCCGGCAACGGGGCTTTTCTTTTAGATCAATTGAAATCTCTGCTATCTTGTTAATTAAAATTTGAAAGCAGAGAGGTGGGAGAATGGATAAAGGGACTATATGGATTAATGGATGTAACCTAAAATACACTGATTAGAACGGCACAGAAAGATAGATAACAGGCGAAACAACGGCACAAAATCCTGGTGCATAGATTCGTGGCCTCATTTTCGTTAGTGGTGGCCATCTCAAATACTACTGTGCTAACGGTCACTTGCATACACTATTTATAAATGAAAACACGCCAAGAAACGGCCCTATTGGTGAACTGTTGGTAAGATCCACAAAATTTGGATATCAGAATTCACAGAACAATTTAGTAGTCGGTCATTGTAATAATGTATGTGAAGAACAATGTAAATCATAGTGTGAGATAAATGTATGTCAAGATTGTCAAAATGCTTGCGACTCTGGTTAGACATGTCAAACTGGATGCCAACTTGGTTCTGACTGTCAATCTGCATGTGAAGTTGGAATTGATTGTGAACTGGATTGCCTTCATGTAAATCAAGAAGGTTGTGGCAATACGTGTGAGATATGTGAGAGTGATTGGATGTTAGGGCTGTGTGATGACTGCGAGGTAGAAGTACAAGAGTAATATTTATCATTCGTTTAATAATAATGAGGTGAATATAATACATGGATAATACAATAATAAAGTCAAATTCAAGTAATAAGAACATAGATTATATAATTGAATTAATAGGCGGGCTAAAATTAATAGTTATAAACGTCAACTCTGGCAGAGGTTAGTGTCAACTCAGATGCAAATATTGTTTCCTTGATAAAGACTAGTCAGATACAAAGATAACAAGCTATGAAGATATAGTAGCATTTAAGAACATAATTGATATGTATCCTAATAATGCCAACATATAGATATTTGGAACTGAACCATTGTTGCAGCCTGAATTAATAGAACAAGTTCACAATCTATGGCCTGATAAGCAAATATACATAACTAGTAATGGTATATAGTTAAACGAAAATATGATCTCTTTGCTTGAACGAAACAATGCAATTGTATCGATTCTATCATTCGACGGGCCATATCAAGATCAAAATAGGCCATTATTAGGTGGTGGGCCAACACACGATATTCTTCTAAGGTCGATTGGCCTTATACCAGAACATATGAGAAAACGTATGACATTACGTGCAACAGTCAGGCCTGGTCAACGTCTTGTGCCTATATATGAGGAAGGTCTCAAATTTAATGTTGGTTCTATAACTCCAATACATGATGTTGAAAATAGTAATTTTACTGCAGAAGAAGTAATGGATACAATAATAGAATTGGCAGAATACTTTAAATTTAAGATGCCGCCAACAAAATTATATATACAGTAGATAAATAAGATAAATACAGGCTCAAGTGATGGTCGATTTTGCCCAATATTAGGTGGGCAACTAGCACTAAATCCTGGTGGTAATGTGTCGTAGTGTCAACATGGTCAAGACTACACAATCCTGTTTAATGTACATAGTCCGGAAGAATTATTCTATGATAATATAAATAAGTTGATTGATAAAAAGAATTAGCTTGTACACTTAACAGATGTATACGACAAATGTAAGCAATGCCAAGCCAAAAACTTCTGCCCATCGCCAGGTTAGTGCCCGTCTTAGTTTGAAACAACAACACACGACTTATAGATACCAAATGAATCATACTGTAATGTTTAGAATGGTTTATATTAGGGATTTTAGTACTGGTAGTCAAAATAGAATATAGTAAGAGTGGAGGAGTGAGTATGAAGATAATAGTTAATTAGGTAGAACCTGTGGAATTAGAATAGCTTAGAGCAAGAGTCTCGTATAGATATGATAAAGTTCTAAATAAATGGCGCAAATTCACAACATATGATTTACCTGCAAGTGACCAATTAGTTCAACTATTGATGTCATAGTCATCTCTTGTTTAGGATAGAGAATATGATATACGCGACATATCGTTTGCAATACAATCCAGAGAAGGAATGGATATTCTAACATTGGAGCTTGTCGAGTACGTATGACATTCAAATGCTACAATTCTAACAATGAATTAATTGCAGAGTTTCTATGCTATCCGTCGTACGATGATTCTGTATTCGTAATCAGATTTGATTCTTAGGAACATTAGTATAACTCAATAAATGTGATCTTATAGGCCGCATATTACAAAGTAGGAGACGAGTTAAAAGACAAACGTGATATGCAATTTAGCTACTGGCTAGAAGCAGATAGTATGACTGTATTGTTCAATAAGCAATTTATGTAAAACAGAAGGGATGGTGAGTAGTGTGGATATAAACTAGATATACAAGTGGGTATTCTATGCGGCAATTGCTGTGTAGGTCGTTCTAAGTATTTTAATTCCATATCAACAACAGTCGGCTAGTGTACTTAACGATTACAAAGAATCAACACAATTTCCAGTCATAGTTATGAACGATAGCGGCATAACGCCATCAGTTGTGAATGACAAGTTAGTATTTGCAAGCAAACTCGAAGAGTAGGCTTTTAACAGCTATCTAGAACAGATTGTCTAGGAAGTTAAGTAGACATATCCAGATTGTGAAATAGTTGAGTATAAGTATTCAGCAGAACAAAATACCATAGTCTTTATTTTGAAGAAAGGAGCTTGATCATATGCGGCATTTAACACTTAAGGAAGGCGATGTTTTATTATTCCCAACACACTTAGCAGATTTTCTTAATACTATAGAACCGTTCAATAAGAGCCCAATAGATTGGCGTACAGTTGCACAAGTGATGAATCATAAGTATATTCATGCCGAACTTTACGTCGGCAATAATTACTCACTCGGTTAGGGTGGCAATGGCGTGCATCTTAATTTACTAAACATCGACGTATTGACAAGAGTGCATGTCTATAGGCTTGTAGATCCAATGCCACAGCCAGAAATGAAGAGTTAGGTTGAATCTTTCGTACGAAGAAATTTCAATAAATAGTACGATTGGGTTTCACTTGTACTTAATGGCTTGACATCAGTATTATCGCTTGGCAATGACTGGCTCGAATAGAATATAGAGAACTTCGAGACTTACTCAAATTAGGATAAACTTATATGTAGTGAACTTGTGGCACGCTTCTACGAAGAATCATTCGGTTTGAAAGTTGAGCGTAAAGCAGAGTTTGTTACGCCAGATGATATAGCACAATCTTAGTTATTCAGAAGGCTGGTGTGATGTATGGATAATTAGTTTGTTCAATTGCTGCTTGGTTTCCTGTTTGGTATATAGATACCATATGGAATATCTGTTATCAAGCCAGAATGGTTTGTCAAACTTGTTGTGCAAGTCTTGTCGAGATATTAGAAAGATGACGTCATAAGAAATAAAATAAGTAATTAGCTAGGCCAGAAATTAATGGATATTGGCACATAGCTAATTACTTATTATCCAGATGATTCAGAAGATAATTCAGAGTCTAAATAATTCTACATCCAATGATATAGATTCGTTCTGATTTATACCTATTCTTGATAGCTCTAATATGTTCGAGCCAGTCATCTTATAGATATAATTTAGCTCATTTACATCGTCCGTATCAGTGAATGCAATACATAGAAATTCTGTATCGCTTATCTGCTTGACGATAGAAAAGAATTCTAAGCCAATTACTATTTCGTCATATTCGCAGTGACTATACAGAAGTTCGTAATACGAATACTTATCATTAACTAATTCAATATCTTGCGGCCTGATTTTCATTCTAAGAAACTCTATATTTACTGGCTGTTCAATATCTATTTCGTAACTGTTTATCTGTTCTATTATCTATTGTTCTACAACCGTCTAGTAAGTTTTTAATTTATTTGCTTTCTCTTCGTCTAAGTCAGTTATCACAATAGCTTCTCTGCTACTAAGTCCAGTGAATGGCATATAGAAAGAATTAGAACTAGGTATATAGAATAAATCGTGTGGTACAAGTTGATCTGGCAATCTAAACACCCTTACTCGCATAAAGCATTTCCCTCCTCCCATCGCATTTGCATTATTATAACATTACATCTTGAAGTTAAATGGCGGCACATAAACATGCCGCCTCTTTTATATCACATCATTGAACTCATATATCCTGTTGACCTATTATTCATATTAATTGGTATATACCATCCGTATTGCGAATACTCTGCAATCAACTCGCCTATATCGCTGCGATACATGTCTATATCAGTCTAAGTTAAGAATCCTGGTCCAACGTAGCCTAAAGGCTAGCTTGTGCTTGAGTTATTTAACGCCTGTTGCTATGCAGTGCCTGCAACTGTAACGTTATTCTAATTCTGTATTTGTATGTGCCCGCTCATTATAGAAGATAACGTATCTAAATATGTATCGTTATACACTCTATTTGATATTATGATATTAGGCAGATAACGAACTATATCTCCGTCGTCGTCGCCGCCGATTAAGTCCTACACGTGCTTGGGCACGACTATATGATTTTCCGATAGGCCAACGAATCTGACAAATGGTGTCTAACCTAGTATTGGGTCTCTGCCTAGAAATCCAACCATTTCGCCAATTGCCGGCTATTCTTTTCTGAAATCGTACTTATCTGCGTCACGCTAAACTTCTAATCTAGCTTTATACACATAGTCGCCTGCTCTAAGACTTCCTCTAATTTTATTCATTACTCCATTCATACGATTATCAAGGTCTATTTGTTTTCCTACAAAATGCTGATATTGAACTTCCAATTGCTGATATACATTTGTCTAAAATTGAAGGAATTGAGTTGGATCGTTTATATCTACAAATTGTACCTATTCTTCAGGCGTAGCTTGATCAAGTAAAGGCCGCAAATGTACTAATGTTGATCTAAGATTCTCAAATAGCCCTGTCCTATTTATACCTGTGCTTCTGTTATTTATCATACTTATCGTTACTGGCTAACCCACTCTACTCTATCCTTGCTATGCGTCTATATATATCTATTGATGTAGATAGCCACTAAACAGGTTCTAATATCGTTCCTAAGTATAATTATTTATCGTGCGGCCATTAGAATATGCTTGCATTCTACTACCGCCATTAAAAGATTGATTGAATTTCTGATACATATCTCTAAGCTGATCTGCAAGTTGCGTATTGCCATTGCTTGCCTACTAGTCTATCTAATTTTCAAATTGAGTTTGAATAAAGTACTAGCCGCCCATTAGAATGTTTTCTATAGCATGACGTGGCAATTTAACTCCGCCTTGTGTATTGCTCTAAGTCGAATGCAATCCTGTTATGAATACACCTTGATCTTTAGTGAAGCGTTTAGCAAATTGCGAGACTACAGACTAACCGAATGTGAGCTATCTGTTCTAATTGAATTTCAAACCCTAAGTAAACTTTTCTGTCTACTAATCTGCCAATCTGCTCTTTTGCTTAATCAAGCTTGTAGGCAAATTATCTCTCAACTATGTTGACAAATCCATTTGCCTAAATTGCTATGCCGACGAATTGTACATAAACGAATATACTCCCTAAAATAGGTTCTATAGAGTCTCTGCACCAAGATCGAGGTAAATGCCGCCCTTTTCTACCTTAATGAAGTCGTCTACTGTAAGACGTGTAAATAGCAAATTCTGGCCCTATATTTCAAATGACTGATACTAGCCTTGCTTACGCTATATATTCATCATTCGTGCTACATTAAGCATGTCTGTACTAAGTTTGAATTCTGGATTCTCTAATCTTGCAAACGTCTTAGTCTAGCTAAATAGTTCCATTAACCAGCCGCCAATTGGGTCTGGCATATATATATCTTGGCCTATGAAACTCGTTAATTTGCGCTATGTGTCTACATCAAGTCTTACTAAGTTCTAACCCATCTAGTTTGTTTCTCTACTGCCTTGTAGCTACCTCTACATCGTACGAATGAAATCTGCTGTCGTATTCAATCTGCCGCGTGAGTTATACTAGCTAAGCTAATTCTATAAGATGTTAAGTTGTTCTGGCTATGTGTCCTAATATCGTCTAGATGTAATATATCGGCCTAACGTCTTATTCCAAGGCTCTAACTATCCTGCAAGACTGTAAACGCTACCCTATGTCTTGTATTGACCCTACTATCCTTCGTAGATCATTCCGTACTACGACTCTAAATTCATGTACCGCTCATCGAATCTTACTTGCCCACTTTGCACTTTGTCCTATACTACCTAATACTACATACCATGCTATACAAAAGGCTACATGTTCCTATTCTATATGTAGAACATCTAATTCTTTGTCGGATCATCTACATTAAAAATTGTCGAGACAAGATTCTCTATCCCAAATGACTAGAATTGCTAGAACGTTTGAGCGTACATAATTGAGCCGCCTTTTAGTTCCTACCAGTTTTCTTGTGATATATCGGTGAATAAGTCGTGTATTATAAATTGTGCGTTAAATCCTGCTGATACATATCCACCATTTTTATCTCTATAATACACTGGCAGCGTAGTTGCATTTTGTAACTACATCTAAGCGTCCTATAAACCTTGCACATCTGTAAGTTGCGACTAAACGACGTCCTGTGTATTAACTGGCTGAAATGGCTAATTGCTGCCATACTCTCTATAATTCAAATCAGATAAGAATTTCTGTGCGCGCAATATTCCTTGCCCAATCTATGAGAGTTTATTATGCCTGCTTGGCTGCTCGTTCATTATAAGCATTACTGGTACATACTGAATCTTGCCATCTGCAGTTGGCACCTAAAAGTAAAGTTCTGAATTGAATTCAACGTTCTACATACCTTTCGATCGTTCCGGGCCTACAAATTTTAACGTCTGTTCTTGTGAAAATCTAGTCACTTCTGTACTACCTGTACTTGTAACTCGTTCGTAGCCAAACAGTTCTCTGAACTTCCTACTTACCATGTACATATCGCCTTCGAGTATTTCCTGAGTACCAATTATAGATCGTAGAATGTCCTCGTCACTCTTGGAAATAACCATAGTTGGTAACAATAGACTTACGTCTTGATTTACTGTACTATTATTTTGCTGGCCACCGCTAAGTGTTTCTAAGTTCGGTATCTGTTGCGATATGTACTGGGTGTTATTTATCTGCTATAGCAAATTTCTATCTTCTATCAGTGCACGATCTACTGTTCCCAATAATCTTATAGTTGGTGCACGCTGATAATACTAGTTGACTGCTCTTATTAGGTCTGTAACGTTCTAGAACACATTAAGCATTTCCTGTGTTGGCTACGCAACGTTCTTCTCTGGCACAAATTGCTAAACCTAACCAGGTCTATTTGGCGTACTAAGAGATATAAAATCCTATCTATTAGGCGGCTAGACAGTTATATTCATGCCCTATACTTTCAAGTTAGTAGGGCTCCACATATTCTGTGCCGTCTTTAATATATCAACATCCAAATTGCGCCCACGTCTCGATAGAGAGTTCAATCTTGTCTACTAATTAATCATTCGGTCCTGTAGCATCTGAATTGCTTCTTGACCTGTTATGCCGCGGCTTGTCTAAAATTGGTCTATTAATTGCTGAAATTGATCGACTGTCATACTCCAATCTTTCTATGTCATCCACTGATTTAACTGAGTGGTCGGCAAAATTTCATTTGATAGTGTGTATATCTCTGATAGCTCATCTCTGATCTACTTAGATGAGAGAGTTAGCTAACGCAGACGTTCAAATGTGCGAAGCATATCAACTGTTACAGTATTAGTCTATCTATTATTCTGCATTGCAAGCTACGATTGATATGTCTAATCTAGGAACTATGAACCTATCTCTCTGAACTACTCGTTTTTTATCTTATACGAATAGCCATTAACGAATGCAGTGCCAAATTCAAAATCGTTCTCTTTATGCTCAATTGGTTTATAAAATCCGATTGGCTAGCCGCCCATGTAACTTGCGTACATTAAATCCTATGCCGAGTTTAGTTTGCCACCAAAATCGAGCGTCTATTCAGTCTACAATTCAGATTCCATCGATGGCTAGAAGAAGTAATGCTATATTGCTCTTATGCCGCGTTCTGTCGATTGAGTTTTATACAGCGGTGTTCTTGCAAATGGATTTTCCGGCACTGAAATGAAAATTGCGGCACGCTAGTTGTTTTCTGTTCCGCTACCTCTAACATAGAATCCAGACGCATATGCTTTACCCTAATATTTAGTATAGTCATCCAAGCCAGTAGTTGATGTAAAAACGCCGCTAGGGTCTGCCATGAACTGATCGATATTTTGAAGTTCTTCCATTTTGGCATTTGATATCTGATTTCTACCTTTTTCAAGCATATCGATCATTTTTGTTCTAATATTAGTAGGCATCTAATCTATAATGCCCAACGCCGGCGTGAATTTATTGCCTGTAAGTGCCTGAATTACACGCTTATACTAACCACCTTTCAACTATGTAGCTAACTCACCGCTTACAAGCAGATTGAATTGTTCTTCTGCACCTTTATTACCTCTAACGAACTAGACGGTTTTATAAGTCTCTGTAGGTGATAAACTTTGCCGTGTTATATTCTATTGTGCGACTATGCCCTACCATAGCGTTGGCTAATTCTTTATCGGGCCTGGTCCAAGATATGTGCTTTGCTTAGTTACCATGTCGTAAAGCTATAAATGCTATGAGCCTAGTTGTTTTGAATACTAATCGAGCATGTGCACGTACTCAAATGACTGCAATGTCTACTTAACTAGTCTGTTTTTAACTCTATTTATTTCCTAAGTTGTTTGCTATGTGTTTATACCATATTTCTTAATCTAATCCTCTATCTCGCCTATATCTGTACTAGAGCCCAAAGTACGTACTATCTACTCATCGCCTTCTAATACATTTAGAAATTCATTGAACTAACGCTAAAATAATTGCTAATCTGTTTCGTTCTGGCTGGCATTTTGCTATACATTCTTATACATGCCATATAGCATTGCTCTGAAGAAATCTTTTCTGCCTTGGTCAGTTAGATTAGGTGAACTCAAACTGTCAAATGTCATACCGCTGCCAGCAAGCAAATTATTGACGTAATCTTTATTTATCAGTTCTGGATGCTATAGAAATGGGTTTTCAAACTATGTCTAGAATATCGATAGTGTCTGGTAATCTATATCTGCGGCACTTGTCCAAGGCTTTTTATTTCTTACCTAATCAGCTAAGATACTTACAGTAAGCGAATAGACAGGCTCGTTAGCCTATTTATCCAAGACTTTCTGTACGTCGCTAATAGCAAGGCTCATTATGCCCTTACCTATTTGCGGCTATCTATCAACAAATGAGTACTGGAATTGCTGAATTCCAGCAAGCTAATTTGCATACTCATTTAACTGATTAAGCTAACCCTAGCCGGCGATATTTACGCGTGACAATACTGCTCCGTGGAATGTACTAGCTCTAAAGCCGGCATTTAGAATATTTGCACTATCATTTAATTGCTACTCAATTTCGTTGTATGCTTCTTGTCCGCCATGAATACCACTAAACTGTTGACGTATCTCGTCTAACAGTTCTCGCTTTAAGTTTCTGGGCTGCTGTTTCTTTCTATTTAATACGTCGCCTATTTGATACTATAACTGTTCAGATTGCTAGTACAACTTGAACCATTCGTTTTCTGGCGTCAGATCGCCTAGAATCTGATTTATCTGCTGGCCTAATGACTGATTTGCTACTTCGTTTGAATGCTAGTATCTAGATAATCTTGCTATCAAATCAGAAACTAATGAAGGCTCGCCAGATTTAGTCTCTTCCTATATCCAACCACGAAGTTGATCTAACATAGTCTTATTGCCAGTTGTAAGACTCTTCATGCGTTGCTAGAAATTGGTGGCCTCAGTAACAACTGTTGATGTAGGATTCCAAGTTCTTGGCAGTAAATTCTATAGTTCTCTTACCTTATCAGAATTTGGGCCTAGGAAATTATACATGTAGTCATCAAACTAACCGACAGTCTTTAAGCTGTAGTAAGTATGCTACTAAACCGTGTTCTAGAATACATTCATCTGCTCCAATGCCGACGTATTGCCTTGTATGCCTGGCAATTTCGATAACCTAGAGTAAAGCGATATAGCAACATTCTGAGTTACATCTTCGTACATATCAGGCATATACGCAAGCATTTCGAGCAAATCTCTATTACTTGCGTTTATTCTTGCAAGCTCTCTATTGAACTAATTAACGTCGTCTGTAGCATTAAACGCGGCACGCTAATTTTCTATTTCGTTTAGTATGTTTTGTATATCTTGCTAAACATTCTAATTTGCACCAGACTACTATCTCTGTTGAACATATCTATCATACCTAGATAAGAAATAACCTAATTTTGTGTTTTCACTATTAACTATCTTGCGGCCATATGGCAAGATATCTTCTTCAAGCCATTGGCTTAGTGCTGTTCTTACTTCAGCCTCATTTAGATTACCAAAACCCTACTACTCATAGTCACGCTACAGAGCTGTTGCAATTTGATCAATTCCTCTATTTTGGCCATTCTGGCCCAACAAGGCTTGCTCAACTTGCTGATTCACATCTGTATACTGTTGAGAATTGTTTTGGTCTAATCGCGCACCCAATTGAGTGTAGAAACTTATCATCTATATTTCCTATACGTTAGTTGTCTACTACATCTAACGCATATGTTTCTGCGACGTGCCAATAACCTAATTGATTCTATTGAACATATCGACCTATGTACCAGCGACATTCTATTTCTCTAACTTCTACTTTTCTTGCTATACTAGCTTTTCAGTAGGCTAGAATTGTACTCCATAGGCCGTGAATAGGTCTGTTATAGAGCTTTGAGCATTTCGTCTAAAGCCCTAAATTACTTGGTCTTCAGTCAAATTACCGCCTGTCTATTGCTATCTAGCTACTTGTTGCTATATTATCTGCTGCTAGTGAAGTGACAAGTCTTGCTACGTAATTGGTTGATTTGCCGGCGTATTGCGAAACAAAACGAAATCTTGATACTATGACCGTGCTAAGTCTATATTTATATTATTTTCTCCTGCTGGAATTTGTACGCCTTCAAGCTTATTAATGAATTTAGACCGATCTACAGTATCAGCTTGCAAGTTCTTAGGATTATTGCCAAGCTGTACTGCACCAAACATATTCTTGATTACTCTTGATACGTCATCGCCTTCTGTTACTTGCGTAGGAGTGAATGGATTGGCAGTGCCTTGATACAGAGTTTCAAATCGCTGCTGAATTGTATTATACTAGTTATTAAGTTTATCTGCCGCCGTATTGATTACTGTGCTATTTGAAATTATTGTTCTGCTCTTCTGTATATCTTGATAGAAACCCTGCACATCCTAGTACAGACTCTTTGGCGATACGTAATCTCCTTTATATTTGCTCAACGTCTATTTCAATGCATTGCCAGCCATACGCTATAAATCCGCGTTCTGGCCAAATTCCTAATTGTAATCTATTTGATCTAATATACGAGTTGCAGTATCAGTGCTTATATACTACTAGTCGAGAGTCAAAGTGCCGCCAGAAATTCTGACTAACAGATTTTCAACAAAATTCCTAGACTGCATTGCGTCATCTACTCGTGTAACTACATCTCTTGCACTACCGACCTAGTTATGCAGTTGAGTAACTCTGTTATTAAATGTATTATATGCCGCCCTATTGTTTAGTACATTATCTATATTCTGGCGTATATCATTTAGCTGATTAAGTATCTGCTGAGCTTGACCCTATCCGCCTTGTTGAAGATTATTTATCTGCTGGTCAAGTTCATCTCTAAGCTACTAACCAAATCGATTGAACAGATCGTCAGGATTAGTTTGTCTACCAATTCTAATTGGATTCCGAATCCTCTAGTATCTGCCGCTAGATATGAACTGGCCATACTAATTGCCAAGCTATTCTTCAACAACATCCTAACCATTACGTGCTGCATTACCTTGCTATACTATTGTTTCATATATACTTTGCATTAATTCGCCGCCATAGTTAAATGAGCCATTACTTAGCGTGCGAATTGAATTGAACTACTAGTATATTACATCTAATGGATTCATTGGATCACCTCACTAGGTCAGTAGGACTAGTACATTTGCTTGTACGGATTGCTCATAACTAGTGTATCTGATACGCGGGCTTTAAGGTCATATGCGTGCTGAAGAGAATATTGCATAATCTGCTATTCTGCTTTTGAATACCACATTGATTTATCGTTAACGACGGCATAATTGCCCATCTATCCTATTACACGATATTTTCGTTTCAATTCTCTAGACTCATACTACTATTGACTAATCTACTAAACTCCATATACACCCATTGCTATTCCTGCAATCGTTTGCGATATATTCCATGCTTGCCAGCCTGTTGTTAAGACTGAAGTAATAGTATGCTAACCTATCTGATGAGTTAGCATCTTAGTCATTTGATTTTTTAACTCTATCTACTACTAATCATCAACAATTTTGCCGGCCTATTTTGCCTGCTCAACCTAGAAATCCTAGTATGTCTGTGCAATTCTGTTCTATTTATCCCAGCCGAATAATTTACTCCACCACTTATAGCCCTACTGTGGCTCATAACCTTTTTTTAGCTAATATTGTTTCAACTCTTCTTGTACTGATTTAGACATTAGGTTTATGTTTCTATTCAAGCCCAATCTTTTGATCTAATCTGGGCCTAATTGTTCTACTACGCCCCTGCCTAACTCGTACTGCCATATAGACTACTAATTAATTGCCTCGCCACTTATTTTCCATATGCCAAAGTTTCTATCAAGTTCCGGATGATTAACCTACCAATTTATTATATCTTTACCAGTATCCTAATCGAACATCAGCGGATTTGACTACAACGTAGTAGAGTATGCACTAGGCATGTACTCTGCAAGCTAGCCTAGTTTCTCTAGGTTTTGAGGTGTCAACTACAGTGATTTTGTTGGCAGGCCGACAAATTTTTCCCACTTACTTTTTGGCACAGCCTAGCCTGCAGTCTACATGAAGTTGTATGATAGCGCAGATTCACCAATTACACCAATTGTTATGCCAAGGCTCATATTAAAAACTGCCTTAGCAACTTGATGTGGATTACGTAACTCCTGCTCGTTTAATTGCTGATTATTCAATTGGAACATGAATGGCGCACTATTAAATCTAAAGCGATCGTTAGCCATATAGCAACTCCTTAATTGAAGTTATTTGCCTTATCAATAACCTCGCTGGCTAGTGTAAATCTTACCTAACTAGAATTCGTCGTATGCAGTTTTATGCACGCCCTAATTTGACTATACAACTCCCGTAGTTATAGCACCGCCAATGCCTATTGGTATTGCTAAGTTACTATATGCCAGTGCGTTATATTTTACCTTATCGAAACCTCTATAACCAATCGCAGAGTCTATATCTTTATACAGCTTATTAAAATCATTATTTACCTAAGTCCGGCTGTATTCATAAAGCGGCTTGCTAAATTTACTGTTTATATATGATTTTGCCATAATACCCATATCGTCTGCCGTTGGATTATATCCGTTACGCACAAATTTAGTTACATCACCTTGATGTTGCTTATCAAACATTTTATTACGCATAAAGCTGTATACTCTATCCATATCCGTGGCCTTATCAATACTATCAATTCCTTCTATGTATTTTGCTTCGCCAAATGTGCTTGACCATAACTTATCAAAGTCTCCTACTTCCTTTATGTTATTTTGATTAATACCTGACACAAAACTATTCCATTTAGTATCAAAGTCATTTATAGTGCCTGCTAACTGTCCTCGCATAGTTGGATCGATATCTGACAATACTTCGTCTATATTAGTTATAGTGCCATTCTGGCCACGTTTGAAAATGCCACCAGAGTATGCTTGTTGCACCTTATTTGCTGCATTGCCAAGCATTTCTGCTGGTGCTCGCTCATAACGGTTAATGCCAGAATTGAATTGTTCCCACGTCATTTTATTGTAGAAATCCTAATTTGGCTTATTAGCAAGTCCCTAAATTGTGCCCTGCCCACTTGCCACACTTGATAATTTTTCAAGAGCCTACGTTGTCTATTTACGATCTGCTTGACCAAAGCCCTAAAGTTCTTCTAATATACCAGGATTGCCAGTTAGTTTACCAGCTTGATTAATTACTTGTCTACCGCCATCATTAATTATCTATTCACCTTCGTACTTGCCAATTACGCCGGCTTCGTTAGCTTTATCTCTCAATTTGAGCCAAACTGCTTGCTCATATTTATCCATTTTATTAAATGTATCTGGATCGCCAATTAAGTTCTTCTATAACACATCTGCTTCTTGTGTTGCTGCATCCTACGTCTTTAGCATTGTGACTATATTACCACCACGATTACGTTCCTATTCTGACTACATAGTTTCAACTTTCTTGCGAAATGGGTCAAGTTTACCTTTAACTTTCTAAATAGCCTAGGCATACTTTTCAACTTCTTCGTCTTTCACATCGCCAAATACTTTTTTTATATCATCTTTTGTACTACCAAATATTTCGTCCGCACTTTTGAAGAAATTCGTTAGTTTCTGGCCTGATTCACCAGCAATTCTATTTACTACTCCACGTAGACGCTATACTGGCTGTGCAACATCGTCGCTTAGCACAGTTGAAATGAAATTATGCATGAATTGCTACTATTTAGTAGCATTTTTAGGCATTTCCTATCTTGCCTTACGCTATTGAAAACCTTTTACGCCGCCTATTACACTAAGGAAATTCAAAAATGGATTTGATTTCCTGCCTTTACCCTACCATTCAGCAAGTTCCTCTGTTGCTACCTCTCCTACTATAGGCATTATCACCTTACCAATGCGAGCCATTATATATTACCTCCTTTATTTCTTATCCTTATTGAATTTAGACAATACCGAACTCAAATCACCGACAATATTAACTGATTGGCCGCCATATAGCTCATTAAGACTCTTAAGTAGCTTGAGCTTTCTATTTTCTAAATTCTCTACTAATTGATATATGCTGTGTAACTTTTTCTCTATCTTCTTGCCTTGCTCACTCTCGGTTATAACTAGCTCTTCCATCCCATCATACTATAATTGCTACTGCTATCTCATAAGCTGCAATTCTGTGGCAACTAGGCTGTTTATAAGTGAGGCCTACTGTTTATCATTCTGCTATACCTAGAAACTATCTGTATACTCGTTATACCACCTCCGCTAATAAAGGAGTTCCAATGGGCACGATTCACCTGGCAATCCGTCGGTAATTGGGCATCTGCCCTTATACGGGCATTTCTCAGTGCCCTTGCAAATTAACTATAACGTCGATAATTGGCCTAGCTCAAATTCGGGCTAGTTCTATTCTAATTGGTTTACTAACTCTTTACTAAGTTTCTTCATTACACGCTATGGCAGTATGCTCTAATCAGCTTTAACCTCAATGTTCTACACTTAACTCACGCTCCTCTCCACGTCTTTGAATTAACAAACTGAAACTATGTGTTAATTTAACGCTGAGATGGAGGGATTTACGTGAAGAATACATGGCCAAATTACTTTGCCAATTACGATTAGTAGGAAGAGTATTAGCGCCGCAAATTGGGCGTTGATTATAAACTGAATTAGATATGCGTAGATTGCGTAGTATACCATACTCTAGATAAAGGCCTCGATTTCGATGTCTCATGTAAACCATTGCCAGAAGATTATTTCGAGCCTAATGGCGACCCGTTAGATAAAGTTGCATAGAATCCATATTTCTTCTCTAGCATCATTTTGAATATCGAGCCTAGGCAATTCCAAAAGGAATTTCTCAGTTGCACTGCAGATAGAAAAGTGCTCAGAGTATCTAGACGTTAGGGTAAGTCGCACGCTATGGCTATCTATTAGCTCTGGTATGCAACTACACATCAGGATTAGCAAATAAGGATAGTTGCACCACGCGATATACACGTTAAAGAACTATTCGATAAGATGGATATAATGATCCGCAACTCTGAGCTGTTGAAAGAGAGTATAGTTAAAATCTCAACGCGCGGATTGAATGTATATAGGAAGAATCCATATGAAATACAGTTGAAGAATGGTTCAGTTATACGTGGTCTTACTACTGGTGATAGCGATGGAACGAGCGTCAGATCACAAACTGCAGACCTACTGATAATGGACGAGTAGGACTACGTCAGCGAATCTGCAATTGCCGCCGTTTTCCCATTGATTTAGTCTAATAGCAGTACTAGACTAGTTGTCTCTTCCACTCCGTATGTTGGTAAAAGCTATTTCTATCAGTGGTGCAATGATTAGGCTTACAAAGAACTTTATTATCCATATCAGCAACTTGATACTTACGATCCTGAAACCGACCTTGAATTTCAACGCACACTGACTAAAGAGCAGTATGAACGTGAAATCTTGGCACTCTTCTCAATGCAAGAGTCTGGCGTGTTTCCTAATAAACTTATCGACTAGTCGCTTGAAGATTATGAATTTGATAATCCGCTGCATATACCGCCTGCAACATATACTATGGGCATAGATTGGAACGAATAGGCCGCAGGTGTGCAGATAGTCGTTGTCAGATGGGAGGCGTACAATCAGAAATTCAGAGTATGTAATCTTGTGCAAATCAATCCTTCTGAATTCACGCAACTTGTGGCAATTGATAAGATAATTGATCTTTATCATTAGTATAATCCAGTCAAGATAATGGTCGATGAGGGATTTGGCAATATGCAAATCCAGTAGTTAAAACGTTATGGAGTAGAGAATAACGACCAGAAATTCCTAGCCTAGCTCACGCCAATTTATTTTGGTTAGACTATAGAACAGTACGACCCTATAACTAGAGATATGCGACAAGTACATTTGAAACAGTTGCTAGTCCAAATTACGTCCAGATTCTTAGAGTCAAACTCGTTGATCTTACCTAAGAAGTTAGATACCAAATCGCAGCTTGTAGGTCAGATGAGGAATTACATATTCACAGGCATCTCAGACGGTGGATAGCCAAAATATTCAAAAGGCAACGTGCACCAATTGGAATAGCTCATGCTCTAGCTTTATGGCATGTGGATGGTAAAAGATAGCGTATCAGGGAATTACACGTAGGCACCAACTGAAGTGACATAGTACATTGGCAAAGGCAAAATGAGTTCAACATCAAAATTAGAGAAGATGTATGGGAGGATGCGCAATGGCTCGCAAGATAGGCTTTTTGAAACACTCTACAGACGCAACAGAACAATATGAAACTAATATAACTGACAAGTCTAAGGCACAGGAAGTTGCCGAGATATTTGATTAGGCCGCAGAATAGCTCGGATAGACTAATAAGAGTGCATTAAAGAAATTCAATACGATCTCAGATATGCGAATAAGCTCAAATTGGGATAACTAGGCATTCGATATAAACGTAACTGACGCATAGTAGGTAGATTAGTTAAAGAAAATTCGTGCTATATCCGACCCGAACGATCACGATCTACAGGTAAAATACAAGGACGTATACACTTAGCTCAAAATTTACATTGGTGCCAATATGCCACCGAAATTATAGGTAATATGCTAGCTTAATCCAATTCCAGTTCTAACAGATCAAGGTTAGCTCTACTTAACAGACGATGCTTCAGCAGGCCTTTTATACAGTGATGGAGTTAGCGTTGTAACTGGCCTTGAGACTGACGAAGAATGGCAAAAGCCAGGCTAGACTACAAGCGATATGATCGAATAGTGTCGCATGAAAGATAACTGGGGCTAGTGCATAGATAATTTCGACTAGTCAGATCGTGCTAAGTTACAGTAGTCTAATTTAATACAAGTAATGAAAGACCTTAACTAGTCAGCCGGCGAATAGAATGTCGAAGTCTAGTAGTGCACTATGTCGCAAGATTGGTCTACACTGTTATTTTTGAAACTGTTGGTGAATCCGGATAGCAAACTCGACCTAGCTAGAGTCGTGCTTAGAAACACAATTGGAGTAATTGAGGACGTAATAAATCTCATATTCAAAAGTATGCGAGATATAAACATACTTGGTTTTAAGCCTTTTGGCTTCCTACCAACGATTACTGTATATGAACATTGGATACATAGAATCTTGGTTATGCAAAAATATCATATGTGCCCAATTTTCAAAGTAAAAGAAGTATTTGCAATTAGCGGTAAAGATAAGTTTATAGAGGAAGTAAAGGCCGATCCTTACACATACGATGGGAAAGTTAGAAAACAAGACTCTATAGATATAGCACTCAAAATGGCTGGCAAAAAGCCATTAGACTGAGGTGTAATATGCTTAAATGCCTAAACAATTAGATTGGCTAGTCAACTAAAGTATATAAACTTGGTAAGTACCAGCGTTCAGATTAGAAGGCCCTAATTTACGGCTAGTCTGAGCCATTTTAGCAAGTTGATGTACCATATACGCAAATTGCAAATCCTGATACGCAATAGTAGTAGTAGATACTGATCGGTTAGTTGGATAATAGCGATGCAAAATAGGAAGTTGGCAAAGTAGTTGGCTAGGAAATAGGTGCAATTGCCGCAGATACGTACGATTAGTAGTTATCTGTAGAGCCCGCATTATCAGATTCTACTACAGTACAAGGTGTTAGTGCCGATCTTGAAGAACGATAGACCGGTTAGTTGCAAGATTTCCTTAATGACACTAATTAGTTCACAGATTTACTAAACGACATATTATCATCTGAAAAGTAGTGCTGCGTATAGAATCTTGGAGTATTCGTCTTGTAGTTTGCGCTATAGTACAACGAATTGGTAATCGAGGGCATAACAGAAAATGGGCAACGCAGATTCTATAAGCCAGTTTAGTAGAATGCACCAATATTTGTCAAACGCACGCTGGAAAAAATGAATTACATACTTACACTCCCTGCAGAACAATTAGATAAGTTCCTCAATAATAAGAAGATATGGGATACAGTCGATGAACTCATTGATGCAATCGATCAGAGTCTAACACTAGTAGAAAATGTATTTAATATAATCATAATTGCAGAATGGTAGTTTAATACGCAGACGCCGTCGATATTCTAGCTGCTGTATAACCTAATGGCACTATTCATAACACAATAGATGGTTTAGCTACTAATGCAAGCCAAACTATTTGTAGACGATCAGGTATAGAAATTCATATCGCCAATTAAAATAGATGAGCAGCAGATTTCAAAGGAATTATCATTCTCTGTAGGCCAAACTTCAGATGTTGTAGGAAATTACGACTACTCAACCACTAAGTTGGGCTTCGATCCTAAATACATAATAGACACATATTCTATATAGTTAAGTACATATAAGCGCTAGTTTGAATGCACTGGCAGTCAGGAAGATTTCACTGATGAATTAATCTAGTGGCTATATTCATTTTTGGAAGCCAAATATGTAGAGCAGATAAAAAGTGTTATACTACAGTAGGATGAAGGCCCATATAAAGAGTTATTGACTATGTAGTAGTTTAAGTAGAATGGTGATCCTGTATATCAAACTGCAGATTAGATTATCAATACTTCAGTTATGCTCTAGAACTATTCGTAGGTCGCAAAGGAACTATGCAACGACGAATCGTTCGTATCTAAGTTGAAAAACAAGATCAGTCAGTACAAGGCAAATATGGGCCAGATAGATGTTAACGTAATAGCACAAACGCTGGCACTTAATAGTTATCAAGGCCTACCTGGTTAGTAGTTGCAAAATTAGTAGTAGTAGGCTGGCAGTCCTGTAGAAATTTCTATTAGACAATAGTTCGAGTCTAATATGTCAGGCTTCTCTTAGATAGATGTCATATAGCAGAATTAGTAGCTCTCAATCTAGTAGAATGCGTAGGCTATACCAAATAAGTATAAGAACATCACAACAGAAGAACGTGCATATCTTATAGATCGGTTATATAAATAGTACAACTGGCTAATAATTAAATATCCAGCCAATAATGGCGGACAATAGTTTAGAAACTATATAGGTTTCATAGTGGATCAATTAATTAGAGTAGACGAGCCATCTGCACAATGCTAGAAGTGCGGTGCCATGTAGAATATGATCTACAAAGTCGCGCTTAATTTTGATCTAAATAGCATGTAGGTTAAGCTAATAACCAATATAACTCAATTGCTATTTAATACATTAATCAGCTTTGAAACGCAGTAGCTCGGCTAGCTCGACTAGTCGTCGTTTGAGCCACCCAATCTAGTTAACTTTAAGCAAGTGTAGTCTGCAATACGACAATTTGTAAATCTATTTAAGATGGAAATTCAGAAGATTAAAGAGTTAGTTAAAATATGTGCCAACGATCCGTAGAAGCTCAAATCTGAGTTAACTGAGAATCAGATCAAAGACCAAATAGAGGCCAAACTTGGCAGTGATGAAGTATATAAGTAGTTATTGCTCTCACTCATTAAGATCATGAACTTTGGCGAATCTATATTTGATCAAATTGCTGGCTCGTAAAACTAATAAGCCGGCACAATTATTGGAGGTAAATAATGGCACTATTTGGATTCGGTAGACATAAAGATAGCAATAAAGATTAGCAAGTTAAGCCACCAATATTGATGAGTCAGCAAGCCAATAAATCTGGTGGCGGGCAGCGATTTGAATTCAATGGCTCTATCCTCGAAGGATACAAGCTATATAAAGCAGACTCGATAATTAAGCAGTAGGTATAGATGTATACAGAACTATGCCTAAATTCCGGCTTTCAAATTGTATCTAGCGATAAAGCTCTTCAACAGAAGATAGAATTGAGAATCAAGGAAATTGAATTCAACACTGGCAGCACAATGGAATTTATAGTTCGGCAATTGCTAAAGGACTTCATATAGACTGGCAACTAGTTTGCCATTTATGCACGAGATAAAGGATTCACAACTGGTAAGTCTTACAAATACGACAACAAGCAACTTGACCCAATCTAGGGCATATTCCCAGTACCGTCAGTTATGATGTCTATCTCACGCGATAGTAAAGGAACAGTCACTAACTATAGCCAAGATTTTGCATAGTTACAACGTTCATCAAGTCTATCGATGTAGTGGAATGAGTAGAATACGTCTGCGTCTGGTGGTAAGGCGTTTAAGTAGACTGACGTATTACATATATAGTACGACTACGATCTCTTCACAGGGTTCGGCCGCCCATTCTTCTTTGAGTAGATCGATGATGTACTAATGTTACGCCGTTTGGAAGTGCTTATGGACGATATAATCTCGTCTGGTTAGTTGTTTGAAGCGATATACAAGATAGGCGATGCTAACTCACCAATAGTAAGTCAGCAAGAGATATTGGATGCAAAGTAGATTCTCGAAGCTACATCGCCATATGGAATAATCGTGGCACCTGGTAATCATTCGTTAGAAGTCAAGTCCACTAACTTATTGCAAGATATCATACTATTGTACGACAGAATGAGACATAGGGTATTTGGTGCATTAGGTATCTCATCGGTTATGTTTGGCGAGTCTGGTTCTGCCAATAGATAGACCGCTAACGAATCTACAGAGACTATGTATATGCGTGCACGAGATTTCCAACGTACATTCGCATAGCAGATTAATTCTAACTTGTTAGTACACTTAGTAATGGACGCTGGATACGATCCACTCAAATTGGGCAACTAGATGCCTATATTCATGTTCAATGAGCCTGATGTAGATTTGTTAATTAAAAAGCAGAACAACGCAGTGTACCTATACGAACATTCGTAGATCACTGAAACTGAGATGCGTAAGATGCTTAATATGAATCCAGTGCCAGATTCTGAACGACAAGATATGTATGTCAATCGCGTGCAATAGTAGAAATTTGGTATGTAGCAGAGTCAGTAGCCTTCAAACGAAAATCCAAAGAACAATAATCCAACTGGCAAAAACCAGATGCCGAAGTAAAACGATAAGTGAGGTGCAAGTATGTCAGAAAAATATTCAATTTACATACCGCTACCAAAGAAACTTGAAGACTTCGATAGCGATTAGCTTGAAATAACACTTATAGCAAGTCATACAAACAGACTTATAAATGCTAGGAAGTATCTGTCTAGCGAGTTCATCAAATAGCTCAATACGTGGACTACTCCATATCAGCGGCCTGTGTTAGTACATCACAACGACTATGCAGACTAGATAGGCAGAGTCACGGAATAGTATTATGGCAATAAAGAATATCTCTCACAGGTGCTTGGCACTGAAATTAACTTTCCACCAGACTAGGATGGTGCTATTGCACTGAAAGCATACATAACCGATCAGGCGGCAATTAATAAGATCAAAAATGGTGTGTATACAACAGTATCAATTGGTTTTATGTAGGACGAGCTCATATGCAGTTATTGCGGATAGCCAGTTGGCGAGTGTATGCATACGCCAGGTCACAAAATCGACGGCGAAATGGTATACTCTATACCACGTGGAATAACGTTTGAGGAAGTAAGTTTCGTAAATAAGCCAGCAGATGATCATGCTGGGATAGTTAATATAAAACCAGTAGACCTTAATACTGCTTTACAAAAGGTAAATACACAACCGTTATAGCGCGGCCAAAATTCAAATGCTACACAAGTTGGATATCAGTAGGCTACAAATTCATAGGAACATATAACTGTAGATAGCGAAGAACAATTGCAATACAATCCAATTAGGATAGATGGTCATTAGTCTATTCAACATTAGCACGAATAGCCAAGTAAGGAGGCAAGTAGTATGAATGAAGTAAAAGACTCAGTAACTGAGGCTGCAGATTCACAATACAAAAGTGAATTGCAGAAGGTAACTAACGAATTAAAAGCCGTAACTGCGGAGCGTGATAAACTGAAGGAGACAGTACAAAAACTTAACGACATGCTCAAATCCGAGCTAGTAAGTAAAGTAGTTAACAAGAAGATGCTATTACTAGAGTAGAACGACGATGAAACTGAGTAGAAATTGGTAGCAGAGTACACTAATATGTCTATCGATTAGCTACTCGTACTGGATAAGGAGTATTCTGGATTAGTCGACTCGCTATTCGATGAACTAGAATAGTGTGAGAACTGCGAAAGCGAAGACTCATAGGCATTAGAACCAAAGATTAAACCAGATACTGCAGTTAAGCCAGAGTAGGAGAAAGAACAGAAGAAAGAAGAGTAGGCTGCAGAATAGCCAAAGGCCGAAGAGCCAGCGAAAGACTAGTAGGCCGCTCAATAGGTTACTTAGGAAGATAGCACTTAGGGCATTAAAAAGGTAGAATCGCCATTGGGCACAACGGTATTAGATTAGTTCGAGTCAGTCAAGAAAATTTTTGGAATAAAGTAATAACAGGAGGTCAGAAGTATGGGCAAAGTATATAACAACTATCCAATTCCTATGTACAAGATGAGGGAATACTCAGATGGTATAAGGATCGCTGGCGGTATAGTAATGAGACCAGCACCGTACCTACCAGTTTTGCAAACTAGAAGTACGCAAGACGGGAATTACCTCATTGAAAAAGGTATAGTCATCGAAAAGGGTTCATTCGTCACATTCGACCAGTTTGGTTATGTCGTGCCAGCATTTGTCGGAAAGAAAGCACTTACATATAGTGCAATAGACGCAGCATTTGGCACATTCGACATCGATTCGTTCTCTGGTAAAGTATCAGATGCAGTAGTAACCGGTGGTAAAACATCTACTAAGAAACTCGGTACAGATGCAGATGCAGATGTAAAGATAGGTATGCCAGTTGGAATTTAGATGTTTGACGTGTTCCAATGGGATATGAATAAGGACCCATGGTATCAAGTCCAGCCACAACTTACAATCGTGGCAGATAGAATGATACTCTACGCATTGGACGCAGATCACTAGGCATTACCATACACGCCTGGCACGATTCTTACTCTTGATTAGTCTGGATTCCCTGTACCACTTGATTTAACGCCTGCAGATGCAAATGACTTGGCATAGGGCTTGTAGTACGGTATAGGTAGACTTGTTAGAGTCATCGATGTCAATGGCATCGACTAGGAATTTACAGGCGGGCTTGAATATGTCAAATATCCACCAGATGTAGTATTACCAGGTGAGCCGACAAAAGGCTTGTGGGATGGTATCGATCTTACAACCAAAAAAGGCTTACTAATTCAGTTGTGGTTCTGAGGAGGTATATATATGGCCGATCTTAAAGATTATATCAGCGAAGTAGTTGAAGACAAGGTAACTGAAATAGTTGCCGGAAATAGCGAAGTACTCAATTAGATAAAGAGGTCTAATGAGGATAAGGCAAAAGTCAAATTGATGAAAGAAATAATTGAGAATAACGGGCGTGTTGATAGAACAAGTAAGAAGATAGAACTTAAAGACTTGATCACGTCGCCTGAATTCGTTTCATACTTCCCAGTTGTCGTACAGGAAATGGCACTGGAAGCAATGGAACCAGAGTACATAGTTACAAAGATGCTTGAAGTAATGAATATTGACTCACCAAGTTTGGTTATCTCTATGCCTATTTTCGGTGTCGTCGGTCAATCGCTCGATGTCGGTGAAGGTACAGAATATCCAGAACTCACAATCAAAGCTGGCGGTGGATACAGCACAGTTACGCTCGGTAAGGCTGGCGTTAAAGTCTCCATTACTGAAGAGACAATTAAATACTCGAGATTTGACATATTCTCCAAAGCAATTAAAGAAGCATAGAAGGCACTTGCAAGATGGAAAGAAACTAAAGCAGTGAAAATGCTCCTTAAGAATGCACAAACACTCGCAACAGGCGGCACTGGTCTTAATTTCGACGGCACAGCAAATAACGGCCTTACCATGGATGATATAATCAATTAGATATTGAAACTCCTCAATGCAGGATTCAATGCAGATACAATAATCATGCACCCACTTGCATATCCGATATTCTAGTTCAATTCTACACTTCGTAACTTCTTCTATCAATCGTAGGGACAACGTGGAAGTTTGGTAAATTACCCAACATTCACAGGCCAACCAGAGCAATTGGCTAAGGGTAAGAAGATGGAATTTGAAGGATGGAATATTCAATCGATAGAGATACCAGCAGGAATCATAGGCAAGCCATTGAAACTCATTCTTTCACCATTTGCACCATATACTGCACCAGCAGGCTCAACGCCGGCAAAGGCAGATATAATTATAGCTGATAGTTAGAATATGGGTTACCTTGTAACTGAACAACTCCCAACAACGGAGGACTTCAGAGACCCAGAAAGAGACATAAGGCATCTCAAGATTACCGAAAGATATGCAATTGCACCAAAATACGAAGGGCAGGCAATAGGAGTAATTAAGGAAGTACCTGTTGTTAAGACGTATGATATAGTACCTGTGTACACTAAAGAAATATAATGACTGATTAAGTTAATGAGGGCCCGATGAGGGCCCTTTATTGTTATTCTACACATGTATCTGATAACAGTATAGATACACATAACCAAATAATTCTGAGAGGTGGCGAGGTGGCATATGTAGAGGACAAGATTTAGTAAGATTTTATAGAGTGACCTAACAGATTTACCTGAGAGAATCCCTGGCAACCATATACTATAGAGCCACGGGAACTCTGTTTCAAGAGGTGATCTAATTACTTAGGATAACATAAGTGTGCCAGATAAGTGGACAGTAACTATCAATAAAGACACGTATTCATCATTATGTAACCTAGCTACGTCTTGGTCGCAAGTTGGATACTCATATACATATCCAATTGTAGGTTCTATTGCAACTGACAATAATGGCATATATGCATCTGACTACGGTGAAGGTGGTGCATGGCATGGCCCGTTGTTTTATACAACTCTACCAAGTGAAATAGGTAAAGCTGGCCAATATTGGCATATAACCTTTAAGGTTAAAGCTACATTTACATCAGATACTACATCAGATACATAGATTTATACATATACAAGAGTTGGATTTTCTACATTTATGCAATACTATGATTATCGGTATGATTCGTTTACTGGTAATGGTACTGGCGTAGCTATAACATCAGTACAACATAACAGCTCTCAATAGTTTGGCAATGGTGAATTAAATACGCGCCCAGCCGTTGGCTCAACAAACACATATACATTTAAATTCTATCACTATTAGAATAATACATTCAAAACATACATAAATGGCACCTTATATAAAGATCAGGCAGATACAATAGTGCTTGACAAAGGCAGCAACATAGCAGCATGTCAAATATTACAAAACTCAACGTATGCAACTACATATATTAGAGTTCAAGAAATAACTGTATCTACAGATCCAACATACGACCCATAGCCATGAGTTAATATATTTACAGAGCAGATAAAATAAGGTAACGTCAGTGATTAAACATAGCCGAAAGGATAACTAGACATGAAGATAATCAAAACAATTCCAGAAAACAACGGTATAACAGAGAAGTAGGAATGTTCGATTGTATTTGATAACTCATTGGATATCAATTCAGTCACATAGTCGATGCTCAGACTCACAAATCAAAGTAATCAGCCTATTGAAATTCAGTACTAGTTTACCAAAACAACTATGCCAAACGATACTATAATCGTGCGGCCAGTTGGAATAATTCAATAGGATAGATACTCACTACTCCTTTAGCGGCAGGATATAGTACTTAATAAAACTATTAAGGACATAAATGGAGTACCACTTGAATCCGGTACTAAGATTACATTCAATTTAATCAATCCGTCTAGTAATTACGTTGTAGAGTTGCCTGATGAGGCAACAGATTTGGAGATTGTCGACAAGTCTGGCAGTGTAATATACTCTGGATTATGGCAAGTAAGATTCAATAAACCGATAACAGAGTAGTTCAATGTGAATCTTATAGAAGAATCCCAAAATGGTTAGAACATACTTGATATTACATTCGATCCGGCCGCAGGTTATACTACGGCAGAATATGAGTTAAGCATGACTAGTAACGTGTTTACTCTAAAACTCCTCAATCCAAAGAGAAATTAGCTATATACACTTGAACTCAACGACGTAAAAGCTGGCCTAATTACTAAAGATTTTCAGTTTGCGTTTCTCACTCCATTAGACCCATTCATTAATTTGAAAAATATAAAGATGCTGCTCGGTGACATGTAGGAGCTACTCGAGGACTATACGATATATGCATAGGTACTAGATTAGTTTGCCACACTTGGAATCTCGTTCGGTACGTCTATAGATTAGCAAACACGCAGAAGCGTAGAGAAATATTAGTACCTGTCTATACTAGTAAATCTATTAAACAACAAGATCATCAATGCCGGCGATTCTATTAAAGCATAGGACTATCAATATTCTAGAGGTAATGTTGTACAAGCACAAGTCGATTAGATTAGGAAACAGCAAGACGAGCTTGTTAAAACTAATTCTGTAATTAAGCCCGATTTTGCACAGAAATCTTCAAACTTCTCAAATTAGCAGTCTAGTGCTCTAGCGCAAGTAAAGTAGCTTGAATCACTTATATACGAGACATTTGAAGGTGGTATCTACGCATAATGGTATTAACTAATTTGAATAAACTAAATCAGTTAATTTAGAAATTGGGCACGCCACTAATTCATTAGAAGCCTGACGATAAGCATAAGCTATTTGTCGCGCAAAAGATTTCGTAGATAATGTCAATTAAATCACTACAAGAGTAGAATACAGCTAAAGATGATGCAACAGAACCTGCATTATTATTACGAAAACGAGCAGTATTCATCTTGCCTGTTACGCAAGAGTCTTCTAAGATATAGATTGATGACGTATTAGCCACATATACGCAGATAGATGAGCGGCACGCAAAAATTAACAACGAATACCTTGTTGACGATATAAACAAGATAAAAATTGGTGAGAATCAGTATATATATGAAATATCTTAGTTCAAATAGGACATACAACTACTCACAAATAACAAAGTGGAGAAGTGATAAGAATGGGCGGCGTATAGACTAGTTTAAGAATCACTGATATGATAGCTGTTATAGCTGATACGTTTAGTTAGTATATTAATGCAAAGTTAGGAGATAAATAGTTCAAAGTAACAGTAATGCCGCCAGTTACAGAAGAGGAATTATCAGCATAGCAAGATGGTGTATTGTTAATTCATAAGATGATTAAGAAACAACCGTGGAGTACAAAGAAACCATTTGAAGAACGTAGCTTTCTCAAGCCAACGTTCAAGAGTCAAAATCTGCTAACTGGCGGGCTTGAGTATGAGCAAAATTGGGAGTTAAGATTCGATAATCTAGTTGAATTCTAGTTCTACTCAACAGATTACAAGATGTCACAAGATTAGGCGGCCGAATTCATAGATTACATGCAGGAACATGCAGAGTTATTTTACAAGCACGGCTTCGATTTATTTCTATTTTGGGAACAGTTAGAGGATAAAGTCAAAATGTATAACAAAACTAAGTTGTATTCATCACATATCCAGTATTTCGTGCAAACGAAACAGAATGTGAAGTACACAGAAGAAGTAATCCGTTAGGTAGAGACCTACCTGGAAGTGAAATTATCGAACATCTAACGTTAGTAAACTGTACAAAAACAAGGAGGAAGTAGCATGGACAGACGTATTTATCCTAATTTACCAGGCGTAACAACGTACATCTCTGAAGTAACACAAGAACCTTAGATTCCTATTATGAACCCCGTATTCTTGATTGTAGGTACACACGATAAGGATTAGTTTGACGATGGCACACCAATATTATTCAACGAACCATACTATCTACCAGTTGAGAGTATGATTTCCCAAATGTTTGGCGCAAGCTCGAAACTTGGTACTGCATAGTTGATGGCAACAAGAGGCAGTGCAGAATTATTGACACCAGTCGTTGTAAGAATGGGCGTAAAGAATCCTAAGATAGGCGGAGCATAGCCAGCGGCAAATAACAAGTATGTATGTCTCAATTCTGGTGCAACAATATCATGGGACGTTGCAGATTGGCCTGCAAATTTCAAACTTACGGTATCTGTTAGCGACACTGGCGTGAAATCAGTTAAGCTGAACGACCAAGAGTTGGAAATAGTAGATGACAAAGTTTAGTTGCCGCAGTATGGACTGAATATCGATCTGTCTACAGTACCACCTGATGCATTGGATGTAGTTGATGAAGTTGAAGTACAAGGCTATAAACAGCCAGCAACAGACGATGAAGTGTAGGCGGCACTTAAAGATTAGTTCGATGTATTACTCGGCTTCGAGTATGAATATGTATACTCGCCAGATTAGAAATTCGACGACAACGTATCAGACGATGCAAATAGGCACGTCAGGTTGCTCTAGAATTTCGCATAGGTCAGTTCAACACAATTCCATCAGTGTATGGCATACGTTGGCACGAATTTGCCAGCATAGTTCACATACACAGCATTGAAGAGTTGGATCAATAGACTTACGACAAGACAATATTACAATACCGGTCTATTCGATGAAAATGGAGTAGATATAGGTAAGCATGTAGTTGTCATTCCAGCACACGGTAGCGTTGCTGGTATCGCCGGCACAATGAATGATGTTACGCCATATGTCTAGTAGTATATCTATCAAAATAAATTGGCTGGCTCACCAACCAATATGTCGTTGCCTGGTGTAACACTCGTAGAGTCTATAACATACGAAATGGCAAATTAGCTCTCTGGTTAGAGACTTACACCACTCTACAACAAAGTCAGCGGATTTGGAACTGGCGGAGTAACAGTTAATCAGACGGTAATCCTCGTTGGTAGAACAGGATAGCTCTTGACATCCAACTTCACGAAGATATCTACTGTACTTGTAGCCAACGATTACGTGCAAGCACTCAGAGAAATGTCTATGAGATTTGTCGGTAGACCAAATAACGGGCTTACAAGAATGTAGCTCGAATCGTCTCTTAAAGAAGTCACGAATGGATTCGTATCCGCTGGTAGAATACAAAGCGGTTCTGTATCTGTAGAGCCAGCAACAACAGGTGGTATTATAAACACAGTCAATGTGCACTAGCTCATATATGCATGGAGCGAATTAGAAGCTGTAAATATAGATGTTGCATTCCAATTCACAGCGTGACATTGAGACTTAGGCCGGGCCTAACCAGCCTGGCCTCTTTAATATTAAGCTACAAATAAGGAGTTGATATAGATGGCAGATGATATTCAACGCGACGAAGTATCTCTAACGTAGCCATCAGACCTCGCCTTGTATGTGATAATAAAAAATTCAGACTCAGATGAAGTTACATACGAGCAGATAGGCCTGATAAATAATCTGTTCATAGATGTAGGCCGAAGTAAAGTGCCTATTTATTAGTTTGGCAAGGAAGACTAGATAGGTTATATCAAAGGCTTTAGAAACGTATATGGCGAATTACAAATGGTGCAAATAGAACTTGACGTATTCGCTAAATACTATCAACAGCAAAAAGAAGTCATAACAGCGCAGGATATGTAGTTCTATAGAGGTTAGGGTATAGACACAATTAAAGGTGAGCAACTTAAAGGTTTCGATCGTGCAGAAGATTACTACATGG
>ENA-UOYA01000712-UOYA01000712.1-activated-sludge-metagenome-genome-assembly--contig:-NODE-712-length-39951-cov-25.181672_pt1 | contig 39951 bp, 31 predicted proteins | sample MGYA00238163_ERZ764804 | MGnify/ENA primary metagenome ERZ764804 (study PRJEB28919, sample SAMN05720223) | activated sludge metagenome | isolation source: Anaerobic digester | place: Hong Kong...
AGGTTAAAGAGGGAAACTATATCATTGCCATTAATGGCCAGCCGGTTAATCAGGTCAAAAATATCTATGAGCTGCTGGTCAATACAGCCGGACGGCAGGTAAGGCTCAAAGTTAATTCTCAGCCAGCTGATAAGGGAGCGAGAGAAGTAGTCATTGTGCCCATAGAAAGGGAAAACAGCCTTTATTATTACAACTGGGTCAAAAGAAATGCTGAGGTGGTAGCTAAAGCCACTGATAACCGGGTAGCTTATATTCATGTTCCCGATATGGGGGTGGCCGGCCTGAATGAGTTTGTCAAACATTTCTATCCTCAGGTCAATAAAAAAGCTCTGATCATTGATGTCCGGGGCAATGGCGGTGGCAATGTTTCGCCTATGCTGATTGAGAGACTGCTCCGGCAGGCGGCCTTTATTGAGATGGCTCGCGGTTCGGTTCCCAACTGGGATCCAGCTGCAGTCATTATGGGACCAAAAGTTTGCCTGGCCAATGAATTCTCGGCGTCGGATGGTGATCTCTTCCCTTATCGTTTCAAGCATTATAATCTTGGTCCGCTCATTGGCAAGAGAACCTGGGGTGGAGTAGTCGGTATTCGGGGCACCTTACCCATAGTTGATGGAGGCTTCTTGAATAAACCGGAATTTGCTCCTTATAATCTGGAGGGTACTAAATGGATCATTGAAGGTGAAGGAGTCGAACCGGATATTTTCGTTGATAATGATCCAGCTAAAGAGTACGAGGGAATCGACGAACAGCTCAACAAGGCGATCGAAGTAATCCTGGAAAAACTCAAAACCGAGGAGAAAAATATACCACCGGTACCGCCTTATCCAGTGAAAAAATAGCTTAGTTTCTTGTCAATTTAAACTTATCATCCATTCTGAGCTGGAGGCCAGTAAGTGGACCAGGAATAAATTTGAGGTCAGCTGGAGGAGAGATGAATCAACCGGAAAAACAGGACAGCCCGAATAAAATTAAACATCTGATAGGAGTCATGAGTGGCAAAGGCGGAGTGGGGAAGTCCACGGTTACCTATCTCACCGCCCTGGCTCTTAAACAAAAAGGCTATAAAGTCGGCATCCTTGATGCTGATATTACCGGGGCCAGCATTCCCCGGATAATGCATCTTCCTAAGTATGAAATGAAAGTGGCTGGAGATTTTATCTGTCCGGTAGAAACCGGACAGGAGCTCAAAGTCATGTCCATCAGCTTTCTGGTTGATAATGAAGAGCAGCCGGTTATCTGGCGGGGGCCGCTCTTAAGTAAAGCCATTCAGCAGTTCTGGGGTGAAGTCCTCTGGGGCCAGCTGGACTTTTTAGTCATTGATATGCCCCCGGGAACATCGGATGTGGCCATTACTGTTATGCAGTCTTTGCCCTTAAATGGATTTGTTTATGTCACCACCCCTCAGGATCTGGTCTCGGTGGTAGTGGCCAGATCCATCCAGATGGCTGACTTGCTTAAAATTCCAGCCCTTGGTCTGGTCGAGAATATGAGCTATTTTATCTGTCCTCACTGCGGTCAGGCAACGAACTTTTATGGACAGAGTAAGACGGAGCAGCTGGCCAAGCAGTCTGGGACGGAATTAATAGTCCAGATCCCGGTTAGCATCGAGCTGGCCAGAATGCCTTCGGAAGGACTGAAGACTGAATCACCGGTCGTGGCGGAAGTTCTGGATAAATTAGGAAAATTTCTGAGCCAAAAATTTAAATGATAAAAAAAGATTAGCCCTGGCGGCCTGCCGGTAATTATGGCTTCAGGCCGGGATAGTTAAAGTTATCAAATCATCCCGATTTGACAGTTTAGATGGTATAATCTAAAGAAAATTTATTAACCTTTTATAAGGTGATGATATTGGAATAGGTCAATGGAACAACCGTCATCAGAGAAAAAGTTCTGGAAATATTCAGCAGAAGAAATTGCTGCTTATTTTGGCACCGATTTAAAAAAAGGCCTGACTTCAGATCAGGCCAGTCAGAATCTCGGGAAATATGGCCCCAACGAGCTGGAAACAGCGCCGGGGCGTTCGCCTCTGTCTGTCTTTTTTGACCAATTTAAATCGTTTTTGATCTGGGTTCTGATCGGAGCAGCCATCATCTCAGGTCTGATGGGTGAGTGGGTTGATGCCCTGGCCATCGTGGCTATCGTCATCCTTAATGCTATTCTTGGCTTTGTCCAGGAATACCAGGCGGAAAAAGCCCTGCTGGCTCTTAAAAAGATGGCCGCCCCGATGTGCCGGGTAATCAGAAATGGGCAGTTAGTTCAAATTCCTGCCCGCCAGGTAGTTCCTGGAGACATCCTTGAACTGGAAGCTGGTGACAACATAAGCGCTGACGCCAGGATCATCTCCCATACACCTAATTTTTCTGTTCTGGAAGCCAGTTTGACAGGCGAATCAACACCGGTCTATAAGACCAGCTTCGAGCTGGAGGAAGAAGACATCCCCTTAGCTGACCGGGCTAATCTGGTTTATGCCGGTACCTCTGTTTCAGCCGGCAAGGCTATGGCTATCGTTGTCCAGACCGGAATGTCAACTGAACTGGGTAAAATTGCCCGGATGATTCAGGAAATCTCCATGGAAACGACGCCTCTCCAGAGGAAACTGGAGCAATTCGGCCGGTTGCTGGTTTATCTCTGCTTTGGGCTGGTGGCAGTGGTTTTTCTGCTGGAATGGCTCCGGGGCGGAAAATTAGTTGAGGTCTTTTTAACGGCAGTCAGCCTGGCGGTCGCCGCCATTCCGGAAGGGCTACCGGCAGTAGTAACTATTGCCTTAGCCCTGGGTGTTCAACGTTTAGTTAAACGTCATGTCCTTATCCGGAAATTGCCATCAGTTGAAACTCTGGGAGCGGCAACTGTCATCTGTTCTGATAAAACGGGTACGCTGACCAGAAATGAAATGATGGTCAGAGCGGTCTATGCGAACGGACAGCTGTTTTCGGTCAGTGGAAATGGTTATGAACCTGAAGGAGATTTTAATTTAGGGAGCGAGAAAGTCAATCCAGCCGACTATCCGGAGGTTTTAAAAACTTTAGCCTGTGGAGTTCTTTGCAATTCAGCTTCTCTGGTTGAAGAAGAGGGGCGATATAGAATTGCCGGAGATCCAACCGAAGGGGCTTTGCTGTCAGCCGGATTGAAAGCTGGTCTGGAGAAAAACAAACTGGAAGAGGCGGAGCCACTGGTTGAGGAGATTCCCTTTGATTCCGAACGGAAAATGATGACCATGATCAGGCGCTCTAAAGATCAATATGTGGCCTATGTAAAAGGTGCACCTGATATTCTTCTTCAGAATTGCAGCCGGCTGCTGGTCAATGGCGAGGAAGTTCCGCTCGGTGAGGCAGAGTTAAAAAAGATTCTGGAAGTTAATGATAGCCTGGCCAAACAGGCTCTCCGGGTTCTGGGTTGTGCCTACCGGGTAATGCCTTCTTTGCCTGATAAGATGGACGCTTCTTCCATAGAAAAAGACCTGGTTTTTACCGGCCTGGTGGCCATGATTGACCCCCCGCGGAGTGAAGCCATTGAAGCCATGGGGAAATGCCTCCAGGCAGGAATCAAGCCGGTGATGATCACCGGTGATCATAAAATTACGGCTTTAGCTATCGCCTCAGAGATGGGTATGCTTCAGCCAGGCTCGGAAGCGCTGAGCGGCGAAGAGCTGAACAGCCTGAGCCAGGAGGAACTGGAAAAACGGGTAGAAAAAATTCAAGTTTATGCCCGCGTTTCCCCTGAGCATAAGTTGAGAATAGTCAGGGCCTGGAAGAAAAAGGGAGAAGTGGTGGCCATGACCGGCGACGGAGTGAACGATGCCCCGGCCGTTAAAGAAGCAGATATCGGGGTGGCCATGGGTATCACCGGAACTGATGTGACCAAAGAAGTCTCTGATATGGTTATTACCGATGATAACTTTGCCTCGATTGTGGCGGCGGTCGAAGAAGGCCGGGCTATTTATGACAATATCAAAAAGTTTGTTCATTACCTTCTGTCCTGCAATTTGGGCGAAATTATGGTTATGTTTGTGGCTTCTTTGGTGGGCTGGCCGGTGCCACTTTTACCAATTCAGATCCTCTGGGTCAACCTGGTTACCGATAGCCTGCCGGCTCTCGGACTGGGTTTTGATCCTCCCGATAAGGACATTATGAAACGTGTGCCCGGGAAGCCTAACGAGCCGATTATAGATAGAAATAGAGGCAGCTTGATGGCTGTCCAGGGCTTATTTATAGCGTTGTGTTCTCTGGTTGCCTTCACTTATGTTCTTTTTGTCGAAAAAGAAGGACTGGGCCGGGCCAGAACAGCGGCTTTTATCGTTCTGGCTGTCGCCCAGCTTTTCCAGGCCTTGAATTCCCGTCACCAGATGAAATCAATTTTTGAACTGGGCTTTTTTACCAATCTGAAACTGATTTATGCTTTACTCCTTTCTCTTTTCCTTCAGCTCTCGGTTGTTTATCTCCCGTTTATGCAAAAGATTTTTAAGACTGAAAATCTGACCTTATTTGACTGGGTACTGGTTATTGTTTTATCTTCCTTGCCGCTCTGGACAATGGAGCTGGTCAAGCTGCTCAACAAAAAATTTAAGATATACGAAATATACTGAAAGCCAGAAAACAGCACAAAGCAGTTTAAACAGCTGGCTGAAGCCCGGCCGGGACTTTGACTTGTTTTAAAAATTGTGGGTCTGATTTCAGCCGCGGTTATTCCCTGCCGAGTTTATTTCATCCGCCTGATACGAACTTCTATTTCCGGCGTATCTTTCAAGAGAGTAACTAACCTCGCGGTATTGGTATCGCCATAATGGTAAGGGTAAAGAATGGCCGGCTTTATCCATTTAGCGGCTTCGGCCACCATCTCCGGGGTCATGGTATAAGGCAGGTTCATAGGTAAAAAAGCAATATCAATGTTTTTGAGGTTTTTCATTTCAGGAATATTTTCAGTATCACCGGCCACATAAACTTTTTTATCGCCAAAGGTTAGGACATAACCATTGCCAGCTCCCCGCGGATGAAAAGGCTGGCCATCAGGCCTCCTATGAATCAGATTGTAAGCTGGCACAGCTTCAACCTCCAGACCGGGAAGATTCAGGCGATCGCCATTTTTCATGACTTTCAAGCCGGAAACCATAGACTGGCAGCTGGCCGGACCGGCGATCACGGTCGAATCCTTTTTCAGGATTTTCAGGGCTTCCTGGTCGAAATGGTCATAATGATCATGGGTAATCAGAATCAAGTCGGCCTGGGGCAGCTGCTGATAATTGCCTTCGCTGGTCACCGGGTCACAGTGGATAACTTTACCTCCAAAAGTCAGGATCAAGCTGGAATGACCGATAAAAGTAATTTTTAGATCGCCGCCTGAAGTCTTGATTAGATCCTCTTCCAGTTTTTGGCCATAAGCCAGCAGTGGTATCAAACCCAAAAGCAAACTCAGGATTAAAACAGCTAACCTGTCCATCTTCCTCCTCCTTTTAAAATATTTTAGCACATAGAAAATGATTAAAAAAGATTTTATTCTCTGGAAGAATTACTTATAATGTCAGCCAGAACGGCTATGAATCGGCCTGGGGCTAATTTTGAGCTTCAGGAATCAGGTTCTGGATGCGAAAATGAAGCTAAAAAGGTTTTTCTGGCGAAGCCTTCTGTCCTTCTGGACTATTCCTTTAATCATTCTGGTGGCGGTAGCCCTGGTTACCATCAGGGAGGAAAGGACAGTTGAGGTAAAAAAGGAGATGGCTGAACTTCAGGATCTGGCGCTGGGCTTGACCGCCGAAATTCGAACTTATCCAGAGCTGAATAATAAAGACTTAGGCAAGCTTCTGGTAACTCAAGCCAGGCTGCTCAGGATCAGAATCACCCTGATTGAAGCCACTGGCCAAGTGGCTTTCGACAGTGAAAAAGAAGCAGCCGGGCTGGAAAGCCACCGTTACCGGCCTGAGATTTATCAGGCCCTGTCTGGCCAGATTGGCTCCAGCTCACGTTACAGCGATACCCTGAAAAAGATGATGTTCTACGTGGCTGTCCCGGTCAGGCGAGATTCACAGATTATTGGCGCCTGCCGCGTCAGCCGTGACCTTGACCTGGCAACCATGGCCTACCGGTCAGTTCTTAAGTATTTTCTGTTGGTTTTCGGCCTGGCTTTAATCCTGAGCTGGGTTTTGATCTATTTATATTTAAAAAAATTATTTAAGCCCTTAAACGAATTGTTATCAATTATCAACCAGGCTGAAACCTCAGAAGAAGGGGTGGTGGTCAGAGCTTCCCTTCTTAAAAAACTGGGTGAGCTGGCTGGCGGGGTCAGTCAGCTGATTTCCCAGAAAGAAGAATTGGCTTCTCATCTTCGTGAGGAGCAGGAAATTCTGGCCGGATTGTTTGAGGAGACTGGCGAGGGCTGGCTGCTTCTTGATAACGAGGGGAAAATTATTCTGGCCAATGAGACTCTTAAAAAGATGTTTCCGGATCTGGACCTTAAGCAGGAGTTCTACTGGCAGGCATTCCTCTGGCCCGAGTTGAATATCCTTATTGAGCAGGTAAAAGGGAAATTGAAACCGGTCAGCAGTCAGATAGAAAGAAAAGGGCGTTTCTTTTCCTGCTCGGTGAGCTGGCTCAGAGCCAGGCAGCATTTCTTACTCAGATTTGCCGAGATAACCGACAGGGTTGATCTGGCCAGAAAGAAACAGGAATTCCAGGCCAACCTGATCCATGAACTTAAAACACCGCTGACGGCCGTCAGTGGATTTATTGAAGCCCTGGAAGAAGAAAATCTAAGTCCCGAAGGGAAAAGTTATCTGGCTATTATAAAAAGAAATACCGGCCGTCTAAACCGGCTGATTGAAGATTTGGCCCGGTTATCAGAGCTGGAGGAAGTCGGCGAAAAGCTGGAAAAGGAACGGGTCAATCTGGCCGAAATAGTTCAATCAGTGGTGAAAATATATGGCCCTCAGGCCGCCAAAAAAGGCCTGACTCTCAAGGTTAACCAGGAACCGCTGGCGACTATTGAAGCCGACCCCTTTTTACTGGAACAATTGGTTATAAATCTGGTTGATAACGCTATTCGCTACACCGAACAGGGCGGGATAACCATAAGTCTGCAGAATAAAAATCAAGGAGTAGAGATGGAAGTGGCTGATACCGGTCTGGGCCTGGCCGAAGAGCAGCTACCCAGGATTTTTGAAAGATTTTATGTTGTTGATAAATCGCGTTCAAGAAAAACCGGTGGAACCGGTCTCGGGCTGGCCATAGTCAAGCACATCATCCTTCTCCACCAGGGCAAGATAAGCGTGAGAAGTGCCCCGGGAGAAGGGACGGCCTTTACTGTCTGGTTGCCAGAAAAGCAGCCAGAATAGCCTCGGCCGGAAAAATCGGATATAATTTTATTCAGTCGTGGCGAGGAGAAAAGGCTTATGGCTGAACTGGAAATTAAAGGCAAAAATCTCAAGCTGAATGAAGATGGATTTCTAACCAATCCTGAGGTCTGGGATAAAGAAATAGCGGAAGAACTGGCTAAAGTGACCGAAGGCATTCAGGCTATGACCGAAGAGCACTGGCGAATTGTCAATTATATTCGCGATTATTATCTGCAGAAAGGCCAGGCCCCAATGGTCCGGAAAATGGTAAATGAAACCGGGATTAACCTGAAACATATTTATCAGCTTTTTCCCTCAGGACCGGCCAAAGGTGCCTGTAAGGTGGCTGGCTTACCCAAACCTGACGGCTGTGTGTAAGTTCTGAGGACTTGGTTTCTTGATCTCACTGCTGGTATTTTCCGGTTTTATCTTTTGAAAGCGGCAATCTCTTTAACTGCTTGAATAGCCGATTTGATCTCGTCTTCGGTATTAAATGGCCCGACCCCAAATCTGACCGAGCCTTTGATTTTATCCGTGCCCAGCTGTTCATGGACCAGCGGAGCGCAATGCAAGCCCGTCCGGCAGGCAATATTATAATCAACATCCAGCATAATGCCGGTATCTTGAGCTTCCAGACCGTTGACATTGAAGGAGATAACCCCAATGTGCCGGTCGAGATGATCCTGGCAGTAAAGAGTTACTCCCTCCAGGCCCTTCAGGCCTTCAACCAGCATTCGGGTCAGCTTCATTTCCTGCTCATGGATATTGTCTAAGCCCCGGGCTAAAACCCATTTAAGACCAGCATTCAGGCCAGCTATTCCTAAGAGATTGCCCGTCCCGTATTCCAGCCGCCAGGGATATTCTTCGAGATGGGTTCTCTGAGCCGAACGGACGCCGGTTCCGCCAGCCCTGGTGATCCTGATATTGGCTTCGGGACCGACATACAAGCCGCCAATGCCCGTTGGGCCGAGGAGAGATTTGTGACCGGTAAAGGCCACCACATCTATATTCATCTCTTTCATATTAATGGGAATTTTCCCGGCTGATTGAGAAGCATCAATAAGGAAAGTGACTCCTTTTTCCCGGCAGAGGTGGCCGATTTCCTTCACCGGCTGGATGGTGCCGATAACGTTGGATGCCTGATTGACCACCACCAGCCTGGTATTCTTTTTTATTTTCTTTTTGATGTCATCGGGATCAATGAAACCCTGACTATCAAAAGGAACATAATCCACTTCCACTCCCGCCAGGGACAAATGATAGAGAGGTCTGAGGACGGAATTATGCTCGAGAGTGGTGGTAATAGCGTGATCTCCGGGCTGGAGCAGGCCGAAAATAGCCAGGTTAAGACCGTCGGTTGAATTATAGCCAAAACACAGCCGGTTGGGATCAGACCCGCCGAAAAAATCTGTCAGCAGTTTTCTTGTTTCCTCCACCATTTGTCCGGCTTCAAGACAGAGATCATAGCCGGAGCGCCCTGGGTTGACACCAAAGTGCCGGTAAAAATAATCCATAAACTGGTAAACTTCTTCAGGCTTGGGGAAAGACGTTGCTCCATTATCAAGGTAGATTAGACTCATCTTAAAAACCTCCGGTTAAATTTTAAATCCAGGAAATGAACAGAACAAAAGGCCTGAAAAAACTGCTGAACTTACAATTTGTAGCCATGACCAAAAGTCAAAGGATTATGTTATTAAAAAGGCGGTTGTTTGGCAATTGAAAAAAATTGAAAAAAATTGATAGGCTCGAAATAAGTCCGGGGCGAGGTCAGCCAGAAGGGAGGATAAGATTAGCTGAAAAAATATTTTTTAACAAAGGTATTGAAATTTAGCTGAATGGTGCTAATATTTATGGCTAAAATGAAATGAAATACTATATGTCCCTTGGCAGCAATCTGGGCGACCGTGCCCGCCATTTAAAACAGGCTCGCCTTTGGCTGGAAAAGGCCGGGGCCAGAATTTTGAAACAGTCTTCAGTCTATGAAACAGAGCCGGTAGATTATCGGCAGCAGCCCTGGTTTTATAATCAGGTTCTGGAAATTGAAATCGGCTGTAATCCTATCTCTCTTCTTGATTTGGTTAAGGATATTGAGCAGAGAATGAAACGCCGGCCGGCTTTTGATAAGGGGCCAAGAGTAATTGACATTGATATTCTGCTGGCCGAAAAGACAGTGGTACAAACTCAGAAGCTGATGATTCCTCATCCCAGAATGAGCTTTAGAAATTTTGTGATGATTCCTCTGAACGAAATTGCTCCTGACCTGGTTCATCCTCTTCTCCATGAACCGGTGGCTGAACTGGTCCGGTCCACGGGTGACAGCTCGGCCGTTAGAAAAATAGAAGAGGCGCCTCAGCAACTGGCAGTCTGACGGTTAACTCTATTTTCTAATTTCCAGAATAATTCCCGCTTTGGTTAATTCAACCTGCTATCTATTCCGGCCCGAATCTATCTGGCCGCGGCTCTTCAACCCTTCTGTCCTGAGTCATTCTTAACTGAACCATAAAAAATCGAATTAAAAAGAAGCTTAAAGGTCCCCCGGGGCTGAGCCCGGTATTGGACTGGAAAGCCCAGAAGAATTAACCGGCCTTTTTCTACCGGGACCTCGACTACCGCTGCTTTTTGCTGAATTAAATTCTGGCCGTAAATCCAGCCGCTGAGCAGCAAATTATCGCTGCCATACCTGCCTATGACTTTGGGAGCATTTTTATCAGTAAAAGAAGGATAAATATCAAAGGCACAGCTGCCAGCAAAGATTACGGGCTGAGGATTGCTCAGGCCATAAGCAACCGGCTGGGACAGGTCAAATTCAGCCTGAAGAATGGAACCAACGCAATTAAATTCTTCGGCTTTGGCTTTTTCCAGGATATTTCTGAGCGGGGCTTTGAATTCCTGAGTAGCCAGGTTACAGGTGGTATTCATAAAAATCAAGGTTCCTCCCTGGCGGACAAATTCTTTGAGATTGGTAACTCCACTGGCCGCCAATCCGCCGACATAGTCGGGCGGCATGGTGCCTTTGGGGTAGCCATTGATCAGGAGCTCAATTGAGTAATGATCGGGCAGAATAATCGTGTCATAAGAAGCGGCCAGATTGCCGGCTCTGATTTCAGCATCGTGCAGGACCCGGTAGCTGAATTCCTGTTCATCAAGAATGTATCTGGTCCAGCCTTCATCTTCCACCGCCACCCAGGATTGATACAGACCGGTTCTGGGGGCTACGATTTCATAGGTTTCGACGGCCGGAGAAGAAGATAGAGCCTGAATTTTAACTTTTAAGCTGCTGGCCAGCTTTTCCATAAAATCACGGCTGAGCCCGCCGGCTATAATTGTTCCGGCGGGATAGTTCTGGCCATTGTGGTTGAATGTCTTTTTTGCCCATTTTATTTTCCCTTTGGCCCTTAAGATGCGGTTCATAGCAGCAAAAGAAGAGTTTTGACTGTGGTCGAGAAGATAAGCACCACTGCCAGAACCTTCCACTTTAGCTTGAAAGAAATCAAGCTCCTTTACTCTGGTCATTTTAACTTTGAGCGGGGTATTGGCAGTTTTAACCTGCAAATTAAATTGATAAGGAAGAGTCCAGCCCATCATGTCATAGGCTTCCAGCGGGGCTCCTTCAAATTTTTTGGTATCTACCAGCCCCTGCCAGAGGGCCGGATATTTTCTGAGATCTGGATAACGCTGTTCCTCCAGCATGTTTTTGGCAAACAGGCCAAAAGGCTGACTGGACGGGATAAGAAAAGTTCCGCGCGGATAACTCACTCCATCACAAGTGAAATCCTCGTCTGCCCGGTAGATATCTATCCCCAGGAGCATCAGCCGGTTTAAAAGGACGGCCAGATTACCAGGATCGGACTGGCTGACTGGCAATATCCAGCCATAGGGTGGCTCATGCTCGAAACGGTTGATGACGCCGGTGGCCATTTTGTATTTATTAAACAGCAGTTCCTGCCGGTATTTAGCCGTAGTTTCCAGAACAGCCCTGGAGGCGGTCAGACAATAATCAACTGCATCCCGCAAGCGCCACCAGCCTCCCTTCCAGGGGCTGGGATAGAAAGCTGACATGGTCAGGTCCTGATATTCTGGAGGAAAATCGCGGACAGTGTAAAAACGCGGGGTGGCATAACGGTAAAGAGCGGTTTCGGTTAAAATTGAAATTATATTATGGGAATCAACTACCTGAGTGACATAGCCTGGATACCAGGTATCAAAAACAATCCTGGAGATAGCCCCGTCCTTTTCTTCTGAATCGAAAGCTGCTCCCATGGCGGAACCAATCAGGTTCTGCCAGCGGACGATAAGCGGATGGACATTGGGATTGGTTGGTTCGGAGCTCGGCGGCAGCCAGATTCTGGCCGGGAAAGGAGCTGTCTGATGATGGTTATAAAGAACAACCGGGTACCAATCCTGATTGACCAGGCGGGAGATGTTCTGCGTTTCTTTTAAATTGGCTACATAGGAGTCGCGGTTATTATCATGGCCGCCGTAATAGTGATATAGATAGGGAAGGGGAGAAACCTCAAAAGGAGTTCCCAGGTTTTTCTGGTACCAGTCAGCCACCATATTCATCCCATCGGGATTAGCAAAAACCAGTAAACAGATGACTTCGTTTAGAATGTTTTTGGTCCGTTCATCTTCACCAGAAACCAGATCATAAGCTAACTGAACCAGATGCTGGGCCGGGGCGCATTCAGTGGCATGAAGGCCGCCGTCAATATAGACAATAGCCCGGCCCGAAGCCGCCAGGCGCCAGGCTTCCTGGGGAGAGGTTGCCTGTCCCAGCGACAGTCTTTTGATGATGTCTTTATACTCCCCTAATCTGGCCAGGTTGTCTGGCGAGGAAATAATGGCATAATACATTGGCAGGCCAAGAGTCGTCTGGCCCATCTGTTCTAACTTGATCCGGTTGGAGACCGAGGCCAGTTGCTTTAAATAATCCGTAGCTTGCTGATAATTGATCAGGTGATAATCAGCTCCGGCTTTAAAGCCCAGAATGTCTTCTGGCGCCGGAATAACTCCGGCGGTCAGCCAGGCTGGCAGGCCAGGGCCAAGAAGGGTTAAAGCTGACAGGATCAGCAGTGAACAGAACTTTTTCATTTTATTTCTCCAGGCTTAAATTAGTCAAAAGCATTTTCGAAATGTTCAATTTCCAGCTGGCCGCCAGGACCAAAAAATATAGTGACCACGTCAAAACGGCAATCAACGTTGTTCAGATTATTAAGATAAAGATAGCCTTCAGCCGCCCGCCGGAGATGATATTTTTTCCTGGGGGTCAGGGCTTCTTCCGGCCAGCCAAAATCGGCTGAACTTCTGGTCTTAACTTCAACAAAAACCAGATAATCACCATCGCGGGCAATCAGGTCTATTTCGGTATGATGAAAATGAAACTGCCGCTCCAGGATTTGGTAACCCTTTTTTTCCAGAAAGCTGGCCGCCACTTCCTCGCCCCAGCGGCCAAAAGGCAGCGAATCTATTTGATTTTTTTCCACCTGACGCCTTCTTTAGTATCTTCCAGAACGATGCCTTGTTGCAGAAGTTCCTGACGGATAGAGTCAGCTAAGGCAAAATTCTTCTCCCGCCGGGCCTGCTCCCGTTGTTCTATTTTGGTCAGCATCCCGGCCGGCAACTCTTCTTCCGATTTTTCGGGCAGGACCGCTAAGACTTTGTCCATTTCATAGATAGCGCTCAAAACCTGGCCAGCTGCCTGGCGGCTGAGCTCGTTTTTAGCCAGTCTGGAATTGGTTTCCCGGATAAGTTCAAAAAGAGCAGCCAGGGCAGCCGAGATATTGAGATCATCGGCCAGGCTGTCCTTAAAGTCAGTCAAAGCGGCAGCAGCTAAAGAGCCTGACTCTGGCTGGCTGGCTTCGGTCAAGGGCTGGTGTTCCAGCTCATAGACGAAATCAAGAATTCTCTGCCGGGAAGCTTTGGCCTGGTCGAGACTGTCGAAGGTAAAATTCAGCATCTTGCGGTAGTGAGTGGACAACAAAAAGAAGCGCAGATCAACCGGATTAATATTCCTGGCCAGCAGGTCGCGCAGGGTATAGAAGTTTCCCTTTGATTTAGACATTTTTTCTCCGTTGACAACCAGGTGATGGCAGTGAAGCCAGTAGTTGACAAATTTCTGGCCGTAATAAGCTTCTGACTGGGCAATTTCATTTTCATGGTGAGGAAAAATGTTGTCAATTCCGCCGCAGTGAATATCGAAGGTCGGTCCAAGGTAACGGGTGCTCATAGCCGAGCATTCGAGATGCCAGCCGGGACGGCCGGCTCCAAATTCTGTTTCCCAGGAAGGCTCACCTGGCCTGGCCTTTTTCCAGAGAACAAAATCGTAGACGCTTTCCTTTTCATATTCATCCGATTCTACCCGGACGCCGGCTTTCAATTCATCCTTATTTATTTTTGATAATTTCCCGTAGCCGGGGAATTTAGCCAGGCTGAAATAAACCGAGCCGTCTCTGGGGTAGGCATAGCCTTTGGCCAGCAGGCCTTTAACCATTTTGACCATGTCCTCAATATGTTCGGTCGCCCGGGGGTAATAGTCAGCGGGCAGGATTCTTAAGACCTTGATATCCTCAAAGAAGGCCTCAATATATTTTCTGGTATAGTCCTGAAGAGAGAGGCCCAGGGCCTTAGCTCCCTTGATGGTTTTATCATCAATATCGGTAATATTCATGACATGAGTTAGCTTAAAGCCGGAGAGCAGCAAAAACCTCTTCAGTAAATCTTCGAAGATATAAGCCCGGTAATTACCGATGTGGGGATAATCATAAACAGTCGGACCGCAGGTATAAAGGCCAACCTGGCCGGCCCGGACCGGCTGGAATTCCTCAACTCTTCCAGACAGAGTATTATAAAAGCGAATCATGATGTTTATTATCGGCAAAGTGATAAATAGCGTCAATAGAAAGATTCAGCTGGTGCCTGATTAAAAGACGAAATCGTTTGACCTCTTTTCTCATTATATGACATAATATTAACTAAAACCCCAGAATAATATCTTTTAAAGGTCATTATAAAAAGAAAGGACTAATCTAATGAAAAACAACATTGGTATCAGGCGGGAGGATATCAGCCGCTATGAGAGGCGGGTACCCTTAATTCCGGCTCATATTAAGGAGTTAATCAGGCAGCATGATTTAAACTTTTATGTCCAGCCGTCAGCCATCAGAGTTTTCCCTGATAGCGAGTACCTGGCGGCCGGAGCTTTGGTTCAGGAGGATATCTGCCCGAGCCAGGTGGTCCTGGCTATTAAGGAAATTCCCATCGGCAAACTGGAGCCAGGCAAAGCCTATATCTTTTTTTCCCATACGATCAAAGGCCAGGCTCACAATATGCCCATGTTAAAAAAGATTCTCGAACTGGGCGCGACCCTTATTGACTATGAGAAGATGACTGATGACCAGGGCCGGAGAGTTTTGTTCTTTGGCAACTATGCCGGTCAGGCCGGTTTGGTTGATTCGCTCTGGGCCTACGGGCAAAGGATGAAGACGCTGGGAGTCAGGACTCCCTTTCTTAAGCTCAGGCAGGCCATTAATTACATCAACCTGACTGAACTCAAAGAGGATGTCAGGAACATAGGCAAGGAAATAGAAACTCAAGGCTTGCCGGCCGAGATCGGCCCTTTTATTACCGGTTTCTTTGGTTATGGTCATGTCTCCGAAGGGGCTCAGGAGATATATGATTTGCTGCCGGCGGCTGAAATCAGCCCCTCTGAACTGGCTGAAACAGTCGAGAAGGGATATTTCTCGCTTCACCGGGTCTATAAGGTCGTTTTTAAAGAAGAGGATATGGTCAGGCCAGCTGGCCATTTCTCTTTTGATCTAAATGATTATTATCACCAGCCAGAAAAGTATTATCCGGTGACTGACAATTATCTGCCCTATCTCAGCGTTCTGATTAATGCGATTTTCTGGACGCCCAGATATCCTAAATTTGTCACCAGAAAAGTTTTGGAAAATCTATATAGCGGCCAGGCTCAACCCAGGCTGCAAGTGATCGGTGATATCACCTGTGATATCAATGGTTCACTGGAATGTACCGTCAGGGCAACTGATTCAGAGCAGCCAGTCTATGTTTTTGATCCGGTTAGCGGCCAGACACTTGACGGCTTGGAAGGACGGGGGCCGGTAGTAATGGCTGTCTACAATTTGCCGGCCGAATTGCCGCTGGAGTCTTCAACTTATTTCAGTCAGCAGCTAAAAAACTATATCCCCGGTCTGGCCCGGGCTGACTTTAATCAGACTTTCGAGCAAATCGAGCTTGACCCGGTGGTCAGAAGAGCGGTCATTGCCTACCGGGGTGAATTAACTCCTGGTTATCAATACTTGAATGAATATTTAAAAGACCTAAAATCATAAAATAGCTGAAAAGACTAAAAGGAAAGGAATAAAGGTAATCACATGAAAAAAGTTGGTGTGCTTGGGGCTGGCCTGGTAGCCGGGCCGCTGGTCGAGTATTTACTTAATCTGGGAGAGGTGGAAGTCAAGGTAGCCGATCTTGATGAGTCCAGAGCCAGACAACTGGTAGGACAGCATCCCACGGGCCAGGCCTTCCGCCTTGACCTCAAGGATAAAGAGAAGGTCAAAGAGCTTCTGGCCGATGTTGAGGTGGTAGCCAGCATGGTACCCTATACCTTTCATCCCTATGTGGCCGGGATCTGCCTTGAACTGGGTAAGCATCTGGTTACAGCCAGCTATGTCAGCCAGGAGATGAGAAATTTAGACGGGCCAGCCAGGTCAAAAGGGCTGGTTTTTCTGAATGAATGCGGCCTTGATCCTGGTATTGATCATATGGAGGCTATGCATTGTCTGGATAGGGCCAGGGCGGATGGTGCCCAGGTTCCGGGCTTTATATCTTATTGCGGCGGCCTGCCGGCTCCCGAGGCTAACAATAATCCATTCGGCTACAAGTTTTCCTGGAGCCCGAGAGGTGTTTTGTTGGCCGGCCGGAATGAGGCCCGGTATTTAAAAGATGGCCAGGAAGTCGTCATCCCCCCTGATGATCTCTTTGAACATTTTGAACTGGTGGAGATTCCAGGTCTGGGTAAGTTTGAAGCTTATCCCAACCGGAACTCGGTTATTTACCGTGAAATCTATAATTTGCCTGAAGTCAGGACGATTTTGAGGGGAACGCTCCGTTATCCAGGCTGGTGCTTCAAGTTAAAAAAGATTGGCGAACTCGGCCTGCTGGATATAAATGACAGGGAATGGACCGCTAAAACTTATGCTGGCTGGCTGCAGGAGTGGCTGGGCCTTAAAGATGATCAAAATTTAAAAGAAGCCGTAGCCAGGCACCTTGGACTTGAGCCGGATTCAGAGACGATCAAGGCTTTCGACTGGCTGGGTTTATTCAGTTCCCGCCCGCTGCCTGCTCAAAAAAGTTCACCTCTTGATTTGCTGACCGCCATTATGTGGGACCAAATGCAGTATGGCCAAGATGAACGGGATATGAATATCCTGCAGCATGAGCTATTAATCAAATACCAGACGGGGCGGCAGGAAAAATTAGTCTCAACCCTGATTGATTTTGGCCTGCCTGGTGGGCATAGCTCGATGTCCAGGCTGGTTGGCTGGCCGGTGGCTATCGCGGTTAAACTGATCCTTCAAAATAAAATAAAGAGCCGGGGAGTTCTGATTCCAACCAGCTCTGAAATCTACGAACCAGTTCTGACTGAGTTAAAAGCTCTGGGCATTGAGTTCAAAGAAGAAAAATATCTGGTTTAAATCAATTTAAAAACTGGAGGGCAAAAATGAAGAGGCAACCGTATGTAGCCGGCTATTTTTATCCTGACGAGCCCGGTTTGCTCAGAAAAACCATAGAATCTTTTCTGCCTCTTAGAATCAATAAAGCCAGAGCTTATGGGGCCATCTCGCCTCATGCCGGCTATGAATATTCCGGTCCGGTAGCAGCGGCTGTCTATTCCTCAGTGGCTGTTCCGGCTGACGTAGTTATTCTCGGGCCGGCCCATCATCCTATCGAGTCGGTCCTGGCTCTGGATGATAGTGACAGCTGGCAGACTCCGCTGGGTGAGGTTCCAATTAATCCAACTTTGACCCAGCTGATTTTAGCCGAGGGCGAAAGTGTTTCCAGGGATAGGGAAGCTCACCGGAAAGAACATTCGATTGAGGTCCAGATTCCGTTCCTTCAGTATTTTCAGCCTGATTTATCCATTATTCCAATCCTGGTTTCCTATGAAGCCGATTATGAAAAACTGGAAGGCCTGGGGCAGGCTCTGGCCAGAGCTATAAATAGCTATGGGCAAGATGTTCTGCTCGTAGCCAGTACAGACATGAGCCATTATATAAGTCAGGAGATGGCCGAAAAGCTTGATTATAAAGCTATTTCTTTTATTCAAAAGCTTGATCCGCGGGGGCTCTTCCACCTGGTTACTTCCTATGGCCTTACGATGTGCGGTTTCCAGCCGACGGCGGCGGTCATGGTGGCCGCTCAGGCCTTAGGGGCTAAGGAGGGACAGCTGGTTAAATACCAGACCTCGGGTGAACGGACTGGCGACTACCAACAAGTTGTGGGCTATGCCGGTTTACTGCTCAAGTAGAAACACCCCTGGTTCGAGTCCCGGCCGGATTGACAAAAACTGCCTTTTGGGGTAATAAAATAGTTGGTAATTGCCATGTCCTATAAAAGGCTGGAAAACAAAGAGAAAATAGTTCTTAACCTGAGCATTGAACTCTATCTCCAGACAGGTAAAGCCATCAGCTCAGCTTGCTTAGCCCGGAGAATGGATAATGTTATCTCTTCAGCTACTATTCGCAATATCCTGGCCGAGCTGGAGAAAGAGGGCTACCTCTATCAGCCTCACACCTCAGCCGGAAGAATTCCCACCGATAAGGGCCTCAGGTTCTATGTCAATAATATCCTGGATGACACGCATCATGACTGGCAACCAGCGGTCAAAATCGGTTCTGATGATTTATTGGTCAATTCTGGCGAACTCGACCGGTTGCTGCTTCAGGTCAGTCAGATCCTGGCCAGCAACTCGGATAATCTGGCTTTTGTCCTTTCTCCTCATATTTCTCAGATAAATTTTAACCAGGTTAAGTTAATCAAGCTTAAAGATAATAAAGTCATGATCGTCCTCTTCTCAACCTTTAATCTGGTTCAAACCGAAATATTCGCGACTAAAATCCTTTTCAGTCAGACCGAACTTGATCAGGCTGCCCAGTATATTAACCAGAACTTCAGGGGTAAGAATCTGTCCTTTGTCCGCGATTATCTTTTCCGGGAATTACCCAAACTCAAATTAAAATATGAAGATTTGATCGAAAAACTGATCCCCTTGTTAGGCAGTTATCTGTCTGCAGAAGAAGAAGAGAACAGAATATTTTTGCAGGGGACAGCCAGATTACTGGATAAAGCCGAATTATTTGATTTTCAAAAACTCAAATCTCTTTTCCAGAATTTAGAAGAAAAGGCTAATTTAGCCAGGTTGCTGTCAGATTTGATCAGCCTGGAAAGAGTCAGAGTTGTTCTCGGCTCAGAGCTAAAGATGCCGGAAATTGCCGATTGCTGTCTGATCCTGTCGCATTATGGAGACAGGCGCCAGGTTCTTGGTTCCTTAGGCATTATCGGGCCAAAAAGGCTGCCCTATGAAAGAATAATCCCCTTGGTTGACCAGGTGGCCAGGCATTTGACCAGCACGATTTCCAGTCTGGAAAGTGGGGTAGGGCGATGAGTGACAAAAAGGTTGAGATAAAAATCAAAACTGATAGTAGTCAGCCGGAAGGCAAAAGTGAGGAGCTCAAAGAGGCAGGCGGCGATAAGGTAGATTCCAGCCAGAACAACTTAAAGGATAAAAAGTCCGGTCAGGAAGAAATAGAATATCTGGAGGTTAAGACCGGGGAGCAGGCTGTCGGGCAAGAATCAGAGCCAGCCGCGGCCTCCGAACTGGAAGAAACAGTTAGAGACCAGGATGAGATTATCGCCAGATTAGAAAGCGAGCTGGAAGCTAAGGACCGGGAAATCTCGGAGCTCAAAGCCCAGGCCGAAAAACTAAAGGATAAATTTTTGAGGGTCCTGGCCGATATGGACAATTTGCGCAAGCGGACCGCCCGGGAAAAAGAAGAATTCAGGCAATACGCCCTGGCTGATATCTTTAAAGATCTTTTGCCCATCATAGATAACTTTGAACGGGCCTTAAAAATCGCTGAAGAAACCGATGGCAAGACTTTTAAGGAAGGAATCGACCTGATCTACCGGATGCTCCTTAACTACCTGGCCCGGCACGGAGTTAAGCCGATTGAACTGCAGGATAACCGGTTTGACCCTTCTCTTCATCAGGCTCTGGCTTCAGAAGAATCTGAAGAGGTAAATGAACCCCAGATCAAGGAAGAGTTGCAAAAAGGCTATTTGATTCACGATAGATTACTGCGTCCAACGATGGTTAAAGTCCTGGTGCCTAAAAAGAACTGAGCATGGCTGAATTAATTGGAATAGACCTGGGAACCACTTATTCCTGTGTTGCTTATCTCAACGGCGACCGGCCGGAGATTATCCCCAACCTGGAAGGGAATAATACGACTCCCTCGGTGGTTTCATTTACGGCCAGCGGAGAAAGGTTAGTCGGGCTGCCAGCCCTGAGGCAGGCTGTAACTAATCCCCAAAATACTGTTTATTCGGTCAAAAGGCTGATCGGCAAAAAATTCAATTCTCCTGAGATGGAATTGATCAGGCAAAAATTACCCTATAAAATGTCAGAAGCGGCCAATGGCGATATTTTAATTGAGGCTGGCGGCCGGCTCTATACTCCGCAGGAAATTTCCTCTTACCTTATTGGTTATTTGAAAGGTTGTGCCGAAGCTTTTTTAGGGACGGAAGTCAAGCAAGCGGTGATCACTGTCCCAGCTTACTTTAATGACCATCAGCGGCAGGCGACTAAGGATGCGGCTGCCATCTGTGGGCTTGAGGTCATCAGGATAATAAACGAGCCGACGGCGGCCAGCCTGGCCTACGGGCTGGATAGCCGGAAAAATGGCTTGCTGGCTGTCTATGACCTGGGAGGCGGAACCTTTGACATTACCATCCTGGAAATAAATGACGGGGTCTTTCATGTCCTGTCAACCAGCGGTGATACTTTTCTTGGTGGAGATGATTTTGATAATTGCCTGATAAACTCCTTGCTGGAAGAATTCTGGCAGGAAAACCAGGTTGATCTGGCTCAGGATAAGTTTGCTCTTCAGCGCCTCAAAGAGGCCGCCGAAAAGGCCAAGCGCGAACTGTCTTTTACCACCGAGACGGAAATTAATTTGCCTTTTATCACTTCAATTGACCAAGGTTCTTTACATATCAAAAAAAAGATTAGCCGGAGTTATCTGGAAAGGCTGAGCGGGAATCTGGTGGATAAGACTCTGGCTATCAGCCAGCAAGCCTTGGCCGAGGCTAAGATTGAGCCAGCCCGGATTGATGAAGTTATCCTGGTTGGCGGCCAGACCAGAATGCCTCTGGTTAAACAAAAGGTGACAGAATTTTTCGGGCGGGCACCGGCGGCCAGAATCAATCCGGATGAAATTGTGGCTATGGGAGCAGCCATCCAGGCTAAAATAATAAAAGGCAGCCTCAACAATCTGGTGCTACTGCTCGACGTTACCCCATTTTCCCTGGGTCTGGAAACTGAAAATGGCGGCTTTGAAAAAATAATAGAAAAGAATACGACTATTCCGGCCAGAAAGACGATGTCTTTTACCACCGTTGAAAATAATCAGCGGCGGGTAAAAATTCATGTCCTTCAAGGTGAAAGTCTCAGGGCTCAAGACAATAAATCCCTGGCTACTTTTGATCTGGTCGGGATTGATCCTGCTCCCGCCGGAGTGCCTCAAATTGATGTAACTTTTGAGATCGATGCTGACGGCCTGTTAAAAGTCACAGCCCGTGACATCAGCACTGGTTGCGAGCAAAAAGTGGTGGTCAAACCAGCAGCCGGCCTGCTGCCAGAACAGTTACAAGAGATTATTGACAGGCGGAAGAAGGAGGTAACCGAGACTGATGATAAACAGGGACTATTATGAAATTCTGGGAATATCGAGGAGCGCCAGCCCTGAAGAGATAAAGAAAGCTTATCGTCAGGCTGCCTTAAAATATCATCCTGACCGGAATCCCGGCAACAAGGAATCTGAAGAAAAATTCAAGGAAGCGGCCGAGGCTTATAGTGTTTTAATTGACCCGGAAAAACGGGTTATTTATGATCGTTATGGCCATCAGGGGTTGCAGGGCCAGGGCTATCAGGGCTTTGGCGGTTTCGATTCGACTATTTTTGAAGATTTCGGGGATATTCTTGGCAATTTTTTTGGTTTTAATTTTTCCGAATTCTTTGGCGGTCAAGCTCAGAGCGGGACGAGAGTCCAGCCCGGCCGGGATCTGGCCCTTGAGGTCAGAATTAACCTCGAAGAAGCAGCAATCGGGGTGGAAAAGGAATTCAGTCTCAACCGGCCAGAACAGTGTCCGGTTTGCCATGGCTCAGGGTTAAAACCCGGGACCAGAAAAACAGTTTGTTCGGCCTGTCAGGGACGGGGTCAGCTTCGTTATCAGCAGGGTTTTTTTACGGTCAGCAGAACCTGTCCCCATTGCCATGGCCAGGGAGAAGTCATCTCTACTCCCTGTGAGGAGTGTAAGGGCAGTGGCCTGGTTAAGCAGAAAAAAAAATTAAAAATTAAAATTCCGGCTGGAATTGAAGATGGAACCAGCCTGAGAATCACCGGGGAAGGCGAAGCCGGCAGACAGGGCCAGCCCCGAGGTGACCTTTATATCCAGGTCAGGGTCGCTCGTCATCCCTTTTTTGAAAGAAAAGGAAAAGATCTTTATGCTGAGGTTTCCATTAGCCTGACCCAGGCCGCTCTGGGGGCCAGGCTGGCTATCCCTCTTCTTAATGGCGGCCAGGAAGTCTTAAAGATTCCGGCTGGAGTTCAATCAGGAGAGGTTTTTAAAATTAAAAATGCCGGACTGATTGACCTTGGAGACCGGCGTCGTGGAGATCTTTATGTTACGGTCAAGGTGGTAACTCCCGATAAACTTGATAAAGAACAAAAGGCTTTACTGACCAGGCTGGCTGAACTCCGGGGAGAAAATGTTAATGAAATTGACCAGACCTGGTTAGAAAAATATAAAAACCTTGTTGGACGCCGGACCAGTGACCAGTAATCAATTTTTTGTCGACCGGCTGCCGGCTGGAGAAACTAAATTTTTTCTCGACGGAGATGAGCATTTTCATTTAGCCCGGGTAGCCAGAGCCAAGCCGGGGGACAGAATCTGGCTAACTGACGGACGTAAGAAAAGAATGCTGACCGAAGTGGTCAGCCTCGAAGCCGATAAGACCTGGCTTCTGCCGGTCAGACTGGACGAAGAGGACTTGAAAATAGAACTCATTCTGGGTTTAGGACTGACCAGGCCGGCCACCATGGATATGATCGTGGCCAAAGCCACAGAACTGGGTGTAGCTCAAATTTTTCCCCTGATGACCGCCCGGTCCTTCAGGCTTCCGGCTGGCAAACTCCTCGCCAGAAAGTCCCGCTGGGAAAGGATTGCCCGGTCAGCTTTAAAACAATCCAAAGGAGCAATCCTGCCTGTCATCAATGAAACTTCCAGCCTGGAGTCTATTCTCCCTGAGCTTGAGGCTGAACAAAAAATATTTCTCGATGAGAGCAGCCAGACTTATTTTCGTGATATACTCAGGAAAGCGAGGCCGGACTCAGCTATTTTGTTGATCGGGCCAGAAGGCGGCTGGAGCCGGAAGGAAAGGGAAGTGCTGACTGCTGCCAATTATCAAGGCCTTAGCCTTGGCGGGCGGATTTTGAGAACAGAGACAGCAGTAGTTTCTGCCCTGACTCTAATTTCACATTTCTGGAACTGGTAAGATGTTTTTACAGGGACAGAAAGTTGGCAAGTATGAAATTCTCAGGTCACTGGGAAGTGGCGGCTTCGGTTCTGTCTATCTGGCCAGAGACACCTGGCTTGATATTAAAGTAGCCATCAAGGTTCCACACAAGCAATCAACCGAACTTTATAAATTGCTCAAGGAGCCGCGGCTGCAGGCTGCTCTCAATCATCCCAATATCGTCAAGGTTCTGGCGGCTGAAAAAGAGAAAGATGTCTTTTTTATGGTTATGGAATATGTCAAAGGACAGTCCCTGGAAAAGATTCTGGAGAAAGAAAAGATCCTTGACTGTAACCGGGCCATAGATATTATCAAACAGATTTCTTATGGGGTTGAGCATGCCCACCACCATAAGATTATTCACCGGGACCTGCGGCCGTCTAATATTCTTATCTCCGAGGAAGGAACGGTTAAAATCACTGATTTCGGGACATCAGCCTGGTTAAATTCGGCTCAATATGCTTCTACCAGGATAGGCTCTCCGCCTTATATGGCCCCGGAACAATTTATGGGAAAAGCCTCTTATTCTTCCGATATTTATTCAATTGGCTGCATTTTTTATGAAATGATTGTCGGGCGACCGCCAATTTTCGATCCCGACCCGTTTAAGATTCTGGAAAAAGCCCAGGAGGGTAAGATTACACCTCCGCGGCTTAAAAATATGAAAGTTCCGAAGGAAGTTGATAACCTGATCATGAAGTGTTTAGCTCCCCGGGTAGAGGACCGCCTCCAGTCGGCTTCAGAGATAGTCCGAGAGTTATCCAGGCTAAAAGGAAAAGAAGAAAAAGGCAGCGAACTCGATGATATTTTTGCCAGAATAAAGGCCAGGGAACAGAGAAAATCAGATCTGTGCTGGAATTGCCGGCGGCCTTTGCCCTATAAGACTACAGTTTGTCCTTACTGTGGAGAGAAGGTCTGAGCCTTTAAATTGACTTTAAAAACTGGCTGATATAGGATTAAAACAAAATCAGGTTTTAGAGTGATTAAAGCGGAGACAGCCTACGGCCGGGGGATTCGCCCCAGGGGTCTGTCTGTCATGAAGAATGAGCAGAAAGGTTCAGGTTGCTATTCCTGGTCAAATTTAGCGACCTGGCAGAATATGGGGAGGGAAAGATGAATATTGATGATCTTTTAAAAATTGCTATTGAACGCGATGCCTCGGATTTGCATCTTAAAGCCGGCAATCACCCGACTATCAGGGTTCATGGCACCCTGGTTCCACTGGTGGGATTTCCCAAGTTAAGTTCATCTGACACAGAAGAACTGGCCAATCAGATCCTGAATGAGTTTCAAAGAAAAAAATTAAAGGAAGACTTCGACATCGATCTGGCTTATAGCCTGCCGGGCTTTGGACGGTTCAGGGGAAATGTATTTTACCAACGGAACAGTCTGACCATCGCCCTGAGAATAATCCCGCTGGAGGTGAAATCAATCAGGGAACTGCTGTTACCTGAAATTCTGGAAAAAATTGCTTTTTCACCCCGGGGACTGATCCTGGTCACCGGAACAACCGGCAGCGGAAAAACCACCACCCTGGCCGCCATGATTGACTACGTTAACACTTACCGGCGTGAAAATATCATAACCATCGAAGACCCGATTGAATATCTCCACAAGGATAAAAAGAGCATTATCAGTCAAAGGGAAATCGGCATGGACGTCCAGAGTTTTAGCCGCGGTCTAAGAGCCTGCCTGCGTGAAGACCCGGATGTCATTCTGGTCGGTGAAATGAGAGATCTGGAAACCATTGAAACGGCCCTGCTGGCGGCCGAAACCGGCCATCTCGTTCTGAGCACCCTGCATACCCTGGATGCTCCCGAAACCATCAACCGCATTATTTCTACTTTTCCACCGCATCATCAGCGCCAGGTTAGATTACAGCTGGCCAGTGTCATCAGAGCTGTCATCTCCATGCGTCTTGTCCCGCGGATGGATGAACAGGGTCGGGTACCAGCGGTCGAGGTCATGGTCTCTACACCCTATATTCAGGAATGTATTACTGACCGGGACAAGACCAGTTTTATCAGGGACGCCATAGCCACCGGTGTCTCCCAGTATGGCATGCAGACTTTTGATCAATCTATCTATCAGCTTTACCGTGACGGTTATATCTCTTTTGAACAGGGAATCAAGTATTCTACTAATCCAGATGCTTTTAAATTGAGGGTCATGGGGGTCCAGTCCACACTGGACATTGCTCTGGAACAGATGGAGCAAGAAATGGTCAGGGTTGAACGGGTAGAGCAAACAGATAGAGGGGGTGAAGAGGAAAGTTAGACTACATGAGAGCCAATGAAATCAGAACAGCTTTTCTTGAGTTCTTCGAAAAAAAAGGCCACCGGATCCTTCCCAGTTCTTCTCTGATTCCCAGAGACGACCCGACTTTGCTATTTACCAACGCTGGTATGAACCAGTTCAAGAATATTTTTCTTGGACTGGAAAAAAGAAGCTATAACCGGGCGACGACTGTCCAGAAATGTCTCCGGGTCAGTGGTAAGCACAATGACCTCGAGCAGGTAGGACGGACACCTAAACACCATACTTTTTTTGAAATGCTGGGGAATTTTTCTTTTGGAGACTATTTTAAAAAGGAAGCGATCAACTTTGCCTGGGAACTGGTAACCGGAGTATTCCGCCTGCCAGCTGACAGGCTTTATGTCACTATTTATGAAGAAGATGAGGAGGCCTTTAATCTCTGGCGGGAAGGGATTGGGATTCCAGCCTCCAGAATTTTTCGCTTTGGTAAAAAAGATAATTTCTGGGCCATGGGCGAGACCGGTCCCTGCGGACCTTGCTCGGAGATTCACTATGATCTGGGTGAAGAGCTGGAAAAAGGCACTCCGGCTGAACTGATCGGCTCTGGCAGCGATCGTTTTGTCGAGCTCTGGAATCTGGTCTTCATGCAATTTTTTCAGGATGAACAGGGCCGGATGAATCCTTTGCCTCGCCCTTCTATTGATACCGGTCTGGGTCTGGAACGGATGGCAGCCGTGCTTCAAGGGAAAAGAAGCAATTTTGAGACTGATCTATTTACTCCAGTCATTGAGGCTATTAGCGAAGAAAGCGGGCAGGATTACCCGGCTGGTGACGAGAGTGATGTTTATTTCAGGATAATCGCTGACCATCTCAGAGCCATTACTTTTCTTATCGGAGACGGAGTTAACCCGGCCAATGAAGGCCGCGGCTATGTCCTGAGGCGGCTGATCAGGCGGGGTTATCGCCGGGGAAATCTGATCGGAATCGAAAAACCGTTTTTATATCGTCTGGCCAGCACGGTGGCCGACATTATGAAAGAGCCATATCCTGAACTGCTGGCCAGCCTGCCTTATATTAGCCGGGTCTGCCTGGCCGAGGAAGAAAGATTTGCTTCAACTCTGAACTCCGGACTCAGGTATTTTGAGCAATATGCCGCTGAGGCCAGGGCGGATGGCAGCCCGGTTATCCCCGGAGAGAAGGTTTTTAAGCTTTACGATACTTTTGGCTTTCCTCTTGATCTCTGTCAGGAGCTGGCTAAAGAAAATAATCTCGAGGTAGATGAAGCTGGTTTTCAAAGAGAACTGGAAAATCAAAAAGAAAGAGCCAGACAGTCCTGGGAAGGCGAAACCAGAGCTAAAGAAAAATCAATCTATAACCCTTACCAGAAGTTCAAAGTTAATCCGGTTTTTTATGAGAAAGACCGCCTGGAAGAGACCGGAGTTCTGGCCATTATCCGGGCAGGACAGGCAGTTGACCAATTGAAGGAAGGAGAAGAGGGCGAAATAATTCTGTCCGAGACGCCTTTCTATGCTGAAAGCGGCGGCCAGGTAGGGGATAAGGGGGTTTTGAAAACTTCCGGTTTTTCCGGAGTGGTGGAAAATACCATCAAGCCTCTACCGGGGCTGATCGTTCATCAGGTCAAGGTTCTGGCCGGTGAGGTCAGATCCGGACAGAAAGTCGAAGCAGTAGTTGATTCAACGAGAAGGAAAGCCATCAGCCGGAATCATACTACGACCCATCTTCTTCATGCCGCTTTAAGGCAGATTCTTGGAGATCATGTCCGGCAATCGGGCTCCTTAGTCGATGATAAAAAATTGCGTTTTGATTTTACCCATTTTGCTCCTTTAAGCGAAGAAGAAATCCTCCAGGTAGAAAAACTGGTCAATGACAGGATCATGGATAACCTGCCGGTGACAATCAGAGTGACCAGCCTGGAAGAAGGCCTGGCCGAAGGGGCCATGGCTATCTTTGAAGAAAAATACGGGGAAAAAGTCAGACTGGTTAAGGTTGGGGATTTCAGTAAGGAATTATGTGGCGGAATTCATGTCAAAAATACCGGCGAAATTGGTTTGTTCAAAATCATAGCCGAATCGAGTGTGGCAGCCGGATTGAGAAGAATTGAGGCTCTGACTGGAGAAGAGAGCTTGAATTATATCGTCAGCCTGGAGAAGAATTTAAAAAACCTGGAAAAGCTCCTAAAAGTTAACCGGCAGGAAATCACCCCCAGAGTAGAAAAACTGCTGAGCAGCCTGGAGGAGAAAGAAGAAGAAATAAGAAAATTGAAGAGGAAACTGCTAAATCCAGCCAGTCAGCCGCCTGAAATTAAGGAAGAAAAAGGGATTAAATTTGTCAGCCAGAAACTCCAGGACATTGATCTTGAGGCCTTGAGAAGTTATGCCGATAATCTGAAGCAAAAGATTGGGTCAGGAATTATTTTTCTGGCTTCAGCGGCTGATGACCGGGCCTGGCTGGTGGTGGCGGTGACGGCTGATTTGACTCCGAGAATTCAGGCCAATAAAATAATAAAAGAAATAGCCCCGGTCATTGGTGGCGGGGGAGGAGGCCGGGCTGATTTTGCTCAGGCCGGAGGCAACCAGCCTCAAAATGTCGACCAGGCCTTAAAAGCCGGGGTGGAACTGGCTCTAAGGTTGTTATAAAATCACCTCAAAAGGTGATAGTCAGGGAATAAGAAAAAGTTTATAAATGACCTGAATAAAGGTTAAAGATGGACAGAAGAAGGGTCCGGGTAATCAGTCTGGTGGGCAGTCTTTTGTTTTTAGTTCTGAGCAGCCAGGCTACGAGCCGGCTGGAGGATTTAAAAGCCAGATACGATCCGCTGATTAAAAAACAGGCTGCCAAACACGGACTGCCAGCTGACCTGGTTCATGCCGTCATCAAAGTTGAGTCCAATTATAATCAATTTGCCGTCTCTGATAAGGGAGCCCTGGGATTAATGCAGTTGATGCCAGAGACGGCCATGAAATATGGCGTGATGAATGTTTTCGACCCAGAACAAAATATTGAAGGCGGAGTTAAATACTTAAAAGATTTAGTCAAGTTGTATAAAGGCGACCGAAATCTGGTTTTAGCTGCCTATAATGCCGGTCAGCAGGCAGTGCAGAAACATAATGGTGTTCCTCCTTATCCCGAAACCAGGAATTATCTAAAAAAAGTAGAGTACAAAAACCCCTACATCAGGACCAAAACTATCGTTTACCGCTATTATGATGAAAACGGCCGGCTGTGTCTGACTAACAATCCCTATTATCTTCCGGGCAAGAAATAACCGGCCCGCAGTTCCTGACTGACGATTTATTTCAGAAACCCCTTGATTTGAAGAGAAGAGGGGATAAGATTAAAAGTGGCCGGCAGGCTACCGACCTGCTCGCCGTCTAGTTCAATCAAGACCGGTTCCTGACCCAGGGCAAAAACCTCAATCTTCTGTCCACGCCGCCAGGTAACTTTATGATAATTCAGGTGACTGCCATTAACCAGCTTCCAGCCATGAAGACAGAATTCAAGAAAACTCAGGCTCTTGACCAGAATAAGATCGAACAGGCTGTCATTCAACCTGGCCCGGGGAGCTATCTTCATACCCTTGCCAAAAATACGCCCATTGGCTATGGCTCCAATCAGGTAATTTCCGCTGGCTGATTTCTGGCCATCGACTGACAATTCAACCTGGTGGCCTTTAAAAGTCAGCATAGTATTAATCAAACAGAGAATATAACTGGAGGCTCTTCTCTCCAGCCTGCTTCTGTTGACTTCCCGGACAACCTCTCCTCCCAGGCCAAAATCAGCAATATTTAAAAAGTAACGGTGGGCCGGCTGGCCGTTTTCATCCCGATAAGTTACCTGGCCAACATCAATCGGCTGCTGAGGTGCCTCCGAGATGAATTTGACAGCATTCTTCAGATTTCTGGGGATATTCAAGCTTCTGGTAAAATCGCAGCCGGTGCCGGAAGGGACCAGGCCAAGGGTGGCTTCAGGATTGATTATCTTCTGCTGCTCAAAAAAGCCATTGGCAATTTCGTTGGCCGTACCATCACCCCCGACTCCGATCAGGAGATCCGCTCCTTCTTTAATTGCTTCCCGGGCTAAGTCAGTAGCTTGAGATGGGCGCTCGGTGAAGTCATATTTAAAATCTTTTAAAAAATATTTAAGAACGGCTTTGATCTCCGCCCAGCGGTGCCTGGTCCGGCCGCGATTAGAAGCCGGATTGACTATCACCCGGGTTTTGAGGAATTGGTGTCTCATCGTTCATTTCCTTAGGCGGCTCTTTCTTGAATAAAGAATAGCCTACCAATCCGCCAATAGCCCCGAAAAGGGCAAAAAACAGGGTTGATAAAAGCAGGCTGATGAGTATAGAAGGGAAATCAGCTGCCTGGTAGTCCATTGTCAGCAACTCGTCCCAGCCCGGAGGCAGCTCCTTCATAAACTTAGAAACACTGGTCATGAATCTCTGGCCAATTCTGAGATTTACCGGGGTCAAAGGAATTTCCAGCAGAAAATTAATCAGGCCGCCTATGACTCCGGCCAGAGCGCCGACCAGCAAGCCGTCGCTCAATTGCAAGGGGAAAGAGGTTTTTTGATTCAAAAGAAAAAAGGAAAAGACAGCTCCGGCCACGGCCCACAGACAGCAGAGGCAATTAAGGAAAGGAATAGCTGAAGCTACACCCATCAGGGCGCCGCCAATCAGAGCCGGAATGAAATATTCTGGCTGCTTTTTCTCCATAGGTTACCTCAAATCAGACGCTTTAGAGCCATCTAATTTTATGAATTAAGGTGAACTTTTGCAAACTGAATCTTTTGGTGGCGAGGTCCGACCAAGTTCCTGGAGAGCTTTAAACCAGAAAAAGGGTAGGCAGCTTGACCAGATAAAACCGGTCATATTTTTGATAAACAGGGGACTGTCCCAGAGGCTTAATAAATTTAATAAAAAATCAATACCCATCGGCACCGCCAGAATGATTATCAAGGCTGGCCTGGTTTCTAACCGGTTCTTTAGTTTTTTCCCCCAGAAGGGATAGAGCAGGGTACTTAAAAAGAAGCCGGCGTAAATACCAGAGCAGCGGCTGCAGACAGCCAGCTTATAGCCAGCTAAGAAATAGCTTCTCAGGGGCAGCTGATGACAGAAGGGTGAATAAAGTGCATAGATAAGGCCAGAGATACCCGGTGAGCGGGCTGCCAGCCAGGGGGCTAAGAATATTCCAGCCAGAATTGTCCCTGATAACAGGACAGTTACTGACCACCAGAAATACTTGGAAACTTTCATTTGTTCAGCCCTGGGTCAAGATTAAATTTGACTTTGCCCTTAAGGATAATATAAATATAGAGCAGATGGAATAGAAGGAGGCATGATGAGGAAATACTATCATTTCTTGCTGGTGATAGTGTTTTTTTCTGTTATGACTGCTCAGGGCTATTCTCAAGAGCAGCCATCAGAAGAAATTTTGAGCCAATATGCCAGTGGGGTAGTGACCATTCTGGCCTGGGACAATAATAAGAATACAGTGGGGGAGGGCTGCGGGCTGGCCCTGACTGACAACTTGATAGTTGTCCCCTATAACTTTATTTCTCAGGCAACTGAAGCCGAGATCACCAGCTCCTCTGGAAAAAAATCCCGGATAGAAGCTCTGGTGGCGGTTGACCGCCTGTACGACCTGGCCCTTATCCGGCTGAAGGGCAAACTGGACATAAAACCTGTTCCCCTCGGAACATCTGATGGGCTTACCGCTGGTGCCCGCCTGTCCACGCTGTCAGAAATAAATGGTCAGATCATTATCACTTCAGGCGAAATGCGCGGCTGGCTGGAATTAACCAAAGACAAGACAAAAGTGATGGCTATCTCGATGAGTCTGGACAAACCGGCCAGCGGAGCGCCTATTTTTGGAGCTAAAAATGAAGTAATTGGCCTGGCTCTGGTCCTGGAGGCGGGTATCAAATTTGGCATACCGGTTGAATCTCTTTTGGCTCTTGACCGGACCGGCCGGGGCCGGGAGCTTAAGAGTTTGCCTAAGGAAGCTTATTTTGAGACGCCAGAAGGAAGCTTTCTGGCCGGCAAAGCGGCCTGCCAGTTAAATGAGCCAGCTGCTGCCATCCGCTTCTTTGAAAAATATGTAAAATTGAGACCAGAAGAAGGAGAGCCATATCTTTGTCTGGGACGTTGTTATTATCAGCTGAGTGATTATACTAATTCCTACAACAATTATAGCCGGGCGCTGCAGTTGATGCCTGGCGATCCGCAGGCGCTTTATGGGCTGGGCTTAAACCTTTTGCGCCAAAAGAATTTTAAAGAAGCAGCAGAATTCATGGAAAAAGCTCTGGCCAGCGGACTGGTCTCCAAAGAGGCTTTTTTTGAATTGGGTTCAGCTTATGAAGAACTTCAAGCTTATGGCCAGGCGGCCGGTTATTACCTTAAATATGTTGAATCTCAGCCTGATCATGTCTGGAACGGCTGGTTCAAACTGGCTCAGGCTTATCAAAAAAATAGCGAGATAGAGAAAGCCATTGAGGCTTACCGTCAGGCTCTTAAATTAAGGCCGGAAGATATCAACAGCAACTATAACCTGGCTTTACTGCTGACGGCCAACAAACAATACCCTGAAGCTGAACAGGCTTATAAAAAGCTAATCGAGCTCAATTCTCGCGATGCTCTCTTTTATTACAATCAGATTATTCAGATGTATGACCAGGCGGGCCAGTATGAACAGGCTCTGGAGTCAGTCAAAAAAATAATTGAATTAAATCCCAAGAGCGAGGTGGCTGTTTATAATCTGGGTATCATGTACTATAAGTTAAACCGCTTTGAGGAAGCAGCTAAGACTCTTAATGATTGTTTAGCTTTGAAAAGTGATTACACCTCAGCCTGGTATAACCTCGGACTGGTTTACAGTAAGCTTGGCCGGCATCAAGAAGCAGCTGAAGCTTTTAAAAAATACACAACTCTGGCTCCAGAGGACCCCAGCGGCTGGCTGAATTGCGGGCTGGAATATATGCTGCTTAAGAACTTTGAGCAGGCCTTGCCCTATCTGGAAAAAAGCGTCCAGCTTAAGCCTGATGATCCTATGGCCCAATACAATCTGGCCATTGTCTTTATTAACTTGAATGATAACTATAGTGCCAGAGAAGTCCTGAAGATTTTGCAGCGACTTGACCGTAACCTGGCTGACCGCCTGAGCAGGCTGATAAAATAGATCTGGTGATTGACTAACAGGCCAATCTGTGGTATTTAAATCTCTTATCTGGCCCCGCGCTTCCAAAGTATCCAGTTGATTTTCTTTGATATCGGGCAGGTGGCGGAAATGGCAGACGCACTAGGCTTAGGACCTAGTTCCTGAATAAGGAGTGCGGGTTCGATTCCCGCTCTGCCCATTACCAATTTTTCCATTAAGGCTTTAGCCGGAAAATTAACTGCCGCCAGGCCTGAAATTTTATGACAGGGGAAAAAATGGAACAGAATCTTCCGCCCGAACGTTTAAAAATTATCAGCCCGGTGAGCCGGGAACTGGAAATTGAAATTCAACCCGAAGAAGTAAAAAAAGAGTACGAGAAAGTAGTTGATAATTATGTAGCTAAAGCCAGGCTGCCCGGCTTCCGGCAGGGGCATGCTCCCCGGGAGATGGTCTCCAGGATGTTTGCCGCTGAGATCAGGGAGGCTATCCTGGATAATCTTGTTCCAGACTATTTGAAGCGGGAGCTGGCTGCTCTGGGTGTTGCGCCGGTTAATTTGCCGACTGTCAAATCCCTTGATTTTGATCTGGAGAAGGGGATTAAGTTTGAGGTCTCCTTTGAGGTTTGGCCGGTGATTGAGCTGCCGGCTAACTATCTGGATAATAAGGTCAGGCAGGAAGAAGTTAAAGTCGAAGAAAAAGAAGTCAATGATGTTCTGAAAAACCTGCAGGAAAATGCGGTCGAATACCTACCGGTAAATGACCGGCCGGTAGCTAATGATGACTATGTAGTCATTGAAATTCAGGGCAAAGAAGTCGAAACTAAAAAGTTTATGCCGGCCGAAAAAGTGGTTGTTCTGGCCGGCCATCAGGAAAATGAGCCCCAGCTAAACCAGGCTTTGCTTGGCCTTGGTCAGGGGGAAGAAAAGACTTTTGAGGTAGAATACCCGCCGGATTATGGACAGAAAAAATTTGCCGGCAAGAAAATCGAATACCGGATTAAGGTCCTGGAAATAAAAGAAAAAAAGCTGCCGGAATTAAATGACGAACTGGCTAAAACTATCGACCAGGTCTCTGGCCTGGAGGAGTTGAAACAAAAAATTTATGAGGATCTGCTCAAACACCGCCAGCAGGAAGCGGCTGACCGGGCTCTGAATGAATTTCTGGAGAAACTGGCCGCCAGCCTTAATTTGAGTTTACCGGAAAGCCTGATCAAAGAAGAAGCTCAGACGGTTATCAACCGTCAATTCAAGGAGGCCGACTGGAACAGGCTGCCGGCCGAACTCCGTCAACAGGTGGAGGAACAAGCCCGGAAACAGGCAGAAAAAAACCTTAAAAATCATCTATTGTTGAGAAAAATAATCGAGCAGGAAGGCTTGAAAGTCACTGAGGAAGAATATGAGGAAGATTTGAAAAAAATTGCCGAGGACAGGAAGATTCCTCTCAGTCAGCTGAAATCTGCCTTGAGTCAGGAAGACCGCGAAGAAGAATGGAAGTTTAATCTTCTGTTCCAAAAGGGCATTGACTTTTTAAAAGAGAAAGTTATAATAAAATAAAAAGCTTGCCAATGGCCTTAGTTCCTTTTGTTATTGAATCAGATGGGCGCAGTGAGCGCGGTTTTGATATCTATTCCAGGCTATTAAGAGACAGGATCATTTTCCTGGGGACAGAAATAAACGATGAGGTTGCCAATCTGGTCGTTGCCCAGCTTTTATATCTGGAAGCCGAAGGCCAGGATAAGGAAATTTCAATTTATATAAACTCACCGGGAGGTAATATTACTGCCGGTCTGGCTATTTATGACACCATGCAATTTGTTTCAGCTCCGGTTACCACTATTTGCTTGGGGCAGGCCGCCAGTATGGCCGCGGTCCTGCTGGCCGGAGGCCGGCCTGGCCGGCGGTTTTCACTGCCCAGCGCCCGGATTATTCTTCATCAGCCCTTTGGCGGTTTTCAGGGTCAGGCCAGTGATGTTGCTATTCAGGCTAAGGAAATATTGAGAATGAGGGAAACTTTAAACCAGATTTTGTCCACTCATACAGGTCAGTCGATCGACCGTATCCAGGCCGACATTGACCGTGATTTTATTATGACTCCGGATCAGGCCAAAGATTATGGACTGATCGACCAGATCATCAGCTCCAGGAAAGAGAGTTTGTCCTGAATAACAGCCAGAGCTCAGTTGAGCCCGAACTTAAATCGAGGTGCTGACCATGACTTCCAACAGCCAGAGTTCTAACTCCAGGATCAAATGCAGTTTTTGTCATCGCCCTGAAACTCAGGTGAAAAAAATGATTGCCGGGCCAGAAGGGGTTTATATCTGTGAACATTGTATCGGGATAGCCAGCGCCATTTTAAAAGCCGGACGGTCTGAAGCAGTTGCTGGCCAGCCAAAAGATGAACCTAAATTAAGGCCGGTAGAAATTAAAAAGGCTCTGGATGAATATATTATCGGTCAGGACGAAGCCAAGAAAAAAATTGCAGTCGCTGTTTATAACCACTATAAGAGAATCAGCCAGCCCCGCGGAACAAACGAGGTAGAAATTGATAAGAGCAATCTCCTGTTTATCGGTCCAACCGGCACGGGCAAAACGTTAATGGCTCAGACTCTGGCCAGGTTGCTGTCAGTTCCTTTTGCCATAGCTGATGCTACCACTTTGACTGAGGCTGGCTACGTCGGCGAGGATGTTGAAAATGTGGTCTTAAGGTTATATCAGGCGGCCGATGGTGACATCCAAAAAGCCCAGAAAGGCATAATCTATATAGATGAAATAGATAAAATCAGCCGTAAAAGTGAGAATCCTTCTATTACCCGGGATGTTTCAGGCGAAGGCGTTCAGCAGGCCTTGCTTAAAATAATAGAAGGGACAGTCGCTAATGTGCCGCCTCAAGGCGGGAGGAAACACCCCTACCAGGAGTTTCTTCAGATTGACACCACTGATATCCTTTTTATCTGCGGCGGGGCTTTTGTCGGGCTGGATAAAATTATTGCTCAGCGCCTGGGAAAATCCAGGGTCGGTTTTAAATCAGAGCTCAAGAAAGAAATGACAGAAGGTGATCTTCTGGCCCATTTGATGCCGGAAGATTTGGTTAGATACGGGTTAATACCGGAACTGGTCGGGCGGCTGCCTGTTATAGCTGTTTTTAAGGATTTAACTAAAGAGCAACTCGTTGATATTCTGACCGGGCCGAAAAATGCTATAATAAAACAGTACCAGAAATTATTTAAAATGGAGGGCGTGGAGCTTGAATTTACTCCGGAAGCTCTGGCGGCTATAGCCAGCCAGGCTCTGGAAAAAAAACTGGGAGCCAGGGGACTGAGAGCTATGATTGAAGATTTAATGCTCGATTTAATGTTCTATTTGCCATCAAGAAAAAGAAAACCAAGAATTGTTATCACTGAAAAGATGGTGGGGGACAGGCCTCTCAGCTATGAGAAATATAAAGAGGTAATGGGAGCTTAAAATGGCCGATTCTATAGAAAACTCTGACTTGATCAAAAATGTCCCTCTAATTCCCCTCCGGGATCTGGTAGTTTTCCCGGCTACTCTTGTTCCTTTTATTGTTGGCCGGCCTTCTTCCATTAAAGCCCTGGAAAAAGCCTATGAACAGGATAAACTGATCTTTCTGGCGGCCCAGATGGATGCCTCACTGGATGGCCCGCTCCCTAAGGATATTTATTCTCTCGGGGTAATTGCCCGGATTATCAGAACGGCCAAAATTGACGAGAGAAATATGAAAGTCATTGTGGAAGGCCTGAACCGGGCCAGAATTGACAGATACTTAAGCACTTATCCCTATTATCAGATAGCCGCCAGAATAGTCAAGGCGGTTGAGGATGATTCAGCCGAAGTTCAGGAGTTGTTGAAAAAGGTCCTGGCTCTTTTTGAGGAATATTTAAAGATCAATCATAATGCCAGCCTGGATTCAATGACTCCGGCTCTCCGGGAAAACTCCACTGACCGGATTGCCGATATTATTGCTTCTAACCTTTATCTACCCCTGGAGGAAAAACAAAATTTGCTGGAGACAGTTAACACCAGGGAGAGGCTGAGAAGGCTTAAATTTTTGTTACAGGAATCACTGGAAAGCGCCACCAGCCGGGAGGCCCCCTCTGGCGGTTCGAGAAGAAGAATATCAATGAGGGAGATCAACCAGAAGACTTTTATGCCCGGAAGCCAGTTCAGGAAAGAAGAACAGCCTAATGAAATTGAGGAGCTGCGTAAAAAGGTATTTGAGGCTCAGATGACGGCTGATGCCCAGGATAAGGCTTTAAAAGAGATTGAGCGGCTGGAAAGCATGCCGCCGATGTCAGCTGAAGCCACGGTCAGCCGGAATTATCTTGACTGGCTGATTTCTTTGCCCTGGAACAAAAAATCAAGAGAAAAACGCGATTTAAATGAAGCCGAAAAAATCTTAAATGAAGATCATTTTGGACTGGAAAAAGTGAAGGAAAGGATCCTTGAATATCTGGCGATCCGTCAGCTGGTCAAGAATCCCAAAGGGGTTATTCTGGCTTTCATCGGGCCGCCCGGAGTTGGCAAGACCTCTCTGGGGAAATCAATTGCCCGGGCTACCGGACGGAAATTTGTTCGCCTGTCACTGGGAGGAATCAGGGATGAAGCTGAAATCCGTGGTCACCGCCGGACCTATATTGGCGCTTACCCCGGACGGATTATCCAGATGATAAAAAGAGCCGGGACGAAGAACCCGGTTTTCCTGCTGGATGAGGTGGACAAAATGAGCATGGATTACCGGGGAGATCCAGCCGCCGCTCTGATGGAAGTTCTCGACCCGGAACAAAATAAAGAATTTCTTGATCATTTCATTGATACCGATTTTGACCTGTCTCAGGTTATGTTTATCGTCACCGCTAATTCGGTTGAGCCCATCCCTAAAGCCCTGCTGGACAGGATGGAAGCTATTAAACTGCCTGGCTATACTGAAGATGAAAAATTGCAGATTGCCAAGCATTTCTTAATTCCAAAACAATTAAAGGCCCATGGCCTGACCACTAAAAACCTGGAATTTACTGACCAGGCTATTATGAAGATTATCAGAGAGTATACGCGGGAAGCCGGGGTCAGGAACCTGGAAAGAGAGACGACTTCTATCTGCCGCAAAATGGTCAAAAGGGTAGTGGATAAAGGAAAAGATTATCACGAGAAGTTGACCCCCAAGAGCGTTGAAAAATATTTAGGTGTGCCCAAATACCGCCGCCTGGAAATTGACCGGCAGGATGAAATCGGGGTGGCTTTAGGCCTGGCCTGGACCGAATTCGGCGGCGAATTGCTGACTTTCGAAGCAACTAAAATCCATGGAAAAGGGAACCTGACCTTAACCGGGCAGTTAGGAGAAATTATGCAGGAATCAGCTCAAGCAGCCTATAGCTATGTCCGGGGCAAGCTGTATGAAATTAACCTGGGGAAAGAAGTCGAAAAAAATTTTGATATTCACATTCATGTTCCAGAAGGAGCTATTCCCAAGGAAGGCCCTTCGGCCGGAATCACCATTGCCACCGCCATCGTTTCTCTGCTAACTGATATCCCGGTTAGCAAAAAGGTAGCGATGACCGGGGAAATTACTTTGCGGGGCAGGGTCTTACCGGTCGGTGGAATTAAAGAGAAACTGCTGGCTGCTTACCGGGAAGGCCTGACTGAAATTGTCCTGCCCATTGACAATAAGGCTGATCTAAAAGACCTGCCCAAGAAATTGAAGCAGAATCTAAACATTCATCTGGTCGAAAATATGGATCAGGTGTTGGAAGTAGCTTTGACCAGGCAATTTGTTCCCAAAAAAGGGCCCCAGGAGGGAGAGAAAAAAGACAAGGGTGAGACTGCCATTTCCGGTTCTGACGCTCCCTCGTCAGTGGCTAAAGAGCCCGGTTTAACCAATTAGAATTTATTGCGAATTACGGACCAATTCCTTTAAATAATTAATAAAATAATAAGTCCAAAAAATGAGTGAGGTGCAAGAGATGAAAGAATATGACCTAATCGGACTGGAAGAAAAAGATATCACCAGCTTGAAGAAGATTGCCAGCGGGCTGGATATCGAACAGGAAGATCTGGAAAATGCCAGCCGCCACAACCTGATTTTCAAAATTCTGGAAGCCCAGGCTAAAAAGCAGGGGATGCTGTTTTCGGAAGGGGTACTGGAGTGTCTGGATGATGGTTTTGGCTTTCTGCGGGCTCCGGAATTCAGCTATCTCCCCAGTCCAGACGATATCTATGTCTCACCGTCGCAAATAAGAAAGTTCCAGCTGAGGACTGGCGATACCATCTCGGGCATGGTCAGGCCACCCAAAAACGGCGAAAAATATTTTGCTCTGATTAAAATAGAAGCGATAAACTTCATGCATCCAGACGTCGTGCTGGAAGCCAGGCATAATGTTCATTTTGAACAGCTAACGCCCGTTTATCCCTATGAATTAATAAAACTTCAGGACGGCAATCAGAAAAATATGAATGCCAGGATCATGGAGCTTTTGACCCCGATCGGAAAGGGCCAAAGAGGTCTGATCGTTTCCCCGCCGCGGGCAGGCAAGACCACCTTGCTTAAAACCATCGCCAAATCAATTGAGAAGAACCATCCTGAAATCTTTTTGATCGTTCTGTTAATTGCTGAAAGGCCGGAAGAGGTCACCGATTTTAAACGCAGTGTCAATGGCGAGGTGGTAGCTTCGACTTTTGATGAACCCCCGACCAGAAATGTCCAGGTAGCCAATATCGTCCTCGAAAAAGCCAAGAGGCTGGTTGAGCTAAAAAGAGATGTAGTTATCCTCCTTGATTCTATCACCAGGCTGGCCAGGGCTCATAATGCCATTGTCCCGCCATCTGGAAAGGTTTTATCCGGTGGTATAGATGCTAATGCCTTAAATAAGCCCAAAAAGTTCTTCGGTTCCGCCCGGAAAGTTGAAGAAGGAGGCAGTTTGACTATTATGGCTACGGCCTTAATAGACACGGGCAGCCGTATGGATGACGTTATTTTCGAAGAATTTAAAGGCACCGGAAACATGGAGATAAATCTTGACCGGCGCCTGGTTGATAAACGGATCTTTCCGGCTATTGATATCAGCCGTTCTGGCACCAGAAAAGAAGAGCTGCTTATTCCTGAAAAAGACCTCAACCGGGTCTGGATACTTCGCAAAATCCTCAGTCAGTTGAATGAGGTTGAGGCCATGGAATTGCTACTTGAGAAATTATCCAAGACCAAAACTAATGGCGATTTCCTCGAGTCTATGAGCAAGGGACTCTAAGCGAGAAAGCGTCAAAGGATCAGCGGGCTATAAAGGCAAGCGGTTGTTGGCCTGCGGTGCCGGT
>ENA-UOYA01000713-UOYA01000713.1-activated-sludge-metagenome-genome-assembly--contig:-NODE-713-length-39944-cov-6.472887_pt1 | contig 39944 bp, 33 predicted proteins | sample MGYA00238163_ERZ764804 | MGnify/ENA primary metagenome ERZ764804 (study PRJEB28919, sample SAMN05720223) | activated sludge metagenome | isolation source: Anaerobic digester | place: Hong Kong...
GTTTTCTCGCATATATGGGAGGTACTGTTCCGCTCCGATTTAATGACCCGATAGGCAGCTATGAGATACGCGGCTTGGAAATCACCGGTACAACTACACCTCTGAAAAACCTCGAATTCTTTGCAGCAGCCACCTGGTTGAGCGTTGAGGCGAAGGGTGCGGACAATATAGAAAGCAATCATATGCCATACACACCTGGTTTTCAATTTCAGACCGGTGCAAAATGGAGATTTATGGATAAATATCAGATATTTGCTGATATGCAGCACCTGAGGAATATCTATCAGGGTCAAAGTAGTGGGGTAGCGAGGGGCAATACATTAAACCTGCCTAAGCTTACTGGCAAAGATAAACTTGGCGATGTTACGCTTGTCAATGCAAGAATAAGCTACCAGTTTGATTATATACCCTTCAGGCTCAAGGATTCAGAGGTCTTTTTGGCGATAAACAATATTTTTAATCAGGATTATGAATATGCTAAAGGCTACCCGATGCCGGGAACAACATTTTTCGGCGGTTTCACCGTTAAGTTTAATTAAACAAGCGTTTTATTTGTTGAAAAGGGGTGATAGGTGAGGATTAGGCCGGCATTTAGTTTGTTTGCACTTTTTTTTGTGCCGATATTTTTTTTAACAGGATGTTCCGATACATCATATAAAAGTAATGTAAATACCTCTCAACGCATAGTTATGACATCGGACACCATTTTGTCAGGGATGGCGATTTCTCTTTTGCCGCAGGGACGATATACAGTGGAGGCAATACTTCCGCCAGGGCAATGTCCCGGCCATTATGATGTGAAGATATCGGACATAGAAAGGCTTAAAAAGGCTGATTTGATTGTTTCATTTTCGGGAATGCCCTTTATGGATAAAGCAGGGGTGTCTGATAAAAGACACATATCTATGGATACAGGAGGTAGGAACTGGATGTCGCCTGATGCTTATATGCATGGTCTCGATGTTTTCGCTACAAGGCTCTCGGAATATTTTCCTGAAGATGCAGATGAAATAATGAAAAAAAAGAAAGAAGCGATTACAAGGATTAAAGAATGCACCGATGAAATACGTCAGTCGATCAAAAAATCAGGCATATCGGGTATCCCTGTGATAGCCTCTTCCATGCAGAGAGATCCGCTCCAATGGATGGGTCTGCGTGTTGTTGCTGAATATGGCAGGCTGGAGGCCATCTCTGCAAGGGAGATTGTGAGGCTTGTGGAGACAGGTAAAAATGAGCGTGTAAAAATCGTTGTGGACAATCTTCAGTCTGGCCCTGATACAGGCAGAGGTATCGCAGAGACCATCGGGGCTTCCCATGTTGTTTTGACAAATTTTCCTTCAGAAAAGGGTTATCTTGCCACGCTTTGGGAGAATGTCGAAACCATTGTAAATGCCGCTATGAAAAAATGAAAACCGAATATATACCTTGTTTATGCTGCGGTTGATAATTTTTTATGAATGAGAAGATAATAGAGCTTGAAGGGATAGTAGTGAAGAAGGGGCGGGACATCCTGCTTGATGGCATTAATTTAAGTGTGTTGCGCAATGAGTTTGTGGGGATAATAGGTCCCAATGGTGCTGGCAAGACCACGCTTCTCAATGTTATAGCCGGTTTCGAAAGGTTTACCGGTACGCTTAAGCTCTTCGGACAAAAAGAGGGATGGACACGTTCTCGCGAAACAAGGCTCCGTATAGGTTATGTGCCGCAACAGCTACAGATCGATAAGGCCTTTCCCATCCTTGCATTTGAAACTGTGATGACCGGTGTCATAGGTCGCTTGGGGTTTTTTCGCACACCCGGCAGGGAAGAGAAGGAAAAGGCTATGCATCTAATGGAGATGATGCACGTAGACCATCTATCAGATAGGCCATTAGGGCAGCTTTCCGGTGGTGAACGTCAAAAGGTGATACTTGCCCGTGCAATCATGCAGCAACCTGATATCCTGCTCATGGATGAGCCAACGGCAAATCTCGATATCGCTGTTCAGAAGGAGTTTTTGAATCTTATTAATGAGATCCAGAGACATGAGGTGCTGACTTTGTGCTTCGTCACACATGATTTCACTATGCTTCCTGACACGATGCGCAGGGCTGTCTTGCTTAATTGCGGGAAAGTTGTTTTCGACGGAGATATTGACGCTGCCTTATCGAAAGAGACATTAAGCAAACTATTCGGATATCCTATGGAAACATTTGAACGTGACGGCAGGAGATTTGTCTCATATGGTTGAGCATCTGGTCGATGTATTCTTGTATCTACCCATTCAAAGGGCTGTTATTGCATGTCTTTTATGTGGGATAGGCTGCTCTGTTCTGTCTGTTTTTGTTGTTCTGATGAAGATGCCACTTATCGGTGTTTCCATGTCTCATGCAGCATTTGCCGGCGCTGTATTGGGTATGCTGCTCGACATCAATCCGTTTTTGAGCGGTTTTGTTGTATGCCTGTTTGCTGCAAGTGTGCTTGGTCCTATTTCAGATAGAACGGATATGGCACCTGAAAATGTGCTTGGCATCATGTTTTCGCTTTTAATGGGCGTTGCCTTTCTTGGCATGGGAATCCTCACGAGGACAAAGGCCGGTGCCCTGAATCTCATGTGGGGGAGCATGTTGTCATTGTCTAGTACAGACATCGCAGTGCTCACGGTTGTGACGGCGATACTTTTATGTTTTGTATGTTTGTTTTTCAAGGAGATTCGCTCAATACTTTTCAACAGACAGCTTGCAGGGGCAAGCGGTGTGCCGGCGCGTTTGATTTATTATGTGCTTCTTTTTCTCACGGGGGCAGTCGTTTCGTCAAACCTTGCAACGGTAGGAGGACTGCTTATCTTTGCATTGCTTGTTCAGCCCGGTGCTACCGCGCTTCAATTGACGTACAATCTAAAAAACTTCTTCATTATATCGGCTGCTTCCGGTGTCGGGGCTTGTGTTTCTGGGCTTTTGGTGTCGTATATCTTCGACCTTCCATCAGGTGCATCGGTGGTTGTCATGGCAACGATTATCTTTGCCGTTGCATATGTTTTTTCACCAAAACGCCGTTTTAAAGCAAACAAATAAAGGGGTAACATCTCATGAACATGACAGAGGACGAAATATATCTTAGAAGAAAGAAGTTCTTCAACGACCATGCAGAAAAATGGATCGAAATGTGGTACAAAGACCATTCTTCAGGGCATGATAACAAACACGCAAAAGACTTCGAGCGCCTCTTTTCTCTCGTATCGCTTAAACAAGGAGACAATGTTTTGGACGTAGGTTGTGGAACAGGTATACTTGTTCCTTTTATCCTCGACCGCATAGGCGCTACGGGAACGATATACGAACTGGATTTTGCGGAAAAGATGATAGAAACGAACCGGAATATGCACAATGAACCGAATATAAGGTTTTTAGTCTCTGATGCTGAGGACACACCACTGGATGAAGCCTCATGTGACGCAGTCATATGTTTTTCTTGTTTTCCACATTTTCATGACAAAGAAAAGGCGATGAAAAGGCTTTCGAGAATACTGAAACCGCATGGTGTTTTTGTTGTTGCACATTTTGATTCATCGGATGGGATAAATAGGCACCACGGGTCATGCGATGCGGTCATGCATGACCACCTGCCAGATAGGGCAGCTATGAACTCTCTTATAGAAAGGTCAGGTCTTGACATAAATCTTTTCATAGATGAGCCGGGTTTCTACTGTATCATAGCAAAAAAAAGCCGTTCCTGACGTAGTTTTCATCTATAACGACAAATCTTAATCCCTGACCGTAAAGGTGACCTCGTCGAGTATGTTATGGTTATTATCGACAAGTCTCAATGTGTGTCTGCCTCCGGATGGCGACCATCCGCAAAACCCTCCGTGACATATAGTATTTCCATCCAATACCCAATGAATATTGCTTAAATTCTCCGTAGCTTCGAAAAAGACCTTCTGCCTGTCTTGAGGGATGTCGGGGTCTATCGCTATATAAACATCCTGTGGCGGGTATGCTATTTTGGGCTTACGTCTTGACGCTATATTCTCTTCTATTGAGATAGGTTCTGTGCCTGCTATGAACCATTCATGGATCGCATCTTCTTTTCCCGACATATTTTTTACAAGCGCACTTATGACACCGGCAGGTGGATTCGGGGGCTTGCTTGTTGAGTTTTTGTGGAGGTAATTCATTATTTCGTGCCATATAGGCGCCGCACCAGTTATACCGCTGACCCTCCACATCGGTGTGCCGGAAAAGTTTCCAACCCAAACACCCACTGTATAGGTATCTGAAAAGCCAACACACCAATTGTCTCTCATGTCTTTACTTGTGCCTGTTTTAGATGCAGTCCAATAGCGTGTAGCAAGTGGATTTTCCAAGCTGAATGTTGTGCTTCTGGCCTCTCTATCCGATAGTATATGCGAGACAATAAATGAAGCCTCTTCTGAAAACACCCTCCTTCTGTTGCTTTTTCCTGTATCTGGAACAAGCGATACAGTGCTCCATACACCTCTGTTTGCAAGTGTCCTGTATGCGTTGGCAAGCTCAAAAAGACTCACGTCGAGTGTGCCGAGTGCAAGAGAAAAGCCGTAGTAATCACCGTCTCTTAGTTCAGTAAAGCCGAGTTCCCTTACCTTTTCGATAAACGCATTCCCGCCTGTCATAAGCAATACCCTTACTGCAGGCACATTAAGGGACGATGCAAGCGCTGTGCGTGCTGTAACAGGCCCTGTAAAACGTTTGTCATAATTCTCCGGCCTGTAAATGCCTCTTTCGGTAGCTACATCAAGCGGTGTGTTTTCGATTATCGAAGATGCTGTGATTATCTTTTGATCGATTGCAAGGGCGTACAGGAATGGCTTCAGTGTCGAGCCTGCCTGACGTTTTGATCTTATGCCGTCAACATAGCGCGCCGTTGATGGAGCGCCTCTATTGCCTACATATGCAAGAATCTCGCCTGTCTGATTATGTATTACAATTATTGCACCGTCATTGACATTCTGTCCTTTGAGGGCCGATAGATATTCATCGAGCAATCCTGTCGCATACGCTTGCAGCTTTCCATCTATTGCGCTGGTGACGTCCATTTGCCCTTTTGCCAACAGATATTGTGCTACATGGGGTGCAATGGATGCCCTCTGTTTTATAGCGTATGGTTTAAGTAGTACCTTTTTGGCTATATTATGAAGCACGTGCTCATCGATATGCGCCCTTACGGTAGTTTTCAGCCTCTCTGCCCGCTCTATTATATTCTCAGGTTTGGCATTGGGGGATTTGACAAGCGAGGCGAGAATAAGCGACTCTGCCATGCTAAGCCCAGAAGGCTCCTTGTCGAAAATGCCTTTCGATGCTGCGGATATGCCTGTTAGCTCTCCCCTGAAGCTTACAAGGTTTATGTAGGTCTCGAGTACCTGTTCTTTCGACCATGCCTTTTCGAGCTCAATCGCCGTTTTTATCTGAATCAGTTTTTCTTTGATAGACCTTCTTTTGCCCTCAGGTTGAAGCCTTTTATCTACCATTGCTGCTACCTGCATGGTAATAGTGCTTGCGCCCCGCCTTTTTACAGTGAATATATTTTCAAAAACAGCATGGAGCAAAGCTATTAAATCGACCCCGTGATGTCTGTAAAATCTTTTATCCTCAGAGGCTATCAAGGTCTCAACAAGAGAATTTGATACATCACCAAGTAAGACCCAGTCGAGTTTTCTGCCGGTTAAGTCCACACGGAGTTCATGGATAATATCACCGTGTCTGTCTCTGAGTATGGCATCGGATTTTGTATAGGCGCCTTTTATTGCATCAAAGGATGGGGGTTTTGTACCATAGGTGCGAAAAAATGCATAGTATAAACAGGCGCCGCAGACAAAAGCCGAAAGCGCAACAAAAAACAGGGATAGAGACCTACTATTTGACCTCAAAAACGCCATTAGGTATCTCACCAAACATTTCCGGTGCATAAAGGGCCTCGACCCTTGTTGCAGGAAGCCCGAAATATCCTGAGTTATTAAGCCTTATCGTATATTCAACATCCCATCTACCCTTTGGCACATAATCGAAATAAGACCTAAAGGCCTCGAGAGAGCGCTCCTCGAAGGCCGGCCATATCCATCCACTCCCCTTTTGTCTTGCGGCGAGGATCGTTGAATCCCGTCCTAACCCGCTGCCAAGGATTGAAGAACCAGCCGGTATGGGGTCGTTTACTACAACCCAGGTCATGTCTGTCTGTGCCTCTATATGCAGGATAACACGTAATACATCATTTGTGCTCCACACTCCTTGTGTCTTTTGAACAACAGGAACGTATTTTTTCTTTATTGTGTAACCTGTCGAGTAAGGTTTTGTTCTTGGTATTGCGGCAAGACTCTGTATGATTGCCCATGGTTTTCCCTTGCCATCGTGTGAAATGTTGAGAATCGTCTTTGTTTTAGGCCATTTTGTGGACAAGACGCCGCCAGATGGAAATCTTTCCCAATCAAGCGATTGTCGTTGTTCATTGAGTTCTATGGAGCTGATGCCTGATACCTTCTCCGCTTCAAACGCCTCAGAGAATTTTTTCAGCATTATCCTACCCCATGCATTGGCTGTGGTTGTGCCCCACCTTCCTTGATTTTGACGGTCAATAGCGCCCCGCAGCAATCTCGGCATGTCTTGCTTCCATTTATCGTTTTTAAGAAATGTGATGATTGTTCTTATGCTGTTTATGTCGCCTCCAGTCATGAGCCACCAGAGATTGTCTGTCTTTTCCGTAGAGAAACCCATGCGTGTTCCTTGAAAGTTGAGGCGTGCTCTAATTGTCTGTTCTGCCGCAGACATCTTTTGCTGTCGATCAGGCAAATCTTCGAGTCTTTGAATTATACCTATCCAGTCCAATACCGCAGACGTTGGTAACAGATTGGGTTCTATTTTCATAGAATCAAGATACGAAGCACTGGCTTGTCCGTTTTTTGCAAGCGCTTCAATAGCGGCAAGCTTTCTTATGTTCAGATCAGGTCTTTTTATTGAGCTGTATCTTTTTATCTTGCCTTCAATGAAGGCTTTTAGTGCGTTTTCCATACCCTGTTTTAACGTTTCAGGTATTGCCATCTGTGCTTCACTGCTGATGGACAGTATGTACGAAGTGAGGATGTCGCTACCCTCTTGCATTGCAGGAAAATATTTAACCAGCCCTTCATGATCGAGGTATAAAGGCAGTTCGGCCATAGCCTTCTTCCACATATTGACATCTTGCAAGGAAACGGCCTTTGATATCTTCTGTTCCATGCACGAATAGGAATACTGCTTCATATAATCGACTATACCGCTTGTGTCATTAGAAAGCTGTGGTCTGAACAAGATGCGTATGCCGCCCTTTTCTTTTATACCCTCTTTTGGTTTTTCAACATTTATCCTATAGTGTTTCTCAAGCTGAGTTATCGTAGATTGCACGACACCTGTTGGAACAGCAGGCACAACACTCTGGGTGACCTTGATAGCGTCTTGTGCCTTCCCATCCCTGTCCCTGACCGAAATCTCCCATTTGACTGCATCTGTGTCTGGTGCTTTTACATCCCATGAGATCTCTTCCGCATCTCCAGCGCCAAGACTTCCTGAAATATCTTTGAGTCTGTCTGATGTTGCTCCATATGTGAACATAGCCGTTGCTTCGAAATTTATGGCATTTTTCGATGTATTTCTGACAGTAAAGGATGCCCTGAAACGATCCCCTTCTCTAACGACTTTGGGTAGGCCGGATATTATCATGAGGTCTTGGGTTGTCTGGATATGTGCTTTCCCTGTGCCGAAAAGGTTATTTCCTCCTGTTGCCACAGCTACTGCCGTGAAGCTCGTCAAAGAATCGTTTAACGGCACCGAAATAATTGCCTCACCCTTTTCGTCGAGTTTTATTGTACCTTTCCATGTAAGTAGTGTATCAAAAAGTTCTCTTGTTATTTGTTTGCCTCCGCCTCCACCCCTCGGTAATGCCTTTAGCCCGAAGTGTCTTCTGCCGATAACCTGCATCTGCGCTGTTGAGGTCTTAATGAAATAGCCACGTTTTTGCATCATGTTTTCAAGTATATTCCAGCTTTTGTTTGGCATCAATTCAAGAAGACCATCGTCCACGACAGCAAAGGCTATTTCTGCATCCTTAGGCATGGGTTGTCCGCTTGCCGTTTTTACCTTTATCTTGAAGGTTGCTTTTTCTCTTATGCTGTATGTGCTCTTATCGGGGTATACATTTACTTTAAGCTCGTTTGCCTGCCAACCGACAGAAACACCTGCTATACCAAGCTTGAAGAGAGGTTTTCCCAAATCTACCATTGCATTTGGTTTTATATTGCCAACTCTACCCCTGACACAGAAAGCAGATATATAGATATTTGGTGCATAAGATGCCTTTATTGGTATTTTGATGGTGGGGTTTTTCCCGGTTATCTTTGTTATAAAAGAGTCTATTATGCCCTCTCTCTCCACCGTTACAAGTGCGGTTGCCTCACGCATCGGCATCTTTACCTGGAATACAGCGGTTTCCCCGGGTTCGTAACGCCTTTTGTCTGGGATAACGTCAATCCTGTCGCTGTTTTCCACATCGAACCACATGTCATCGCCTTCGGTTATCCATATGCCACGATTTGCAGATGATACATTGCCTTCTTTGTCGGCAGCTCTTGCCTGAATGATGATGTTTCCTGCTTCAGTCGAGGTCGCTTCACAGAAAACCATCCCCTGTTTGTTTGTTATGCCTTCACATATGTTGGAGGCAATCCTCTTTGTTTCTGTTACATGCTCATAGGCATAGAAACCACCAACAAGCCTTTTTCTATGTGAATAGAAACTTTTTTTGAATAATTCGGCGCTGACGGAAATACCTTCAAGGGGTCTTCCCGATGAATCGACTGCAAGAAGTTTAAAACGTATCTTTTCTTTGGCGGACAACACTGAGTCAGCGTCAATGCCCACAAGCACAGACGATGGCCAAACGGTTATTCTTTTCGATATCGTCTGTGTTTCTCCATTTGGGTCTTTGAATTCCAATTCTGCAAGAATGTCTTGAGGGGATTGACCTTTGGGTATATCGACAATTTTTGTCCTGATTGAGCCACCATTACCGAGGGTCAGTTCGATTGTCTTTATACCCTTTTTCTGTCTATCCTTTGGTAGTTGCACTTCCTCATCTTCCTGTCCCTCATCGAAATCGATGTCTTCAAATGTCTGTTCCCTTTTTGTAATCCCTTCTTTAACTATACCGTTCGAAAATACAACATCTTCATAATCATCGAAGTCAAGTGTCTTCGGTTGGATCTGGGTTCTTAGTTTGACAGGCAGATTGTTTGCTCCGCCTCCCGAGAGATACTCTACCATCAGGTCAATATCCAACTCGCCGATATTGACAAGCGGGTAGACAGGAGGCTTGATGTTGCCTTTCATAAGCGGCACCCTAAACTCTTCAACCCTGAATTCTCCTGAATAATCCTCGCTGGAGCCCGACACGAGAGACACTGTATACCGTCCGAGTTTTGCCTCCTTTGGAATAGTCCACACTGTCTCTGCTGTACCGTTTGTCTTATTCCATTTGAGGGGTATGGTGTGTCTTTGATTGCTTCCTGTGTGTGATATCACTGCTGACTGGTAGACTTTGTCAGGGAAAGAAAGGCCGTCTTTGGTGCGTTTTCTCGCAATATGCTTCATATGCACGTTATCGCCAGCCCTTAAAAGTGTTCTGTCAAAGATCGTATGGGCAAAAACGCCATCTGTGTAAGATTCGTAAGACACCTTGAATCTGTATGGTTCGATACCGCTATCCCAGCTTGAATGGACAAATGTCATATCATCAGGGGTCTTGACAAAGGCGAACAGCCCAGCATTCAGTGCCGATATTGCTTGGAGTTGCCTTTCATCGTAATATATGTCATCGTCACGTTTGGCCTGTTTGCAGGTCAATAACTCATCCGAGTGTGGCAGTGTCCTATCGATGAATGCAACGCCATCATCATTGGTTTTACCTTCCCAGTGCACGGTGCCTTTGCAGCTTCTTATTGTTACCTTTGCGTTTGGCACCGGTTCTCCCGTGTCCAAAGTGGTTACCCATACAAGAGACGATTCTCTACCCCATTTAAAATGTGCTGAAATGTTTGTTACAAGTGCAGCAGTGGGAACATAGACCGGCTTTTTAACCCCGAGCAAAGATGCTCCGAGTATCATGCTTTCGAGTTCAGCAACATAAAATCCAGGTTTTTTCAACGGAATGCCTATAACCTCGAATGCACCGGTTCCTTTAGTTCTTGGCAGGGAAAACGAACCGACTTTACTGTTGTTTTCGAAGACCGATCTCGACCTTCCTGTTACGGCTAACCTCTCGAGCCACTTGATAATCTCGATGTCCCCCTCTATGCTGGCTATGCGTGCAGAGATGTTCTTTGAGGTGTCTGAAGGTTTTACCTCGTGTTTTTTTTCAGCCGATTCGTTTTGTTCTGTGTCAGCCGCACCTGTTTTGTCATCGACATCCCCTTCTTTTGGAACTTCTATGATCCTTCCTTTGAGATATGGTTCGATGTTTCTTACAGTGATGGGCAATACAGGGTCATCTCTCTCTATGATGCCGAAACGTGAAGAAAACTTGGCAAGAGGAGGATATCGATCTGTTTTTACGTTAATGGCGAATGATTTGATGTTGGACAAGGGTCTTCCTGCATCGTCTTTTATACCTGTGGGCAAGTTAACTGAAAAGGATGTTTTTTCAGGAAATGGGCCTTTAAAAAGCACCCTTGTTACAAAATCCTTTTCATGACTGTCAAAAACCGGCTTATAGATGTTTTTTGGACCTTTTATCGTGATATTTTCTGCTATTTTTTTGGCAACGGGCGAAGAAAAATGTATCGACATTGGAAGAAGAGCGATACATCCAGCCTTGGGATTTTCGCGATGGCAGTTAAATGAAGCGGTAAACGGCTTTCTTGTTCTATAATGAAAAACCTGCTCGACACTCGAAGGAACGCCGCTCTTTGAGAGTATGCCTTTCCCCCATACAATGCTCAGATTGAAATCATTTGGAAGCCTCCTTTTGCACTGCAATGCCAGTATATAATCGCTTTCTTTTTTGCCATGTCCCGAGTGCAAAGAAAGCAGCAGTTTTTTTGTTTCCTGGTCTGACAATATCTTTATGCCGACACGTTCTTTTGTATTCTCAAACAGACAGAAGGCGTTTTTTATAACGGATTCCTCATGAATGTCACCATCAGGTTTTACAAGAAATATCTGTTCTTCGTCTATATATTCGGAACCACTACCCGGATTGATTGAAACAACCTGGGGTCCGCCTGTTGAAAAGTTGAAATGTCTTTGTCCTTTTATCTCTGCACCCCTTTTGGTTCTAATTTCCTTTTTAAGAGAGAATGTGCACATTATTCCAGCTTTCAGTTTTTTATCAAAGTCAAAAATCCAGTTTTTGCCATCTGCCCATCTTCCTTTTCCCGAGGATTCGCATTTAATATCAAATGGCTCGAGGCTATCGGGGTCTCCAAAGGAAACCATTTCTTCGGAAAACCTTACGTTTACCTGTCTTACATCCTTTGACTCACCCTGTGGGCTGAATAGTTCAATCTTTGGTTCTGCTGCGAAAACATGGGTGGAGCAAAGCATAATTAAAAAACATATACCGAAAGAGATTATGTTTATTGCAGTAGGAATAGTCTTTTTTGATTTACTTCTAAGGCTTGTTGTATCTATGGTCATATTGTCACCTCGTTGAACATTGTTTTATAAAAGATTCAAGCAAAAACAGGTCAAGAAACATCGCATATAGGAGATCGAACAGCTATATCTGAGTGTAACGATTCTCAAAATAAAAGATTGCCTATGATTTGTTGTAACTAAAATTTCACACTTCCATTTATCATGGAGCTGATTCTAATACCTTTATGAGACTCACTATATGATGGATAGGCACCTCTGAAAATATGATAGATTTTAGCAAACTATTCATAAAAAATAATGAACTATCATATCATATGATAAACTACTTTACCTCTCATTGCAAAAGCCTAAATCCACCACCTGATTTTCCATCCCCCTCCATGTGACCCAAAGAGTAGGGGTATCTTTCAAATCTCAGTAAAAAACGGTATCAAAAAAGGTCTATCAGGTGAATGTTTGCTATCCAGACATTCTGTATCCCCTCTGAGCGATATTTTTTGACGAGAGTCCTCCTTTGTCTCTTATAGCTTCTGTATTCGTTTCTTCTACAGATATCATTATCATGATGGAGCAAGCTTTATAATCCTCTGTCGTGCATGCAGCAATACCTCCAGCATCGGATGCCCCTGCGCTATCCTTATCATCAGTTCCCTAGACCTTTCAACTATACGTCCGGAGAGGTTGATGAGGGAAAAACGAATTGCCTTCATCCTTTTAGAAACCCAACTGTCTCCGAGGACCAGATTCTTCATGGCGGTGTTCAGGTTATGCGCAAGGATTGTAATCCACCACCAAGCGGCATTCGCACCAAAAAGGGAGGAAGGAAGCCTCCCTCCTGCGAGGTCTTCTTTCATGACTGAGTGGGCCTCTTCAGATTTGCCACACCGTTCGTGATACCAATGAATGAGTTTGTCTCCTTCCCAATCCATGTTCGTCACAATCCCGAAGAGCTTGTACTGGGTATCATCAAAGGTGATTGTCTGAAAAGGGAGGTTGTCCATGGGTAGATGGGGCTGTCTTACCTTCTCCCTTAGGGCAATGTAACGGTAGGGTTCTCCTTTTTTGGTTATAGCGCTTTTATTCGGCACAAAACAGACTTCCGCCCACTCGTACCCTTCTTTACCTGAGAGAGGATGCCATGTGGTAAGTTCACGGACGGTCCTTTTGAATTCCAAAGTAACATCGCAGCCGATGACAAACTCTATTCTGCCGAACCGGGGGTGGTTTTTGTTGCAATACCGGAGCAGTTCATGTTGATATCCTGCTGTATCGGAACGTAGCCTAACGGTTTTTATCCCTTCGGGAAGAAAAGAAAGGGCATGATTGAATACACGAAGCTGTTCGTATCCTGCAGGTACATTGCCGTCACGGAACTCCGTATGAAGGATGAGGCCGTGCTCTGCCCAGTAGGTATTCAATGGCTGGTACGCCTTGTATCCCTTATAGGAGAAAAGGGCATTAAGCTTCTCTGTCTGGATGAGTGTGGCATCCATGTCGAGGGTAGCAATGTCTACGGGTCGTTGTTTGTTGATGGCAGCGATGAGGTTGCAATTCACACGTTCAAGACCGGATAGGAGTTCAGTCGGCAAAGGAATGATTGCCTTGCCGTTTTCACGGATATAATTGCTATCGAATGCAGAAAGGTACCGGAAGACAACCGATGGTGAAGGCAAAGAGCGGCGTTTCTTTTTTCTCCATCTTTTCTCGATTTTTCTTCGCTGCCTTCTCGAAAGTCCTTTCAGTTCAACCCGCTGAAGAATCCGGCAGAACCCCTCGTCGGCTTCCAGGATACGGAGATCGTCGACACAGTCTCCGCCAGCAAGGTTTAATAAGATTAAGGAAAGGATGATTTGTTCATCAGTCCAACCCTGGGTCTTTATATGTAGATTGGATGCGATGCTTTCTCCCAGATTAAGGACAGAGGCTAAATCCAAATAGACAGGAAGGCCTGCAAGGGCGGTCATGCCAGATTTATTTTTTTCTTCTTCGTACTTGTAAGGAAGGACGCCTTGTGTCATAATTTATTCACCTCATTGGTGATAGATTTGGTGTGTATACCGTATTCTATCATACTGATATTTCAGTGCCAATGAGGTTTTTCATTATTTTTTGTTGGGGGATTAAGGAAAGGAAACGGTGAAAAGAAGTCTTCTCATGTAATCGGAAATAAAGAGCACAATGCGTCATTTTTCATGAAACATCAATGCAAGAAAGGGTGCCCACTAAGAGGTGTATGCTTTAAAGATGTTGTATTTCACATCGAAAAGGTAATGTATTTGATGACTATTTGCACTCTAATCGTATTTACCCAAGAAACATGGCTTAAAATTGGTCAATTACGCACCCTTTGACTCTATCAGTAGATGTTTTTGTATAATATGGTTCCTAAAGGCTATTGCCGATCATTTAAAGATACATTATAATGCAATCAGCAAGTTCATAAAATGTAGTAGTAAATAAAACCGATAATGAGTGCTGAACGCATGTCCCAGAAGTGCAATGACCTCTTGTGCCGGCTTTATGGCTATGAATTTTATTAGTTAACGCAGAGCTTTAACAGGATGTGTGGGCATAGTGATAATAAATAGTTGGTAAAAAGCGAGGTGTTATGATGGAAGTTACCGAGGAAGAAAAGGATATGTTAAAAAAGATTGTCGACAATCAGTATACAGGCGGCGCATACAGGCGTGCTACATGGATCGAAAAGGTTTGCCGGAGTAAAAGAGACAGAGAAGTCCTTGATGTGCTATGCCGAAAGGGTTTGGCTGAAACCGGTCTCGGTGGGACGGTGGCAGGTGATACATATAGGGCATGCTGGTTAACAGAGAGAGGAAAGAACGTAATTGGGGTATCATAGTATAAGAACTTTGCACGGGGCTTACAGGAAAGAACCCTTAATACCGCACAAAAGCATGATTAAATATAAAAGCGACCGTAAAGACACAAAAGACGATACGTTGGAATTATGCAAAGGAAGCGACTCATTGCCGCAATCTGAGGCATTTTAAACCTCCTGTAATGAGGAGATAAACAGCGCCGGCGATAACGATGGTTGTAGCGCCGGCAGGGAGATTTGGTTCATAACTCACAACAAGACCTGTGGTTGTAAAGAGAGCCGACAATATAGCAGATAGTAACATCATATGCCAGAGCCTTTTTGTAAACTCACCGGCAATAGCGGCAGGAAGGGTCAGCAGTGCTATGACCATCACTATGCCTACGACTGTAACCAAAAGCACCACCGTTAGAGCTGTAAGACACAAAAGAAAAAGATAATAGAGTTCAACATTGATACCTCTTAGACGGGAAAATTCCTCATCAAAACATATGGCAAGGAACTGATTGTAGAAGATTGTGCCGGTAGCGACGATAAGTGCGTCGAGACACAGGATCATCCATAATTCATTGGGGGATACCATTAGGATACTGCCGAAAAGATAACTCATGAGGTCTTCGTTATAGCCAGGTGTTCTATATATAAAGAGGATGCCCACAGCCATTCCGATTGCCCATAGAGCCCCAATGACCGTATCCTCTCTTTGTTTTGCCCTCATGCTAACAAGTCCGATGATTATGGATGCGATAATGGCGGCGAACACTGCCCCGTAGAATGGGTGAAACCATTCCCAGCGGTATACGACTTGACAATATCGTGCAACGCCAAGCCCTCCAAGAACAATATGCGCTATACTACCTGCAATATACGTTATTCTCTTTGTAACGATGTAGCTTCCAATGATACCGCAGGCAATACTCGAAAGTATGCCTGTCAGAAGTGCATATTGTAGGAAAGGGTATCTTGAGAGGTCGGATAGAAATGCATACATTTTTTAAGCCTTCAGTCCTTTTTGTTTTCTCTTTGGTCGTGTTGTACCATCCTAACATCAGCCATGTATAGGTTGTTGATCATCTCGCCTGTAATGGCAGTTGTAGGATGAACTACCACTTTACGATTTACACAGACAACACGCTGAACATACTGCGATACAAAACCTAAGTCGTGACTTACAACTATAACGGTTATGGTTTTGCTTAGGGTATTCAGTAGTTCAAAAAGTTCTGTCTCTACATTCATGTCAACGTTGGAAGTTGGTTCGTCGAGCAGAAGGAGCCGCGGTTCGGTTGCCAGGGCGCGAGCGATCAGTACCCTCTGACGTTGCCCACCGGATAATGCTTTGAATGGACGGTTCCATGTATCTGACATTTCAAGTTTTTTCAGTGCCTCAAAACATATTGAAACATCCTTTTTTTTGTATGGCCCAAAGCGTGTGCCGTTTCCAAGCCGACCCATTAGAACGACGTCAAGAACAGTGACAGGAAAGTAGGGATCAAACTGGACATACTGAGGCATGTATCCGACCAATGAACGCGCCTTCTCAGGCGAGAGTGCAAGGATTTTTATGGTTCCCCGCGAGGGTTTCAGAAGCCCCAACATCAGTTTAAGCAATGTAGTCTTTCCGCCTGCGTTTGGGCCGACGATAGAGACGAAGGACCTGTCGTATATGGCGAAGTTCACATCTTCGAGCACGGGAACGCTATTATAAGAAAAATCAACATCCTGAAAACTGACGACGATCTCTTTATCCATCTGTTTTGTCTATCTCCCTGATAATCCTTTTTCTATTTCAGAGGCCATTTTTTCAAGATTGGACAGATAATCCCTCGATAGGGGATTGATAGGGACGACAACCCCTCCAATTGCATTTGCAATAGTTTTGGCGCTTTTCGTCGAAAACTGCGGTTGGACAAAAATGATACGCACCCCGTTCTTTTTTGCCTTATCAATTGTGCTTGCCAGTTGTTTGGCACTTGGTTCTTTGCCTTCTATCTCTATAGGTACCTGATTTAGCCCATAAGAGTCTGTGAAATAACCGAAAGCTGGATGGAAAACATATATGCTGCTGCCCTTAAATGGAGCAAGAACGGAGGCAATCCTTTGGTCTATTCGTTGCAGGTCTGATTGGAATGCCTGAAGATTTCTTGCATAGTCTTTTGCGTGTTCTGGGTCAAGTTTGCAGAGTGCGTCATGGATGTTTTGTGCCTGTATCTTGACAAGCTTGGGGTCCATCCATATATGCGGGTCAGGTATCATTTTTTGATGATGCTTATCAGCAGTTTTTTCACCGCCTTCATGATGATGATTTTCTAAATAACGATATGTAATGCCCTTCTGCGTCTCGATGACGGTGAGTTTTCTGTTGGTCTTTTTTATCTTAGTTATGACGTTTTTTTCAAAGGGAACGCCGATAGCGAAATAAACCTTTGCAGATGACAGTTTTGCCATTTGCTGTGGCGAAGGTTCGTAAGTGTGGGGTGATTGTCCTTCACCAACGAGGACTTCCACGTTTACAAATTGCTTGCCTATACGCTCGAGGAAATATGCTTGAGGTATTATGCTAACAAAGGCATTCATGCCTGTTTCTGTATGCCCAACCCCTGCAAATAGAAGGATAACTGCAATGTTTAGAAATAGAATAAACCCAGTATTTATCTTTTTCATAAAAGCCTCCAGAAAGGATATCTCATTTTGTGCATTCAATAAAAATTTCCTGGCAGTCTTCGCATCGTTTGAGGGTATGGTTTTCTAAAAAATCTTCCCAGTGCTCCTTCTGCTTTGGTGTTAAAATGCCTGTGCCGTTACAGAGAGGGCAGGCATTATCGAGCGCAGTCATAATCGCTGAACGGATAAATTCGGAACGGTTTGGAATATCCTTTATCACTTCCATTAGGTCTTCGTTGACTTTGAAAGTCAGAATAGTCTGTTTTTTCTTCATGTTTGCCGCCTCATTAAAAAATATCTATATTATTACTTAGTAATACCATTTTTGTCAATGCCGGTGATGTGGATACATGCAGTTCCGGAAAAAAGGTTTTTTTAAAATATTTTTTGACATTACTTTTATGGCAGCATTGAATGGCTGCCTGCTATTTCTTATTTTCATAAATTCTGCTTTTTCGCCCTTTATATTAGTAACCCGAGCGGTATCGTAGACTACCTCCTTTTAAAATCGCCAAGTAACACCTCCTCGTATGGCGATGTCTGTTTCAGGTTTTGTGAGACCTCCTTTTACACCGACACCGATATCGAAATTCTCAATGAAGGAATAGATGAAGCCGCCGATGATATAGGTAGGCGCCGTTGTTGACGACCTGTAGGTGTTCGATTTGATACCTATGTCACCTACGAGTTTCAGACCTTTTACGACCTCGAAAGTCGATGCTAGGGACGCGTGCCATATGTCATTTCTTTCGTTATTTTTGTTATCGTTTCTGATGTATGCGATATTCGAGTGGAATGTCCAGGCGCCTGACTCCTTTGAACCGATCATGTAGAGATAATACGTTGATCTTCCCGCACCGAATCCCTTATTTTCATTGCCCGTCGGGAGGGTAATGCCTGGTTTTGCGGCGAGGCTGAAACCATCCTTTTCGAAGAACCGCCATTTTGCTTCAACGGCGCTGTCGGCAAAGCCGTTTTCACACTGTTTATCGTTGCCTTGATCAATTTTCTTAAACTGGTATTGGAGGGCAAAGACGATATCAACGGTGTCGATAATGCCATATGTAATAGTTGCACCGACACCATTTTGTTGGGATTCGACCCGGGGTTCGTTTTCCGCAACTTGCTTTTTATCATTTGAATACTCATCGAGAAACTCGACCTGGAATTTCCCCTTTCCCTGGGTCTCCGTGTCATCAGTGATTAAAGGGATTGCTGCAAGACATATAGTTGAAATTGTGATGAAAAAGCATGTTAAAAGAGATGATAAAAATAGTGTTTTGATTTGACCGTTGCCGGATAGATTTTTCATTGAGAAATACCTCCATATTTTTTTTGCTCCTCCGGTTGTCCGGTCGGGACTAAATTATTCTGTATACAATTACACATGTACAGTCTATATTATTGTGTGTATCTTTTCTTTTCCCTCCTTTCGATCTGAACAATCTTTGCGTTATGTATTGTTATGATAACCTCTCCGAAGTTTACCTGCCGGATGTGTTTGAGAACCTCTGACAAGATCCTTTGGTCAATATTCTTTTCTTTGTCCACTCTATTTTCCCCTGTTTTATTAAAATACTTAGTTAGACACTTCTAACAATATGTATAAAAAAATTACTTTTTGTCCATCTGTTTATCTTTAACGCTGCAAGGTATTTTTATACCCGTTTTTATATAGTTATAAAAACGTTTCAACCATTCAGGACGTTCATTTTCCCGACAGGTCTCTATAAAATCCATAAACTTTATTAGTTTTTCATAGACCTCTTTGCTCATAGAATGTTCCATTTTACAGGCGTCTTTTTCTGCGGTTTTATAATCAACATCGAGAACTACAGTAAGAAACCTCACAATGGCGCTGTGGCGAGCAATTACATCATTAGCTGCGATTTCACCTTCCTGAGTAAGGTCGACATATCCGTAACGTTCGTGTTTAACTAATCCAGCATTTGATAGAATGTTCAGCGCAGAATTTACACTGGGGTTTTTAACATTCAGTAAGCGCCCGATATCTTTTACCCTTACAACTCCGGTTTCTCTCTTAAGCACCGCGACTGCTTCGAGGTAATCTTCCATGTTGGGGGTCAGCTTTATGTCTTTTTTGTCATTTCGATTCATATTAGTTATTCCATATAAAGTTAGACACATATAACAATAATTATATCATTTGTCAATCTAATTTTAGGCCGAGTCAAAAAATCATGTTTCGTTGTTGTGGACTCCGGCTGTCTTCCTGAAAGACCTCATGGGGTGCATTCCTTTACTGTCCGGTGTTTCAAACGGAAAGCAATAAAACAGGAAGATTTATTGCTTGAATTTCAAATGTTACTGCTAAAAAATCAATTCTACAGGCGGGGGATGATAAATCAATGTATAAAATATCAAGACGCCTACAGAATATATATATTCAATGGCAGTATTTGCATCTCCAGATTTAAAGTCCAATTCACATACAATAAACACATCTCTTTTACATTCAATATCATTTGCAGTTACAAAGTAATACGGATAACAACTAACACAAACTCAAAAAAACCAGTAACCACATTACAAATAAATTCCAAATTCTAAGCACAAAATTCTAAACAAATTCAAATTGATAGTATTTCCTGCGAGCTAATATTATAAAGGGCTACGACTCTCTGTCATTCCGGAAGATGTTCTTTATTTCTATTACCCAGATCATATTTATTTGAGGTTTTATTGGTGGGCCGTGGAGGATTCGAACCTCCGACCAATTGATTAAGAGTCAACTGCTCTACCGGACTGAGCTAACGGCCCCGGGATGGATTTTTATAGCACACACAATAGCTACCATTCAATATAATTTTTTTTAAAACTCTGCATATCCTGTTAATATTATACAATTTAACAGGTTATAAAATGCAGGTGAATAAAATCACAAAAATACATTGACTAAAGAACCTCTGTATGTTACAAAGATGCTGGGTTATAAGATGCACATGTCGCTTGCTAAAAAAACTGACGATAAAGGTATTGTCAAGTCTCTTCTGAGCTATAGTTCGCTTGGCTTGGAGATGGGTCTTTCTGTTGCGATTGGAATAGGTATTGGTTATTTTCTCGATTCTTTTTTTAAGTCATCCCCTTATTTGACAATAATATTCATGTTTTTTGGAATAGCTGCAGCATTTAAAACAATCTATGTTTTGATCAGGAAGGTTTCAAAAGAAGATGAAAGAGACCACAATAAGTGATATTGAGCACATAAATATCGCTATTCTTATAATTGGTTCTATAGTAAGCATTCTTGTAATGCGGGAATTCAAATATATCTTCAGCTTTGCCGTTGCAAGCGCTATAATGACACTAAATTTCAGGTACCTAAAAAAGATAATAGAGTCAGGTTTTTTCTCTTCGAAGGTCAATAAAAAAGAATTGCTTATAAAACTGCCGCTGAAGTTCCTTGTGCTTGTCGGACTGGTGGCAATTGTAGTTATATACGGTGATATAGACATAGTGTTTTTTATGATTGGACTTTCTACGGTATTTTTGTCGGTTATAATAAGTCAGATAATGTCTGTTTTTATTCCTGCAGCAAAGAGGAGGCAGAAAGATGGAGCATGAGGTTTTTACCTGGGCTTCTTTAATTCCATTTTTAAAGAACCAGCAGCCACACGTTTCAAATGCAATTATTGTTTCAATAATCCTTCTTGTAATCGTGTTCCTTGGTTACAAACAGATAAAGAAGGCCGAGGACAACATTGTACCCGATTCGAAATTGACTTTCAGAAACCTTGTTGAACTGATTGTCGAGAGCCTCTCGGGTATAATAGCAGATTCGATGGGCCCGAGGGGAAAAGAATTTGTCCTTATCGTCGGTACACTTGCATTGTTTATACTTTTCAATAACCTTGCAGGGCTTGTGCCAGGCTTTCTTCCTGCGACAGACAATGTGAACACGACATTCGCCTGTTCCCTTACCGTTTTTGTTATGACACACTATTACGGTTTTAAAGAACATGGCGTTAAGTATTTAAAACAGTTTGTAGGTCCTATGTGGGCATTGGCTCCTTTGATGATTCCAATTGAACTTATAGGGCACATTGCAAGACCGTTGTCGCTTGGCTTGAGGCTTTTCGGAAACATAACCGGTGACCACCTTGTTACGGCTATATTCTTTGGGCTTGTGCCTTTGCTGGTGCCGCTACCTGTTATGTTTCTTGGTTTGTTTGTGGCGTTTGTTCAGACGTTTGTATTTATGCTTTTGTCCATGTCATACTTTGCAGGGGCAATTTCGCATGAAGAACATTAAAAAAATTAAGAGAAAGGGGTGAGATTTTATGAAAAAAATTCTAACAGTTATGGTTCTTCTCGGTGTTTTCGTAGGTCTTTCTTTTAGTGTTGCTATGGCAGCAGAGGAAGCGAAGGGTCTCGATCCGGCAGTGAAACAGATGGTTGCTCTTGCCGCTGGTTTTGGTATTGCAATTGCTGCATTTGGTGGAGCACTCGGACAGGGGAAGGGTTTGGCCGCTGCCCTCGAGGGTATTGCGCGTAATCCTGGTGCCCAGGGAAAGATCATGACACCTATGATTATTGGTATGGCGCTGATCGAATCACTTGTTATTTATTCGCTCGTCGTTTCATTATTGTTATTTTTCAAGCTCTAAGAAGGTCACAACAGGGGCAGGTAGAAAAAATGCCTGTCCCTTCTCAATATTGTTATTCCCCCATAATCTGAACAACGATAGTTCTGTTTCTGTGTCTGTTATCGAAGTCGATTAACACAATCTGTTGCCATGTACCAAGGGACAATTTGCCGTTTATAAGAGGAATTGAAAGCGATGGCTTCATAAGCGCTGCCCTGACATGAGAAAATCCGTTACCGTCGCCCCACCTTAAATCATGTTCATATGTTATGTCCGAAGGGGCGATTTTCTCCAATGCTCTTTGCAAATCCCTGATTACACCCGACTCAAATTCAATCGTAGTAATTGTGCATGTTGAGCCAGGACACAAAAGGGTAACCAAGCCATCCTTGATTTTTGTGTTTTTGACTATATTATTTACGTCCTTTGTTATGTCTAAAGTATCGCTGAACCCCTTGGTATTCAATTTTATGGTTTCTGTGAAGATCATATTTATGTGCCTCCTCTTATGTTTCTTTACAAATATCTTTGCCTGTGTTAGGAAATATCTGTATTAAGATAGGGTAGATGGTTGCAAAGGATAAGTAAAGAAAAATTTGATAAAAAACAATGGAGAACGAAGACCTTTCTAAACTGAAAATCGATAAATCACAGATCAAAAACGCTCCTGTTAGAAGAGGGAAAAGGATATATATTTTTGTTGCGATACCCATTGTTGTTGCTGTTGCAATCATTCTATACTTTTTAGGAATCTTTACCCCCGCTATAACGATAGATGTTGTGTCAGTTACAAAGGTGTTTCCTGCACATGCGTATACCTTGCTGAATGCAAGTGGGTATATTGTGCCACAGCGTAAGGCTGCGGTTGCTTCCAAGGTTACCGGTAGGTTGATATCGCTATCTGTAGAAGAGGGCAGTGTTGTGAAGAAAAACACAATCATAGCCCAACTTGAGAATGAAGATGTTAAGGCAGCAAGGGATCAGGCACAGGCGAATTTAAAGGTTGCACTTGCAAACCTCGAGCTCGCAAATGCAGAATTGAAGGATGCCCGAACCTCTTTTCAGAGGGAGCAAAATCTTCTTGCGCAGGAGTTTACGACAAAGGCTTCATATGATGCTGCAGAGGCTCGTTACAATAAGGCAAAAGCGACTGCCGCAGGGGCAGAGGCTTCAATAAAGGCGAATACGGCTTTACTTAAAGGAGCGGATGTGGCGCTTGAATATACATTTATAAGGGCGCCTTTCGATGCAGTTGTTTTAACAAAGAACGCAGATATTGGAGATATAGTGACCCCTATAGGTGCGGCGACAAATGCAAAGGCCTCTGTTGTTACCATTGCCGATATGGATTCCTTGCAAGTTGAAGCAGATGTATCGGAATCGAATCTATCAAAGGTCAAGATTGGACAGCCATGCGAAATACAACTCGATGCACTGCCTGATTTGCGGTTCAGGGGTGCCGTTCACATGATTGTTCCAACAGCCGACAGAAGCAAGGCTACGGTTATGGTAAAGGTTCGTTTTGTAGATAAAGACAAACGTATACTACCTGAAATGAGTGCAAAGGTGGCTTTTTTGTCAAGAGAGATGCGCAAAGATGAAGAAAGTCCGAGAATTGTGCTGAACAAAAATACAATAAGAGAAAGAAACGGGAAGAAGATCGTATTTGCAGTAAAGGGTGATAAGGTAATAGAAAGGCAAATTACAACAGGTGTTGTGTTAAATGATATGATTGAGGTCAAGGATGGACTTAGCGTGGGAGAGCGGGTTGTTGCAAATCCGCCGGATGCGTTGAAAAACGGTTCAAGAATCAAATTGGCGCAGTGATTTACAATGTTTCTTTTCGGTCTTTCCTATGTTTTTTTAGTTACTTACCAGAGAAACCAAACAAACGAGAGAAACAAGATTAAAGCATGTCTGATAAGCCACCCATAGTAGAGATAAAGAATGTGTACAAATCATACAAACGGGGCAGTCAGGTTGTACCCGTTTTGCAGGACATAACATTCGATATCGGGGAAGGTGAATTTATTGCGCTTATGGGACCCTCAGGCTCTGGTAAAAGCACACTTTTAAACCTAATCGCGGGTATAGATAATGTTGACAGCGGGACAATAACTGTCGGCGGTATTGATATAACTATGCTTACTGAACACAGCCTTGCAGAGTGGCGATCTTCAAACGTTGGTTTTGTCTTTCAATTTTATAATTTAATCCCGGTTCTTACAGCTTTTGAAAACGTTGAACTCCCCCTCCTGTTAACCAATCTTTCTAAGTCAGAGCGGAGGGAACATGTGGAGGTTGCGTTGAGCCTTGTAAATTTGAGAGACAGAATGGACCACTATCCTGGACAACTATCCGGTGGACAGCAGCAGCGTGTAGCTATTGCAAGGGCGATAGTAACCGATCCAACAATCCTCGTGGCGGACGAGCCCACAGGTGACCTCGACAGGGCTTCTGCAGAGGATATAATGGAGCTTATGAAACGTTTTAACGTTGAATTAGGTAAGACGATTATTATGGTAACGCATGACCCGAGGGCAGCAAGAAAGGCGCATATTGTCAGGCATCTTGATAAAGGAGTATTAAACTCACAGGACATGCAGTAATTCACTGTGGAGAAAATTTTAAATCTCAATTTTGTGTTTAACATTTGGAATTTATTTGTAATTTGGTTATTTGTTATTTTGAGTTTATTTTATTCAAAAGATAAATGTGCCGCCCGGCATCTAAACCGGGCGGTTTGAGAATTATAGAAAGGATCGGGATTTGTTATTTTGTGAAATACGCTTGATACGTTATATATAACATTATATAACGGTTGTCAAGATTTTTATCTTTTGAAATTATACAGCACAAGAGAACCAGATGCAGAAGGTTATAAAATGAAAAAGGCGATATTTTGTAGTTTTGATGTTTGCGTTTTTTGTATGTGTTCTATCAATAGTGTTTTCAATTTGTAATCCTTGAAGTAGTTTTGTTATTATAAAGTGATATGTATATCCTCAAAATTCTGCTTAAGAATTCGTTTAGGCATAAATTGCGAACATGCCTGACCATTCTAAGTTTTGCTATTGCAATTCTGTCTTTTGGTTTGCTTCGCACCGTTATAAGCGCATGGTATGCAGGCGTTGAGGCATCATCGGCAAGTCGTCTTGTGACACGCAATGCCGTTTCGATTATATTTTCGCTTCCGCTTTCTTATAAAGATAAGATAAAACATATAGAAGGTGTTAGAACAGTATCTTACGGAAACTGGTTTGGCGGTGTGTATATCGATGAAAAGAATTTCTTCGCAAATTTTGCCGTTGAGCCTGTAAGTTATCTTGTTCTTTATCCGGAATACAGATTAAAAGATGAAGAGCAAAAGGCGTTTATACGTGACAGAAAGGCATTTATTGCAGGCCGTAAACTCGTTCAAAGATTCGGATGGAAAATAGGCGATATCGTAACCCTGAAAGGCACAATTTTTCCAGGCAACTGGGAGTTTGTGTTGAGAGGTATTTACAATGGCAAAGATAAAAATACAGATGAAAGTCAGTTTTTCTTTCACTGGGATTATCTAAATGAAACGCTTAAGAAAAGTGCGCCCTTACGGGCTGACCAGGTGGGCTTTTATATGGTGGGTGTGACTAAACCTGAACTATCAACACAAGTGGCGCTACAAATAGATAAATCATTTAAAAATTCAATTGCCGAAACACTCACCGAAACTGAAAAGGCTTTCCAAATGGGATTTGTATCTTTGTCTGATGCTATTATTACCGCCATAAAACTCGTTTCATTTGTTGTTATAATTATCATCCTCGCAGTGGTGGCTAACACAATGAACATGACATCGAGAGAACGTATCGGTGAGTATGCTATATTTAAAACGCTTGGATTTGGTGGGTGGCGTATTGCCGGTCTTATTTTTGGGGAATCGCTTGTTATAAGTGGAATGGGTTGTGCAGCCGGTATTATGTTGACGTTTCCGGCAGCTAAGGCTTTTGGCAAGGCTATGGGTACATATTTTCCAGTATTCAATGTAGATATTGATACCTTGTTGCTTAGTATGGCTGCATCGGTTTTTGTCGGCGTGTTGTCGGCGGTAATTCCGACATACAGGGCGATTAAAATACCCATTGCAGACGGGTTGAGGAGTATAGGATAAATTTGAATGCGAAAGTTGAATTGCGAATTACTAATCGCGAAAAATCAATATAGTGCCGGGTGTCTTGCAAGTCGGTTAAAGCCTTTTGCAGTTTTAGCGCCTTTTACGAATAGCGAATGACAAATCACTGAGTGTTATGAAGATACCTTTTTCATACAGCTTTCGTAATCTCTGGACAAGACGGCTGACAACGATTCTGACGGCATCAGGTATGGCGCTTGTAGTATTTGTGTTTGCTGCTATTTTGATGCTTGCGCGGGGACTTGAAAAAACGCTTGTCGAAACGGGGTCTTACGACAATGTAATTGTAATAAGAAAGGGCTCTGGTACAGAAGTTCAAAGCGGTATAGAACGTAACCAGGCCTCTATTATTGAAACTGAACCGTTAGTAGCCATTGGGCAGGATGGCAGAAAACTCCTTGCCAAAGAATTGTTGGTCTTGATTACTATGCCAAAACGCGACAGCAACAAGCAGTCGAATGTTACCATAAGAGGGGTTGCAGAACAGTCTTTGATGCTAAGGCCACAGATAAGGCTTATCAAAGGGAGAATGCCTAAGACAGGCTCAACGGAGATTATTGTGGGGGAGAGTATTACAAAGAGGTTTGCAGGCGCTGATATAGGTGAAACGCTCCGTTTTGGTATGAGGAACTGGACTGTTGTGGGCGTGTTTGATGCGGGGAGTTCAGGTTTTAGTTCTGAAATATGGGGGGATGCGGATCAACTTATGCAGGCGTTTCGAAGACCTGTTTATTCGTCTGTGCTTTTCAGATTAAGGGATTCTGGTAGATTTGAAGTACTGAAAGAACGCATCGAAAAAGACCCGCGTTTGACGGTTGAAGTAAAGCGTGAGACGAAATACTATGCAGAACAATCGGAAATGATGGCCAAGTTCTTGAGAATACTTGGTGTTTCACTGACTGTAATATTTTCATTGGGGGCTATGATTGGAGGCATGATAACAATGTATGCAGCTGTGGCAAATCGTGTCAGTGAAATAGGAACGATGCGTGCGCTTGGTTTTCCAAGGATCAGCATACTTGGCACGTTTCTCATGGAGTCTTTGCTGCTCGGTTTTTTGGGTGGTATTGTGGGGCTTTTCTTTGCGTCGTTCCTGCAGTTTTTTACCGTTTCTACAGTGAATTTTCAAACCTTTTCAGAGCTTGCTTTTTCTTTCTCTATCAGTTTTGAGATAGTGTTTAATTCGATCGTATTTTCGCTTATTATGGGATTGATGGGCGGTGTTTTGCCGGCATTTAGGGCGTCGAGGATGAACATAGTGGAGTCATTGAGAAAGGGATAAATGGTCAAAAGGGCTTTGTATTTAGATGTTTAAAAGATTAGAGGGTTATGGGGGAGACAGAAGGTAGGGGTATCCAAAAAAATAGTTTGGGATAAATTTGAACAGAGGAGTGTTTTATGTCGATAATAATTCGTTCTATATGTGCAGTTTTTATTTTTATCTGGTCATGCGGGATCGCTATAGCTGACGGCGAACTGAGATTTGCTGAAATCGGTGATTTTTTACTGGAGAGCGGTAAAGTCATCAAAGACTGTAGGCTTGGTTATCGAACGTTCGGAAAGATAAATGCTGATAAGTCAAATATTGTTCTATTTCCCACCTGGTTTATGGGTACAACGGAGGAGATTCTTTCCACGGGTTTCGTAGGTGCAGGCAAGATCGTTGACACAGAAAAACATTTTGTTATAGCCTTTGACAATATTGGAGGCGGTGTATCCTCATCGCCGTCGAATAGTAAAGCCCAGCCTGACAAGACATTTCCGGAGTTTTCTTTGAGGGATATGGTGAAAGCCCAGTATATCCTTCTTTCCGAACACCTGCATATAAAAGGTGTTCATGCAGTTGTGGGTATATCTATGGGAGGCATGCAGGCATTACAGTGGATTGTTATGTATCCTGATTTTATGAAAAAGGCGGTTTCCATCTTGGGGACCACAAGGACAACAGCTTATGACCTCTTGGTTTGGCAGTCAGAGATTTATGCGATAGAAGCAGCGTTGGTCTGCAAATATAAGGGGTATAATGCATTAAGACCGATTGTCCCGTTTCACATGCTTGCGCTTAAGACACCACATTATTATGCTTCAAAGGTAAAAAATGATGAATTGAATGAGATGATTGTGCAAACGGAAGAGGCATTGAAAAAATACAATCCCTATGATTGGATTTGGCAGATTAAAGCAATGATGACGCATGATATCTTTAAACAATTTGGTGGCTCAGAGCAGCAAGCGGCAAAGGCTGTTCGTTCGAAACTTCTTGTTATCGTGTCTGAGCATGATTATATGGTTTATCACAAACCAAGCCTTGTGTTCTCGAGGCTTTTGAAAGCGGAATCACATGTATTGTCAAGTGATTGTGGCCACTCTTTGTTTACCAGCGAGCATAAGATTTTGAAGACTATTGTGGGCGATTTTCTTGATAAACCATTATGATAGATGTCGTTGTTTTATAGCACCTTTCGATAAGTTTTTATGGTTAGTTTGGAGGCAAAAAATCAAAAAATGGTGTATACTTAATTATCGCAAACTAAAAAGCGGATCTGTATATGAAAAAGAAACATTTTTTTATCATGAAGGGAAGGCCTTTAGGACGCAGGGCTACAGACCGTAACCCCGTAATGCGTAAAAAGGCGGAAGACAGTCTTGTGGAGTCGGAAGAACGCTATCGTATAGCGATAGAGCATTCAAACGATGGTGTAGCGATAGTTAAAGGTTGCCACCATATATATGTCAACAATAAGTTCCTAGAAATTTTTGGTTATGATAATCGTGATGAGATTTTGGGAAATCAGGTATATATCACTGTGCATCCTGATGACAGGGAAATGGTAATTAATATAAATGAACGCAGGCAAAGAGGCGAAGACGTTCCCACAAAATATGAGTTTAAGGGAATCAGAAAGGATGGAACGACCGTTTTTATTGAGGTATCCGCTGCTGGTATCAACTATCGAGGCGAGCCAGCCACACTTGCTTATCTGAGGGATATTACAGAGCATAAAAGGATGGACAATGCGCTTAAAGAGTCGGAGAGAAGATACAGGGACCTCGTTGAAAATGCGCTCGTTGGCGTCTATATAGCGGACATAAAAGGACGCATCTCCTATGTAAACAATACCTTTTTACGGATGTTTGGATTCAATTCAAGAGAAGAGATAATGCCTGTCGGATTAACTGCGAGGTTCGTGAATCATAAGGATAGAAGGGCGTTTATTAAAACGCTCATGAAGTATGGCAAGATCAGTAATTATGAGCTTGAACTTTTGAAAAAAGACGGCCAAATAGTGAATGTGCTTTTAAATGCAACCATCAAGGGCGATGTTATATCCGGTATGGTGCTCGACATAACCCAACGTAAACTATCAGAACGATTGCTTAAGCAGAGTGAAGAGAAGTATCGCAATATATTTGAAAACGCTGTTGAGGGTATATTTCAGAGCACAGAGGACGGGCGTTACCTAAGCGTAAACCCATCCCTTGCGAAAATGTATGGATTCGATTCGCCCGAAGAGACTATCGCGGGCATTACCGATATAGAAAGGCAACTATATGTCAATCCTGGAGAGAGACGTATTTTCAAGGAACTTCTTCAAAAAAACGGTATTGTTGAAAGGTTTGAAGTTCAGGCATATAAGAAAAACGGAAGTAAGATTTGGATATCCCTCAATGCGCGTGCTGTTAAAGATGCGAATGGTGCAATACTCTACTATGAGGGAACGGTAGAAGATATAACAAGCCGTAAACGTGCAGAAGAAGAAAAGATGAGGCTTGAGGCACAGCTAAGACATTCACAGAGGATGGAGGCAATCGGTCAGCTTGCCGGTGGCATAGCACACGATTTCAATAACATTCTTGTAGGTATAAAAGGTTTAGCGATGAGGGCGCTTAAAAAAACACCTCCGGATAATCCATTGCATGAAAAAATTGAACTTATCTTAAAAGGTGCACAGAGGGGGCATGACCTTGTAAAACAGATTCTTACGTTCAGCCGCAAAGGGGAGTCTAAACTGAGACCTATACAAATCGGGCAGATTGTAAAGGAAACCGTCAAGATGATACAGGTATCTGTTCCTCCTAATATAGAAATTCGTGAGAATGTTCTTACAAAAGACGATACGGTCCTTGCTGACCAGATACAGGTTTATCAGGTGCTTTTGAATCTTTGTATCAATGGGGTACATGCCATGGAGGACAGGGGGGGTGTACTGGAGGTATGTTTGTCAGATGAATCTATTGACTCAGGTGAGCCCTTGCAGCATCCGGGACTGACGAAAAGCGGATATCTTAAAATAACTGTCAGCGATACGGGACATGGAATGACTCCTGAGGTAATGGAGCGTGTTTTTGACCCGTTTTTTACTACAAAGAGACCCGAAGACGGCACCGGTTTAGGGCTTTCGGTAGTCAAGAGTATTGTTAAAGAACATAATGGTCTTATAACAGTGTCGAGTGAGCCTTATAAGGGTTCGTCTTTTTGTGTTTACCTTCCAAAAAATCATTAGAATCAAGTAGAAATCTGCGTTCAGAACAACCCGGCAAGACTGTCTGCATAGCCTGTAAGCTCTACATAGCCTTCTATAGAAACGGATTTGCCATCTGACAAACCTTGTCCTTCGACGGCCCCCTCCCAGTATGTTACCCCAGTAGACGATGTTGTTATGAGTTCCTGATTTGCAACAGAAGGGGTGATGATGATATCGATGTTGGCTGATGGGATTCTCATGCGCCATTTGGCTGGATATAAACCTTTGGTTTTAGGGCTTTTCCATCTCTCCAACACATCAAGTTTGATATCCGTCATCTCAAGATGCCTTGACGAACCATTTTTCTCAATAAGCGTTCCGGACGATGCCGCCTCTATCGTACTATCCTTTCTGCGAATTAAATATGCCATAATGTCTTTTCCGTCCGAGAGGTGTATGCTGAACCAATCCCATCCTATCTGTTCAGCGGCGAGCTGATTTGAACCAAACTCATGGTCGAACCAACTCGTACCTTTTATCTTAATAGCATTCCCATCCGAAGTTGTTTTTATTGTGCCTATGGTTTTGAGGTCTGTGAATGAATAATAGTATGATGACTGACCTTTTGCCGGTCCTTTTTTGCTCAAGCCATTTTTACCATGCAAGACAATCGGTTTTTTTGGTGTAAGCTCAAGATTAATTTCCATGCCCTGATGTCTGGCGCTCAGAAGGATTGTGTTGTTGTTCATTCGCGCTGACCAGTTAAGTATATGGACATCCATTGTGTTCGTGTCGGCGCGGGCTAGTCCAGGGCCTGTTCTTGATGTGCGGTCGATATACGAGAAGCGTTTTTTTTCTACATCTGTCAGTGCAAAATGACCAAGATACACGTCCCTTACAGACCATGGATTATCATCCGACGTCGGCTTGACATCTTTGGTGACAGGATGTTCGATGCCTTGTCTGAAGAATGTGAGCTGATAACCGTATCTTTTACCTGCCTCATCCCTTAAGTTGCCGGTGAAATACCACCACTCGGTCCTGTATTCTGGATGATTTCCATGGTCTTTTGGAAATGACCAAGCTCTTTCTTCAATGGCTTGTTTCCATCCTGATGCGTGTGCTGAGGGCGGTGAAAAATAAGAGGCGAAAAATGAAATGTGAAAGAGAATAAAAAACAATGCGCAGCTTATTATTTTATGCCTTGAACTCAAAACTTGAAACTCAAGAAAGGTTTTCATCATTCTTCCCTTATCTGCATTTGGGGATATGTCTTGTATACTTTCCATAGAGGATAAAGGCAGGCACCTATGCTTGCAAATAAAGCGGTCAAAAATGTCACTAAATAAGGATTCAAACTAAAATGATAAAATATTGTCCAATTGAAGCTGCGCAGATTGATTACCTTGATAAGTATGAAGGCAAGCGCCGTTCCTGTTCCTATGCTCATGATAAAACTGATGATGCCCATACCGATGCCCTCAAGAAATGTAATGCAGGCTATTTGTTTGGTAGAAAAACCAAGGGCGCGATAGATACCAAACTCACGTTGCCTCTCTACAAACAATGTCATTAGGGCGCCGGCAATGCCGAAAAAAGCGATTATAATTGCGATAATCCTCATTGAAGTGGTAACGGCAAATGTGTTGTCAAACACAGAAAGGATTCTGTTGTGAAGCTGTTCCTGTGTTGATGTGGGTAATCCTCTGTTTTTTGCCCTTCTTTTGACTTCTTCGATGATCGATTGTTTGTCTTGTTGGGCTGGGTCAACAAATATACCGAGACTATTTATCGTATGGTCATTGAATAAATCGATGAAGGTGGACCTATCCATCATGATTACTCCATGTTCACTTGCATAATCATAGAATATCGCAGCAACCGAAAGAGGCGCAGGGCCATTTATGCCTTTGACATAGATGGTATTGCCTTTTTTGATATTGAAACGACGGGCAAAACTTTCAGATACTATGACTGAACCGGTTTTGACTGGTTCCCAGTTTTCATCGCCACCTTTTACCCAGCCGAATCGGGCATATTTCTGAAGCACTGAGGCATCGATGGATGTAATATAGACAGGTGTGTTGTTGTATGTAGTCTGTAAAGTTCTAAAAATGTCTATGCCGCCTATGCCTTTTATCTTTTTTAACTCCTCGTAAAAATCGAGAGGTACTTCCACATCGCCCCTTGTCGATATATAGATATCCCCTCTTAACTGGCTATTCATCCACCAGATGAGCGACTGACGGAAACTGTTGATAAGCGATCCAAGGCCAATGGACATGGAAAGCGCAATCATAAAGGCTGCAACGGCTATTGACGTGCGGTTCATATTAAGCAATATATTGCCGGCAGCTATTTTTCCGGCGGTCTTCCCGATTAGATTAAACAGCCTTCTCATCGGCGGAACGCATATCGTTAATGTCCATCCCGTAAGTAGACTAACGCCGAGCAGAAACACGAAAGTACCGGCAAAGCCTACATATACATGAAGAAATGACATTATAAGAAGCAGAGCGCTCAGCGTAATGACCCCAAGCCCAATCAGCGAAACATTTTTTACCGTCTTTGGGCTCATCCTGAAATATGTGCGACCACGAATTGTTTTTGCAGGTTCGGTTCTGATTAGTTCGATTAGTGGCGAGATGCCCCCAAAAATGCTTGCGCCGCATCCCAATGTTATGCCAGCCGCAATGTTCCACCATGACCATGAAAGCGGTGATGGGTTGAGGAAAAAATAAAGACTGCTGATTGTGCTGCCCATAAGCCCTGTTAAAAAACGGCTTAGAAGATAACCAAGCAAACCGCCAATCGCTCCTCCTGTAACCCCAAACAACAGTATCTCAGATAAAAACGCCCATAAAATCTCTCTGCGGCTGGCACCTAAACTTCTCATAATCCCTGCATCCCTTCTTCTGTTTACAACAGTGAACATTGCAGTGTTATAGATTAAAAATACGCCGACAAAGAGGGCAAGTAGGGATAAAGCCTGCAGGTTTAGCCTGAATGCCCCTAAAAGCGCTGTAAGTGTTTCCCTTCGCTGCCTGTTGGATTCAATTTTGAATCCAGCGTCCCAGCGTAACCTGAATGCTGTTTCGTCGTTCAGGATAAGGTCAATGCGGTCGATATTGCCTGACATATCAAACAGCTTTTGTGCATGGCCTATGTCCATAAGGATGAGAGGTTCGCCTGATGGATTTGAGAATATCCCAACAATGTTGAGGTTTCCTTTTGATGTTTCAAGTGCATTGCCTTTGGATATTTTTAGTTGGTTGGCAAGATTCCTGTCGATGAAGACCGATTTATCCTTCAAGAGAAAATCGAAAAAGGCATCCCTCGATATCCCCTCTTCTTCGCTGGTAACAGCCCTTGCAATCTCAGGTCTTATGCTGCGATCGAGAAAGGGATCGATACCGAGCACGCGTATTAAATCGCCTTCGTTTGTAAGTCTTATCCTTCGGTCGATGGTAGGCGCCAGAAAGTCTACTGCAGGGTCATGCATGATTTTTGCGATGACATCCTCTTCCATCGACCCTGCGGGACGTTCTATTAGATGTGTGGCCTTGCCTCTAAGAAATTCTACGGCTTCGTTAAAACTTGAGAGAGCTGATCTTGCCGAAAGCGTCATACCTACAACAGAGGCGACACCACATGCAATACCGAGCAATTGAAGGATGCTAAGGCTTCGTCTGCGCAGGAGATACCTTAAAAATGCCTTTATGACGATTTTCAAAAATCAATACCCTCGCATGATGCTTCTTCAACCAGAATACCGTCTGTCATTTTCATGAACCTGTTTGCAAATTGGCAAGTATTTATGGCATGGCTCACCATTACAAGGGTTGTATTAAGGGTGTGACATTGGGAAACCAGCAATTCAAGAATCTGGGTGCCTGTATTTGTGTCAAGGTTTCCTGTTGGTTCGTCAGCGAGTATTATGGCCGGTTTTTTCACTATAGCCCTTGCAATGGCAACCCTTTGTTGTTCTCCGCCTGATAATTCATGAGGGTAGCGATGTTCCTTATTGTGCAGATTGACTGCATGGAGTGCTTCAAGGACAGCGTTTTTATCTGGTTTTCCGACCAGTTCAAGTGAGAATAAGACATTTTCAAATGCAGTTAGGGTTGGCAGCAGATTAAAGAATTGAAAGATGAACCCTATACGGTTCCTCCGCAATTCTGTCCTGCCGTTTTCATTCATTGTTTCAATGTTTTTACCCTCAATCTCTATAAGGCCATGCGTTGGTTTGTCAAGACCAGCTATGAGGTTAAGAAGAGTTGTTTTGCCTGAACCGCTTTTTCCAAACAGCGCTATAATATCGCCTGGCATGACCTCGAGATTGGCGCCACGTAATGCTATGCCGTCCTGCTCATCGCTATTGTATCGTTTCCAAAGGTCTACTATGCGGATTATCGGTTTCACAGATAATTACTAACATTTATTGTTGCTGTTGTTCAAGTGATTGCGCCTTGTCGACAGCTTTTTAATCAAAAGCAACATTAGAAGCTATTGAGGGAATCGGAATTATGCAAAAGTTTTTTTAAAAGGTAAATCGTTTTTCCTGAAAAAGTTTCAGACATATATCTACAACGCCGGCATCATAAAGGATGCCCTTATTTTTTCTGATCTCTGTCAGGGCTGCATTTATTCCAAGAGCTGGTCTGTATGGACGATTTGATGCAATCGCTTCAACAACATCGGCTACGGCTAAAATCCTTGATTCAAGCAAAATTTCAATGCCTTTTAATCCTGCTGGATAGCCAGAACCGTTTAGTCTTTCATGGTGTTGGAGCACTACCTCTGACACCGGATATGGTAGTCCTGATTCTTTCACTATGTTATAGCCAGCCTGTGAGTGTGTTTTTACAAGTCCGTATTCCATTTCGTTGAGTTGAGCAGGTTTGTTCAGAATCTCCGCTGGAACTGATATTTTACCGATATCATGGATTAAGCCTGCTATTATAAGATTTTTGCTTGTATCCTGAGTAAGTCCCATCTCTTTTGCAATTGCACCGGCAAGTTTTGATACCCTTTTTTGATGGTCTTTTATGCCTGGCTCTCTAATTTCTACTGTCAATGACATTGCATTTATAACGCCGTCTAATATTTTTTTAAGTTGAGTAAGTTCTTCCTCTGCAAGTTTACGGGAGGTGATATCCTGGAGTGTGCCCTCGTAGTATAGGATATTGCCGTTGTTATCGAATACGGCGTGTGAATTGACGGAGACCCATTGCAGACTCAAGTCCTTTCTGCGCATCATAATCTCAAAGTCCTTAACAAAACCTCTTTCCTCCGTGAGACGCTTCAGCTCAGCTCGGCGACTTGGATCAACATAAAGCTGATGTGCAATATCAGTAACGGAATGGATCATTTCGTCGGGGGAATTGAACCCATGGATCCTTGCAAGTGCTGGATTTACACTAAGGTATCTGCCTTCTGGGGTTATCTGGAAGATGCCCTCCTGTGCATTTTCAAAGATATTCCGGTATTTTTCCTCAGACTTTTTCAATTCCTCTTCTGCTGTTTTTCGTGCCGTGATATCGACAAGTGTGCCCTCGTAGAAAAGGACATTGCCGGCAGGGTCCTTCACAGCGCGTACGTTTAGTGAGCCCCATAGCGCTGAACGGTCTTTTCTGTAAAATTGTGACTCGAATCCCTCTACTATCCCATCCTTTTCAAGAAGTTGTTGAAATTTGTGTCTGTCTTTTGAGTTGATGTATAGCTGATGTCCAATATTTGTGACATCTGCAACCATTTCTTCCGGAGATGCGTAACCGAATATACGTGCCATTGCTGGATTTACCGCAATTAAATCACTGTCAGGTGTGCTTTGGAAAATACCCTCAACGGCGTTTTCAAAGATGCTCCTGTATTTAGCTTCACTCTGAGAAAGGGCTTCTATGAGTTGATCTTTTGTTTTTTCTCTGTTTTTCATATCGTTATCCTAATCTCTGGCTTAATTTAGCCGTTTTTTTTTGAGCCCTGATATCTTTTCTTTATATTCTGTTGTATGTTGCCTTTGTGGCCTTTCCAAAGGGTATGCCAAGCTTTCTCATTTTGCTGCGTAAAGTTCCAGGATTCATACCCAGAAGTGCCGCTGCCCCATCGGGACCCTCAACCTTGCCGCCTGCCCTTTCCATTGCCTGTCTGATATGCATTTCTTCAATGTTTCTAAGTGTTAAGTAGCTGTTTTCTTTAATGGGTTTGGACTCTCTTTCTTTGCCTGGCTGTATGCCAACGATATCTTCAAAGCTGAGAGGCTTGTCTCCATGAATTATTATTGCGTGCTCAACCGCATTGCTTAGTTCCCTGACGTTACCAGGCCAACTATATTCAACGAGCTTTTCAAGGGTTCCGGGGACAAGTTCGGGCATAAAATGTAGCCCTATCTCCTTCGCCTTCTTGCGCATGAAATATTCTATGAGGGCAGGGATGTCAACCTTTCTTTCTCTTAGGGGAGGTATATGGATAGGAACGACACATAGGCGGTAGTAAAGGTCGTCTCTGAACAGTTTTTCATTCACGAGACGCTTGAGGTCTTTATTTGTAGCTGAAATGATGCGCAAATCGATTTTTATCGGCCGGGTTCCGCCAACACGCTCAATCTCTTTTTCCTGAAGAACCCTCAATAGACGAACCTGTGCATGATGAGGCAATTCACAAACTTCATCGAGGAAAATCGTTCCTCCGTTGGCACGTTCAAACCTGCCCCTCTGCTGAAAAAGGGCGCCTGTAAAAGCGCCTTTTTCATGTCCAAAAAGTTCGCTGTCAATCAGAGAATCCGGTATGGCGCCGCAGTTTACCTTTATTAGAGGCCCATTGTTTCTGGGAGAAAAGTTGTGTATAGCGTTTGCAATGAGTTCCTTGCCTGTTCCTGTTTCGCCGAAGAGTAATACAGGACTTGACAAGGGCGCAACCTTCAATACCTGATTCATTACAGATTTTAAGCCGAATTCGGCACCCACTATCTTTTCACTGAACCCTCGCTGAAGCTCTTTCTGAAAGTATTTGCTGTCATCTGCAAGAAGTTCCTTTAATTTGATCAATTCAAGATAGCGTCTACTGTTGGCAAGGGCAACAGCTGCAGGCTCATTGATCAGTGACCAGAGTTTTGCGTTGTCTTCTTTATATCTTTTTTTTCCATTGGCACGCACGATTAATGAACCGACAAACTTGCCTTCTATTATCAATCTTCCAACGATTATCGAAGAGTCGTCCCAATTGTATTTTTCTGCGACGAGACCAACTATTTCGTCTTTATAAACGTCATCTGATACCCTGACGCGCGGAAATTTGACTGGATCTTCTAATTGTTTCTGAAGATGCCTCGGCATTGGAATCTTGTCCATACGGGATATGCCGCCATCATCAGAAGCGGTTGCCACAACATCAAGTGTTCCCGTTTCCAAATCATATACCGTAAGGATTAATTCATCTGCAGGTATTATGTCCCTTATATAAAGAAAACAATGCCACAGTGCCTTTTCAATCTCAAGGCTGCCGCAGATACGTAAAGTAATTTCTCTGAAAAATTGGTTTTCGTCTATATTCATAAAATACTCTGCATAATGCTGTTATATTTAACAGTTTACAGACTTTGTGAGAAAAAATCAAACGATTTCATCTATATTGAATAAATATAACTGCGAAATAAAACAGTCAGAGTAATTACTGATATATTTAACAGTTATTAACTGTGATAATTAACAGTATAAAAAGAAGAAAAAATGTTAACACTTTGATAATAAAGCATATATTTCAATTGGTATGATTATTGCTTATAAAAGATTGTTATTATGAAATTTGCTTTAAATATATTTAAAAATACATTTATGGAGGACAACATGGCTAAAAAATGGGATTATGATGAAAAGATGTTAATAGAGGTTTTTGGGTGCGCATCACTGGACAAAAATATAATAGAACTTTCCGGTTACAAAAAAAGTGAGATGTACAAATCGGACTTTTATTTGAACGGAAGTACTTTGGAAGGTATGTTGATTGAAACATTCGGGTGCGTGTCTCTTGATAAGATAATCAATATTGATGTGAGCAGAGAAAGAAGAAGAATCGAATTGCCGCTTACACAAGAAGAATTGCCAGGTATTGTTGTTGGGCTTGCATAGAGAGAAAAGTTATAGCGTTATTGAGAGATTGTGAATGTATTCACAAATATGATTGACAAACTTGTAAAGTTTGGTTAAAATGATTTCAGGTTATTAAAAAGATTATTTATAGGACAGGCATTTACAATATGCTTACCGGATATAGGAGTTAAGATGACAGCATTTCAAGATGGAAAAGGTTTGGCAACTGTCGAAAGGTATTATTCACAGTATGGCATTAGGGCAAAGGAATTAAAGGCGGAAGGCAAAAAGATAATTGGCTATCTGTCTGCTTTAGGTCCTGTTGAGATTATGACGGCAGCAGGAGTGGTGCCAGTCCGCTTGATAGGTAATGTGTCTGAGCCTATCACGAAGGGCGATGCATACATGGAGACGATTGTATGTCCTTTTGTGCGCAATGTATTTGATGCTGCCGTGAAGGGCAAATATGCGTTTCTTGACGGGATGGTTCTTCCCCATCAGTGTGATTCTATTGACAGGACTAACGATGTGTGGAGAGATAACCTGAAATTATCTTACTGGCATTTTATAAATTTTCCTCATGTTACGGATGACCCCTCGATAGAATTCACTAAAGAGATACTTCGTCTGTTTATAAAGAGTTTGGAAGATTTTACAGGCAAAAAGATTTCAGATGAGGCAATAGTTCAGGCAATTAAGTTGCATAACGAAAATAGACAACTCATGAGAAACCTTTATGATTTTAGAAAGTCTAATCCTCCTCTTATTTCGGGGGTAGAGATGATGAAGGTGCTCGTTGCCGCAATGAGTTTGCCTGTTGAGGAATCAAGTGCGCTTATCAAAAGTGTTATTGAAGAAGTAAAAGGAAGAGAACCTGCTTCTGCCGGTAAATCTGCTCGTATAATGCTCATTGGTGATCAGGTAGACGATGTAGCTATCATTGACGCCATTGAAGGCGCGGGCGCTTCTCTTGTAATGGATGAACTATCGATCGGTGCTAAGATGTATTGGGGAGATGTCGACATAACACCCGATCCTGTTCAGGGCATTGCAGAACGCTATCTGAGGAAGCTAAAAATACCAACAACCTATGTTGATGAAGGAAACACTTATCAGGAGAAACTGGATGCACGGTTTGGCCAGATAAAGCAGCATATCAGCGAATTCAAGGTGAACGGTGTTATCCTCTTCATATATAAATACTGTGATCCATATGGTTTTGAAGTACCGGCAATGAAAAGTTATATTGAATCATCAGGGGTGCCGGTGCTTTATCTTGAGGATGAATATTCAACTTCTACTCTGGCGAGGGTGAAGACCAGAATTGAGGCATTCCTGGAGATGATCGCATAAAAGGAAAAAGAGGGGGCGACGCAAGCCCCAATATGTTTTACCTTTAGCTCGCACAGCGAGCGAGATGGGTGCCACCCGTGGGAAGAGGTTTCAAGCACCAATACAGAACGTGGCATCACGG